>Ga0315533_1000058_pt1 | contig 106618 bp, 94 predicted proteins | sample SalMarSW160130MG_FD_203081 | JGI IMG/M metagenome (GOLD analysis project Ga0315533, IMG submission 203081) | Salt marsh sediment microbial communities from the Plum Island Ecosystem LTER, Massachusetts, United States - Salt Marsh Sediment SW1601-30 ...
TTCGCCTGGCTTGGGCTGACAGCTCCTGCCCGCGACCTGCCAGGCGTAGAGCCCCGGGCGCTGTCCCACTGATGATCCGCATAGTGACACCATTCTAGGTGTCACCCATGTTTCTGAACGAGCCCAGAGGGTAAAGGCAGTCGTTGATCGTAAGGCGCACCCGTCTTTACAATTGCAGTGGGAGACGTTCTAGCAACTGCTGGCTTGTCCCGCCGTTGCGCTTTTTGCTCTGAAAGGTGACCCCTTGTACGAAAAAACCACTCTGGCCAACGGCTTGCGTATCCTCACTGCCCCTATGCCTCACACCTATTCGGTGGCCATCGCCATCTACGTAGGGGCGGGCTCCCGCTATGAGGGCAAGGAGCAGGCCGGCCTGTCCCACTTCGTCGAGCACCTCTGCTTCGGGGGAAGTCAGAAGCGCCCCGCGCCCGGGGACATCGCCGAGGCGATCGACAGGGTGGGCGGCATCCTCAATGGCAGCACCGACCGCGAGCTGACCGTCTACTACTGTAAGGTGGCTGCGCCTCACTTCCCCCTGGCCCTCGACGTGCTGGTGGATATGGTACGCAACCCTCGCTTCGAGGTCCAGGAGATGGAGAAAGAGCGCCGGGTGATCCTGGAGGAGCTGGCGATGATCGCCGACACCCCTAGCCAGCTCGTGGACCTGGTCATGGACCAGGCCCTCTGGGCCGACCAACCCCTGGGCTGGGACGTGGCTGGCACTGAGGAGTCGGTCAAGGCCATCGATCGCCAGATGGCCCTCGACTACCTTTCTCGGCAGTACGTCCCCAACAACCTAGTGGTTAGCGTAGCCGGAAACATCGACCGCCGCCAGGCGGAGGAACAGGTGGTCGCCTTCTGGCGCGACTGCCCGCCTGGCTCCCCCTCCTCCTGGCACCCGGCGACCGACGGCCAGGGCCCCCGCTGCGCCCTGCGCTACAAGAAGAGCGAGCAGGCCCACCTCTGCCTGGCGGTACGAGGTCTATCCATACAGCACCCAGATCGCTACGCTCTTGCCCTTCTGTCGGTGATCCTGGGCGAGGGGATGAGCAGTCGCCTCTTCCTGGAGCTGCGCGAGAGGCAGGGCTTGGTCTACGATGTCCACAGCTACGTTAGTCACTTCCTGGACAGCGGCGCCTTCACCGTCTACGCCGGCGTCGACCCCGCCAGGACGGTCGATGCCCTGAAGGTCATCCTCAGCGAGCTGGTGCGCCTGCGCGACGACGTTGGAGAGGACGAGCTGGTCAAGGCTAAGGAGCTCGCCAAGGGCCGCCTCCTTCTCCGCCTGGAGGACACCCGCAGCGTCGCCGGTTGGATGGGGGGTCAGGAGCTGCTGCTGGGCGAAGTGCGCACCCCTGACCAGGTCATCGCGCTTCTGGAGGCGGTGACGGTGCAGGATGTGCAGCGCGTGGCGCGGGCACTTCTAGTGAACGACCAGTTGCACATGGCCCTCGTTGGCCCTTTCCGCAGCGATAGGCGCTTCGCCCCCCTCCTCAAGCTCTAGCTGCACCCCTGCGGTGAATCCAACCGAATCTATACCTTACGTCCCCCGACGTTTACTGAAGGCTGCAACCTGGCCGTGCTATCTTAGAGCCGAGGTAGCGCGGAGGATACGATGCGCGGCTGGCATCAACACTCGGCATTCGTTGTTGTCGTCGTCTACGGCACGGACGACATCAGCAGAACGACCTGGCCCGAGGCTTCTGAGGCGAAGCGGTACGTAAAGACGCTCCTCGAGCAGGGGGTGCCGGTGGCTGGCATCCGCGTCTACCGCACGCGTCTGGTAAAGCCGCCTATTCCCTCTTTCTAAGGCGGTCACGCCGCAGGACGCTCAGCGACCGGCCCGCGCCCCCTGCCGGGGTCCTAGGGGCCTGCCCTGAGCTTGTCCTGAGCCTGTCGAAGGGCCTGTCGAAGGGTGTCCCCTGGCCTCTCCCCCCAAATACAAGGGCCGCCCCCCGACACGTCGGGGAGCGGCCCACCGGCCTCGATCGTCGAGGCTCTAGTACTCCATCGGTGGCATCTGCGGCGCCGCCGCCTTCGGCGGCTCAGGTATCTCCGCCACCAGCGACTCAGTGGTAAGCAGCAGCGTCGCAATCGAGGCCGCATTCTCCAGGCCGCTGCGGGTCACCTTCACCGGGTCGATGATCCCCCGCTCGAACAGGTTGCCGAACTCACCTTTCTCGGCGTCGTAGCCATACTCGGAGTCCTTGCTCCTGCGCACAGCGTCGACCACCACCGAGCCCTCCTGTCCTGCGTTCTCGGCGATGATTCGCAGAGGCTCCTCCAGCGCCCTCCTCAGGATGCGAACGCCGGTCAGTTCGTCGCCGCTCAGCTTCTTCTCCAGCTTGTCCAGCGCCGATACCGCCCGCAGAGGCGCGACACCGCCGCCAACGACGATGCCCTCCTCCACCGCCGCGCGCGTCGCCGAAAGGGCATCCTCCACCCTCAGCTTCTTCTCCTTCAGCTCCACCTCGGTGGGGGCGCCCACCTTCACCACGGCCACCCCGCCGGCCAGCTTGGCCAGGCGCTCCTGCAGCTTCTCCCGGTCGAACTCGGACGTGGTGTCCTCTATCTGCGCCCTGATCTGCTTAATCCGGCCCTGGATGGCCTCGTCGCTGCCGTGCCCCTCGATGATGACCGTCTCCTCCTTGGTGGCCACCACCCGCCGGGCGCGGCCGAGGTCAGACACCTGGGCAGCGTCCAGCTTGCGTCCCATCTCCTCGGTGATGTAGGTGCCGCCGGTGAGGATGGCGATGTCCTCCAGGACGGCCTTGCGCCGGTCCCCGAAGGCAGGGGCCTTTACCACTAGGGCGTTGAAAGTACCGCGTAGCTTGTTCACCACCAGGGTGGCCAGGGCCTCCCCGTCGCAATCCTCAGAGATGAGGACCAGGGACTTGGTCACCTGGAGGACTCGCTCCAGAACGGGAAGGATGTCGGCTATGGCCGATATCTTCTTGTCGGTGATCAGGATGTAGGGCTCGTCGATGATAGTCTCCATCCGTTCGGGGTTGGTAACGAAGTAGGGGGAAACGTAGCCGCGGTCGATCTGCATGCCCTCCACGAACTCCGTCTCCAAGCGAATGCCCTTACCCTCCTCGACAGTGATCACCCCGTCCTTGCCAACCTTCTCCATGACGTCGGCAATGATCTCGCCGATCTCGCTGTCGTGGCCAGAAAGGGTGGCCACCTGAGCGATCTGCTCCTTGCCAGCCACCGGCCGAGCCCCAGCGCGCAGGGCGTCCACAACGGCCTGCACGCCCCGCTCTAGGCCATGCTTGAGGGCCATAGGGTTGGCGCCGGCAGCCACGTTCTTCATCCCCTCGCGGACGATGGCCTGAGCCAGGACAGTGGCCGTGGTAGTGCCATCGCCGGCCACGTCATTGGTCTTGGTAGCCACCTCGCGGGCGAGCTGAGCGCCCAGATTCTCGAAGGGGTCCTTGAGCTCGATCTCCTTGGCCACGCTGACGCCGTCGTCCACCACTGCCGGCGGACCGAACTTCTTCTCCAGCACCACGTTGCGGCCGCGGGGCCCCAGGGTCACCCGCAGGGCATTGGCCAGGGCATCCACCCCGTCCTTGAGCTTGCGCCTGGCCTCCTCATCGAAAACGAGCATCTTGGCAGGCATACCTCTCCCCTCCTTAACCTATCCCTGACGAAGAGATTATGGGAACAACAACCGCTTTCTAGCTTTGCAGGCGGGCCAGGATATCGCTCTCCTTAAGGACCAGGTACTCTTCCCGATCGCCGGGCAGGATGCCCCGCGGCACCTCCTGGCCGGAGTACTTAGCGAAGAGAACGCGCTCCCCCACCTTCACCTCGATGGGAACGCGCTTGCCGTTCTCATCTAGGCGGCCGGGCCCCACGGCGATGACCTCGCCCAACTGAGGCTTCTCCTTGGCAGTGTCGGGGATGACGATGCCGCTGGCCCGTACCTCCTCCTGCAGGATCTGCTTCACCACGACGCGATCGCCATAGGGAATCATCTTGGCTGACGGACGCCTCTTGGCTGGCACAACCATCCCTCCTTTGCAGAGTCACTTATTCAGGACAGAGAATTTAGCACTCTCCTCGGAAGAGTGCTAAATTGCTAATCGCATATTAGCCCATCGTCTCCCTGCGAGCAAGGGCAAATAGCGGCAAAGATAGCAAGAAATCTCACCTCAGCTTCTATATGGGACCATTTTTCTTCTATGACCTCGCTCAGGCTCCCGTGATCTGCCTAGCACGGCCTTGCATCAGCTCAGCCCCCGGACCTACCGTTTGATTTCTTACACGAAAGCGTGTAAAATTTCTGGGCAATGGTGTCCAAGGGGAAGCGGAGACGAGGGCCTGTGTGGAATGCCCAGCAGGTAAGGGCTCTGCGCCAGCACCTGGGCCTAACTCAGGAGCGGATGGCCGCGGAGATGGGCACCCGTCAGCAAACCATCAGCGAGTGGGAGACGGGCCAGTACCAGCCGCGGGGCACCTCGCACCGCCTCCTGACCCTCGTCGCCGAGCGAGGGGGCTTCCCCTATCGGGCCGAGGGTCAGGGTTCAAGGGTCGAGAACCAGGAGCAAGACAGGGATTGAATACAACGCTTTTGGGGCAGCGAGACCTCAATAATGAGCGAGCGGATGCGGTCGGCGAAGGGGCCCAGCCGCCTGATGCCTGCTCCCTGTCCCCTGCCCCTAGCGAGGCCGAGCTGGTGCGTCTGTGGGAGGGACAGCGCTTTCCCACTCAGGCCCTGGTGAGCGGCGATAGTTCGCCCCTGCGCGTGGTCTTTCGCGGCCGTCCTTGCACCGGCGGCGCCGGCCCCGACTTTCGCGATGCCGTCATCGAGCTTGGCGGCCGCCAGGTGCGGGGGGATGTGGAGCTACACGTAGTGGCCAGCGGCTTTCACCGCCATGGCCACCATCGCGACCACGCCTATGACAACGTCATTCTCCACGTGGTCTTCTGGGACGACGATGGGGAAAACACCTGTCTGGCCTCGGGCCGGCGGGTACCGGTGGTGGCCCTGGGCCCCTGGGTGGCCCGGCGGGCGGAGGAGTTGCAGGCTTGGCTCTGCCGTCCTGCTCTCTGGCAGGAGCCCTGTACCAGCGCCAGGAAACGGCTGGGGGCGGGGGCGGTGGCCGCCATTTTGGATGACGCGGGCGACTGCCGCTTCCAGGAGAAGGCAACTGCCTTCGCCGCCGCCCTGGCACAGGAGGACGGCGAGGAGATCCTCTATCGAGGCATCCTGGAGGCCCTGGGCTACAGCCAGAACCGCGAGCCCTTCCGCCTCCTGGCGCAGGCCCTGCCCTGGCGTCAACTCCGCTCCTACATCCGAGCTCATCGACCGCAGGAGCGGGTGCTGGTGGCTGAGGCCATCCTCCTGGGCAGGGCCGGCTTTCTTGGCCCCTTGGCAGGAGACCTGAGCGCGCTCCCCTTCTGGTCGGCCCACAGGAACGGGATGGAATCGCTCGCCCTTCCCTGGCGTCTGGTGGGGATCAGGCCAGAGAACTATCCGACCCGACGTCTGGCGGGTGCTGCCCGCCTCTTGGCCCGCTATCTGGGAAAGGGGTTGTTGGCTGGCCTTCTGGAGAAGGTAGCAGAGGCATCGGTGGAGCGGCCCCAGGCGCTGACGACGGCTCTGCGGGTGGGCGATGGCCTTATTGGGCCCGGCCGGGCTGACGAGATAGCGGTGAATGTGGTGCTGCCCTTCACCCTGGCTTGGGCCCAGGCCAGGCAAGACAAGCCCCTGGCCCAGGCGGCCCTGACCCTTTACCAGCGCTATCCAAAGCTCTCCTCCTACGGCATCTTGAGAAGGCTGACCGCCGCCCTCGGCCGGGAGCTGATTGCGGGGGCCCGCCGCCAGCAGGGGATGCTTTACCTCTTCCACCGCTACTGTCGCCAGGGCGGCTGCAGCCGCTGTCCGCTGGCCGGGAGGGTCGAGGGTCAGGGCTCAGGGGTCAGGGGGCGAGTATCCGGCGGTCCTTGCCATCGTCTGCGAGTGAAGGCAGGGTGAGCGTCGCCCTGACCGGCGGCGGTCAGGATGCGAGGGCGAAGTCTGGAGGATGAGCCATGAGACGGAAAACGGCTTTTCTGCTAGTCTTGGCTGGCTTGGGTGCGCTGGTGGCTGGTTGTGGCGGCGGCGAGGAGGAAGAACCGATCACACCCGCCCCCAGCCCGTCGCTACCAACGTTGGGGACGCCCCCCATTTCCCTGCCCGACCCTCGCCTCAAGGGGGAGATGAGCCTGGAGGAGGCAATCCTGAACAGGCGGTCCAGGAGGGATTTCGGGGATTCTGCCCTGGCTCTGGCGGAGGTCTCCCAGATCCTTTGGGCTGCCCAGGGCATCACCGATGAGACAGGGCTGAGAGCCGCCCCTTCAGCAGGAGCACTCTACCCCCTGGATCTCTATTTGGTGGTGGGCGAGCGGGGGGTGGAGGAGTTAGAGGAGGGGGTATACCATTATCTTCCCCAGAGCCACTCCTTACAGCTTACCCTGGCAGGTGACGTTCGCCAGACCCTAGCCCGACTCAGTGTAGAGCAGATGTTTATTGCTGAGGCCCCGCTGAGTTTGCTGATTACTGCAGAGTATGAGCGGACTACTAAGAAATATGGGGAGCGGGGGGTGCGCTATGTCCACATGGAGGCGGGACATGTGGGACAGAACGTTTACCTTCAAGCGGAGGCTCTGGGCCTGGGCACGGTGACCGTTGGGGCCTTCCAAGACGAGGAGATCTCTCAAGCATTGGACCTTCCCTCCAGTTACAGGCCCCTTTATGTGATGCCCATTGGCCATCCAGAGTGGTAGCAATGCGAGGGCTGCGTGCCGCCTCCCCTAGTGCACTAGCATGTGCTGTCCCCAGGTAACGGCGACGCCAGACCGCTGGAGGTGAGACCCTTCGCTACGCTCAGGGTGACAGCCACCGCTAGCGTCATTCTGAGCGAAGCGAAGAATCGAGCGAAGCGAAGAATGTCAGCCTAGGCGCAGGCCCGGCTGGACGTCTAGGTCGAGGCCGTCGCGATGGCCCTGGCGCAGGCGATAGTAGGCGCAGGACGCTACCATCGCTGCGTTATCGGTGCACAGGGAGGAGGGCGGCACCCGCAGCGGCAGGGATGAGCGCTGGGCTAGCACCTGGCGGAGGAGGCTGTTGGCCGCCACGCCTCCGGCCAGAAGGATCTCCGTCGCTCGGTTCTCCTGGGCAGCGCGCACGGTCTTGGTCGCCAGGGCGTCCACTACTGCCTCCTGGAAGGCGGCTGCCGTCTCGGGGACTGAGGGCGTATCGCCCATTTCCCCCCGCACGAGGCGCAGGACGGCGGTCTTGAGGCCGCTAAAGCTGAAGTCGTAGGGGCCGGCGACGCGAGCGCGGGGCAGCCTGAGGGCTGGCCTGGCCCTGGCGGTCTGCCTGCCGGTAGGTAGAGCCGCCCTTTCGATCGCCGGGCCGCCGGGGAAGCCCAGGCCCAGCAGACGAGCCACCTTGTCGAAGGCCTCGCCGGCGGCGTCGTCCAGGGTGTGGCCCAGGCGACGGTAGCCGCCGTGCCCCTCCATGACCACCATGTCGGTATGGCCGCCGGAGACCACCAGGCAGAGGAGGGGGAAAGACGGCTCCGGGCCTTCGACCAGCCAGTTGGCGTAGATGTGACCCTCTAGGTGGTTGATGCCGATCAGGGGAAGGGATTGGACCATGGCCATGGCCTTGGCTACGTTCAGGCCCACCAGGAGGGAGCCTGCCAGGCCGGGGCCGTGGGTCACGGCCACCGCGTCCAGGTCGCTCAGGCGGCAGCGGCTGGCCTCCAGGGCCGCCTCGACCACGGGGACGATGTTCTCCAAGTGCTTGCGGGAGGCCACCTCGGGCACTATGCCGCCGTAGCGGGCGTGGAGGTCCGCCTGGGAGGCGACGATGTTGGCCAGGATGCGTCGGCCATCCTCGACCACGGCGGCGGCCGTCTCATCGCAGGAGGTCTCGATGGCTAGAATCTTCATGGTTCGACGGGCAGAAGGGCAATCAGGAGGGCAGCGAAGTCGGGCAGATGGCGCACCAGGGAGTAGAGCTCGGGGAGGATATCCTGCGCCTGGAGGGCGAGGAGGCCGCTCATGACCTGGTCGTCGGCGATGGAGGCCAGGGAGGTGGTTGTCAAGAGAAGGGCATCCCCCGCGGCCACCTGACAGCGGCTGAAGGTGGGGTAGAACTCCTCGGCGATGCCGATGGGCTCGACGGCCGTCGCCTCCTGAGGGGATAGCAACCGTAGCTGGCCTTGATGGCGGCAGTAGGCCAGGGCCGGTCCGGCCTGGGCCAGGTAGGCGTCCGCCCCTCGCAGGGCCAAACAGGTGGCGCCAGCGCCCACCCGGTGTTCCCGCAGGCTCCTGTCGTTCCAGTCCCGCAGGTGATTGTGGGCCGCTCGCAGAGAGGCTAGGAGAGCGCCGGTGACCGATAGCCTCTGCTGGCGGAAGAGGCGGCCAATGACCGCCACCAGGGGCTGACAGAAGTCCTCGCTGCCCGGGAGGGAGGGCTCCACCAGGACGTAGAGGTCAGCGGGGAGGGCGCCACCGCGAGCGGGGAACACACCCAGCCAGGGGCCCTGCTCGCGGGCCTCGCCACCAACTATGCAGAACTGACCGACCCAGACCTCAGCAACCATTTTCCCGCCCAAGGATTATAGCACCTGGGGGTCGATCATAAGCACCCCGCTTCTCGCCAGAGGCTGATCACAAGACCTAGGACTACTTTGGGCCCGTTGCACGCTGCATGTCTGGACAGGAGGAGCCTCAGTTCGTGGGCCTACTTGATCCCCACATGCAGGGCGATAGGCCACAGACGGTAGAGACGATGGCCCACGCGGCGAAAGCCCCTGTTTCGCATCGCCTCGGCCAGCTGCCGGGCATCAGGAAACTGGCTCAAAGATATGGACAAGAATCTGTACGCCCCGGCCTGCCCGGCCAGCCAGTGGCCCAAGGCGGGGATGAGCCCGGCGAGGTACAAGGCGTGAAGGGCGGCCAGCGGCCGAAAGGGAGAGCGAGTCAATTCCAAACAGACCACTCGCCCGCCGGGGCGCACCACCCGGTGCATTTCGGCCAGGGCCAGCCCCAAGTCAGTCACATTGCGCAAGGCGAAGCCCGTAGCGACGCAGTCGAAGGTGTCCGTGGGGAAGGGCAGTCGCAAGCCGTCGGCCAGGAGAAATCGGATGCGATCCGCCCTCGGTCGCCCTCTCGCTTTGTCCCGGGCGATGGACAACATCTGGGGACAGATGTCTACAGCTACTACCTGCTCAGCGCGCCCTGCCAAGAGGAAGGCTAGCTCACCGGTGCCGGTGGCCATGTCTAGAGCTAGGCGACAGCCCTGGGGAGCAGCCAGGGCGACCGCGGCCTGACGCCAGGCGGCATCAAGGCCGAAGGTCATCACCGTATTCAGCAGGTCATATCGATGGGCGATGCGGGAGAACATCTGGCGGTTGTTCTCGGCCGCCAGATGGTGTCGGGTGGGGACAAACATGGGTCCGGACAGCGGTTCTAGGGACTGGCCGCCTCAGAGCTAGGGGGCGCCTTCATCAGCCAAAGGGCGAATGCGATAGGTGCAGGCCCCCTCGCCGCGCAGCAGGCTTCGCACCAGGCGGGTATCGGCGCCGGTGAGGAGACGGACGAGGTCGAGGTGAAGGGTGCAGACCGAGCTGTCCTGCTTAGCCACCTTAGAGAAGGGACAGGTGAACTCGTGCAGCAAGAACTCGCTGTCTCGCTGCTCCCAATCCACTAGGCAGCCCTGCTCTTGCAGGATGAGCGCCGTCTCCTCCACTCGCTCGGCCAGGCTCTTGCCCTGCACTCGTTCCCAGAAGGACTCGGCCATCCGCTGGGCTACCCGGTGGAGGAGTTGATAGAGGCGCTCGCTCCCCTCGCTGGCCCGAATCTCCTCCAGGAGGGCGGTGGCCAGTTCATCGTAGCTCTTGGGGAAGAGGGACTCGGCCTTCTCGGTGAGGGTATAGACCAGGGTGGGGCGTCCCACCCGGCCGCGCTCCTCGCCTGCCAGCACCAGGCCGTCGCGCTCCAGGGCGGTGAGATGTTGGCGGATACCGGTGGGGGTGAGGCGCAGAAGCTGCCCCAGCTCCTTGACGGTGGCCCGCCCGTGCCGCTGCAAGTGCTCCAGGATCTGCTGGCGTGTCGTCTGCATGACGCCTAGGCGTTGCTCGGGGCAGGTGAAATGCTATATTGAATCCAGGCCGGTTCACCTAGTTTAGACTGTTTGCAAAAAAGATTCTATCATATTTGTCAAAAAAGGTAAACCGCCGCCTACTCCAGCACGATCTCCCCGCTCTTGCCGCCCGACTTGCGCGCCAGGCGCACCCCCTCGATGCGCATCCCCCTGTCGACGGCCTTGCACATGTCGTAGACGGTGAGGGCGGCCACCGCCACCGCTGTCAGAGCCTCCATCTCCACCCCCGTCTTGCCGGTGGTGCGCACGCTGGCGGTGATGTGAAGGGCGCTCTCCTTCTCGTCGGGCTCGAGCTGGACGTCGATGTCGGTGAGGAGAAGGGGATGGCACAAGGGGATGAGCTCGTGGGTTTTCTTAGCGGCCATGACGCCCGCCACCTGGGCCACCGAGAGGACGTCGCCCTTGGCCACCTGTCCGGCCCAGATGAGGGCCAGGGTCTCGGCCTTCATATAGATGCTGCCCTTGGCTATCGCCTGGCGGGCGGTGTCCGCCTTGGCGGTTATGTTCACCATGCGGGGGCGGCCCGATTCGTCCAGGTGGCTGAGCCGGCGGGTCATCTCTAAAGGTCCTTCATTTCCTGGCTTAGTTTGACCACCGCTTTCTCCTCGCTAATGGGCTAGGGTCATCCAGGAAGGCCGCCGGCAGGTCTCTAACCCCCGATCTGGGCCATCTTCCGCCACCTTGGGCGATTGCCGTCCCCCAGGTGGTGGGCATCGGGTTTCCTGTCCAGCGCCGCAAGGATGCGCTGGCGTAGCGCATCGTCGCTGCCGCCCTGGCGCAGCGTCTCCTTCACGTCCACCTCCTGGTCGGTGAGCAGGCAGGGGCGGATCTTGCCGTCGGCGGTGAGGCGCATGCGGTTGCAGGTGGTGCAGAACTGATCCTCGCTGAGAGGGCTGATGAAGCCGATGAGGCCCCTGGCCCCAGGCAGGCGATAGTACTTGGCGGGGCCGCCGCCTGCGTTCGTCTCCGCCGCCTCCAGAGGGCCTAGCGCCTCCTCGATCTGCCGTTTCACCTCCTGAGTGGGCACGAAGCCTAGCGTCAGGGAGGTGTCCTTGATGCAGGTCTCCTGCTCGTCCATGAAGGGCATGAGCTCGATGAAACGAACCTGCCAGTCCTCCTCCAGGGTTGTGCGGGCGATCTCCGCGACCTCGTCGTCGTTGATCTCCCGCATGACGACCACGTTCAGCTTTATAGGCAACAGGCCGGAGTCGCGGGCGGCGGCGATGCCCGCCATAACGTCCGAGAGGTCGCCGCGGCGGGTGATCTGGCGAAAGCGTTGGGGGCGGAGGGTATCCAGGCTCACGTTGACCCGCTTCAGGCCGGCGGTGGCCAGCTCGTGGGCGCAGGAGGCGAGAAGTATAGCGTTAGTGGTGAGAGAGATGTCCTCGATGCCGGGCGTCTGGCCGACCCAGCGCACCAGGTTGACGATGCTTTTGCGCACCAGGGGTTCGCCGCCAGTGAGGCGCACCCTGCGCAGGCCCATGCTCGCCGCCACCCGGATGATGCGGGCGATCTCCTCCAGGGTGAGGATCTCCTGATGGGGCACGAAAGGGACACCCTCCTCGGGCATGCAGTAGACACAGCGCAGATTGCAGCGGTCAGTCACGGACACCCGCAGGTAGTTGATAGAACGCTGGAAGGGGTCAATCAGTGGCCTGGGCGGTACGAGGCCGTTGCTGGTGCTCATACAGCAGCTCTTTCAGTATCTGGCGGGCTATCTGGGCTGCCCGCCCGCGATGGCTAATGGCGTTCTTCTCCTCCGCCGATAGCTGGGCCATGGTCAGGCCTCGCTCCCGCAGGTAGAAGATGGGGTCATAGCCGAACCCGCCTTCCCCTTGGGGGGCCTCGGCCACCAAGCCCGTGCACTCCCCCCGACACAGCCGCATCCCGCCTTGGGGATCGGCTATGGCGATGACGCAGACGAAGCGGCAGCCCCGCTCCGGAGGCGGCACCCCCTTGAGGCGCTCCAGGAGGAGGGACATCTTCTCCTGGTAGGTCGTCCCCTCGCCGCCGAAGCGGGCCGCCCGTGGCCCGGGCTCGCCTGCCAGGGCGTCCACCTCCAGGCCCGAGTCATCGGCCAGGGAATGAAGGCCGCCCACCTGAGCGGCCTTCAGCGCCTTCATTTTAGCATTCTCTTCGTAGGTATCGCCAGTCTCCTCGGCGGGCAAGCTCAAGCCCAGCTCGCTTGGTGCCACCAGCTCCCAGCCACAGCCGGTCAGAAGCTGGCGGTACTCGGCGACCTTACCGGCGTTGTTGGTCGCCAGAAGGAGCTTGGGCACGCTAGTCCAGCGGCTGCCAGCGTTCGGCTAGCTTCTTGGCGATAGCTGGCATGGTGGTGTACTCCATCTCCTCCAGCGGCAGGCGATGCGGCTCGAAGGGGCCGTGCGCGCGCATGTAGTCGGCTATCTCGTTGGCCTTCTGGCGGGTGTGATCGTAGCTGGGGTCATCGAACATGTCCCTGGGGCCCACCAGCTTGCCGTCGGCCAACTGGAAGCCCAGGGAGGCGATCCGGGGCGGCCCATCGAAGCGGGCGGGGTGGGCGTCCTTGAGGCCCACTGGCATCCAGGGGCCGTGGTGGGAGCCCCGCATCCAGCCCTCGACGAGGAAGGGCACGCTGAAGGGGTCCAGAACCTCCCCCACGGCGGGGAAGTTCCCCTGAGAGCGGACCAGGCACACCGGGTCGTCCTTGCCCACGTAGCGGCCAGCAATGAAGGAGAGCCGGTCGGTGCTGGAGACGGCCGCTATCTCGCTGGTAGCCCGCGAGAAGACCCTCTTCACGGCGTAGCGGGAGGGTGCTCCCAGGAAGATGAGCAGGTCGTATATCTCCTCGGGGGCATTGAGGGTGATCTTCTTGTGCTCGACGATGTCCTGCACCTCGAAGCTGAAGCCCTGGTGGAGGCTGTCGGCGATCACCAGGCCAGCGGTGGTGAAGGGGTCGGCGAACATCTTGTAGAGGGGCATGTTGAAGGAGCCTGCCGATGTCTTGTCAGCCATGAAGACGATGAGCGGCTCGGAGGGACGCTCCTCGATCTCCATCTCCGCCGAGCCGGGGCCGGCGCCGCGGATGTTCCCCGAGAAGGCGTCGGTCAGGAGGTCCTGGCCGGCACCGTACAACTTCAGCTTCTTGGCCACCTCGGTGCATTCTATGAAGGTGTCCCAGGCCAGGCGATGCACCGGCTCATAGTTCTCCCCGTGCTCATGGGTCATGATCAGGAAAAGGTCATCGCCGCAGTAGCTCACGTGGTGATCGATCAGGAGACCCTGCTTGCGCGCCTTTTCCACCTCCTCACGGCCCTTTTCCAGCACCTCGGGGTGCATGGCCGAATGGCCCACATAGCCGCCGACGTCGGCCTTAATGGCACTAATGGTGATCACAGCCTACCTCCCTCGCGCTGCAACTCAGAACCGAAACGGCTGCCCCTGGGGAAAGGGCGGGAACGATCGTCAGGCATCGAGCCGGCTGATTCCTTTCCGCACGAGCAAGGCTATATTACTGACGGCCGTCCAAGCCGTCAAGCCTGCCCGGTGGCCTGCTCTACGCCTGTGCCTCGTTGAGCCAGCGGAAAGGGCGGTGCTATAATCCAGCATACCTTGCGGCTAAGCAGCCTTAGCTGGCCAGAAGACCTATGGATTATTCCCAAGCCATCGAGTACGTCTTCAGCTTCGTTGACTGGGAGAGAGCGCCCGCCCAGGCCTTCGCCGCTGCCAACTTCGACCTGCGTCGCGTCCAGTCCCTGCTGGCCCGCCTGGGCGATCCCCACCTGGGCCGCCAGACCATCCATATCGCTGGCAGCAAGGGAAAGGGTAGCGTGGCCATCATGATCGCCTCTGTCCTGCAAGCGGCGGGATATCGCAGCGGCCTGTATACCAGCCCCCACCTCCACAACGTCCGCGAGCGCATAGTTGTGGGCGGTCAGCCGATCGGCGAGGACGAATTCGCCCGCCTGACCGAGGTCCTCGCCCCCCAGGTGGCCGCCGAGAACGAAGACGGCCGCTTCGGCCAGCTCACCACCTTCGAGCTGCTGACCGCTCTGGCCTTTCGCTATTTTCGGGACAGGGATGCCCAATGGCAGGTGCTGGAGGTGGGCATGGGCGGTCGCCTGGACGCCACCAACGTGGTGGATGAGAAAGCAGTGTGCGTCATCACTGCCATTAGCCTGGAGCATACGACCGTCTTGGGCGATACTGTGGGGAAAATAGCGGCGGAGAAGGCGGCCATCCTTCGACCAGGGACGACGGTGGTGATGGCGCCCCAGCCCTATCCAGAGGCAGCCGCCGTCATACGCGGGAGGGCAGCGGAACTGGGCGCTCCCCTGCTGGACGTAGGCGAAACCTACTCTGTGCAGCGCCTGGGTTGGGAGCTGACAGGCCAGAGCTTTCGACTCACCGGCGCTGGCTGCTCGCGGCAGTTGTGGCTGCCCCTTCTGGGCGCCCATCAGCTAGAGAATGCCGCTGCGGCGGTGGCCACCATCGATGCTCTGAGAAAGGGAGGCGTCGTCGTATCCGAAGAATCGATAACCGAGGGCCTTAGCGGGCTGTCCTGGCCGGGCCGCCTGGAGGTGCTGAGGGACAATCCCCTGATAGTAGTCGATGGCGCCCACAATGGCCACTCGGCCCGCTGCCTGCGGCAGGCGCTGCAAGATCACTTCTCTTTCGGCCGCGCCATTCTGGTGATGGGCGTATCGGGGGACAAGACAATAGGAGCCATGGCTGAAGAGCTAGCGCCTTTGACTCACCTGCTGATCGCCACCCGCTCGCAGCACCCGCGGGCAGCCGAGCCCGAAGCGGTGGCGGCCGCCTTCGCCGCCCAGGGCGTGGCCAGCGAGACCTGCCCCACGGTGGCGACGGCTCTGGATCGAGCCCGGACCCTGGCTGAACCTGACGACCTCATCTGTGTTGTGGGCTCGCTGTTTGTGGTGGCCGAGGCGCGAGAGCAGGTGCTGGGCCTGTCGGTGACGGCCAGCTAGAGCGACGGGATGGTTCCATGAGGAGCGAGAGGGCAGCCATCTTCGACGCGGCTCCTGGCGGGCAAGGGGAGTAGGCCATGCGCGTGCTGGTAGTGGGAGGAGCCGGCTATATCGGCAGCGTGACGGTGGCCGAGTTGCTGGCCGGCGGCCATCGGGTGATAGTCTGCGATAGCCTCATCAGTGGCCACGCCGCCGCCGTCTCTGACGGGGCCGAACTGATAGTGGGCGATGTCCGCGACCAGGAGAGGCTGGCCCGCGTCTTCGCTGACCACCGCATCGATGCCGTCGTCTACTACGGCGGCTTCATCGTCGCCGGTGAGTCGATGAGTGAGCCCGGCCGCTATTTCGCCAACAACATCGGCGGCATCATCTGCCTTCTGAACACCATGCTGGAGTACGACGTGAGACGCTTTGTCTTCAGCTCCAGCGCTGCCGTCTATGGACAGCCGCAGACCGTTCCCATCCCCGAGGATGCGCTCATCAACCCCATCAATCCCTACGGCGAGTCGAAGGCGGTGGTCGAGCGGCTGCTGCGCTGGTACGATAGTCAGTGCGGCCTGCGCTACATATCTCTGCGCTACTTCAACGCCGCTGGTGCCACCGCTACCCTGGGCGAGGACCATCGACCGGAAACTCACCTCATCCCCATCGTCCTTCAGGCGGCCCTGGGTCAGCGAGAGGTTGTCCCCATATATGGCACCGATTACCCCACGCCCGACGGCACTTGCATCCGCGACTACATCCACGTGCTGGACCTGGCTCGCGCTCACGTGCTAGCGCTCGAGCGCCTGGACGAGGGGAGTGCCGTATACAACCTGGGCAACGGCCAGGGCTTCTCCAACCGCCAGGTGATCGAGACCGCCCGCAAGGTCAGCGGCCAGGCCATCCCCGTGCGAGAGGAGCCGCGGCGGCCGGGCGACCCGCCGGCCTTGGTGGCCTCAGCAGAGAAGGCCCGCCGCGAGCTGGGCTGGCGGCCGCAGGTCCCCACTCTCGAAGAGATCATCGACAGCGCCTGGCGCTGGCACCGCGAGCACCCCCAAGGCTACGAGTAGCATCGGCCTCGGGCCTAGCCCAGAGGGAAAGCGGCGAGCCGTTCGTAGACAGCGCCGCCAGGGCCGAGGATGCTGCGGATCAGACTGAGCTCGCCGATGGTCACAGCCGGAGCGGGCGGCACCTCGATGGTCTTGGCCAGTTCTCTCAGGGTCTGCCTTTCGCCGCTGCCCATGCTGTCCGGCACGCGGGCCAGGGTGAGGTGGGGTGAGAAGGCCCTGCGTTCGGGCGGAAAGAGAGGCTCCAGGGCTTTGTCCACCCGCTGCTGAAGGCGGGCCAGAGGCTCCAGGTCGCCTTCCATGCCCACCCAAACAACGCGAGGGCCACGGCGGTCACCGAAGGTGCCCACTTCAGCCAGCGACAGCGCCAGCGGCGGTATTCCCTGTACGGTAGGGGCCAGTGCCTCGCGGATGGCGGCCACTTTCTCTTGGGGCACCGCCCCCAGGAATTTCAGGGTCAGGTGGATGCCCTCCGGCCGCACCCAGCGCAGGCGTGGCGCCCCCTTCTCGCGTAGCGCCTCCTGTAGGCTGGCCAGTGCCGCCCTCATCTCCGGCGGCAGCTCGCAGGCCACGAACAGGCGCAGCGTTGGCTCGCTATCTCTTCCCCTCATGATCCAGCCTCAACAGCCGGCAGGCGTTCTCCCCCAGGACGAGCCGCTTGCCGTTCTCATCATCCCTAAGACCGTCCTCGATGGCTTGTCGTTGGCGCCGCTGCGATATGAGTGGGTAGTCGCTGCCGAACAGAATATGTTCTGCCCCCACCAGTTCGGCAACCCGCCGATAGATCTCCGTGCCGTAGAGGAAAGGGGTGGCCGCCGTATCGGCATAGACATTGGCCAGCGCCTCCCTAACCTCGGGCATGAGAGCATAGAAGGGAAGGCCGCCCGCCCAGTGAGCACCCACCGCCGTGAGCCCCTGATGGCAGCTCACGAATCGATAGAAGGCATCCAGGCCCAGGCCGCTCTTGCCCGGATAGGCGTGGCCCACCGGTTCGCTCACGTGGAAAAGGAGGACGAGGTCGTGGCGGAGGGCCGCCCCGGCCAGGATGTTGCCAGCACCTTCGTCCAGCGAGTAGCCCTGGCTCTCGGGCCGAAGCTCGCCCAGGCCGCGGGCGCCGCCGCGGACGCAGCGCTCGATCTCCGCCAGGGCATCATCCCCGGCCCGCGGCTGGATGACGCAGAAAGGAATGAGCCTCCCGCCGCTGCGGGCTGCCGTCTCCAGCAGGTATTCGTTGTGCTCCCGGCACAGCTCTTGCTCCCACCAGGCAAAGCCCAGGACCACGCTCGTGTCCACCTCCGCTTCCTCCATACTGGCTAGAAGCTCCTCGGCGGTGGCGATTTGGGCCTTGGGGTGGGCGTACATCTGGGCGAAGGCAGAATCGCGGCGCAAATAGTCCTCCCGTCGCTCGCGCACCTGCGGTGGGAAGATGTGGGTGTGGAAGTCGACCACCATGGAGCCATAATAGCATCGGGCCGTAGACATTAGGAAGGGCGATTCTTATAATGACAGTGCCTGTGGGCGGATAGACTGGAGGTGGGGTAAGAGCTCTTGACCCTCGTGAGTAGCGCTTCCCTGAAGGAACTGGAAGCTTTAGCCAAGCGGGTTCGACGCCACATCGTCGAGATGACTGCCGCCGCCGGGTGTGGTCACCCTGGCGGTTCGCTGTCTTGTGTAGAGATCCTGGTGGCCCTGTACGGCCACACCCTCCGCCACGACCCCCAAAACCCGCAGTGGGCAGACCGCGACCGCTTCATCCTGAGCAAGGGGCACGCGGTGCCCGCTCTCTACGCTGTCCTGGCCGAGTGCGGCTATCTGCCGGTAGAGGAGTTGATCACCCTACGCAAGCTGGGTAGTCGCCTTGAGGGGCACGCAGTCGCTGGCAGCCCGCCGGGGGTGGAGATGACATCGGGCTCTCTGGGCATGGGCTTATCCTTCAGCCTTGGTCAGGCCCTGGCCGCTCGCCTGGACGGAAAGGACTATCGCGTCTACTGTCTTCTGGGCGATGGCGACATGAACGAGGGCCAGACCTGGGAGGCGGCCATGGCCTCCGCCCACCACCAGGTAGACAACCTCACCGCCATCATCGATTACAATCGCATCCAGAACGATGGCTTCTCCGATTACAGCCGCTACGAAGACAAAAGCCGACCCCGGCACATAGGCGGCTGGGTAAACGAGGAAGGCCATACGGTGAACATCATGGGCGTCTACCCTTTGGACGAGAAGTGGCGGGCCTTCGGTTGGCAGGTGCTGGAGGCCGACGGTCACGACCTGTCGTCCCTGATCGAGACGCTGGACAAGGCGAAGGGCATCAAGGGACGACCCACGGTAATCATCGCTCATACCGTCAAGGGCAAGGGCGTGAGCTTCATGGAGAACAACCCTGCCTTCCACGGCAAAGCGCCCACGCCGGAGCAGGCTGAGAAGGCCCTGGCGGAGTTGGCTTAGGATGACCGCCAAGGCAGCGGCCACCCGCGAGGCCGTGGGGCCAACCCTCATTCGGCTGTGCCGCGAGGGGTTGGATATTGTGGTGGTGGATGCCGACCTGGGCAGCTCCACCACTGCCCGCCAGTTCGGCAAGGCCTTCCCTGAGCGCTTTTTCGCGGTGGGCGTGGCCGAGCAGAACATGGTGAACGTGGCCGCTGGCCTGGCGGCAGCGGGCAAGACCGTGTTCATCAGCACCTTCGCTGTGTTCGCTCCCGGCCGCTCCTTCGACCAGCTGCGCGTGGGGATCGCCCAGCCTGGCCTGAACGTTAAGCTGGTGGGCAGTCATGCTGGCATCATCACCGGCGAGGACGGCGCTTCCGCTCACGCCATCGACGACCTCTCCCTGATGCTTTCCCTTCCCGGCTTTCGGGTTATCGTGCCCGCCGACGTGGTGGAGGCGGAGCAGGTCATCGAGGTAGCCGCCCGCACTTTTGGCCCCTTCTATGTCCGCTGCGTGCGCCCTAAGATCCCCGTCATCTACGACCAGGGCTACAAGTTCCAGTTGGGCAAGGCCCACGTCGCGCATCCCGGCAAGGACGTAACGGTGATGGCCAGCGGGGTGATGGTCTGGAAGGCCCTGGAGGCAGCCGAGCTTCTCGCCGCGGAGGGCGTCGATTGCCGCGTTCTCAACATGTCCTCCCTCAAGCCCCTGGATGTGGAGGCGGTGTTGGCAGCGGCCAGGGAGACCGGCGCCATTGTCACCGCCGAGGATCACCTGGTGCACGGCGGCCTAGCTAGCCTTGTGGCCCAGACGCTGGCCCTGCACCAGCCGACCCCCATGGCCTTCATCGGTATGCAGGACCAGTACGCCGTTTCCGGCCGCTGGGACCAGTTGCTGGAGCACTACGGCCTCACCGCCGAGAAGATCGCCGAGGCGGCCCGCAGTGTCGTCGCCCGCAAGAAAGGCTAGCCCAAGCCTTCTACTCGCGGCCGCTGGAGCGACATGAGTAATATCGCCGTTCGGGCCGCTGCTCTCTCCCTGACAGTCACCCTGGCGCTGCTGATCCTCAAGCTCGCCCTGGGTCTCATCAGCGGCAGCATTGCCGTCCTGTCCGACGCCCTGGACAGCGGCGAGGACCTCTTGGCTGGCGCTGCTGCCCTGTTCAGCGTACGCATCGCCGCTCGCCCGGCCGACTGGGAGCACCCCTACGGCCACGGCAAAGCGGAGAGCCTCTCGGCGACGGTGTCGGCGGGCGTAGTCGGCCTGGGCGGCGGTTTCATCGTCTATCAGGCCCTGCGACGAATCGTAGAGGGCAGCGAGACCATCGACGTAAACCTGGGCCTGGCGGCGATGATTACCAGCGCTGTCCTCAACGTCGGTGTCTCCGCCTATATGCGAAGAGCCGCTCGCCGCACTGACTCCCTGGCGCTATCCGCCGAGGCCCGCCATTTGCAGACCAACGTCGTTCAGGCAGCAGCGGTCATCACCGGCCTGCTGCTGGTGCGCTTCACGGGCGCTGAGATCTTCGATCCCTTGGTGGCCCTGGCCCTGGCTGGCTACATGTGGTGGATGGCTTTCGGGCTGATCAGGGGTGCCCTGGGCGAGATCATGGACGTCCGCCTGCCCGAGGAGGATGAAAGGCAGATCCACCAGAGCATCCTCGCGCACCACCCCGAGGTGCGGGGCTTCCACCACCTGCGCACCCGCCGCTCCGGACGCCTACGCTACATAGAGCTGCACCTCCTGGTGGACCCTGCTCGTACCATCCAGGAGGTGCACGACTTGTGCGACCAGATCGAGGCTGATATCAAGAAGCGACTGCCTGGCGCTATTGTCACCATCCACCCCGAGCCCGACGACGGCCGCTATCGGGGTCCTATGGAGCGCATCGAGCGCTAGGTCCGATGGCCGTTCCCCTCCTCGGGCTCCTCCTCTTCCTCCTCCTCCTCGGCGAAGTCCTCGTCGGAGTAGACGGCCGCCTCCCGGCCAGCCCAGATGGTGACCACGAAGTCCTCGCGGAAGGGGTCGGTGGTTAGCACCAGCTTCTCGTCGATCTCGCCGATGAGGTCTCGCGTTTCCTCCTCGGACAGGCCTTCGCCCACGCAGAGGGTGGCATAGGCCACGCTGGCAGTGAAGTGAATGTCGACCCGCCCGATTTCGTTGCCGTCCGCCTCGATGGCGTAGCATTCGGAATAGGGGGTGCGGCACTCCCTCTCGAAGTAGTAGTCCCTCATCTCCTCCTCCTATCCTAAGGGCGAGTCTGGCCGCTGCCCAGAACGATCCACTTGTAGGTCGTGATCTCCCGCAGGGCCACCGGGCCGCGAGCGATGGTCTTCTGAGTGGAATCGATGATCTCCGCCCCCAGGCCGAACTGGGCGCCGTCGGTGAACTGGGTGCTGGCGTTCACGTAGGCGACAGCGGTATCCACCTCGTCCAGGAAGCGCATGGCCGCCGAGTAGTCCTCGGTTATGATGGCGTCCGAGTGGCCAGTGCTGTGCTCGTAGATGTGGTCGAGGGCCTCATCCAGGGAGTCGACCACCCTGACGGAGGCGATTGGAGCCAGGAACTCCTTGTCGAAGTCATCGGCCTGCGCCGGCTTGAGCGAAAGGCCGGCGATCTCCGATGCCTGAAGGATGCCCAGCGAACGCTGGTCGCAGCGCATCTCGACGCCAGCTTCTGCCCACCGCTGGGCAATAGCGGGGAGAAAGGCCGCGGCGATGTCGGCGTGCACCAGAAGGGTATCCAGGGCGTTGCAGATGCTGTACCTGCGACACTTGGCGTTGTACGCCACCTGCACGCCCATGTCGATGTCGGCGGCGCGGTCCACATAGGTGTGGCAGACGCCAATGCCGCCCACCAGGACGGGCATGCGGGCGTTCTCGGCCACGAAGCGGATCAGCTCGGAGCTGCCGCGGGGAACCACCAGGTCGATGACATCGCCCATCTTGAGCATCTCGCCCACCAGGGCGCGGTCGGTGTTCTCGATGAGCTGGATCGCCCCCTCGGGCACGCCGGCGGCCGCCACCGCCTCTCGCAGCACCCGCGCCAGCACGGTGTTGGAGCGGATGACCTCCTTGCCGCCGCGCAGGATGCAGGCGTTGCCGCTCTTCAGGCAGAGGGAGGCGATGTCCACCGTGACGTTGGGTCGGCTCTCGTAGATGGCGGCGATGACCCCCAGGGGCACGCGGCGGCGGCCGACGACCAGACCGTTGGGCAGGGTGCGCATGTCGATGACCTCGCCCACGGGGTCGGGCAGGGCAGCCACCGTGCGCACGCCGTCGGCGACGGCCGCCAGGCGATCGGGGTTCAGGAGCAGGCGGTCGAGGACGCTGGCCGAGAGGCCGGATGCCTTTGCCGCCTCGTGATCCTCGGCGTTGGCAGCCAGGATCTCCTCCTGGCGGGAGAGAAGGGCCGCGGCGATGCTGTGCAGGGCGCGGTTCTTCACCTCCGCCGACAGGCGCGGCAACCGGCGAGCCGCCTGGCGCGCGGCTTGGCCCTTGGTTTGCACTTCGGATCCGATGGTGGTCATGAAATGTCACCCATCATATTGACAAAACGCCCCTCTTACCCCATAATAGACCGTGGAATTGGCCCGGCTCCGAACTGTCGCCTTCATGGTGTGCGTTCCCTCAGGGGATAGGAGTCGGGTTTCGCGTTACGTCGGCCACACGCGGAACTCAAGCTGCCGACTCGCATTCAGCCCAAGTAAAGGAAGCGCAATGACAATCAGGATTCTTGACCGTCGCACACTTTACCACTTTCCCAGATGAACCGTGGCGCAAAGTTATGGTGACATCGACCGCCTTGTCAGGGACTGTTGTCTGGAAGTCAGAGTGGAGTGACAAGTGCTCTTCTCCCTCTGTCTTCGAGGCGATTACAGCTCTGGCGAGCTTGGGATTCATGCCTGGATAGCAATTAAGCTGGTAACGTTTCAGTAGCTGTCGGCCAGCCTTCCCATCGAATTGGCATATCTCAGAATTCCACAAGACTTCGAGCGTCTTCGGGGACGCGCTGGTGCTGCCAGTCACTCGATACTCTCCCCAGCAACCGTAGGCGGGGTTAGGGGTCCACGGTGCCCGCCGGAATCTCGGAAGTACCTCTACTTCTATTCCAAGCTGCTTCCACTGCGGAACCCCCTCGCGAGGGTGGGGATTGCAGTAAAGCTTAATCTTGAGACAAGGCCTCTTCATCCATTCCCAAACCGGGTTAACAACCACGCCGATTACGAACGTGATGACGGCTGTAATGACGATGGCGATGACAGTCAAGACACTTGCCCCTATGGTAGGCCCATCTCCGCCTGCTCGCCTTCCCTGCGAGCTATCTTCTTCAGTTCCATCACCACCCAGCGCTCACTTCTCCGCCTTTTGCCGCGGCAGGCGGATCACGCTGCGTCCCGAAAGGCCGAGGATCAGGCGCGCCCGCGTCTCGTCGCTCAGCCGCACCCACACCTCCCAGCTCGGCCGACCGACCGGCGGCGCCACCTCCGGCGGGAGCTCTCGAATGGTGGCCTCTATCCCCTGGCGCTCCAGAGCCATTCGCCACACGTCTACCTCCACCTCGTGGATAGTGCCGGCCACCTTCACCAGCGGGTCCTCAGCCGGACGGCGCCGTCGCAAGGACGAGACGGTTCGCCGAATCCTGTCCAGCATGAGTCACCGTCCTGCCCCTGGCGGAACCTGCGGCGGTGGGCCTGTCCCCAGAAACTGGTAGACGACCGGCGACCCCAGGCCGCCCTCTTCACGGACAAAGACCTGGTTGATAACGACCTCCCCCTCGCTGGCGGTGGGCAGTCGCAGGCGATAGCGGCCGCTCTCGACGAGGCCGCCCGCCGGACTCACCTCCCGCAGGACGCCCTCCCACTCGTCGAAGCCGAGGTCAAGGGCGTCGATTACCAGCTCACAGTGGGCCTTGGCCTCAACCACGCCTTCGGTATTCAAGATATCCACCATCCCCCGAAAACGCTGTGTCGCCACCTTCCCCTCCCTGAGGCAGCCCCCTAGCCTGCCTGCCGGTAGGCAGGCGACTAACCGTGCCTGCGCTGCCAGCGGGACTTTTTGAGCATCTTGCGATGCTTGTGCTTGCGAATCTTCTTGCGCCGCTTCTTAACGACGTTTCCCATACCTACTCCTGGCGATGGCTTGCCCCCTTTCCAACAGGTCCTCTTACAGAAGTACCAGATTGTCGCGGTGGACTACATCCGCCCCGTACTGGTAACCTAGCATCTCCTCGATGCGGTCGGAGCGGAGGCCATGAATGGTTTCGATGTCGCTGGAGCCGTAGCTGGCGATGCCACAGGCGATCTGCTGCCCCTCGCTGTCGAAAATGGCTATGGCATCGCCTCGCTCGAAGGGGCCCTCTACCCGCCGTATCCCCGCTGGCAGAAGGCTCCGCTTCTCCTGGCGTAGGGCCCTGGCCGCTCCTGCGTCCACCACGATGCTCCCCTTCAGGGAGAGGCCGGTCAGCATCCAGCGCTTGCGACTCTCCAGGCGATCCACCGTCGCTGGGAAGAGGGTGCCCAAGCCCTCGCCCTCGGCCAGGCGCACCAGGATGTCCTTCTCGCGGCCGTCGGCGATGACCACGTGGGTTCCGCCGGCGGTGGCCAGTCTGGCGGCCTGAATTTTGGTGGTCATGCCGCCAACACCCCGTTCGCCCCTCTCGCCGGCAAGCTGCTCGATCTCCTCGTCAATTCGTTCCACCCGTTGTATGAGGCGAGCGTCGGGGTGGAGGTGGGGATCGGCGCTGAAGAAGCCGGCCTGGTCGGTGAGCAGCACCAGCAGGTCGGCATCCACCAGGTTGGCCACCAGGGCCGAGAGGTTGTCGTTGTCGCCGATCTTGATCCCCTCGATCTCCTCCACCGCCACCACATCGTTCTCGTTGACGATAGGCACCGCCCTCACGTCGAGAAGGGCCAGGAGGGTGTTGCGGGCGTTCAGGTAGCCTTGGCGGTCGGCCAGGTCGCGCTTGGTGAGGAGCGTTTGGGCCACCACGATGTCGTGCCAGGCGAAGAGCTCGTCGTAGGCCTGCATGAGGTAGGTCTGGCCCACCGACGCTAGCACCTGACGGAACGGTATATCTTTGCGCTCCTTGGCCATGCCCAGACGATGTCGCCCGCAGGCGATGGCCCCTGAGCTGACGATGAGCACGTCCTTCCCCTGGCGGTGAAGACGGGCCACCTGCCCCACCAGGGACGACATCACCTCCAGGTTCAGGCGGTCCGTCCCTGCCGTGAGAACGTTGGTGCCGATCTTGGCCACGACACGCCGATAGCGTCCCGATGGCATCGGGGCGCCCACTGCCTGTGCTTCCATCAACGGTTTCTGGGCCTTAGCCATGTCTAACCTGAAGGTTTGCCACGATTTGCTACCGCATTATAGCAGGGGGCTTCGCCAGCAAACAACAAAAGCCCTGACCTTCAGCCAGAGCCTCTCGTATTCTTCCTGTTCGCGTCTACCGCAGCATGGCTGCCTTGTATTTCAGGCGCTCCAGTTGCACCATCCGGCCATGGTGGGTCTTGGGCTTCAATCTCTATATCGAGGCCATGCAATCACTCGGGCGGGAATTCCTCCTCCTCCTCTTCCTCCTCGGCTTCAGGGGCCAGCCCCCCTCCGAGGGGCAGCACCACCTCCGGCCTCTCCTCGCGCCGCCGCGCCCTGGCCGGTAGCCCATCGATCGCCTGGCGCAGGTCGCCCAACTGCTGCCAGGTGCCGGCCTCCGCCCCATTCACGGCAACGGCCACCACGCCAGCGTTCCGCAGACACTCCAGCTCCGCGGAGCCGATGTCCGGCCGAACGGGAATAAATAAGGGGGTGCGGGAAAGAAGATGCACACGACGGAGCTCCAACTGCCGATGTACCGTCAGAGCCCCCCGCCAATCATGGACCCAGAGGCCGTCCAGGGGAAAGGAGTCCAACGTTCTAAGGAATGAATCGGTCGGTTCGCCGGAGAGGGCGAGGACGTAGCCCATCTCCGTGTCCAGGAGGGCTTCGGCGCTGGTGGCCTCGGCATCGAAGACCAGGAAGTCGGCCCCTGCCTCCTTGAGAGCGGCCACGGTTCCGCCGCTGGCAGCCATCACCTGGGCGCCGCAGGGCACATCGCCCGCCGCCTTGGCCCATCTGGACAGCTGGCTCATGTCCGCTTGGGGATTGGAGAGGGACAGGAGGACAGCGTCCACACCCCGGCCTGCCAGGTCGTCGGGGGGCCGCATGCCCGAGGCCGGCCCTTGCACCATCAGAAGCATGGAGGGAGCGCTGGGCCGAGCAGCCATCGCTCCAAAGCCGATAGCTCCCGACTCCAGACGCCTCGCCTTGCGGATCTTGTCGCCGAGCTTGCTCATCTTCTGGCCTGCAAACAGCTACCTACCCAAGACATTATGCCTCGCCTGCTGTCGAGCGACAAGGACATTGACCGGGTCGGCGGCTGATCCGCCCGGTGGCTCTTCTAAGGGCCGACAATCTAGATCAGTCTAGCACGTCAGGCGCTCGCTTGATTCACACTTCCTTCACGCAACGTTGACGCATGAAGCCCGAATATCTGTTTTCTCGCCTTGGCATGTCCGCGTTATCTTTGACAGGTAATCTGCTCCGAGGGCTGGCAAGCTAGCAGACAAGGGTGCAGCGGGGCAAGTGCTCACTGGGCCTTGGGCCGCGAAGGTGATCCGGGCCTGGTGTTAAGGCAAGCCTTGGCCGGAACTTCGGGAGTCGAGCTCTGAGCACAGCCACTAGTCGCCAGGCGACGCCAGTTAGAGAAGCAGCCGTCGCCTGTTCCGAGGTGAGCCAGATTCGGAAAGACCGACGGAGGACGGGGGTTTGTCTGGCGCCTCAGGCAGGCCCCCGCACCATATGCGGGCTGGCTTAGAGGGGCCAGCTCGTAAGTTGGGTCTGGGAGGCCGCAGATGAATGCGGTAGGGGTTTTCTCCACAGGCCTGACGAAAGGAGGGTTCACAAATGAGCGAGCTGCCGCGGAAGGTCCTACCGGCGATTGCCTTGGCCACCATTGGACTTCTCGTCGCCCTGGCCATTGCCGCAGGGACAGCATCGGCCCAATACCCCCCTCCTGTGGGGAGCGTCGACACCAGCGTCAGCGACCCGACCCCGGCGACGGGAGCTTCTGTTACCTGCACATGTGAGGTGCTGGACACGGTAGGAAATCCCGTGGCTGGTGAGGTGTGCACCTTTACCATCGTTTCCCAGCCGGGGACCGACGCCTCTCTGAGCTCGGTCACCGCGGTCACCAATGCCCAGGGCATTGCCACCGTCACCCTATTCACGGGCAGCACCCTGGGCTCGATCGTCGTGGGCTCAGAGGCCAGGGGCATTCAGTCCCAGGCAACCGTCACCGCTGAGGCGGCAACGCCAGTGGTACCCGCAACTCCCGCTGTGCCCGGTCTAGCTCCTCCAACCGGTGCCGGGCAGGGTGACGGCGGCATGCCGGTTGCACTCTGGACCATCGCCATTGGCTCCGCGGTCGCTCTCGGCTTGGCCTCCCTTCTTGTCGTCCTGCGGTCAGCCGCTGGGCGACCGAGGAGTCGCTAGCTGACCCAGTGGCGGCGCCAGCACTGCCAGGAGAGCGAGGAGAGTGGTGCCAGCGAGCTTAGTCGCGCAGTCGATGTGAGATGGTTGTAGATGCTCAGGAAGTGGCTCTCACTGCGGCGGCGCCCGCTAGTTGTTGGCGTGGCAGTCGCAATTATCGTGGTGCTTGTCACTCTAGGCGCTGTGCGGTACACGCGTCTGTACGATGACCTAACCGATGGGAAGGACCTCTTGCTAGGAGCGGCCGCACTGATGGAGGACGGAGGCCTGAGTATCGAGAGCGACGAACTGGACGATGTGGAGGTGTCTTTCCAGCGGGCCCAAGACAAGCTGGAAAGTGCCGCCAACACTCTGGACTCTGATCCGGTGCTTTTTGTTGCCCGCCATTTGCCCTGGCTGGGCGGCCAGGTAGAGGCGAGCCGTGACCTAGTGGAGATCGGAGCGGACGGCTCAGATATAGGGCTGGAGGCTGTCAGGGCGATGCGCTCGTACCACAATGTGCGGGACAGCCAAGGTGGTGCTCTATCCGAGAAGGTGACCCTCGTTCTGGATGCGGTTGAGCCGCATGTGGAGGTCATCGAGGAGGAGTTGGCGGCCGTCGATAGGCGACGCCAGTCGATGCCTGACGACGGCCTCTTGGGCCCCCTCGATTCGGCCCTGGGCGATCTGGACTACCACATCGAAGAGTTGCGGGCCAGGTTAGAGGATTACCGGCGCGGTGCCCGCCTGGCTCCCGAACTATTAGGCCATGACGGTCCCCAGACGTACCTCGTCCTGGCTCACGACAACACCGAGATGCTGGGCTCCGGCGGATTCATCCTGGTCTACGGCTTCCTCACCTTCGACCAGGGCAGACTAGAACGGCTCTTCTTCGACGATGTAGGCGGCATCTACTTCGACTGGCGAGAAAGAACCGGCGAGTACATCGAGCCGCCGCGCCCCCTCAAGGCCTATCTCCTGCGCGACTGGTCTATGGGGTTGGGAGAGGCAAGCTGGTGGCCCGACTTTCCCACCGTTGCCGAGGAGGCCATCGAGCTCTATCGGCGAGAGGCAGGCAGCAGCGAGCCCATAGACGGTGTGATCGGCATCAACTTCCTCACCCTGGAGAAGCTGCTGGAGGTCACCGGCCCGGTGTCGGTGGAGGAGTACGGGGTTACAGTCGATAGCCAGAACGTCACCGAACAGACGCTGATCATCACCCACCCTGAGGCCCTGCGGCCGTGGGAGTCAGATCGCTATGACTTTGTAGGCTACTTGGCGCAGGACGTCATTGACCGGGCATTGGCCGTCGACTCTCCCCGCTGGGCTCCCATGCTCACTGCCCTGCACACGCTGGGCCAGGAGAAGAACCTGCTCCTGTATTCCCGCCACGAGGAGGTACAGGAGGTCATCGCCGAGCAGGGCTGGGACGGCAGGGTGATGCCCACAAGCGGCGACTACCTAATGGTGGTCGACTCCAGCCTCAACAGCACCAAGCTCAATCTGGTGGTGGAGCCAAGCATTCAGGTGGATATCTCCCTTGACGACCTGGGCAATGCCCACAACACCGTCACCATCACCTACGACAACGACTACACCAGTTGGGCACAGGGTGTGGATTCCCATCTGGCCAGCCTGGTGGTGGGAGCTGGCACCCTTACGGTGTACGGCAACTATCTGCGCCTCCTGGTTCCAGAGGGAAGCGCGATTCAGGACGTTCGCGAACAGGGCACTCCGGTGGGCGCCGAAGCAGTGTGGCAGGAGCACGGGAAGACTGTCCTGGGACGCTACTTCGCCCTGCCCCAGGACGCCACAAAGACACTGTCCTTCACCTACCTCGTCCCCTCGGCGCTGGACACCAGCCAAAATCCTTTCACCTACCGTCTGCTCGCCCAGAAGCAGCCGGGCACGGCGGCCATCCCCCTCAAGATAAGGGTTGAGTCACCCAATTGGGCGAAAGCGACATCGCTGAAGCTAGACGGAGCATTGGTGGAATCCAGTTCCCTGGAGGTGAACACTGACCTGCGGGTCGACCGTACGCTGGCGGTCACCGTTGTTCCTCAGCGGAGCGACATTCCCCGCCAGAGCGAGCAGTAGGAGAGAGGCAGCGTGCAGATGGTGATTCTGGCGGGCGGACTGGGCACACGGCTGCGCCCTCTCACCAGCCAGGTGCCCAAGACCCTGATCCCCATCCACGGCAAGCCCTTTCTCCACCACCAGATCGACCTCCTCAAGCGGCGGGGCATACGCGACATTGTCCTCTGCGTCGGCCACCTGGGAGAGCAAGTGCGGGACTACTTCGGCGACGGTCGCTGGCTAGGCGTACGCATCAGGTACAGCGAGGAGGAAGGCCCTCTACTGGGCACGGCCGGCGCCATCAAGAAGGCCGAGCCACTTCTCGGCGATGACTTCTTCCTGATGTATGGTGACTCCTACCTGATGATCGACTACCGAGAGGTCATGCGCTACTTCCGTCGCTTCGACAGGCTGGGCCTCATGGTGGTCTGGAAGAACGTCGACCGTTTCGAGCACAGCAACGTTGTGGTCGAGGGAAATCAAGTCACCGCCTACAACAAGAACCACAAGAGCCCCGACATGGTCCATATCAACTACGGCCTCTCTGTTCTCAGGAAAGACGCCCTCGTGTTCATACCGGCGGGAAGGCCCTTCTCCCAGGAGGAGTTCTACCAGGTCCTTATCGACCAGGGGGAACTGCTGGCCTTCGAGGTGGAACAACGCTTCTACGAAATAGGGTCCCCTAAGGGCCTGGAGGAGTTCGGAATGCTGGTAGCATCGGGAGGTGTTGCCTGATGATCGTCACTCGCACGCCCACTCGCATCCCCCTGGGAGGCGGTGGCACGGATATTCGCTCCTACGCCTCCCGCTACGGCGGCTTCCTTGTCAGCGCCGCCATCAACAGGTACGTGTACATCACCGTCAATAAGCGCTTCGAGGACAGCATCCGCGTCAGCTACTCCAAGACGGAGATAGCCGACAGCGTGGACGACATAGAGCACCCCATCGTCAGAGAGGCGCTTCGCCTTCTGGGGTTGGAGGGCGGCCTGGAGATCGTCTCCATAGCGGACATCCCAGCGAACACCGGCTTGGGCAGCTCTGGCGCTTTCACCGTCGGCCTGCTGAACGCCCTCCACACGTTCAAACGAGAGAACGTCCCTGCCGAAATCTTGGCTGAAGAGGCATCCACCATCCTGATGGACATTCTGGCCGAGCCCATCGGCGTGCATGACCAGTACCTTGCCGCTCTGGGCGGCATGACCTGCCTGGCCATTGACCGAGACGGCACGGTCCTGGCCAGCCGACTGGCGACGTCTGATGGCAGCGTCGAGGAACTAGAGGCCAGCCTTCTGGTGTTCTACACCGGCCTGAAGAGGAGCGCCTCAGAGGTGCTGGGCGACGAGAGCCGGGCGATTTCTCAGCGTCACGACGGGGTGACCGCAGCGCTCCACATGGTGAAGGAGATAGGTTGGCAAGTCAAGGAGGCCCTAGAGGCAGGAAACTTGCGCCGCTTTGGCGAGCTTCTCGACCATCACTGGCAGTCCAAGAAGAGGCTGTCCACAAAAGTCAGCTCTGACGGCATCGACCGCCTCTATGAGTTGGCCACGAGGAACGGAGCTCTGGGGGGCAAGATCATGGGAGCCGGCGGCGGCGGCTTCTTCATGTTCTACTGCGACAACCACGACAAGGCCCGTTTGAGGGAGGCCATGGCCGCCGAGGGCTTGCGAGAGATGCGCTTCGCTATCGACTTCGAGGGCTCGAAGGTGCTGGTGAACTTCTGATGGTGCCCGCGGAAACGCTCAGGGCTGTGAGTAGTTTGGACATCATCGACGTTTATCTGGACGCCGTCCAAGACATAGGACGGGCGCTGCCGCGGGAGGACATCCAGCGCGTGGTAGACGTACTGTACGAAGCCTGGCGGCAGGGTAAGGCCGTGTTCACCATGGGCAACGGCGGCTCGGCGTCCACCGCCACCCACCTGGCCTGCGACCTCGCCAAGTGCACCGTAGTGCCCGGCTGCCAGCGCCTGAAGGTGATGGCCCTGGTGGACAACGTACCCCTGGTGAGCGCTTGGACTAACGACTCCGGCTTCGGCAGCATCTTCGCCGAGCAGCTCGAGCCCTGGCTCAACGAGGGGGATGTCATCATTGGCCTCTCCGTCCATGGTGGCTCCGGCGCCGGCGACGCTGGCCCCTGGTCCCAGAACCTGCTGAGGGCCGTCAGGCTCGCCAGGGAGCGGGGGGCCACGGTCATCGGGTTCAGCGGGTTCGATGGCGGCGCTCTCAGGGAGGTGGCCGATCTGTGCCTTGTGATCCCCATCGACGAGGAGCCTCTGGGGACTCCCCTGGTGGAGTCCTATCATGTGCTGCTTCATCACCTGATCTGCACCGCGCTCAGGTTGCGCATCGCGGAGAGCGGCGATGAATAGGGCGGTATTTCTGGACAGGGACGGAGTCATCAACGCCGCACTCCACAACCCGCTGGAGGACAGACTGGATACGCCCTACAGGCTGGAGGACTTCAGGCTGCTGTCCGGCGTTGTCCAGGCGGTGCGGGCCATTAACGAGATGGGCTTTCTGGCAGTCGTGGTGTCCAACCAGCCGGGGGTGGCCAAGGGCAAGTGTGACTACGCCTTTCTGGAGGCGGTGGACGCTGAACTCACTGCCCGCTTAGCCAGGCAGGGGGCGCACCTGGATGCCATCTACTACTGCCTCCATCACCCCGACGCTATTGACGAAAGCCTCCGTGTAGACTGCGATTGTCGTAAGCCCAAGCCTGGGCTGCTGCTGCAAGCGGCCCGGGAGCTGGACATCGACCTGGCCGGCTCCTTCATGTTGGGGGACAGCCCTAGGGACATCGAGGCTGGCCTGGCCGCTGGCTGCCAGACCATCCTTGTGGATGGCCACCGGTCCTATTTCCGCCTGGGAGAAGCGGCCCGCATGCGACCGCACTGGACGGCGCGGAATCTACCAGCAGCCGTGGAGATAGTCCGTTGTATGCAAGGGGGAGGGCCATGGAGATCTTCATAGACTCCGCGAACCCGGACGAGATCCGCCGCTGGTTGGAATACGGGGTGGTAGACGGCGTGACAACCAACCCCTCCATCCTGCTCAAGGATGGAGGCTACGACATGGAGGCGAGGGCCAAGGAGATCGCCGAGCTCATCTACTCTCGCCCCATAAGCGTCGAAGTGACCACTAATCACCACGAGCAAATGATCGATGAGGCGAGGGGACTCGCCAGTTGGGCTCCCAACGTCGTGGTGAAGATCCCGGTGATAAACGAGTACGGCGAGCCCTGTCTGGGTGTTGTCAAGCGTCTGGAGGGGGAGGGAATAAGGGTCAACATGACCGTCTGCATGTCCTTCGGTCAGGTAGTCTTGGGCGCTAAGGCTGGCGCTACCTACATCAGCATTTTCGCTGGCCGGGTGGCCGACGAGGGTCACGACGCCACCAAGCTCATCCGGGATGCCGTGGAATGGCTGGCGGGCTGGGAGTACCACAGCAAGATCATCGTCGGCAGCATCCGCGAGGTCATCAACATCCAGGATGCGGCCCTGGCGGGGGCCAACGTCATCACCGTGCCTCCCCAGTTCATGGCCAAGCTGATAGACCACAGGTACACGCGGGAAACCGTGCGCCAGTTCAACCAGGATGCGCAGAAGGCTCTGGCGAAAATAGCCGAAGTGCGCGAGCAGGTGCGGTCAGGAGCACGGGTGTAGAGCCCGCCCGACGCGAGGACAGGAGGCAGACAAGAGATGAAGGTGCTCATCACCGGCGGCGCGGGCTATGTGGGGTCCCTTCTAGTACCGGAGCTGATGCAGCGAGGTCACGAAGTCCGCGTCCTGGACAACTTGATGTACGGCCAGCTTAGCCTGCTCCACTGTTTCATTGACGGCAAGTTCGAGTTCATCCGGGGAGACGTCCGCAACAAGGATGCCGTCAGGAAAGCTGTCGAGGGAGTGGACCACATCGTCCACCTAGCCGCGATCGTCGGGGAGCCAGCCTGCCGCAAAGACGAGCGCCTGGCCTGGGAGGTTAATGTCCAAGGGACGATCAACGTTGACGAGTGTCGGACGCCCTCGCAGGGGCTCATCCTCGCCTCCACGGGCAGCAACTACGGCGCAGTGGACGGCGTCTGCACAGAGGAAACTTCCCTCAATCCTCTCTCCGCATACGGCATCACCAAGACGGAGGCGGAGACAGACGTCTTGCGTTCCGGCAATGCCGTCGTCTACCGCTTTGCCACCGGCTTTGGCCTCTCGCCCCGCCTGCGCCTGGATCTGATGATAAACGACTTCGTTTTCCAGGCCGTCAAGAATGGCAGCCTGATTGTCTACGAGAAGGGATTCCGGCGGACTTTCATCCACGTGCGGGACATGGTGCGCGCCTTCGCTTTCGCAGTGGAGAACTACGGTAGGCTGGTTGGCGAGATGGGCGATGTGTTCAACGTGGGCAACGAAGCAATGAACTACACGAAGGAACAGGTCGCCCTGAAGATAAGAGATCGGGTCGACTTCTGGCTGCACTTCGCCGACGTGGGTTCCGACCCGGACAAGCGGGACTACGACGTGTCCTACCAGAAGATCCGCTCCAAGGGGTTCGAAATCACGGTTGGCCTGGAGCAGGGCATCCACGAGCTGATCGAGGGCTGCCGCATGGTCTCGCTGCGCAACCCCTTCTCGAACGTCGAGGAGTAGCTCTACGAAGTCGGAGGTGGCTCATGGGATTCTGGCAAGGGAAGCGAGTAATGGTTACTGGCGGCTCGGGGTTCCTCGGGCGGCACATCGTCGAGGTGCTTTCTCAGGAAGACTGCGAAGTGCTCGTGCCCCGCAGCAAAGAGTACAATCTGGTCTCCTTCGATCAAGCTCAGCAATGCATGGAGACCTTTCGTCCCCACGTCGTCATTCACGGGGCAGCCTTCTACGGAGGCATCTGGATCAACCAACTCTATCCCGGTCGCATATTCTACGAGAATCTGGTGATGGGCGCCCACGTGATGGAGGCGGCACGCCTTGTCGGGGTGGAGAAGTTCGTGGGGATCGGGACGGCCTGTTCCTACCCAGGCTACCTCGAGGGGCACCTTAAGGAAGACAACCTCTGGGACGGCATCCCCCATGAGACTGTGGTGAACTACGGGCTCACCAAGAAGATGATGGCCATCCAAGGGTGGGCCTACAAGCGGCAGTACGGCCTGAATGCCGTCCACCTCATCTTGACTAACCTGTACGGCCCGGGGGATACCTTCAACCCAGATCGCTCCCACGTAGTTTCGGCGCTCATTCGGAAGTTCGTCGAGGCCAAGCAGGCCGGCGAGCCAGAGGTCGAAGTGTGGGGAACCGGCAAACCCATCCGGGAGTTCCTGTACGTCAAGGATTGCGCCGAGGCCATCGTGCGAGCGGCCGAGGTTTACGACGACATCTCCCCGCTGAACATCGGCTGCGGCCAGGGGACTTCCATCCGAGAGCTGGTCGGCATCGTCAAGGAACTAGCCGGGTTCGAGGGTCAGCTGTTCTGGAACACGGACAGACCCGACGGCCAGATGGTGAAGATACTGGATGTCACCAAGATGAAGCAAGTGCTTCGGTGGTCGCCTCCCACCTCTCTTCGCGGAGGGCTGCGGAAGACCATCGACTGGTACGTCGCCAACAAGGCCACGGCGGACATGCGGGTCTGAGGGGACCAAGCCCTTGGTGCCCTGAAGCGGCGTACCGTACGCTGGGTCAAAGCCAGAGTGAGAGTCCAACTGAGGTGAGGAACCGAAATGGCTAAGAAAGCCCTCATTACCGGAATTACGGGCCAAGACGGCTCTTACCTGGCTGAGTTCTTGCTCGGCAAGGGCTATGAAGTTCATGGCCTTATCAGGAAGGCGAGCACTTTTAACACCTATCGCATTGAGCATCTGTATGCGGATCCCCACGAGCGAGGGGCAAGAATGTTTCTGCGCTATGGCGATCTGTCGGATGGTAATCAGCTGACCCACCTGGTTTATGAAGTCGAACCCGACGAGATATACCACCTCGGAGCTCAGAGCCACGTCAGGGTCAGTTTCGACATACCGGAGTACACGGCTAACATAACAGGCTTGGGCACCACGAGGATCTTGGAGGCTATAAGGAGGAGCGGCGTCAAGACCAAGTTCTATCAGGCGGCCAGCAGCGAGATGTTCGGCGGCACTCCTCCGCCCCAAAACGAAGATTCCCCCTTCCGCCCGCGCAGTCCTTATGCGGCGGCGAAGGTCTACGCTTATTCAATGACGAGGAATTATCGAGAAGGCTACAACCTGTTTGCCTGCAACGGTATTTTGTTCAACCACGAATCGCCGCGGCGAGGCGAGACCTTTGTGACCCGCAAGATCTCTCGGGCGATTGCCCATATTATCGCGGGCAGGCAACAACTTCTCTTCTTAGGGAACTTGAATGCCAGGAGGGATTGGGGCTACGCGCCTGAATACGTTGAAGCCATATGGCGCATACTCCAAATGGATGACCCCCGGGACTACGTCATCGGCACTGGCGAATGCCATTCGGTTAGAGAGTTTCTGGAAGAGGCTTTTGACTACGTAGGACTCGACTGGGAGCAATACGTCCGCATTGACTCTCGCTATTTCCGACCCACCGATGTGGACTTGCTACTGGCCGACCCATCGAGAGCTTGTAGTGACTTGGGCTGGAACCCGAAGGTCACCTTCAAAGAACTAGTCTGGATCATGGTAGATGCCGACATGGAAGCCCAAGGGCTGCGCTCTCCAGGGAAAGGCCGCGAAGCCTTAATGCACCACGGATTGACGGAGAGTGCCAAACTCGGGCCTGTTCCGCTGGGAGTGAGGGATGAGTTGGCTAGCCGATAAGCGCATCGTTGTCACTGGCGGTGGGGGGTTTCTCGGGTCTCACGTCATAGAGAAGCTCACAGCGGCTGGCTGCCGAAGCATCTTCGTGCCTCGTAGCGCCCGATACGACCTCACCCGGATGGCGGACGTCGTCAGGATGTACGACGATGCTCGGCCGGAAATCGTCATTCACTTGGCCGCCAAGGCTGGAGGAATTGGACTGAACAGGGAGAAGCCAGGGGAGCTATTCTATGACAACATCCTCATGGGTGTGCAGGTCATGGAACAGGCGCGGCTCCACGGAGTGGAGAAGTTCATCGCTATAGGCACCGTCTGCGCCTATCCCAAGTTCACGCCCGTTCCATTCAAGGAAGAAGATCTCTGGGCAGGGTACCCGGAGGAGACCAACGCTCCGTACGGCCTTGCCAAGAAGATGCTCCTTGTTCAGGCGCAAGCCTATCGCCAGCAGTACGGGTTCAACGCCATCCAGCTCCTCCCGGTGAATCTGTACGGTCCACGCGACAACTTCGATCCCGAGGCGTCGCACGTTATTCCCGCTCTCATTAAGAAATGCGTCGATGCTGTGCAAACAGGCGAACGAGAGATCGTGGTCTGGGGCACAGGCAGCGCTTCACGCGAGTTTCTCTACGTGGAAGATGCAGCAGAGGCTATCGTCCTGGCCACCGAGAGATATGACAGACCTGAGCCCGTGAATATTGGCGCGGGAACGGAGGTCACTATCCGCGATCTGGTCACGGCTATCGCCAGGCTAGTCGGATTCAGAGGAGAGGTAGTCTGGGATTCTATGAAGCCTGACGGCCAGCCCCGCCGCTGTCTGGACACTACTAGAGCGGAGAGAGAATTTGGCTTCAAAGCCAGGACCAGCCTTCGAGACGGGTTGCGCAAGACTATCGACTGGTACGTCTCCGACAAGGCCGCGGCGGTCGTGCGGGCCTAGGGAGACGTGGGCCACATGTCTGGGGGAACCACTCCAAGGTTGTCCAAGACATTGCCTGATAGGCGGTATGTTGACCGCCAACCAATCGATGAGCCGATGAACGCAGACCATCTGATCTACCTAGAACCCATGTGGGGGTTGCACTCAGCCTATGAGAGTCTGATACGGTATCCCCCAGAGGGATATCGCTTCGAGGCGGAGCGCGGGCGCGAGAACACAGCGATCAAGGCCGCAAGCCGATTCGCGCTCACGTATTCTCTGCTGTACGCCCTGGACCGGGTAGTACCCGTTCATCTCCTCAGATCTTACTGGAATACGCTGAAGCGGCCCCCTGCGGGAACGAAGTTGACCTACAGCACCATGCACTTGGTCCTCAGGGATGAGCCCTGGGTGCTGGACCTTCCCTGTGAGCACGTGACTAATGTCCTCGGCGGCTTCCGGCACTTCAGGAGGTTCAAAGGATTGGCCAAGAGAGTCGTGGCTGCAGACAACTGCCGGAAGATCATCGTCAGCATCGATGTTGGCAGGGAAGCTCTGGAAGCCACCCTGGGCTCTGACCTGGCGGAAAAGACGAATGTAGTTTACTGGGCCGTCCCGAAGAAAGAGTTTGCCAAGAGCTTCAACGAGAATAAGGTCAAACTGCTCTTTGTGAACTCGGCCAACATTCCTGGCCAGTTTCACTCCAAAGGAGGAAAGGAGGCCCTTGAGGCTTTTTCCTTCCTGCGCAAGCGCTATCCCTACGTGGAGATGGTGGTACGCTCCGATGTTCCCAGCGTGATGAGGAGGCGTTGTGAGCAGATAGAGGGCCTGAGAATAATTGATGAAGTGGTGCCATGGCAGGAGTTGGAGCGGGAGTTCATGACCGCAGATATCTTCCTGTTGCCCGCTCACCATACCCCTATGATGGCGTTCTTGGACGCTATGAGCTACCAGTTGCCAGTGGTCACCACCGATGCTTGGGGTAATCCCGAGATAGTGGAGGACGGTACGACCGGCCTTCTCGTGCACGACTCGCGGGTGGCGTTTCATTACGAGAAGATGTTGCCTCGCTACTTTGTCCCTCCCCCGGGCTCCTCGGTGCATCACGACATAGTAGCGTCCACAAGTCCTCAGATTGTCCAGGAGCTGGTGGAGAAGCTCAGCCTCCTCATCGAAAACGCCGAACTCAGGAGAAGGCTGGGCAGGGCGGGCAGAGAGGCAGTGGAACAGGGCAGGTTCTCCATGCGACGGAGGAACTCTACGCTAAAGCGCGTGCTGGACGAAGCTATCAGCTCTACAGAGGCGAAGGAGTACAGCGCCACATGACCGTCCCGGAGATCGGATCAGAGAAGCGGCGGCAGGCCCCAATAGCCGCTCCGTCAGAGCATCCCCACGAATTCCAGGACGGGGAGTACATCACCCGCAGGATCCACAAGGTAGCCAAGCTCTTCAGCACTCACCAGGGCCAGACGCGGACACTGCTGGACATAGGCTGCGGCACGGGCACCATCAGCCAGTACCTGGCCGGCGTCTTGGGTGCCGAAAAGACGTATGGCATTGATGCCAACCCGCGATGGGTGGAGCAGGCCCGCGCGAACGGGGTGGATGCGACCGCTCTCGATATCCAGAGTGACGACTTGCCGTATGACGACGCCTACTTTGATGCCATCTTCTGCGGCGAGCTAATAGAGCACCTCACAGACACCGATCATCTGCTCGATGAGATCTTCCGCGCGCTCTCCCCCGGCGGATGCTGTGTCCTGACCACGCCAAATCTGTCCGCCTGGCACAACCGAATCGCCCTGCTCCTGGGCTTCCAGCCATTCGCCACAGGGGTGAGCTTCAGGCACAGAGTGGGCCACCCCAGGTTCCTGGGTACGGGTGGGACAACAGAGCACGTCAGGGTCTTTACCTACCGAGCACTGGTGGAGTTGCTTAAGCTTCACGGCTTTCTCGTGCTTGAGACGACAGGGGTTGGGATCCAAGACGCCGTGCACTGGCCAGCGCCCCCGCTGGCGGTGAGAGCTATCGGACCTGTGGACGCCCTGTTTTCCCGCCTGCCTAGCCTCAGCGCCGGGGTCGCGGTCGCAATGCGAAAGCAGCGAGCCCGCGAGGCCACCACAGCCCCGAGGCACGCCAACAATAGCGCTTATCGGGGAGATGAGTAGACTGCTTTCGCTATGAACATAATACGGAGGGTGTTTCAAGCCCGGCCACCCGTCCTGGCCTCCGCTTCGCCGGAGACGGCGCGGGCAGTTCACCGCGAATCCGATGGGGCGCTGTTGTTCTCCATGGGCGGCATCCTGCGGGTTTTCGTTTGGGGCGTGGCTCTGGGCTTAACTGCTGTCATTCTGCTCTATCCGGTTGACCTAAGGCTGGTGAATGTCCCGATACAATCCACGGCCATCATCGACAACCTCCCCCTCTTCGCTGGCCTCTACTACCTCTGGCTTCTGACGATCTTGGTGCTCCTTTTTTCGAAGGCCGGGCCAACGGTCGACCATCGCGAGAAGATAGCCCTGGTCGCTCTTTTCGCCATCGTCTTCTGGGGTTTCTGGACAACCATCACCCCCGAAGGGCAGTCAGAAGAGCCAGCATTCCTGGCGTATGTCAGGTACTTGGACAATACTGGACGCATCACCCTAAGCTCTGAGAACTTGGGCTATTTCGACTACCCGGGCTTGGGCCTCTTCACCCACAGCATTTCCAACGTAATGGGGTTGGCCCATCTCGATGCTCGAACTCTCATCATGTTAGCCAATGCTGTCCTGACGGCCTTGTTCCTCTATTACGTCTACAAAAGGTTTGCCGATTCCTCGGCCAGACTCATCACACTGTACTTGCTAGCGATACCCCTGGTCATCCAGAGCAACATGATGCTCTCCGTCGGGTACTTTCTCCGCCCTGAAAACGCTATTGGCTTGTTGTTTGTGATGGTTCTCCTCGTTCTTCTGGCGGCGAACCGGGATGAGAGGACCTTCTTCGGCCGCTGGCAAGGCAGCTTGATGGCCATCGTCGTCTTCACAGCACTGACAGTGACCCATTTCATCACATCTCTGATGATTGTCGGCGTCCTTGGCGGCCTCTATCTGGTGCGGGCGGCCAGTGGGCAGCGCATGGCTACAGCGACTATCATTACGTTGTTCCTGGTGATAACAGGTGCCTGGCTATCGTACTACGCCGTCAGAACCTTCGGAGATGTGGCAGGCATGGTTCCTGCCACCGCACACCTCGTGCAAGAGGGTGACATATTCTTTTATGCCTTCACGCTGGGAGCAGCCAACGCTGGTGGGCACGTTCCCTTGTGGGCGACCGCGGTACGTCTCTTCTGGCTGGTATCCATCTATGTCCTGGCGGCATTGTTGGCGGTCGTGAACCTGACGCGCCTGGGACGAATGGGAAGCGGCGAGCGGTACTGCACTGGAGCCTTGCTGGGCATCGGCATGATGTCCGTCATCCTGACGGCAGTGAACGGCACCGGCGACCAGTTGGCAAGATATGTCGAATACGGTTCTTTCTTCGCCGTTCCTGTCGTGCTGGCCTTCATATCTCGCGCCCTCTCACCGCGGTTGAGTGTCGCCCTGGTGGTTATTCCCTTCTTCTTGCTATCCCTGCCCACGTTTCTCGCCTTCCATGGCCAGATTGGCATTTCCTCCTACTACCCAGAAGAGCGCCGGGCTGGCGAGTTCCTGTGGGCGCAGCATGAGGACGCCAGTGATGATCTGCAGCTGTTCACTAGCATACGGGACATGCACCACTACCTGTACTATTTCCCCACCAGCCAGTTGCATACCTCCATTTTTGGCTCACTGAAACGCAGTGACAAAGAAATGATCTGGGAGGATGCAGACCTCTTGGTCACGGACTTCATGTTCCGCCCCGGCCCCGGGCCGCCACCGAAGAAGGTCTTCATCTTCTCTGAGGCCTTTCCGGCGACTTACCAACACCTGTTCGGCATCCTGCCGGAGGATCCGAGATGGCTCGAAATATCGACACGCCTGGAGACCACTAACGTGTTCTACGACAATGGGCTGGTCCAGATGTATTCACAGCCGCCATAGATAGCGTATGGGCAAGGAAGGCATGCTAGCACGCGTCGCTAGAGCCCTTCGTTCGCGCCTCCCCCTCCCATCTTGGTGGACGATCTCGAAGCATCTGGACAAGAGGGGCAAGAGCCTCCTAGACGTCGGCTGCGGCCGCGGGGGGTCCATCGAGCGCATCAACCGAAAGCGGAAGCTGTTCTCGGTGGGCGTAGACATCTTTCAGCCCTATCTGCTCCACTGCCGGGCAGCGGGGTTCTACGACGAGCTCGTTCGCTGCGATGTGCGGCTCCTACCCTTCGGCCCGGACAGGTTCGATATCGTTCTCTGCAGTGAGGTCCTGGAACACTTGCAGCGGTACGAGGCGGAGAGGCTCATCAACGAGATCGAGCTGATAGCCCGTCGCCAGGTGATCATCTCGACCCTGGTGGGCCGGTGCCATCAACACGAGTACGATGGCAACCCCTATCAGGCCCACCGCAGCGCCTGGACGCCCGAGGATTTCCGCCAGCTAGGCTACGCAGTGCGCGGCTCCGGTCTGCGAGGCATGGGAGGTCTGGTAGCCCGGGAGACTTCACCCTTAGGCGAGTGGCTACGGATCCTTGCTAATGCCGTGTGGATGCTGGCGAGCCCCTTCTCCTACTACTTTCCGCAAATAGGGGGCAGCATGGTGTGCATCAAGAACCCGGATAGGCAGGTTCTGAAGAATGCGAGAGGGGAACCAGTTACCTTGTCTCGTGCCAAGTAGGCCTCGGCTGATTGGACACGAGAAGACGCGGAAGATGTGAGGCGTTGGAGAAGAGGCGAAAGGACCCGCCACCCGCCAAGAAACGGCTCGCCGATATGCGAGTGTTGATCGTCGGCAACAACATTGGTGCCTGTGCACTGCCTGACCTGTTCCAGTTCCTGGCCGACGGCTCTAGAGTACGAGATGTCAGCTTTGTCGGACATCCCTTTACCCAGGTCTTGGCGCGACGCTCCAACCTGACAACTACTGCCAGGGGCGGTCGCGTGCGCGAATGGGTGATCAAACGCGGTTCCCACCACGGTCTCATATCATATCTTGTCGACATCTTCATCACGCTCTTCTGGCTGCTGTTCCTCAGGCGGAGATATGATCTGTACCTATCGGGTACCCTTCATCTGGTTCTTCTTGGCCTGTTCCTGCGCTCCCTGAGTATCGTGGAACGCACAGTCTTTTGGACGCACGACTATCACCCCAAGCGGTTCAGAAACAAAGTCCTGAACGGTCTGTACTTGAAGCTGGACGAGATCTGCGCAACTCGCTCCGACTACACCTGGAACGTGGTGCCCCAGATAGCGGAGCACAGGCGCCAGCGAGGGATGAGAGCATCTCCACACAACGTGCTGATCGTCGGAGATCCCGTGCTCGCTGAGCAGATTGGCTGGCTTCCGGTTGAGGAGGTGCCGCCCGCCTCTATCATCAATTCGGGGTTAGTTGAGGAAGGCTATGGCTTTGACCTCCTGCTGGAAGCTCTTCCCCAAGTCATAGAAAAGCAACCGAAGATTCGGGTCACAGTCACGACTTATCAGGAGTTTCCTCAGTCGCTTCTTAGGCGGATACGAGAACTGGGTCTGGAACCGCACTTCGACCTGCTTGGCTACATTGCTGACGAAAACGAATACAGCCGAGTCGTACAACGGCACCGCGTGGGGCTGGCCCTCTACGAGCCGAGGGCCGGCACTCATAAGAGGTACAGCGACTCCCGGGCCAAGCCCTATCTGGCGCGAGGCCTGGCCGTCATCGTCACTCGCGTCGCTCCGATAGCGGCGGAGATCGAGAGGGAAGGCGCCGGCATCGTCATTGACTACGACAAGCAGCAGCTAGCGGACGCCATTCTCAAGCTCCTGTCCGACGACGAGTTCTACAGGCGATGCCGGGAGAAAGCCATAACCCTTGCACAGCATTACTGCGCGGACAGAGTGTTCGCCTCCGCTTTCGAGCGGATGGGGATCAATGTCTAGTTGTGGAACTGACCGAAGGGAGTCCCAGGCCATAACCTGACTGGGCGCTACCGTGGATCCTCTGGGCCAACTCACCGGTCTCCAGACCCTCTTCGCTACTGGTCGAGGGCTCCTCGGGCCTCGTGGATGCCGGAGACGAACTCCCACCACATCCCTGAACCCGTCCGCCGCGTACCTGGTGAGAGCAACGGACAGATGGTACGTTATTCACTAGCGGCCGATCTTCTTGACAGCCACCATGTTGCCCGCCCACTCAGGCCTCAGGCGTGAAAGGGGGCCTGCTGCCACCCAAAGGAAGTCCGCCACCGGCCGAAGAGGCCGGGGCAGGGGAGACTGAACACCGGAGAGCCCTCCTAGATTCCGAATCCCGTGGCCATAGACTCGGTAGCCCAAGGCCCGCAGCTGCTGCGGCTCCCAAATGTGCCGGTGCTCCTGCCATGGGTTGCCGTCATATTCATGTTGTTCGTGATGACCCACCGGCGTGCTGATCAAGACCTGCCGGCGCGCGATCTCCTCCACCGCTTTGATCAAGGCCAGCCCCTCTCCCCCGTCCAGATGCTCTAGGACCTCTATCAAGAGCACCGTGTCATAGGATCTGGCACGAAAGGGAAGATGGCGTACATCCCCTTGGACGAGGGCATCGTAAGCGGCTAGGCTTCTCGCCTCGAGAAGACAGGGACGGAATATGTCAATTCCCACGGCTAGATAGCGCTGGTGCCGGTTGAGAAATGCCAGGGGCTGCCCCTTCCCACAAGCCACGTCGAGAATGCTCCTCGCATCTTTGTCCAGGCACTGCCACACAGTGTTCAACGCTGTGAAGGGAATCCATGGGCGTACAGTTTGGCTAATGTCCCCCCAGGAGGGCCACATTTCCCAACCTTACTCCTAACCCTTGAGCTTCGCCTCCGCGCACCCGAGAGTGCGCCCTAGACCATCGCCCAGGCCAGCAGGTCCTTTCCCCCGCTACCGCAGGCCGCAAGCAGAGCGAATAGAAGCGCAACCAACAGTATGCCCCACTTCATCTTATATCGGCCACGTCTGGCTTGCGACACGGCGATGAAGGCCGGGGCGTGGAAGCGAGCATCGTTGGTGCTACGGCCTTCCCTAACCGAGCGCTTTCGTAGATGCCCTGGGCTAGCTCGATGGCTGCCAGACCATCCGTGCCGCTGGCCGATGGCTCCCGGCGCTCCGATATTGCTGAGGCAAACTCCCGCCACTCCTCCTCCCAGGAGCGGTCCTCCCCGCGGAACTCGACGACCTCCTCACTGAGGGGCGCGGCGAAATTCCGGCGCCCGAGGATGGCTCGCTCAATGCCGTAAGCACCCCCAAGCCCCTCGACGGTGACATAGCCATCGTGGCCGAAGACCTCGAACGAGAACAGAGGCTTCCACTGGGTCCAACTGGCGTGAAGAGAGGCGACCTGGCCCCCGGCAGTGCGCAGCAGCGCGAACGCGTTGTCCTCCAACGGGGCGATTTCCCAGAAGCGGGTGGCGAGAAAGCCAAACACCTCGGCGAAATCACCGAGAAACCAGCGGCACAAATCCAGAAGGTGGATGCCCTGATCCATGAGCTGGCCGCCGCCGCTTATCTCCGTCTGTGCCCGCCATTCTCGGTCGTAGCCTGGCCGACCGCCGATCCCGTAGCGACAGCGTATCCAATCGATCTCGCCGATGTTGCCGTCTTCATACCACCGACGCACCTGGCGCATGGCGGGATGATAGCGCAGGTTGAAGCCGCATTTGAGCCTCACTCCAGACTCCCGGGCCACCCGCAGCATCTCCCGACCCGCATCCAGGTTTCGGGCCAGAGGCTTCTCACACAGGATGTCCTTGCCCGTCCTCATGGCAGCGATGGCGATCTCGGCGTGGAGGTTTGGCGGCGTGCAGACGATTACCGCTTCCACATCATCGCGGGCCACGACGTCTTGCCACTGGAACGTCGCCAGACAGCCTGCATCCGCCGCCAACGCAGCGGCCGCATCCTGACGAACATCAGCCACTATCACCAGCTCCGAACCATCCACTGCCTTCAGCGCCTGGGCGCGACGCCTGCCCTGAAGGCCCGCGCCGACGATGCCCACCTTCATCGTTTGCTCCCTGTCACCCGGCGCAACGTGTAAAGGTCAGAGGCCATGATCTGATCGATGCGACCGTTCATGCTCTCCCAATCGTCCCAGACGGCGCTGATCAGCCGCCCACTCAGGCCGTCGGAGTCCTCCGAGGCGAGGAAGACTGCCAGGGCAGCAGCGCGCTCAGGCGGCACCCCGCCGGTCTCCTTCTGCTGACGGGTGCGCGCCAGCATCTCTTCGCCGGCGGCAGCCCCCGCGGCCAGGATTTCGTCCGTCAGTCTCGTGTTGACTGCACCCGGGGCGATGGCGTTGACCTGAATGTTGAACCCCCTGACCTCCTCGGCCAGGGTCTCGGTGAGGCGGACGGTGGCCGCTTTCGACGCGGCATAGGCGGAGAAGTTCGGCCGAGGCGATGTGGCTCCTCCCCCGGAAAGGTTGATGATCTTGCCGCGTCGCTGCCGGATCATAAACGGTAGAACCCCTCTGCTGCAGAACAAGACACCAAACAGGTTGATCCGAATGGTCTGCAACCACCTCTCCGGATCGTTGTCGACGAGAGGGCCTATGGGGCCGCACGTCCCAGCGTTGTTGACCAGGATGTCGACTTTGCCAAACTTGTCGAGGGCTGCCGCGATCATCCTCTCTACGCCGTCTCTGTCCGATACGTCAACCGTAAGGGGAAGGGCTCGCTGGCCCAGGTCTCGCACCTGTTGCGCCGTCTTCGCTACCTCGGGCAGCGTGCGTGATGCAACCAGCACGTCCGCGCCCTCCCGCGCGAAGGCGAAAGCGATGGCTTTGCCGATACCCCTGCCGGCGCCTGTGATGATGGCCGCCTTGCCTGCCAGCTTCACGCCTCTTGCCAATCGGTGAGACAGGCCGAGGTCACCAGTCCGAGATGCCAGAGGCCAATGACGCAGACTCTCTCGCTACCCATGCCCGCTGCTCAAGCTCTCATCTCCCGCCAGATCAACTGGTTGCGACCGGCACCCCAAGAAGATGTCTCGCTGCTATGCGTATGGCCTCGTCCGACGTGTGCCTGGCCTGCCAGCCAAGCTTCTTCATCTTGCTCACGTCCAGGCCCACCTGCGGCACGTCCCCCACCCACCCTCTTCGTCCACCCGTGTACCTGAAACGGGCACCGCTAAGGCCCATCTCCTCCGCGACTATCTCTGCGACCCGGCTTATCTTGGTGCTAGAAGAGCAGCCCAAGTTGAAGACGTCGCACCAGGCGTTGGACCTGTGGAAGGCGCAGAACATGCCGTCAATGCAGTCCTCGACCAGGAAAAAGGGCTTCTCCTGTTGTCCATCACCGAGAATCTCCAGCTCCTCTGAGTTGCGCTTCAGCTTCTGGATGAAGTCGTGGATTACGCCGTGTCCCATCCTGTCGCCAACCACGTTGGCGAAGCGAAACATCCAGGCCTGCATGTTGAAGATGTGGCAGTAGGCGCTGATAAGGGTCTCGCAGGCTAGCTTAGCGGCACCGTAGAGGGAGATAGGCAGAAGAGGGCCGGCGTGCTCCGGGGTGGGAATCACCGGCGCTTCCCCATAGACAGCGGAAGTGGACGCAAAAAGCAATCTCCTGATGCCAGTAGACCTCATGGCCTCGAGGACGTTGTGGGTGGCGATGGTGCAGTTCTCTAGGTCCAGGCGCACGTCCTGATTACCGCCGGGGATGTCCGTGTTGGCACCCAGATGAATGACCAGGTCGTGCCCAGCCATAGCCTCCTTCAATTTCGGCGCATCCAGGAGATCGGCCTCAATGAACGTGAACTTCGGCTGGCCGATATTGTGCTCGATCCACTCTCTACGTCCGGATGATAGGTTGTCGTACACCGTCACGGTTTTCCCCTCGGCCAGGAGCTGATCGACTAGGTGGCTTCCGATAAAGCCAGCGCCCCCTGTCAGGAAGCATCTTTGGAACTCGGAATTGCTCGGCATCTGTTGCTCCTCCTACGATTCCAGGCCGGTTGCTCAGGAGACCCTCACCGCGGTGGACGGCACCCTATCGCAATAGCGGTAGACATCCTCGATCAAACGAATAGTCCCGAAGGCGTCCTCAGCCCCCACCGCAGGCTCCCCGCCATTCCTCAAACAGTCGAAGAAGTGGCGCTGCTCCTCTACATATGATGAGTAGAAGTAAGTATAGCTGAACGGTTTGATCCGCCGCCCCGTTATCCTGCGCAGCATGTTCGCGATGCCTTCCTTGGCCGCGTGGAGGCGCAGATTCCGAGGCACAAGCTGGTCGGTCGAAAGACATCCGGCCGTGCCGTGCAGGATGACCCGGAAGTCGAATGCGGGGAACACCAGCTTGGCGAAGTAGCCAGCGTGCAAAACCCCCTTGGGGCCCGCCCTGGACTGGAGAACAACTATCGCATTGTCCTCATAGGGAAAGCCATAGTGGTTGTCCAGGCGAGCATAGACCACCTCGGCCTCTCCAAAGAGCCAGCGGAACAGGTCGACCACATGGTAACCGAGATCCAGCAGCCACATCCCCATCTTCTCCCTGTCGAAGTACCATTCAGGCACCGGCTGGGACTCCAGCGACGGTGCCAGAGGGCCGTGCACCAGTTCGAGCGTTGACAGCACAACGTCACCGATAGCGCCGGAGTCGTAAGTGGCCTTCAGCTTTCGGGTTGCGTCGAAGAAACGATAGTTGTGACCCACCATCAGCTTGACACCCTGCCGCCTCGTCGCGTCATCGATCCGCTCACAGTCTGCGCTGGTCATCGCCAGAGGCTTTTCCACGAACACGTGCTTGCCAGCCTCGACTGCTGCCAGGGTGCCCTCCAGGTGCATGAAGTTCGGCAAGGTGATAATGACCGCGTCGACATCCGCGCGGTGAAGCAACTCGCGGTAGTCGTCGTAAAGGTCCCCGATTCCCTCTTTCTTGGCGGCCCGCAGCGCTCTCCGAGAGGGATCAGCGACGGCCACGGCCTTCGCATCCTTCATGTAGCGGGACACCCTTAGGTGCAGCTTGCCCATCTTGCCAAAGCCGATGATGCCAACCTTGATGCTCACCTGTGTCCGGGCTCCTCTCTAGTCCAGCAGCGGCGGCACCGCGTCCCCCGACAGCTTAGCGTAGAGCCGCAGCATCCATAGCTGGCCGGTCCATGCTAGCTTGAAAGCCAGCGGACTCCTGGAGGGGAAGAGCTTCGATATGGCCTTCACGTTTTCGCCAACGACGCTGATGTTGTGAGCGCTTCCCACGCCCTCCTTTTCCGCCAGGCGGATTTGCTGGACGCTTGACGGCCTGTAGCGCATCATGCGGGCGACGACGGAATCGACAGCCACCGGATCGCAGCCCGCCACGACGAGCCCCAGCCTCACAGGACGCTGTCCCAAAGCCACGATGCCGTCGACGACGTTCAGGTGGGGCCGAATGAGCTTGTTCAGGCCGACGATGACCTGGTTGATCTGAGGATGCCAGCCGATCTTCCTGGGCTTGGAGATGCATCCGAAGAGGTTCTTGAGAGAACAGGTGATGTGGAGGGCATTGCCGCTGGCGTAGGGGCCCACCTTGAACTTTGGGCAGTTGATGAAAAGGTTCGCATCGAATAGCATTCGGGGCAGCGGAAACGTGAACTTGTGCCTTCCAACAGTCACCTCTTTCTCGCACACTTCCCCGTCGCTCAGGTTGACCAGCTCCACTCCTTTCTCGCTGGCAAGCCGGTCGTAGTGGAGCATGGGAAAGGCATGCCTCGTCCGCATCGCCGATGCATCAGCTTCGACCACGGCGATCCTGGCCCTCGCGTTCCACCGCTCGCGCACGTAGTCGATCACAGACGCTACCACCCGCGGGTCAGTGGTCTCGCCTGTCGAGTAGTCCCAGTAGAAGCGCAGATTGGGCTTAATGACGACGGTCTCCACTGCCTCGGATGGCTCAAAACCGACCAGATCTAGCGCCCGGAAGACGGCGTCCCTGATGCCTCCCTCGTCGATGATGCTTGTTCGGGTCACGCCTACAGTCGTTCCCATCGTCACCTACATTCGCCTAGCTGTAGTACCTCCGGGTGAAGCCTGCCAGCCGGGGCCAGGAGGCGGCAGCATATCCCAGAGCCACGTGAAACAGGGTGTTTGCCGTGATCGCCAGCTTCTTCCGTGCGACGGCGGGGGAGCGGAAGAGCTCTCCAAAGGTTCGAGGCAGCAGCCGCAGCAGAATGCGCCGCAGCAGATCGTGCTCGCGGACGAGAGCCCGTGTGTCCCCATCCTCCGGATACATCCTCCGCAGCAGCCCCTTGGTATACCCCTGCCAGTAGGCCTGTCCACGAACGAAAGTAAACCCCAGCCGGTAGGGATAGACCTTGTGCCAGACTCGCACGTTCGGGTTGTAGATTATGACCTTCCCCGTCCTCAACCTGAGGTTTATGGAGAACTCGGCGTCATCGACGGGCCCTGCCTTCCAAGCAGCCTGACCCCCTTTCGTCTGTCCGAAGTCCTCCGAAAATGAGCAGTAGTCGAAAGCTTCCCGCCGGAAGGACATGTTCATCCCCCAGGCACTCCGCACCTCTCGCGTGCCGCTCCAGCCAGTGAAGGCCGTGCAGCTAATGATCCAGTGCAGTTCCTCCGGCAGCCAGCTTTGCGATTCGTCCTTCCATCGCGGGAACCCCGGCCCTGTGACGCCTATCGTCGGGTTTCCCCTGGCGTAGGTTCTTACCATTTCTTCAGCCCAGTCAGGGAAGAGCACGACGTCATCATCGACAAAGGCAATGATGTCGCCGCTCGCTTCTCTCACCCCGAGGTTCCTCGAGGCCGAGAGCCCGCCGGGACCGTCGTTGAAGACCACCTTCGTATTCGCTATGGGCCGCTGCTCTGCGTAGGATTCGACCCGTTCCCGAAGCTCCGCTGAGCGCTCGGCGACGAACACTACTTCCAGGTCCGGATAGCTTTGACCCTGGATGCTATCCAACAGCTCGAAGATGTCTTCCAGCCGCTCGGTAGTGTATGAAGTCACTACGATCGACAGTCGAGAGTTCGCCTCAGCCACGGAATCGTTCCCTGATCACTGTCCTGATCGCGCCAGACCCCTGCCGCCAGCTGGGCTGTTTGGTCTCGCCACCAGTCCTCCCTTTGTCGTGATGCCCTACCTCTACCATCTTGAGGCCCGCTTTCCGCACTCTCGCGTTCAGCAGTGGCTCCTCCTGGTTAGTCCAGCCCGAAAGGTCAACGCGTGTTATCGCTTGTTTCCAGAAAGCGTTGTACCCGGAGCAGAGATCGGTATAGTCCGTTCGGTAGAGGATGTTGTAGGTGGTGACGATGACCCAGTTGCCGAAGATGCGGTGCCGGGGTTTGGCCGCCGGCCGGGACAGGGCAAACCGAGAGCCCTTGACGAAATCATAGCCTCTCAGGAGCGGCTGGACGAACCTTGGTATATCTTCGGGATCGGTGGTGCCATCAGCATCGAGCGTTACAATGATGTCACTGTTCGCCTGCTCGATTCCGCACCTTAAGGCATCGCCTTTGCCCCGTCCTGGCTGATGCACAATCCTCACGTCAGGGCGCAGCCTATTGGCAACCGTAACGGTGTTATCCGTGGAATGACCATCCACCAACAGCACCTCATCGACCCAGTCCGGAATCCGGGGCAACATGTGAGGCAGGCTCTCCTCCTCGTTGAGTGTGCAGATTAGAGCTGTAATGCTCAGCCCTTTCTCTGCCTTTGCCTTCAAGACAGCATCCGCCATGTTGCCTCCAGGTTCTGTGGGCCTGTTACGTTGCCTTCGCATCGCCGCTACCTCGTGCGTACTGATGCACTTCCACCTGCGATCGCCCGGCGAGACTCGTCAGAAGCCAGCGTACCCTTTCCGTTGTTGTCCCTTCTGAAGTGCTTAGCAGCCTGCCCAGTATGATGGCCAAGCCAAGCCCTTGCCCGATGCCGAGGCCAACGCCTGCTCCCGCCAGGCCCATCACCGGCAGAAGGGCACAACTCAGAGCCACCGTCGTCACTGCGACTACCCCAGCGGTAATTATCAGCTCGCCGGTCCGCTTCATGACCCTCAAAGCCCCAAGGTAGACATTCACCACTGCGGCGGGAAGAGCCGCCAGGGCCATAATGCGGAGAAGTGTCGCACCTTCAGTAGCGTAGTCGCGTCCGAAGATCAGAAGCACCTTGTCGCTCAGTAAGAGCAAGAACAGAGCCCCCACCGCGGCAACCGCCAGTCCGCCCAGCACAGCGTTGCGTGAAAGAACGCGCAGTGCCCCTGGGCCGTGAGAACCCTCCGCAAATAGAGAGAGGGCCAGATACGCTGAGGCCGATGTAAGAAGGTATCCCAACAGCCACGCCATATAGAAGTAGGCTCCTTCCGTGGAGCCCAATAGACCTACCACTATGAGCGGTAGAACCAGGCCAGGCGTCAGAAGCAGCGAATCAGCAACGTAATTCGCCACGGAAAACGGGAAAACCTTGAGTACAGAGGCTGGGTCGATCACTCCTCCTGGCTGATAACCTATGAACCCCCGTGCCAACAGGGCAAACCCAACCGCCACTCCCAGTGCAGCCGCCATGCCCCCCGACGCGAGTATGCCGAAGGCACCGAAGAAGACTGTCATGAGCGCTGGCAGGGCGAGGCGAGCGAGTTGCAGGAATATCACCTGAACTAGGATGTACTTCGCCTTTCGTATCGCCATGAAGGCGTGCGTCTGTACAATGTGGAAGGTGGCGGCAACCACAAACGCGATGAAAGCCACCGTGTACAATGGCTGCTCGCGCAGGAAGTCGAGGCGGGGTGCCCACAAGGGCACGCCGACGAGAAACACGGCGGACAAGACCACGGCAGCGGCAGCGCTCGTCGTGAATACGGCGTTCGCTAGGCGCGGCCCTCCCTCGCCGGCCCCCGGCAGGAAGCGGATAAGTCCCATCCCTAGGCCCAAGTGGGAGAACGTGGCCAGGAGGACAACGATTGAAAGAGCTGCTGAGCCGAGCCCGACATCGTCAGCGTCGTACAGGCGGGCTACCAGTGCCCAGAAGGCGAAGCCGGCGACTACTGCCCCTGCTGTGTTTGCCCAGAGGTAGAAAGCGTTGGTGAAAAGCGGTGTCCGAAGAAGGTGGACAGCCCTGCGGCCCTGCGTGAGTGCGTCCGCTGGGCTGATGCTACGTTCCCCTACGCTGAGTCCCTCCACGGCCTTCCTTCAGTGTGTGTTGAGAGCCCGGGGGGAGCCAAGAAGACTTGCCTCGTGAGCCAGACAAAGCTCCTGCTGCCCCTCCCAACCTCCTCAAATCTGGCTCACCTAGCAGCGGGCAATGGACGCTCTGACAAGTTACGCCGCCGAATTCCCGTTCGGCTCCGTCTGGAGCCGCGATCTAACGAACGGCACCATTCCCCCACGGCCGGGAAAACTCACCCGCAGAGCGACCCCTGCCGCTTGCCTCTCGTCCATTCCGCCCAGGTCAAGCTGATATGGCCTTTCGGCCCACAAGCAAAACCCTTAGCCAATTGGTAACGTGCGTAATCCCCGAAGGAAAGCCGATGTGCCCCAGCAGTACATGAAGGTCTCGTGAAGATTGCGTGAGTCCGCCGCTGTAGCGACGACCGCCAAGGTCGCGAGGACGTCGGCAGATCTAGACGCTTCCAGCCGCTATCAGCCGTCGGAGGCGCGGCCATTGGTAGAGCTTCGCCTTGACGGCCAAGACCATCAGGGCCGCCAGGCCGCCGGCGTCGATGAGAAGGGACAAGAGGCTCGCTCCGCCGTAGGTGCCGAAGATGTCTTCGACCCGGTCTCCAACTCGGTCTGCATATGGTTGTCCTGCTGTCTCTCCTAAGCCGCTGGGTATTTGGACGTTGCTCAAGTCGGCGTCCAAGAACGGCCAGAAGAGCTGGTCAGCCGACAGGCCCTCCAGGTCGAGCAGGAGATGAACAAGGGGCAGCACGCCGTATATCCACAGGTCCCTACGGATAGCCACCAACACGACCAGGAGCCCCAGGTTGAATAGCAGCGTGTGGGCGAAGAGCCTGCCTGACTCGGCGCCGGGTATGACGAAGACATACAGCGCTCGGTCTATGACATCGGGCAGGATGGCCATGAGGATGACGAACCGATAGTCGAGGGGCCGCCGAAGGGCGAACTTCTGCGATATCTTGACCCCTGCTGTTGTATATCCAACGTGAGCTAGAACAAGCAACTTCTAGCTGGGCTCCCTCGAGAACTAATCCCTCTGCAGCATGCCTCCAAAGTTGCCGACATGTGCTATCCCAAGAGCGCTTGCGCCGAGATGCTTGCTTGATTCGGCTCTCCCCGTGGGCGAAGGAGACGGTTACCGGCGCCTAGCGCTGCACCTGCTCGGGCTTCACTTATCGCGACATCTGCGAGCACGCTGAGGCCCTGAGAATCGGGCTCCGGCGGTCTGCTAGGTGAATGGTATAATCGCTTGTGCCACCTGACGGAAGGCTTACTTATGGCACAAAGACGAATCGCCAGAAGGCGCGGCCGGCATGCTCGGCTCACTGCGCTTGTATTGTTTCTGGTTGTGGCGCCCCTTCTGTCCGCCTGCGTTGGCGAAGAGGGGGTATCGCGATCGGACGGCGCGGTCACTCCGGTGGCCTCGTCTGCTCTTGCGGTGCCAGCACCCCTGGCCGTTAATGCCAGCAGCAATCGCATATACGTAGCCAGTGGGTCAGCTGACAACATATCCGTCATCGATGGCGCCAGCAACGCCGTCGTCGCTGCGCTGCCCGCCGGCCTTTTTCCCCAGGCCATCGCCGTCGACCAGAGCAGCAATCGAATCTATGTGGCCAGTCGCCGCTCGGAGCTCTGGGTGATCGACGGCACCACCAACGCCATTAGCGCCTCCATCACTCTAGGCGATAGCACTCCCATGGCCCTGACCGTCAACCCTGACGCCGGACGCGTCTACGTAGCTGACTTCGAGGGCACGCTCTCGGTCATCGACGCCGGGAGCAACTCCGTGGTCGCCACCCTGCCCGTCGGCCAGAACCCGGTGGCGATGGCGGTCAATCCCAGCACCGGTCGCATCTACGTGGCTACCTATGGCAGCTCCGAAATCTCGGTGATCGACGGCGAGAGTAACACCATCAGCGCTAAGGTGAGTGTGGGCGAGCTGCCAATCGCCGTGGCGCTAAGCCCAGAGACGAACCGTATCTATGTAGCCGACGGGGCGGCCGGCAATGTCGCTGTCATCGACGGCTCAACGAACACTCTGGTCGCCAGCGTCAAGCTCGGTGGAATGCCGAGCAGCTTGGCCCTGAACCCAGTCACTGAACGTGTCTACGTGGCGGGGGCCGACGTTATTTCCGTCCTGGACGGCGCGAGCAACGCTGTGATAGCAACCGTGGCTGTCGGCAGTGCCCCTCGAGGCCTGGCGGTCAATGCCGTGACCAACCGCATCTACGTCGCCCGTTCGGTGACCGCTGATGTGCTGGTGATTGATGGCGCTACCAACGCCGTCATCGCCACCGTAGCGCTGGCTGGTGCAATCGAGTAGTTGGCGGCAGGGGTCAGGAAGAACTATCGTCCTGACGGGCTCGCCGCTTCAGCCAGGCCCCGGGAAATCTGAGAGGGGTACGAACAAAGGCGGCCAGGCTGGGAGCAGCCTTGAAAAGCTCGGACAATAGCCGGGAAGGGAAGTCGATATCTCCATAGTTGTTGATCAGCCCTGCCAGCCTTTTACTCCTGAGCGTTGCCAGCAGTCGCTCCAGGTGGGCGTTGCTGAGGGCGGCAAATAGCCGCTGCAGGTCTGCCCCTCGCTTCAGTTCGTCGCCTGCATCGGCCATGAATGCCTTCTGATAGCGGGAAAGGAAGGCCGCCGAGAAATCTTCTCGTTGCAAGGCGTCCACAGACACTCTGGCGGCATGTCTGGCGCCCACCAGCCCCATATAGACTCCTCCCCCGGTTGTGGGCTTTACCTGGCGGGCAGCATCGCCCACCAGCAGGACGTTTTCGTTGTAGAGCCTCATGGGGCTCCACAAGGGTATGCGGCCGCCCGCAAGTCCCAGGAGGACATCGCCGCGGAAGTATTGAGGGAACCTGGCGGAGAGACGACGAAGCGAATCCCTGGGCCTTAGACCGTTAGTGGTCCCGGTTCCCACCCGGACACGCCCGTCGCCCAGGGGAATGACCCAGGCAAACCAGCCGGGGGCCACGTCCTTGTCCACCAGGACCGTCACCTGGTCTCTGGCCGCCTCTTGGGCTCTTACTTCCGCCGCCAAACCGAGAACTGTCCCGTGGAGCTTGTGCACGCCTAGCTGCTTAGCCACCTTCGACTGGGCACCATCGGCGCCAATGAGCAGCTTGGTCAGAACCCTCGTGCGCCGACCGTGCCTCTCCACCCAGGCTGTCACCAGGCCGTTGGCCTGCTCCAACCCCAGGAATTTGGCATCCAAGAGAAGCTCTGCTCCCTTCTCCTGCGCTTGGCTAGCCATCGCCTGGTCTAGGCGCACGCGGTCGATGGCGAGGGCATAGACCCTGTCGCCGCCGATCGAAAGCTGGTTGCCCAGCGGGGACTGTATGAGGGCCCCCCGGATCTCGTTCTGGACGACCTGCTCCCCCACCTTGGCCAGAGCGAGAGTGCGGGGTGTTACCAGGCCGGAGCAGTGCAGGGGCTGCCCAATGACGCTGTGCTCCTCTAAGAGCAGGACGTTGAAGCCACGGCTAGCGATATCCCTGGCCACCGCTGACCCGGCAGGGCCAGCTCCCACTACTACAGCGTCATAGCATTGCTGCATGCCTGACCCCCTCGCCTTGTGCTTGCATCGTGCGCCGGCGGGTGGGAGCCTCCGGGTCACATCTGACAGCGCCGACCCCGACTGAATATATCCCGTACCGACTCGGGTTGTCTATGGGGCTGCACCGGGAATTGCCACCTCCCGCCCGGCATAGATCGTACTTGCATCTGCGATCCCGTTGGCCTCCATTATGGCCGCCGGCGTAACGCCGAAGGCGGCGGCGATGGAGGTCAGGGTGTCGCCTGCCTGCACTATGTAGGTGGTACCCGGAATTATCAACTCTTGGCCAGCTAGAATAGGGCCGGGCTCAGGCATGCCGTTAGCGGCGGCTATCGCCTCTGGGCTGACACCGAAGCGCTCCCCGACCGTGGTCAGTGTATCGCCGGGTTCGATCAGATAGACGAGCCCACCAGGGCCCGCCGTCAGGACAGGAGGGGGTGGTGCGGGCAGCGGCGTGGGGCTGGCAGTAGCCGTGGGCTCGGGTTGCGACGCGGCTTCCGCAACGAGCGCCCCCGCGGGGGGACCTTCCACGTCAACCCACAGATGGACGGCCCTGTAGACCTCGTCCACCCCGTCCATCCCTTCCTTATAGAGCACAAACTCTGCCTTTTGGCTGTTCCCCGCCTGGTTGGGGAGCAGAGTTACCGGTCTCTCCCACCGCTCCCCGTCCTTGAGCCTCGCGCTGTCGATGAGGCCGGCCACTTGTCCGTCTACCGTTGCTTCTATTTCGTAATTTGCGTCGTCTCCCTCGTGATTCACTACGCCAAGGATGACCGTCAGACTGTCCCCTAGCGCAAGCGTTCGTGGGTAGCCCTCGGCTCTGCCGTCCGGTCCCAGGACGTAGAACTCGGTGAAGCTCTCCGAGCTGCCTCGCGATGTCGCCAGGAAGGCCACCGCCGCGCCAAATCCTATCAGACAGAGTACCACGATTACGGCCGGGGCCACCCTAGCCAGGCGAACTTGAGACTGCTTTGGCAAGGGGACATTGATGGCGAAGGCTTCCTCCGGCGGGAGGGCCCGCCTTCTGTACATGGCAGCACCTGCGCCCATCACGATGAACAGGCTTACGAAAGACAGAATTGGATTGAGCCGTATGCCCCACGGCGAATAGTTGAGGGCTAGACCAATGAGGGGGACGATGGCGATGCTCAGGCCGAAGCTCAGAGCCGCTCTCTCGATGGAATCGAGGTCCTCCTTGCGGGGATACAGGGCGGCCACCAACACATAGCCGGGGAGAAGGAGAACGAAGGGCAGGCCGAGAACGATACGGATCGGCCCCAGGGAGGGAACGAGGAGCACGACCGCAACGGTCGCCAGGGCGCAGGCCGTTGCAATGACAAGGTCGATGTTCCTGGTGAACATCAGCCCTTCCGCTCCTGGACGCTGTTCAGGGGGTAGTGCATTCCCAGCCGACTTGGTCTATAATTTGCCGTTAATATTCCATGCATCCTCGGGGATAGCTCTTTCCACAAGCGGGAGCCGCGCAGAGGGATGCGGTTTCCAGGGGGAAGACCGGCCCGCTTGGTGAGGCAGTCGGTGCCGCTGAGAAGGGTTACTCCTCGAGGATTTTCGATATTGACCCTTGGGGTCGGAAGGCTGAACCACATGCGCAGTGGTGGCCACCAGGCCGAGGCAACTGTTATCAGCCGTCCGCCTCCCATCTTCGGTGCCCTGGCTATTCGCGCTAGGGCCGTGCCCATAATGCCCATCCTGGCTGTCCTCTACGTTATCCTCATTGCTGTTGCCGAGCTTCTCACCGTACTGACCGATGCCCGCTGGGGCCTCGCCATGCACATCGGCATTCTTACAGCCCTTCTCGTGCAGGCCTCTCTCGTGCTAGACCAGCCCTACCACAAGCTGTTTCTGGCCCTGGCACTTGCCCCTCTCATCCGCATTCTCAGCCTGTCCATGCCCTTGCAGGATCTCGATCTCATGTACTGGTACGCCATCGTCGGCGCGCCCATGATGGTCACGGCCCTGCTGGTGGCCCGTACCCTGGGCCTGAGCTGGCGCAATCTTGGCTTCACCCTGCGTTCCCTTCGCATTCAGGCGCTGGTAATCATCGCCGGCCTCGCCTTCGGCGTCGCCGAGTACTTCATCCTCAAGCCTGAGCCCCTCATCGACGAATTCAGTTGGGGCGCCTTCTGGCTGCCCGCTCTCATCCTTCTGATCGGCACCGGCTTCAATGAGGAGCTGGTGTTCCGAGGCGTTATGCAGTCGGCGTCCAGCGATGCCCTGGGAAAGTCTGCCATCCTGTATGTAACGGTCGTTTTCGCCGTCCTCCACTTGGGCTACAAATCGGCGGTCGACGTGGCCTTCGTATTCGCTGTAGGGTTGATGTTCGGCTTGGTAGTGGCCAAGACGCGCTGTCTCCTGGGCGTCAGCCTTTCCCACGGCATAACTAACATCGCACTATATCTCGTAGTGCCCTTCCTGGGCATCGCTGCCACCACCGCGCCCAGTATCGGTGTGCAGAATGTGCAGGTTTCTGCACATGAGTTTTCACAAGAGGTGCAGAGGATGCAGGCCTTTGCCACGCCTCCTCAGATAGAGGCAATCCTTTCGCCCAGTGCCACTCCCACCCCCGCCGCTACTCCTGTCCCCACACCCTCTCCCACCGCCACGCCTGCTGTCACGCCCGAACCGGTAGAAGTGCCGCCTTCCCAACCGCCAGAGGAGCCAAGCCCGACGGAAACCTACATTGTCCAGCCCGACGATAGCTTGTCCGATATCGCCGCTATGTACGAGACGACCGTCGACGAACTGCTACGCCTGAACGAGCTATCGCAGCCGGATCTCCTCTATGCCGGGCAGGCCATCGTCGTCCCCCGCAGGTCCGAACCGGCTGCCACTACGACCGTGCACATAGTGGAGCTGGGGGAAACGCTTGGTCTAATCGCTGAGAGGTACGGCACAACCGTCGAGGTCTTGCTGGAGCTGAATGATCTCCCCGACCCCGATGTCGTTCCTGTAGGTACGTCCCTGGTCGTGCCCCAAGCACCGTAGAGACGGCCCTTCAGCACCCTGGCGAGAGTCTAGCAGGGTACCGCGTCCTGATGGCTTGGCGGTGGGCAAGAAGGAACTGGCTCCCCTCAGGGGAGCCAGTTCACAATCGGGTACGCCAAACGTGCTACAAAACTTCTACGACCTTCGCCGCCGCGATGGCGCCGAAGACGAGAAGCAGAGGGATGATCCCTACATTGAGGGCACGACCCAATGCCCGTAACCGAGGGCGACCGTCGGCGCCTGCCAGCTCCTTGACCACGAGAAACGCGATAAGCGTCAACACAGCCATGAGCCCTAGAGACGCCGCTATCCCTACGGCGGTGGTTATAGTAGACACGGTTGTCGTCGTCACGGTGGATATCATATGCTCACCCGCCTTTCACGACGACTCCCGATTCCCACTCACCCTAGCACAAGCCTTGATCGCTTGTCAATGCTCCCCACTCGGCCGCTACTTCCCCCCACTTCCTCCCTTCGAGTAATGTGACGTATCGAGTTGTTCGAGGAAGGCCGAGGGGTGGGGTACGCGAGGGGGGGCTATTCGTAGCATCATTAGCGCGGGCTATCGACTCCAAGGGCAAACAGATATGGCCTATCCAGATCATCGTGAAGGTCCATTTGTCCTGTAACGTATTCTTACGCTATTATGGGTGCCTGAAGGTAATTTCCTTCAATCTTGACAAGGCTGGCGTTTACCTGCGCTCTACGAGGAGGTCTGGACATGGTCGCTGTCCTGCCGAAAAACCTGGATGAGGACGGGTTCTACGGCATTCGTCTGGAGTCCATCGGCGGGCTGGGTGCCCACGTGGCCGGTCAGATCCTGGCCGAGGCTGGGGTCTTACGCCTGGGTCTGAATGGCTCCCACTTCTCGTCCTACGGCTCCGAGAAAAAGGGCACGCCCCTGAAGTCCTACATCCGCTTCTGCAGCCCCGACCAGGCAGTGCGCACCAACAGCCCCGTCGAGAGGCCCCATCTCATAGCGGTCTTCCACGAGGCCCTCATCGGTCGGGAGAAGGTCGCCCTGGGCCTGCGACAGGATGGGATCATCATCGTGAACAGCGTCGCCTCGCCCGGGGAGATCAAGGAGCGCCTGGGACTGCCGGGCGGCACCGTCGGCGTGGTGGATGCTCTGGGTATCGCCGTGGCTGAGAACAGCCGTCCAAACATGGCGATGCTGGGGGCGGTGACCCGTGTCGCTGACTTCATCGACCCCGAGGCGGTGAAAGCCAGCATCCGCCAGACCTTCGAGCATCACTACCCCCACCTGCTGGAAGCTAACATGCAGGCCTTCCAGCGGGGCTACGATGAACTCCGCTTGGAGACATTCCCGCTGGAGGGGGAGTGGGCGACGGGGGTTGCTCGTCCCCAACCGGCTTATGGCTATCTCAACGCTCCCTGGGGCGGCATGGTCACCAACCCGGGCAACAGCGCCATTAAGGATCTGTCGGCCTCCCGCCAGGGCTTTCTGCCCGCCCTGGATCTGGAGAAGTGCGTCCACTGCGGCCTTTGCGACATCGTCTGCCCAGACTGCTGCTTTGTCTGGGAGAGCTACACTAAGGAGGATGGCAAGCCTGGGGTGCGCTTGGTTGGCATTGACTACCGTTACTGCAAGGGTTGCCTGAAGTGCATCGAGGCCTGCCCCACAGATGCCCTAGTGGAGATGCGGGAGACGGAGGGCTATGCCGAGGCTCATAGGGTAGCCGTGTTTCCCGACCTGGAACAGGCCAAGTAGGCACCCCAGGCGACTCTAGGCTGATCGGGCAAGGAGGGAGATCATGGCTCAGTTAGTCGGGGAAGAGAAGGCGAAGCTCGTCCAAAAGGTGGACTTCCGCACCGGCAACGAGATGGCCGCCCGGGCCGCCAAGCAGATCAACTTTCACCTGATGGGCTACTACCCCATCACGCCCTCCACCGAGGTTGCCGAGTTCCTGGACGAGATGAAGGCGGAGGGGGAGCATGAGATCCGCATGGTCCCCGCTGACGGCGAGCATAGCGCCGCTGGCATCTGCTACGGCGCCACCAGCGGCGGCGGGCGCGTCTTCAATTGCACCGCCTCCCAGGGCCTCCTCTACTCTCTGGAGCAGCTCCCCGTTCAGTCGGGCAGCCGCTTCCCCATGCTCCTGCAGCTCGTCAATCGCTCGGTCAGCGGCCCCCTGGACATCCGCTGCGACCACTCCGACCTCTACTACGCCCTGACCACCGGCTGGATTATCCTTCTGGCTCGCGAACCCCAGGCCGTCTACGATATGAACATCACGGCCATGCGTATCGGCGAGCATCCCACGGTTCGCCTGCCGGTCATCGTAGCCTACGATGGGTTCTTCACCAGCCACCAGAAGCGACGGGTGCAGTACTTCGAGAACGATGAGGCGGTGGCGGATTTCATCGGACGGCCGCCCGAGTTTCCCCACGCCCTGGACCCTCGTCACCCCATCACCATGGGCGCCTACATGAACGACCCCGACCTGATCAACAACAAATACCAACTGAAGCTGGCCATGGACGCTGCCCGCGAAGTCATCCCCCAGGTCTTCGAGGAGTATGCCCGGATCAGTGGACGGCCCTACTCCTTCCTCGACCTGTACAGAATGGACGACGCCGAGGTCGCTATCCTCCTTCTCAACTCGGCTGCCGAAACGGCCAAGGACACGGCCGACCGCTTGCGCCAGCGGGGCCGGCGGGTGGGCGTCATCAGCTTCAATGTGCTGCGCCCCTTCCCCGCAGAGGAACTGAGGCAGGCCCTGAGGGGCACTAAGGCCCTGGTTATCGGCGAGCGGGGCGACTCCTATGGTGCTCAAGGCGGCCCTCTGTCCCACGAGGTGAAGGCAGCCCTCCAGGAGGACGCCGAGAATCGCACCCTCTGCCTCACCCGCATCTACGGCTTGGGGGGCAAGGACTTCTATGCCGAGGACGCCGAGGAGTTCTTCAACCTGGCCCTGAAGGCGGCGGAAACAGGGCAGGTCGAGACACGCTTCGCCTACCACGGCGTCACCCCCGGCGATCCCCACAAGCCGCCAATGCAGGTGCTACCGCCCCTCACCAAGGAGGAGACCTCGCCCGGCCTGGTGCAGGTGACCCGCAACGAAGAGACAGGAGAGCTCAAGGTAAAGCCCATCGCGCGCTGGCAGCTAGCCGCGCGGGCCAAGCGTATCACCCCCGGCCACGGCGCCTGCCCCGGCTGCGGCATATTACCCGCCCTCAACCTGTTCTTCAAGGGCATTGAGGGCGATGTCGTCATCGTCAACCACACCGGTTGCGCTGAGATCGTCACCAGCGGCTACCCCTTCAGCAACCATCGCGTGACCTATATCCACAACCTCTTCCAGAATGGAGCGGCTACCCTGTCCGGCCTGGTGGAGATGTTCCAGGAGCGCCAGCGCCGCGGTGAGTTGCCCGCCGGTGAAGACATCACCTTCGTCATGATCAGCGGCGACGGCGGCATGGACATCGGCATAGGCGCTGCCCTGGGCGCTGCCATCCGCAACCACAAGATGATCATCCTGGAATACGACAACCAGGGCTACATGAACACCGGCAGCCAGCTCAGCTACTCCACGCCCCTGGGCCACATGACCAGCACCAGCCACGTCGGCCCGGCTCAGGCGGGCAAGGCCTTTCACCACCGCGACACCCCCCAGATCCTGGCCGCCTGCTATATCCCCTACGTGTTCACCGGCACGGAGGCCTTCCCCGATGATCTGGTAAAGAAGGCGGCCAAGGCCCAGTGGTACGCCAAGAACGAAGGGCTGGTCTACGGCAAGGTCCTCATCGCCTGCCCTCTCAACTGGCGCAGCGAGGATCGCATCGGTACGAAGATCCTGGAGGCCGCTGTCAACTGCCGTTTCTTCCCTCTGTATGAGGTGGAGCAGGGCATCACCAAGCTCACCCACGACTCCGACAGGGCGCGTCATCGCGTTGATGTCCGCGACTGGCTGGGCCTGATGGGCAAGACCAGACACCTGCTCCAGCCCCACTATGCCCCCCAACTGGAAGCCCTGGAGGCGGAGATCGAGAGGCGTTGGCAGCGCCTCAAGGCCATGCACGAGCACCCACAGCTCTAGCAGCAGCTTTGGAGAAGCCCACGTCATCAGCCTCATCCGCGAGGGCAAGCTGATCGCCCTCGTTTGCTCCTATGTGCAAAACAAGGCGATGGCCAGGAGAGGCTAAGCTTTGCCCTTCACACCCTCTTCCCCGAAGCTTCGCGCCCGCAAGCGAAAACAGCCATTGCCAATCGGCTCCCCGAGGGGTATGATCCCTGCGACTTGATAGGCTGCCGCTTTTAGGAGGTGCACAATGAAGTTGTCGCTAAGGTTTGTTCTTATCCTCACGGCTCTCATCGCCGCTGCCTTCCTCGTGCTCGCCGTCGCCTGTGGAGGGGATGAGGAGGAGGAGGAGGCACCAGCGGCCTCGCCTACGGTCGCCGCCGAGGAGACCCCGGAGGGGCCGTCTGGGGAGGAGACGCCGGAGAAGCCGCCCACGGGGGAAGAAGGCGAGCTGCCAGCCATTCCCACCTACCCTGGCGCCGAGGAGATTGAGACCGCTACGTGGACCGGAGCAGGGGCTTTTCCCATTCCCATGATGGGCGGTGAAGGCCCCGCGCCCGAGGAGTACGGCACTGTCCAGTTCACCGTCTACGAGACCAGTGACTCCCCTGAGAAGGTCATCGACTTCTACAAGGAGGAGTTCAAGGGCTGGAAAGAGGAATGGACGTTCAGCATGGAGCAGTTCGGCGAGAAGGGTGGGGTAGTGGTGTGGAGCAAGGACGACGGGAATATCGCCGCTTGGCTGGGAGCCGTCGAAGAGGAGGGAACGACCAGCGTGATCGTTGCCATGGGAGCTCTGCAGTAGTAGAAGGCAAGAGCAACTGGCGCCACAAACCGCCGCTGGCGGATAAGCGCCAGCGGTAGAGTGAGGAGCGGACGTCCAGAGACGGAAAGGCCCGGGAGAACACGGCCGGGGCCTTTTCGTCCTCCAGCCGGGAGAATGGCCCTAGCCCGCTACTGCTCCACGATGGCCCCGGTGTAATCTTCAGGAGGTGTCACATGAGACTCCGAACTTTGGTCCTGGTACTGGTAACGCTAATCGCTGCCGCCTTCCTCCTGCTCGCCGTCGGCTGCGAGGAGGAAGCGCCGGAGATCGCCAAGTACCCGCAAGCTGAGGACGTCAAGACCGGCAACCGTGGTACCTTCCCCATAGCGCTGCTCGGTGAGGAGCCCCTCGAACCGCACAAGTTCAAGGGCAATATGCGCTACAGGGCCTTCGAGACTGATGATTCGGCCGATGTTGTCTTCGACTTCTACAACGGGGAATTTGAAGGTTGGATGACGGAGCTGACCTTTGATGTGGATGAAGCGGGGATGAAGGTCCGCGTGGGGGTCTGGAGCAAGGACGACCGGAAATCCGCTGCCTGGATGGCGGCCACGGAGGCAGGGGGGATCACAAGGGTCATCGTGATGACAGGGACTCGCTAGCAGCAGAAGCCAAGGGCGGCGTCGCGCCGCAAATTGTTCCCAGCGGATGAGCGCTAGCCATGGACTGAAGAGCGGCTGTCGAGAGACGAAAAGGCCTCGGGCAACATAGCCGGGGCCTTTTGTAATCCAGCCGAGAAGTGGCCGTAGCCTGCGCTCGCTCGCTAGCTCGCTCGGCAAAAGATCAGCGCAATGAGGAGAAATTGTGGGCGAAGTATTGACAATGGACGGGGGCTCTTTAATATTTAAGTAAGCCTCGGTTGCTGCCTATCAACTGTTCCTCTTAACGCCTGGCGAGCACCCTAGGGCCTAGCGGATGGGACAGAGCATCTCCCATACCGTCGCCTAGGCCGTCGGCGCCATGAGATTGTCTCGGCTTCAAGGAGAACGCCATGGCGAACAACGGCGGCCGCATCGTTTCGCGGGTTGTGAGCGCCTTCAGGGAAGCTTTCAACCGCAACCCAGTAGCCTTCAGGGTGCAGGCTCTTCGCTTCCAGCAGAAGGAAGGGCGGGTGAACCTCTACCTAACCGTCCTCCCTGTCAGCCAGCTGCTACAGCAGTGCCGGGTGGACTACTTTCGGGAGGACAATCCCAGAGGCTATCAGCGACCTCTAGCGAAGGTTAGACTCAAGCAAATCTCAGCCTTCATTCAGCATGAGGAGGGCGTACTGCCCATCTCGATCCTCCTCTGTATTCGTCAGCCGCACCGGGCGGAGTTCCACCCGGAAACGTATGTCGACAAAGTCAACGATGGGGTGCCGCAACCGGGTGTGCTGTCGATTCCCCAATCTGTCACTCTGTGGGTGGTAGATGGCCAGCATCGACTCTACGGTCTTGAGTATGCCTTCACCAAGGATTCTGTGGAACGAGCCAAGGACTACTTTCTACCGGTAACCATCGTGGAAGGAATCGACAGCTATGAGGAGATGAGGCACTTTCATATCATAAATACCCGACACAAAGGGGTGCCCACGGACATGGTCGATCGTCACCTCCTCAGGATGTGGGAACTGGAGGGGGCGGCGATTGCAGGGAAGGAAGGGGAACGAAGCTACCTGCGGGCCAGGGCAGCGAAGCTGTGCGACCTTCTCCGCAACACCTCTGACAGCCCCTGGTTTCAAAAGGTGAAGGTTGCAGGTCATGATCGTTTGCCCAACCAACTCATCGGCCAGCACACGATGGTGGCTTCACTGGAGCCCGCCCTCAAGGACGCGTTTGTTAAACGGCTAAGCGACGAAGACGTCGGCAAGATACTGCTGAACTACTGGTACGCTATTCGGGAGCGTTGGCCGACGGCATTTCTGGAGCCGCGCGACTACAAAATCCAAAAGGCAGCCGGTGTTCATGCTCTCCACATGACTTTTCCAGACGTGGTACAACTCTGTCGTGAGACCAACAATTTCTCTAGCCACAGGATCTACGAAATCCTTGGTGAGACGGGGGTCAAGACCGAGTTCTGGCACGCGAGCAGTGGACACCCGCTGGTCAAGGAGAGCGGCGTAAAGTACATGCGAGCGCTAGGCGAGTATTTGCGGGAAAGACTGCCGACCCTGGTGCTACCGCGCTTGTAGGAAGCTCGCGGATACAAGCTTGGAGCCGGGGAAGGGATTCGAACCCCCGACCCGCGCTTTACGAAAGCGCTGCTCTACCCCTGAGCTACCCCGGCCCCGTCGATCCTTATCTTAACACCTTGCAGTCGGCGGGAGAAAATCCCGCAGACTGTTGCCGCCAGCAGGGCGCGCCAGCTATATCATCGTGAAGCCGCCGCCAACACTGAGGCTCTGGCCGGTGATGAAGCTGGCGACGTCGGAGGCCAGAAAGAGGACAGCGTTCGCCGTGTCCTCCGCCGTTCCCAGGCGCCGTAGGGGATAGAGCCGCTTGGCCTTCTCCTGCACCTCGGGTGTAAACAGCTGGAGCCCAACCTTCCACAGGCTGTGCTCGCCTATCTCCTCCTCACTGCGGGGTACGGTGACAGCGGGACAGACCGCATTGAGAGTGATCCCGTAGCGGCCCACCTCGCGGGCCAACGACTTCGTGAGGCCTATGATCCCCGCCTTGCAGGCCGCATACACCGCCTCGCGGTACTCCCCCACGCGCCCAGCCTCGGAGCTTATGCTGACGATGCGGCCGTAGCCGTTCTCCACCATTTGGGGCAGGACAGCCCGCATGCAGTAGATGACGCTCCACAGGTTGAGGTTGACTGCTTTTTCCCAGTCCTCGCGGGGCTGGTCCAGGAAGAGACGGTCGAGGACCCAGCCCACGTTGTTGACCAGGACGTGGATGCGGCCGAACTCATCGCTGGCCCGGCCCACCATGGCCTCGACCTCCTGGTAGTCAGTCACATCGGTTCTGATAACGATAGTCCTGCCTCCACCCCCCAGTGTGTTGGCCTGAGACGCCACCTTCTGGGCATGGCCCTCGTCGATGTCAGCGATGACCACATTGGCCCCCTCGCCGGCGAAGGTTAAGGCGATAGCTCGGCCAATGTGGGATGCGCCGCCGGTGACGATGACGGTCTTGCCTGCTAGCTCCAGATCCATGGCATACACCCTCCTTTGCGACGTTACGGCCAGCCAAAGGGCGAGCAGCGGTCTCCAGTCATGAGACCGCTGCTCGCCCTTTGAGCTATGCTGGCCCCGTCAGCGCATCGAAATCAGGCCCGCAAGGCTCTGGCGCCTCCAGCATTACCACAGCTCTGTGAAGCCCAACGGCTAAAGGCCGGGCTCCCTGAGTGCCGGCAGACCCCATTGCCAGCGGTTCGCTAGGCCAGGGCGGCACTGAGGCGGGCGATCTCTTCGTTGGACTGGTTGAAGGGCTGCGCCCCCTCCAGCTTCTTGATGTCCGCCAGCCGGTCCCTGATGTCCTCGATGGTGATGCCCTCAGTGGCTTTCAGGGAGATACCCGGCCCCTCTACCATGACGGCTCGCGAGAAGTAGCCGGCGCCCGCCACGAAGACGATGCCGCTGTCGGTGCAGTCCTCGGAGCACATGTAGGCCACCATTGGTGATACGTAGTCCGGCTTCAGCTTCTCCACCATGTCCGGCGGCATGACCGTGGCCGTCATCCGCGTACCGGCTATGGGGCAGATGGTGTTGCACAGGATGTTGTATCGGGCGCCTTCCAGCTTGAGGGTGTTCATGAACCCCACCAGGCCCAACTTGGCCGCGCCGTAGTTGGCCTGGCCGAAGTTCCCGTACAGCCCGGTAGACGAGGTGGTCATGACGATGCGACCGTAGCTGTTCTCCCTCATGACGGGGAAAGCGGCCTTGGTCACATTGAAGGCACCCTTCAGGTGCACCGCCAGCACCTTATCGATGTCCTCCTCGTCCAGCTTCATGAAGGACTTATCGCGGAGGATACCGGCGTTGTTGATAAGGATGTCCACCTTTCCAAAGGCGTCCAGGGCAGTCTTCACGATGGCCTGGCCACCCGCCCAGGTGTCCACACCGTCGTAGTTCGGCACCGCCTCGCCCCCAGCAGAGCGGATCTCCTCCGCCACTTTGGCCGCCATTGCGGTTCCGGAGCCGGTGCCATCGAAGGCGCCTCCCAGGTCGTTGACCACCACCTTAGCGCCGCGGGACGCCAGCAGAAGGGCGTGCGAGCGCCCTAGCCCGCCGCCGGCACCGGTGACGATGGCCACCCTTCCGTCGAATCGAACATCAGCCATGTTCGCCTCCTCTCTGAGACTGACTATAGCAATTCCTCACCTTGGGCAGATCGCCGCCTGGCGTCGCCGACCACGACGCTTCGGCGGTGATTCAATTGTTCCGCCGAGCACAATCTTACCACCAGGGGCGCTGGGCGCAAATCCCCCAAAATGTTGCCCAATGCGGCTCTCTCTAGAGCACCAGGTAGGTGGCTAATCCTTCTCTGAAGGGCGTGAGCCGCAGGCCGAGGGTCTCCACCAACTCCGAGCTGTCGGCCAGGCCATCCATGGTTATGAAGTCGATAGCACCGGGTGTGAGGGGAGGCCCTGGCAGGAACTGCAACAGAGTGGACTGGGCCTTCATCAACACCTTGGGGACGGGCAGGAGGAAGCGCCGCTTGCCCATTACCTCCAGGGCCGTGCGGATGATTTCCTTCATGGTCAGCACCTCCGGGCCGCCTATCTCGAATACCTTGTTGTCTGCTGCCCGGTTGTCCACCGCCTCTGCCACAGCCCAGCCCAGGTCGTCGATGAACACCGGCTGAAGGCGCTGCCTGCTGCCATCGCCGATCATGGGCACAAAGGGGAGAAAGCGGCTCATCGCTAGGAAACGGTTGAGACTGCGGTCCTCCGGCCCGTAGACCCAGGACGGCCGAAAGATAACGTAGGTGATGTTGCTGTCCCTGACCCCCGTCTCCGCCCGCCACTTGGCCCGAAACCAGTGGTATTTGGCGTCGGGGGCGGCACCGGCACCGCTCAGGTAGATGTAGCGCTGGGCGCCCGCCGCCTTGGCCGCCTCCACCAGACGCTCGGTGCCGGCGGCATCGATCTCCTCGAAGGTATAGCCTCGGCGTCGATTCTCGATGGGCGAGTTGGGGAACTGGACGCAGCCGATGACCACCTCCGCCCCCTGAACGGCGGCGGCCAAGCTGGCTGGGTCTCTCACATCCCCCTCGCGGTACTCAACCTCGATGTAGGGGAAGCGAGTCGCCGCCTTGGCCGCGTAGCGCGTCAGGACGGCGACCGGCTTGCCGCGGCGGGCCAGCTCGCGCACGATGCCACCGCCTACGAATCCGGTGCCACCTGCTACCAGGATCATCTCAACCTCCGTTCGAGGTTGCCGTCTCAGGCGAATGGCAGAATCAGTTGCCAGGGGAAAAAGCGTCGTTTCTATTTTACACGGGCCTGCTGTGGCTGGTCTGCAAGTGCGATGAGTAAGTCACTCAGTTCTGCCCTCGCTGGCGGTTGGGAAATGCCTTGATATAGGATGAGAGGGGTGTTATTCAGCAACTGAATGTTCAGAAAGCATTCTGCGCATCAAGAGCAAGGAGGTCGGCCATGAAGCCCAACGAGGGTACTATCGATCGGGCTATCCGGTTGGTGATCGCCGCAGTGCTCATAGGCGTCGGCCTGGGGGTGGTGCGGGGGCCCCGCGGAATCGCTATGGCGGCGGTTGGTGCCATTCCCCTGCTCACTGGACTGGGCGGGTACTGTCCGCTGTACACGGTATTCGGGATCAACACCCGCCGAAGGTCACCCAGACAGCCCTGAGATGCGTGGGGCAGGAACGCCGCCCTCATTTCCTCTCACCTAGATCGCCTGAAGCTCGCGGATCAGCGCCTTCAGCCGCTCCTTATTGCCCTGGTTACGGATGGGGATGGCGAAGGCGATGCGGTTGACTATGCCGCTCCAGCGCTCCCTGATCTTGGCCGCGATCTCGTCGTAGGTGCCAGTGACGGCGAACTGGTCAAGCATCTCGTCGCTGATCTGTCGGCTCATCTCGATCCACCTGCCCTCCGCGGCCAGCCGATGCAGCTTGAGGCATGTCTCGCCCCAGCCGTGGATGTCCAGCACGCCCTTGTAGGTGCGGGTGGAGCCGTAGAAGGCGATCTGAGCGCGGATGGCCTGCTTCTGCCTCTCGATGTCCTCCTCCCTCTCGCCGGTGATGATGAAGCCGCCGCCGGAAATGTCGATGTCCTTCAGAGAGCGGCCGGCCTTCCTGGCTGCTGCCTCCATGTTGGGCAGGATGACCTCGCGCAGGTACTTGGGCGTGCAGAAGCCGTGCAGGCGGGCGCCTTCGCACAGCTCGCCCGCCAGGCGGCACATGTAGGGATTGACCGCCGAGATATGGATGGGGACGTGGGGATGGTCGATGGGCCCGGGGTCGAAGAAGGGGGTCATGAGGGTGTAGGTGTAGTGCTTACCGCGGAAGTTGGGTCGGGTCTTGTTCTGCCAGGAGTCCCAGATCGCCCTCAGCACCAGGATGTACTCCCGCAGGCGCGGCCCGGCCGGCGAGGGCCAGGGGGTGCTGTAGCGGCGCTCGTTGTGGCCCTTCACTTGGGTGCCCAGGCCTAGGAGGAGACGCCCCCGCGACAGGGCCTGGATGTCCCAGGCTATCTGAGCCACCGCCAGAGGGCTGCGCGGGAAGGCGATGGCCACCGCCGAGCCAAGGGTGACCCGCTGGGTGTGCTCGGCGGCGATGGCCAGGGGCAGGAAGGGATCGTGGCCAACCTCGAAGGAGAGGACGCCATCGTAGCCCATCTCCTCGGCCTCCCTGGCGGCGGCTGCCACCTGGTCCAGGCCCCCTATCGGCAGAGCAGTTTCCACCTTCATCGATTCTTTCCCCCGTAGCTAACAGTGCAGAAGGGATTACGGCCCTCTTATGCCGAGCAGCTGCAGCGCCCCGATTCTATTGGCCCCCAGCGAGAGCGTCAAGCCGACGGTCGGCGGCCAGACGCAAAGGAACAGGGTCCCCGGCTGGTGCCGGGAACCCTGAACGGATAGCTAGGGTAGAGCGCTTTCTTGGTCGCTAGTCGGGCCGGCCCAGGATAGTCACCGAACAGACGGATGCTGGCCCGCCAAGGTTGTGGGCCAGTCCCAGGCGAGGGTTCTTCACCTGCATGCCGTCGGCCCGCCCCTGGAGCTGCTTGGTCACCTCGTACAGCATGCGACAGCCGGTGGCGCCGATGGGGTGGCCGAAGCACTTGAGGCCGCCGCTGGGGTTAAGGGGGATGTCCCCCTCCACCTCCGTCATGCCGTCGCGGACGGCCTCGGCAGCCTTGGGCGGGTCGACGAAGCCCAGGTCGCCCATGTTGAGCAGTTCGGTGATGGTGAAGCAGTCGTGTATCTCGGCGAAACTGATCTCCTTGCGGGGGTCCTTAATGCCTGCCTCCTCGTAGGCCATGGCAGCCGCCTTCTTGGTGGCTGGGAAGCCCAGCCAGTTGAAGCCCGGCCTCCACATAGGGAAGAGGGTGTCAACGGCCAGGGCGTTGGCCTTGGCCACCACATAGTCGTCCTTATGCTTCATTGTCTTGGCGATCTCCGGCCGGGTGACCACCACGGCGGCGGCGCCATCGGACATGGCGCAGCAGTCAAAGCGGCCCAGGGGCTCGGCGATCATCGGGGCCTTCAGGACGTCGTCAACGGTGATTGCCCGACGGAAGTGGGCCTTAGGGTGGGCAACGCCATTCTTGTGGTTCTTGACGGCCACGTGCGCCAGGTCCTCCTTGGTCCAGCCCCACTCGTGGAAGGCGCGGGAGGCAGCCAGAGCGAACATGGCCGGGGCGCTAGTTCCGCTCATCACTGGGTGGCCCCCCTCCATGGGCAAGCCGCTGGAGCCCTCGTCCATAAGCTTTTCCACCCCGCAAGCGACCACGATGTCGTAGACGCCGGCGGCCACAGCGTAGGAGGCATTACGGAAGGCATCCATGCCGGAGGCGCAGAAGTTCTCTACCCGGGTAACGGGCTTGCCGAACAGCTTCATGGGCTCGACGAATGTACCCCCCGACATCCCGGTGAAGCTGTACATCACCCCCACCCAGGCCGCCTCGATGTCCTGGGGGGTGATGCCGGCGTCGTCCAGGGCCTCGTAGACTGCCTCTACCAGCAGGTCCTCCTGGTCCTTCTCCCAGATCTCGCCGAATTTGGTGCAACCAACGCCGGCGATAGCCACTCGATCCTTTATCCCTGGCATGTCTCCTCCTTTCCGCTGCAGCGTCAGCGAAGAGGCTTAGCCCCCCCTCACAGGTTGGCACTTCCAGTAGTAGTTGTGGAATTCTGCCCCCTCGTGGAGGCGGCGCAAGGTGAACTCCACCGGCATGCCTATGCTCACCTCCTTGGGGTCGCAGTCGGTCATTTGCATGAAGATGCGTCCCCCTCCCTCCAATTCAATCACAATCCTGGGGACGGGGGTGCTCAGGTACTCGCCACCCACCAAATGGTCGAGGGTGAAGGTGAACACTGTCCCCTTGCGGGGCAGCTTGATCTCGTCCAGTTCATCCTTTGTCCCACACTCCACGCACACTCGCGGCAGCGGGTACTGCACCGTGCCGCACTTGCGGCAGCGGGCGCCATAGAGGGCCAGCTCCATCTTGCTGTCCCGCCAGTAGGTAACGGGCGACGACTTGGGGACAAACCTGTCCCTGTCCATGAGCTTGCGGAAGGACGCGTAGGCGTTGTAGTTGGGAAGCATCCGCTTGGTCATGAGGTAGGTCTGAAGCGGCCTCTTGCCGGGAACAGCAGGGAAGGCGTCGTTGACCTCCACCAGCAAGGCATCAGCGCCGTCACCGTAGTTGGCCACCAGGATCTTGTCGCCGGCCTTGGCCGCGTCCAGGGCTGCCGCCAGCATCATCAACACCTGGGGCGTGCCCGTGTTGCCCAGCAAGAGGAAACCGGTGTCTTGGAGTTGAGGCATCTCCAGGCCGAGCTGGCGGCCGAGGACGGCATGGGCGCGGGGGTCGCCAGCCGAGAAGACTCCCTTGCTTATGTCCTTAGGGCCAAGGCTCTCCTTCTCCGCTAGCGCCTTCGCCGCGGCCACCATGCTAGCCATGTAGCCGTACTGGGTCTCCAATTTGGGCTCAAAGGCACGAACGTAGTGGTCGACGGACCGCCGCCAGGGGCCGATAACGTCGCTGGTGACGGATTGGAAGCCACGAACAGTCGCCGGGCCTTCCTTGGATAGAAGGAAGGCAGCGGCCCCGTCGCCCAGGAGTTGCTCCCACATCGTCTCCGGCTCGGCCGGACGATTGTCCGCCGCCACCACCAGCACGCTCTTGGCCGAGCCGCTCTCGATGGCGTCGTAGGCCGCCCTTATGGCCACGGTGGCCGAGCGGATGGAATCAGTGAAATCGGCCGTGAAGATGTCCTTGCGCAAATCCAGGGCGCCAGCGACCACGGAAGCGCACTGCTTCTCGGTGTAGGGCGGAGTGGTGCTGGCGAAGTAGACACCGTCGATACTGGCCGGGTCGATGCCTGCCAAGCACTCGAAGCCGGCGGCGACCGCCATGGTGATGCTGTCCTCATCACCGTTGGCCACCGAGCGCTCGCCGGGCACGCCGGGAATACCCCAAGCCTGGCTCATCTCCTGGCGGCTCAACCGAAATGTGGGTATGTAAGCTCCGTAGGATGCTATCGCTACCATTCGGTCCTCCTCGTCTCACAACCGGTACGGTGATACCGCATTTTGGCTACGTGTGACAACAGGTACCCAGCGTAGGGTCGTAGTAAGAGCAGAAGGCATCGTCCCAATAAGGGTCCTCAAACAGAAAACCCCGCTCATCCTGGCGATCGTCGCTCTTGGCAGCCTCCTCGCTCCCGATCTGGCGCGCCTTGGCCCGTGCTCGGGGCGCTCTCGCCTTCTTTGCCTTCGCTCTGCGGGGCTTGTCGACGTTCCTCATCGAAAGTGAATCCTGCCACAGTCTATCCTAGGGGCCGCTTTCGAACAAGGCCAGAAATATTCTGGATTTGACTTTCGGCATGATACGAGCTACGCACCAGCGGTCCCGCCTCCACGTGGCGCAATCCCAGGCGCTGGCCCTCCGCGGCCAGCTCCCGAAATTCCTGGGGCCAGTAGTAGCGAGCCACCGGCAGTTGCTTTGGCGTGGGCTGTAAGTACTGGCCGATGGTCAGTATGTCGCAGCCGACCGCTACCAGGTCAGCCATAGCCTGCAACAGTTCCTCGCGGGTCTCGCCCAGGCCCACCATCAGGCCGCTCTTGGTGGGGGTGGTGGGATCGAGGGCCTTGGCCCAGGCCAGAAGCTCCAGCGAGCGCTCGTATACGGCGTTGGGGCGCACACGCGGATAGAGGCGGCGCACCGTCTCCAGGTTATGGTTGAGGATATCCGGCCGCGCCGCTATGAGCGCCGCCAGGGCCTGTTGCCAGCCCTGGAAATCGGGCACGAGCACCTCCACGCTGGTAGTTGGCGACAGGCGGCGAATCTGGTGGACAACGTCGGCGAAGACGGCCGCACCGCCGTCGGGTAGGTCGTCGCGGGTGACAGAGGTGATGACGGCGTGTCTCAGACCCAGACGATGCACCACCTCGGCCACTCGCAGGGGCTCCTCGCTGTCCAGGCCGACCGGCCGCCCACTCCTGACGGCGCAGAAGCGGCAGGCGCGGCTGCATACGTCGCCTAGGATCATGAAGGTGGCGGTGCCGGTCTGGAAGCACTCGCCGATGTTGGGGCAGCGGGCCTCCTCGCAGACGGTGTGCAGGCCCGAGGCTCGCAATAGGGCCTTCAGGCGCAGGTAGCGCGGACCGCCAGGGAAGGGCACCTTTAGCCACGCTGGTTTGCGCGGCCGCTGCTCGCTCGTTGATCGTTCGCTAGCCATTGGTGGCCACAATAATAGCACCATCGAGTCCTTTCAGCGCCCTCAGGAAGAGATAGCCCCGGCACGACGCACAACCCCCAGGATCTGTTAACAATCCCCACGGCTCAGGGCAAGAACTTAACCATTTATACACCGTCGTTCCACTGTTTGTCCCACCGTATTAACCGTTATGTTGACCTGGGCATGTGACGCTGAGGGTGAGCCGCCGCGAAGTGAGCGAAGCAACGGCGCTGCTCGGTGGCCTTTGTCGGCCCGCCTAAAGCGACCCCGCCGTCCAACCGCGACGAGCCTCCGCGAAGTATCCCTAGCCGGGGGAACCCGCGCGAGGTGGGCGGAAGAAGGCCGCTGTTTGGCAGGCTTCGTCGGCCTACCCAAAGCGGCACCCACTGTCCAACCGCGCGGGCCCTCCCTTGGAGGCCGGCATGGTCATCCAAGGAGGTCGACATGATTATTCGGTGCGCGGCGCTGGCGGCGGTGGTGGTTTCGGCCCTGGCGGTTGTTGTATCGCCAACCCCGGCGGGAAGCGCCGCAGATACCACCAGCCCCACAGTCCACGTCCTCTACTTCAGAGCCAAGGACGATCCGCTCGACCAGACCCTGGTCGCGGCATTCGAACAAGGTCTCGAAGATGTCCGCCGCTGGTATGGGCAGCAAGTGGGCAAGACCTTCCATCGCGACACCCGCGTCGAGGTGGTCGGCCAGAAGACCATCGCTGAATACTGCAGCGACCTGACTTGCCAGCCCGCCAGCGAGTGGGTCGCCGCCTTTCATGCGGTGGTGGGTGAGCTGGAGGAGCGGGGCTACGTGAACCGAGAGGATCCCCATTCGGTCTATCTCGTCGGAGTGCAAACCTACGAGATCAGCTCGAGCCTGGGCGACCCCGGCGGAGCCTGGTTCTCAAGTGACGGCGGGGGTGTGGCTACCATTGGCCATCGGGAGTTGCAAGACATAGCCGTCGACTGCCACGACGACTGCTACGCCAGGAACAGGGCCTTGGGCATCTTGGCCCACGAGCTGGGCCACGCCTTCAATCTCCCCCATCCCCATGAGGACGTGTACTCCGGCGGTGCCGACCCTTGCGACGAGTATTGCGATCAGACCGTAATGTGGGCCTACCCCAAGTACCCTCATGTCGGGCTTCTCGATGTGCCGGAGCACCCGGAGACAGATGCGCTACGCCACAACCCCATCTTTAGCCTGGATGTGGAGACTGTTCACCTCACCCCTGGCTGGAACCTCGTCTCGCTCCCCCTACGGCCGCAGCCAGCAGCCACCCATTCCGTGCTATCGAGTGTGGAGGGCGGCTACGATGCCGTCTACGGCTGGGACGCAAGCGCCGGCAGCTTCCAATCCTCTTTCGGAGCCGGCGGCAACCTCGACCGCCTGGACGAAACTATGGGCTTCTGGATCCGCATGAAGGACGAGGCGACCCTATCGGTGATAGGGGAAGTTCCCGGCTCGGTACATATCCCACTGGTGGAAGGATGGAACCTCATCGGCTACCCCTGGCGCACGCCGCTACCCCCCCAGGAGGCTCTGGCCTCTATCGATGGCAACTATGACGTCGTCTACGGCTGGAACCCCTCGAGCGGCTCATGGCTGTCCTACGCTCCGGGCCTCGCCCACGGCACACTGAAGGAGATGGGCCCCGGCCAGGGCTACTGGCTCCATGCCAGCGGCGACTGTCTCCTGACCATCGGCTAGCCTCCGCGAGCGGGGGCGGAAAGCTTAGAGCCCTGGGGCCTAGCCTCCCAAGGCCCTCTTGCGCTAAGATGATGCCACCACAGGGGGAGGTTGACGCTATGAGCACCGACGAAAGCAAGGAATACGTCCTCCGGATGGCCAAGGAGCAGGATGTCAAGTTCATCCGTTTGTGGTTCTCCGACATCCTGGGCAACCTCAAGAGCGTGGCCATCACTGTGGAGGAACTGGAAGGGGCTCTGGAGGAAGGTATCGGCTTTGACGGTTCCTCCATCGAGGGCTTCGCCCGCATCGACGAGAGCGACATGGTGGCCATGCCCGACCCCAATACCTTCGTCATCCTCCCCTGGCGCCCCGCCGAGAACCGGGTGGCCCGCGTCTTCTGTGACATCCTTCACCCCGGCGGCCAGCCCTTCGAGGGGGACCCCCGCTATATCCTCAAGCGCAACCTCAAGCGGGCCGCTGACCTCGGCTACACTTTCTACGTCGCCCCCGAGCTAGAGTACTTCTACTTCGCCAACGCCGAGGGCACCACCGTTCTGGATAGGGGCGGCTACTTCGACCTCACCCCCCTGGATGCCGCTACCGACCTGCGGCGGGAGACCGTCCTGGCCCTGGAGGAGGTGGGCATCGGTGTGGAGGCCAGTCACCACGAGGTGGCCCCCAGCCAGCACGAGATCGACCTGCGCTACACGGACGCTCTCACTATGGCCGACAACACCATGACCTATCGCCTGATAGTCAAGGAGGTGGCCCTCAGGCACGGCGTCTACGCCACCTTCATGCCCAAGCCCCTGGCCGACCAGAACGGCAGCGGCATGCACGTCCATCAGTCCCTGTTCCGGGGCGAGCGCAACGCCTTCTTCGACGCCAACGATAAACATCAGCTGTCGGCTATCGCCAAGAGCTACATCGCCGGTCTGCTCCGCCACGGCCGCGAGATAACCATCGTTACCAACCAGTGGGTGAACTCCTACAAGCGACTGGTGCCGGGCTATGAGGCACCGGTCTATCTCTCCTGGGCCATGCGCAATCGCTCCGACCTCATCCGCGTGCCCGAGTACAAGCCGGGTAAGGAGAATGACGTGCGCATCGAGTACCGCTCCCCCGATCCAGCCTGCAACCCCTACCTGGTCTTCGCCGTGATGCTAGCAGCCGGCCTGGAGGGCATCGAGAAGGAGTACCCTTGCCCCGAGCCCGTGGAGGAGAACGTCTTTCAGATGACAGCTGAGGAGCGGGAGCGACGGGGTATCGCCCACCTGCCGGGCAGCCTGTTCGAGGCCATCGAGCTTGCCGAGCAGAGTGAGCTAATGCGGCGCTGCCTGGGCGACCACCTGTACGAGATCCTTATCAAGAACAAGCTCATCGAGTGGAGCGATTACCGCCGCCACGTCACCGACTACGAGATCAAGCGCTACCTGCCCGTTCTGTAGAGGCCCAGATGAGACGCTGCACGCGAGAGGTGGCTTAGGCTCTCCCGTGGTACTGCGAACGTCCGCAAGTTGGTACAATACCGGGCCAAAAAGAAAACCCACCGTCGCCTAAGCGAAGGTGGGGAAGTAATAAGCCCGGCATCAACTCGTTGATACCGGGGAGCTCATCCATTAAGATCTTACAGCCCCCTGGGTAATTGTCAAGGGGGTTAAGCAAAAAAATGCCCTACCATCGATCCCGCAATCAGCACTCGTTCAGAAGGGGCCCGTTTCGATGGATCGGGTAATGGTCTTCATCGACGGCAGCAATCTCTATCACGGACTGAAAGAGGCCTTGGGACATGCACGAGTTGACTTCCAACGCTTCTGCTCCCTACTTTGTGGTTCAAGCCGAAGGCTCGTACATGCACATTATTACAACGTTCCGTTGAGGCAGGCGGATGACCCGGTGCGATATGCAGCACAACAGAAGTTCTTGGGTCAGCTTCGTAAGATTCCGTATTTTACCATTCATCTTGGCAGGCTTGTGGATAGGGAAAGGGAAGAGAGTTGCCCTGACTGCTCAGCGAAGTACACGGTGAAGTATCAGACAGAAAAGGGCATTGATGTCCAAATAGCCTCTCATATGCTTACGTTTGCCTTCGACAACCAGTACGACACAGCTATTCTAGTAAGCCAAGATGGTGACTTCGCCCCCGTTGTTGCCGAGGTCCTACGCCTGAACAAGCAAGTTGAGAACGCAGAATTTCCTCATAGGCTACCGAGCTTTCTCTCACGGTCTTGTTCACATGTTATTCGCTTAGATGCCGCATTTCTTCATCGTTGCAGTTTTTGATCTGGGGGTTTTGCACTTCCCTTACTTCCTCATTGGCGCTGCTAGGGGCCTGCGCCGCCGTCCTGTAGAAAAGCTACGTCAGTTCCTCCAGCCGGCCCTGTAGGCCCTCCAGGCGAGCACGGGCGGCGGCCAGCTTCTCCTCCTCCTTGCCCACCACCGCCGCCGGAGCGCGCGTGCGGAACTGCTCGTTGGCCAGCTTAGCCTCCAGGCGGGCGACCTCCGCCTCTGCCTCCTCTACACGACGGCGCGTGCGCTGCCGCTCCGCCTGCAAGTCCATTAACCCTGATCGAGGAATGAACAACTGGAAGTCAATAGACGCGTCGATGCAATCATCTCTTACTTCGGCCGGGACGTCTTCCTTGAATTTCACCACGTTGACAGGGCGGGCCCGGCCCAGAACCGATATGGCGCCGGCCGCCTTGAGCAGAAGATCATGGCGCCGGTCCAGCGTCTGCAACCTGTCGCGCACCAGCGCACTTGCTAGCCTTCGCTTTACATCATCCTTAAGGCTTTCCGCGTGTTTCCTTGCTTTCTCGAGGCTCTCCCGCGTCTCGTACGGCGGAGCCACCCAGACCTCAATCCACTTGGATGGTCCGACGTCCAGATGGTCACGCCAGAACCTGATGCTCCTAACGATCTCCTGCAGCCCGCACACGTCTTCCTCAAGCTGCTTATCCAGCCAGCGCTTGTCCGCCCTTGGCCAGGGCGCAACGATCAGGGCCTCGCCCTCCGGCAGGCGCAGGTGCGCCCTCAGGTTCTGCCAGATGGCCTCCGTCACGAAGGGCATGAAGGGATGGAGCAGGCGCAGGCTCACGTCCAGCACGTGGGCCAGTATCGGCAGCGGCGCAGGGTCGCCGGCCTTTAGGCGCACCTTGGCCATCTCGATGTACCAGTCGCAGAACTCGCCCCAGAAGAAATCGTGGACCTGGCGGCCGGCCTCGCCCACCTGAAAAGCAGAGAGCAGCTTTTCGACATCGCCGATCAGTCTCTGCAGCCGCGACATGATCCAGCGGTCCTCCAGGGTCATGTCGTCCTGCTGGCCTGGCTGCGGCGGCTCCACCGCCTCGTCCGCCAGGCTGGTGATGACGAAGCGAGCAGCGTTCCAGACCTTGTTGGCGAAGTTGCGACCGCCCTCCAGCCTCTCGTCGGAGATACGCATATCGTTGCCGGGGGCACCGCCGGTGGCCAGCACGAAGCGGAGGGCATCGGTGCCATACTTGGCAGCGGCCTCCAGGGGATCGACCACATTGCCCAGGCTCTTAGTCATCTTGCGGCCGTCGCGGTCGCGCAGGAGGCCGTGCAGGTACACATGGCGGAAGGGAACGTCGCCCGTGTTGTACAGCCCCATCATGATCATTCGGGCCACCCAGAAGAAGAGAATGTCGTAGCCTGTCTCCATGACCGTGGTGGGGTAGAAATAGCGCAGGTCTTCCGTCTCGTCGGGCCAGCCCAGGGTGGAGTGGGGCCAGAGGGCCGATGAGAACCAGGTGTCGAGCACGTCCGGGTCCTGGTGAATGCCGGGCGACCCGCAGTGCTCGCACTGGCTGGGGTCCTCCAGGGCCACTGTGATCTGGCCGCAATTGTCGCAGTACCAGACGGGGATGCGGTGTCCCCACCAGAGCTGGCGGGAGATGCACCAATCGCGGATGTTCTCCATCCAGTGGAGGTAGACCCGCGTGAACCGCCGCGGCGCGATCTTGATCCGCCCGTCCTTCACCGCTGCCATGGCCGGCTCGGCCAGGGGCTTCATGCTCACGAACCACTGCTGGCTGACGATGGGCTCGATGACGGTGTCGCAGCGCTGGCAGTGGCCGATGGCATGGCCATAGGGTTCGATCTTTTCCATCAGGCCCAGGGCCTTCAGGTCGCCCACGATGGCATCGCGGCAAACGAAGCGGTCCTGGCCAGCGTAGGGGCCCGCTTCTTCGTTCATCACGCCGTCCGGCCCCACCGACACGATGGCGGAGAGGCCGTGGCGCTCGCCCACCTCGAAGTCCACCTGGTCGTGGCCGGGCGTTATCTTCAGGGCGCCTGTGCCAAAGGCGGGATCGACCGCTGCGTCACCGATCACCGGGATGCGGCGATCCATGATGGGCAAGAGCGCCATGCGGCCGATCATGCCCTGATTGCGTGGGTCGCTCGGATTCACCGCCACCGCCACATCGGCAACGATGGTCTCCGGGCGGGTGGTGGCGATAGTGATGTACTGCTCGCTGGGCTCTCCTCTCTCGTCCAGCAGGGGGTAGCGGACGTACCAGAGGTGGTCGGCGTGCTCCTTGTGTTCTACCTCCAGGTCGGACAGGGCGGTCTGGCAGCGGGGGCACCAATTGATAATCCGCTCGCCCCGATAGATGAGACCATCGCGATAGAGGTTGACGAACGTAGTGCGCACCGCCTTCTGGGGCCCTTCGTCCATGGTGAAGCGCTCGCGAGTCCAGTCGCAGGAAGCGCCCAGCCGCTGATGCTGGCGGCTGATGATGTGACGATACCTCTTCACCCACTCCCACACCCGCTCCAGGAAGCCATCGCGCCCCAGGTCGTGGCGGGTGAGGCCTTCCCCGAGGAGCTCCTTTTCCACCACGTTCTGGGTGGCGATGCCGGCGTGATCCACCCCCGGTAGCCAGAGGGTGGGGTCGCCCTTCATGCGATGCCAGCGGATGACAAGGTCCTCGATGGTGGCAGTGAGGGCGTGGCCCAGGTGCAGCTCGCCCGTGACGTTAGGGGGCGGCATGATGATGGTGAAGGGCTGCTTGGCGGGATCGATGCGGGCGGTGAAGTAACCGCCTTCCAGCCAGAGGCGATAGAGCCTCTCCTCTGCCTGGCTGGCGTCGTAAGCCTTGGCCATCTCGGTACGAGGGCTATGGCCGCTTTTCTTAGTCTGGCCGGTCATTGTCAGCGGCTCCCTGCCTACCATCAGGCAGGCACGACATAAGGGCGGCAGATGCTTGCCCCGGACAGTGGGGATAGGCTCGCCGCCCTAAGTGCTAGCATTTTAATATCGTTGTCTGTCTGCGTCAAACCAGTTTGGGCGCTGGCCCCTCTGGAAGATGGCTTCCTAGGCGAGTTTACCCCTTAGTTATCAGCGGCACCACTTGCGTCTAAAGAGAAAACCGTTAATATATTCGTTACCATAGCTAGGCGTCTTGCAAGTCATGCTGACAGCGGCTTTTCCCTAGGGTTGTGACTGGACTACAGATAAGCGGCCTCACTAAATCCTTCGGCGGGATCATCGCCCTGGACGACGTATCATTTGAGGTGCGGCCGGGCGAGATCGCAGGCCTTATTGGGCCCAATGGTGCCGGCAAGACCACCCTCTTCAACTGTTTAAGCCGCCTCTACGATCCCGACCGGGGGGATATTTTCTTCGACGGCCATGACCTACTGAAGCTAGCCCCCGACGAGATTGTGAACGTGGGCATCGCTCGCACCTTCCAGAACGTGGAGTTGTTCAAGACCATGCCCGTCATAGAGAACCTGCTGGTGGGCCAGCACAGCCGCTTCAGCCCACCCCTCAGGGAAGGCGTGTTCGAGCGATATGCCAACGCCGCCATCCACACATTTCTTGAGGTGATCGCCTGCGCCGTCCGCTTGCCGGTGGCATGGAGGGAGGAGCGGTTGGCGCGGCACACGGCGGAAGAAGTCATCCAATTCCTCGGTCTGGGAGAGGTGAAGGACATGCCGACTGGCGACCTCTCCTTCGGCATTCAGAAGAGGGTGGAGCTGGCACGAGCCCTCGTCTCCAGGCCACGGCTGATCCTTCTGGACGAGCCAGCCAGCGGCCTCAGCCATCAGGAACTGGGCCGGCTAGGCGAGGTTATTAAGAGTGTGCGCGACGAATTCCAGCTGACCATCCTGGTGGTGGAGCACCACATGGAGCTTGTCATGCCCATTTGCGATCGCATTTGCGTGCTGAACTTCGGCCGCAAGATCGCTGAGGGGACACCGGCCGAGGTGCAAAAGGCCCCCGCTGTCATTGAGGCTTACCTGGGCGGGTAGAAACGATGTTGAAGCTCCGCGAGGTCGTTGCCGCTTACGGGCCCATCGTTGCCCTTCATGGTGTGTCCCTGGAGGTGCCAGAGGGAAGCATCGTAACGGTGCTGGGGGCCAACGGCGCCGGCAAGAGCACCACCCTGCGGGCCATATCGGGCCTGCTGCGACCCAGGGAGGGTAGCATCGAGTTCGAGGGACAGCGGATCGACCGCCTCTCGGCGGAACAGATTGTCTCCCTGGGCATGTCCCACATCCCCGAGGGGCGACAGCTTTTCAGCGAGCTTACGGTGTTAGAGAACCTGAGGTTGGGGGCGTATTCCAGGTTCGCCGGAATGGCATCCGGCATCAGAGAATATCGGCAGCGAAGACGTGACTTCGAGGCGGCCCTCAAGCAGGTACTTGAGTACTTCCCCATCCTGGCCGAACGAAAGAACCAGGTGGCGGGTACCCTCAGCGGCGGCGAGCAGCAGATGCTGGCCATGGGCCGCGGCCTGATGGCCCGCCCTCGCCTTCTCCTGCTCGATGAGCCGTCTATGGGCCTGGCCCCCATGGTCACGCGGGAGATCTTCGAGATTATCCACACCATCAACCGAACGCAGGGGGTAACCATCCTCCTGGTAGAGCAGAACGCCAATCTCGCCCTGGAAATCGCCCATTACGGCTACGTGCTGGAGACGGGCCGCATCGCTCTGGCAGATACCAGCGAGAACCTGCGAAAGAGCGAAGCGGTGCAGCGCTCCTATCTGGGTCAGTAGGAACTCGGGAGGACCGAAGTGGATGAGTTTCTGCAGCAGGTGGTGACGGGCCTAGCCACAGGCAGCGTCTATGGACTACTGGCCCTGGCCATCGTCCTCATCTATCGCACCACCAACGTCCTCAACTTCGCCCAGGGCGAGATGGCTATGTTCACCACCTTCGTAGCCTGGACGGTCCTGCAACGGGGGGAATACTGGCTCATGTTCCCCCTCGTCTTGCTCATGGCAGCTGCCATGGGTGGTTTCATCGAGCTGGTGATCATACGGCGGGTGGAGGGGGCGCCCGTCCTGAACATCATCATCGTCACCCTGGGACTGTTCGCCATCCTCAACAACGTAGCCACCTGGCGCTGGGGTGGCATACCCAAGGGCTTTCCCGCGCCCCCCGAGATCCAGGTGACGGGGGTCAAGTTCTTCGGCGAAGGGGCCCTGGATATCGGGCCCACGGTAGTCAGCTACCATGACCTGACCATTCTAGTGTTTGCAGTGGCTATCATGGCCGCCCTCTACTTGTTCTTCCAGTATACCCCCCTGGGCCTGGCCATGCGGGCCACCGCTCAGAACCCCATCGCCAGCCGCCTGATGGGCATTCGGGTGGGGCGCATGCTAGCCGTGGGCTGGGCCCTCTCAGCCACCGTCGGGGCGGTGGCCGGGCTGCTCATCGCCCCCCTAATTCTGCTCCAGCCCCCCATGATGATGGGCGTTCTCCTGTATGCCTTCGCCGCCGCCGTCCTGGGCGGCCTGGACAGCCCAGTGGGGGCGATAGTTGGTGGCCTCATTATCGGCGTAAGCGAGAACCTAGTGGGAACCTATACCCCAAAGGAGTGGCTGGGGCCCGATATGAAGCTGACGGTGACTCTGCTCATCATCGTTGTGGTGCTGCTGATCAGGCCGACCGGCATCTTTGGTAGACGAGCGCTGAGGCGGGTATGAGACGACTAGGCCCACCGCCGACAGCAAAGCTCATCGCCTTCGCCATTCTGGCGTTCTTCCTGCTCTGGTGGGTGCCCTTCAGCCACGTCCTGCCCGATGGGTTTCCCCTGCGCTTCGGCACCTATCGCACCTTCCAGGCCAGCATGATCGCGATGTGGGCCATCGTGGCCCTAGGCCTCAACATTCTCACCGGCTACAACGGCCAGATCTCCCTGGGCCACAGCGCCTTCGTAGCCATAGGCGGCTACACAGCTGCCATCCTCATGGTCGATTACGGCTGGCCTTTCTGGAGCACCATAATTCTGGGGGGCGCCATTGCCGGCACCGTGGGCTTTCTCATCGGCATTCCAGCCTTGCGACTCACAGGCCCCTATCTAGCCATCGCCACTCTGGGCCTGGCCCTGGCCACCCCTCAGATTCTAAAAAAATATGACGGACTCACCCACGGCACCCAGGGCATCAATGTTAGGCCAGAGGTGCCAGCTGCGCCCGGGTTCATAGAGGACTGGTTCGGTATCAGTCTGAGCAACGATGTATGGATATATTTCCTGGCTCTGTTCATTGCCTTGATCATGACCATCCTTGCCATAAACATTGTCCGCAGCCGCATCGGCAGGGCCTTCGTGGCCATTCGCGACAGCGAGATAGCGGCCCAAGCGATGGGCATCAGCGTGCCCCGCTACAAGACCATGGCCTTCGCCATTAGCGCCTTCTACGCCGGCATCGCTGGCGGAACCTATGCTCAACTGGTGGGATACGTCAGCCCCGAGAGTTTCAACTTCCTGCTGTCTATAAACTTCCTGACCACCATCGTGGTAGGGGGCCTGGCCTCCATATTGGGTTCCATTCTGGGCGCCACGGGCCTCATTCTGGTGCCCGAGCTGCCGGGCTTTGTTGGCTTCATCCCCGGCGCTGGTCTGCCCGCGGAGCTTTCCTGGGCTTTCTACGGCGGCGCTCTCATCTTGGTGATGATCTTTGCCCCCTATGGTCTGGCGGGCCTTTTCCATCGGTTGGTCAGGCTTAGCAGGGCCTACGGGCGCCGGCTCGAGGCGCTCGTGGTTCGCTCGCCATCGTCAGGACAGACAGGGGCCGGGCCAGCGGATCGATTCCCGCAGAACCATCCGGACGCTGAAAGATGAAAGTGGGGTGATGGCAGCTAGGAGGTGCAAGGAGACCTCCTCAGAGCACGGGCAAGCCTGTCGACAGGCAGGCCTGCGGCGTCCAGCGAAAGGAGGGTTTGGGGTCGTGCTTGCTTTGGCAAGGCAGGCTCCCGATGAATTGGGCCACCAACGGCCGCTGGCAGCCCCTAGCGCAAGCGTATTTTGGTAGACTAAGATATCATTCTCCCTGGGACAGGGAGGGCAAGTGTGACAATCTAGGAAAGGAGGCTAAGGAGCCGTGTGGAAGCTAGGAAAATTCTGGCTGATGTTCCTCGCCCTAGCAGGGCTGTTGCTGGTGCTGGCAGTAGCCTGCGAGGAGGAGGAAGAGGAGGGAACCCCCGCTGGCACACCTACCGCTGCGGTCACCGGCACCCCTACCGCCGTGAGCGAGGGCCCCGGCGTCACCGACACAGAGATAATCCTGGGCAGCCACTTCGCCCTTAGCGGCACCTATGGGGCAGCGTATGCTCCCGTCATCGCGGGCACCAAAGCCTACTTCAAGTACGTCAATGCGGAGGAAGGGGGCGTCTGCGGCCGCCAGATCGTTTTCAAGATAGAGGATGATCAGTACGACCCGGCCCATGCCGTCGAGGCCACCCGCAAGCTGGTGGAGCAGGACGAGGTGTTGGCTATGGTCGCTAACCTGGGGACGGCCGCCCACTCGGCCGTCTGGGAGTACCTGAACGAGGAGGGGATACCCGACCTGTGGATCATGTCCGGGGCCCACAAGTGGGCCGCGGACCCCGTCGCGCACCCCTGGTCGGTTGCCATCCTGCCCGACTACTATGTTGAGGGGACGATCGTCGGCAAGTACATCTCGGAGAATATGCCCGGCAAGAAGGTCGGCATCTTCTACCAGAACGACGACTATGGCAAGGACGAGCTGGCCGGTCTGAAGAACGGTCTCGATCCCGATAAGAACGAGCTGGTGTCCGAGCAGAGCTATGAGTCTACCGCCGTCGACATCCGCTCTCAGGTCACTAACCTGAAGAATGCTGGCGTAGAAGTGGTACACGGCGCCTGCATCCCAGGCCACTGTGCTCAGGTTGTCAAGGCGGCCCACCAGATGGGCTGGGATGTCCAGATCTTCATCGGCTATGTCAATTCGGACCCTATGATGTTCATGTATGCCTCGCCGGAGGCCATGGAGGGGGTCATCACTCTTCAGGCCAACAAGCTCTCGGACTGGACCGATGACGCGGCGATAGCCGAGCACCACCGGATCATGGAAGAGTATGGTGACTTACCCCCCGGTAACTTCACCGTAGTCGGCCAACAGGCGGCGGAAAATACCGTCATCGCCCTCCGGGCGACCTGTGACAACCTGACGCGAGAGGGCCTGAGGGATGCCGTCAACACCGTCTTCAAGGACTACCAGGGCCCTCTCAGCTTGCCCGGTATCACCACGACTCTCAGCCCCACGGACCACTTGTCGATCGAACAAATGAGAATGCTGAGGGCTACGGTCGACGAGACAGGCAAGGGCGAGTACGAGTACTTCGGCGACGTAATCTCGTTCGCGGAGGAGTAGAGAGCAACCGCGGGGGGCGGACGGACGCTGCTCAGGTCGCCACGTCTGTTCGCTCCGCCGCTAGGGGACCTCGATGACGCTGGGGGGTTCCCGAAGGGTGTTGCTGAGGCAGCGCGCCCGGCAGGGCTCCAGGCGGCGGAGCATGCTCAGGGCGCGACGGGTGTCGCTAGCTACCCTGGCCGGGTCGCAATAGCGCAGACGATACTTGAACAACCAGTAGGTGAACTCCTTAGCCTCTGTCAGGGAGATGGTGGTGTCGTCGGCTATGCCTTGCTCCTGCCGGAACTGGCGTAGTAGATCTTGGCGGGCGTGCCCGTAGAGGCGCTGGAAAGCCTCTTCATCCACCGACAGGTGGTTCTCCCACACACGCGAGCGCTGCTCCTTGTAAGCATCCTCTTCAACTACCAGATGGAGGGTCTCCTCCAGGGTTACACCGTAGAGGTAGTTGAGGTGAGCCCGATACTTGGCATGGCCGATGAGGCGTCGAAACTCCTCCTCGCTGAGGTCCACGGGCAACTGCCCGAAGAACAGCAGCGCTTCATGCTCTTCCCGAGGGATGAGGTCGCCCACCGCCTCGCACAGGCGCTCCGCCAATAGAAGCCAGTCGAAGGCCTCGCCAGCGATGAGGTAGCGGTAGTGCCGCTTGCCCACTTTCTCTTCGGGCAGAGGCCAGCGGGCGATGGTCTGCATGAGGGCGATGAACCAGGGCTTGCCGTCCGCTATCTCCTGACACAGGTCGGCCAGCAGTTGCTCGGCCTCAATGGGTCTCTCCCTGGCCACAGCCCTTGCGCTCATGGCTACTGTCGCTTCCCTCATCCCGCTTGCGGCGGCCTAGGCTGCCCTCCCGCAGCACTTCTTGTACTTAAGGCCGCTGCCGCAGGGGCAGGGGTCGTTCCTGCCCACCTTGCGGGGCGCTGCTGGCGGTTCCCCTTTGGGCCGGCCGGCGCCCGCCCCCCGCCGCCCGCCTGGCCGCGCTGCCACTGCCGCCGGCCGCCGCGGCGCAGGGGCAGCCTGAGGAGCCAAGGTCACGTGATATATCCTGCGGGCTATGTTGCGCTGTATGTGCGCCATGAGCTGGTCCCACATATCATGGGCTTCCCGCTTGAAGGCTACCAAGGGATCCTGACCACCATAGCCAGCCAGGCCGACGCCCTGGCGCATCTCGTCTAGGGCTGTCAGGTGTCCCACCCACAGCCTATCGATAGTGCCCAGCATCACCAGGCGTTCCAGGGTGCGCATGTTCGCGGCACCGATTTTTTGCTCTTTTGCCTCGTACTCCTTCTGGGCGTGGGCCAGAAGCTCCTCAAATACATCCTCGAGGGGCAGGTCGGCGAAGTGAGCCTGGGTGAAGTGAGGCGGCAGCGGCATGATAGCCTTCATTTCATTGAGCAGCCCCTTGAGGTCACGCTCTTCCTTCTGGTGGTCGGCCACGTAGGCGCCCACCAGCTCGTTGACCTCCTCCGCGATCATTTCCTGGATGTTAGCCTTGAGGTCAGCCCCCTCTAGGATCTTGTTCCGCTCGGTGTAGATGAGGTCGCGCTGGGTGTTCATCACATCGTCGTATTCGACCACGTGCTTACGGATGTCGTAGTTGTGACCCTCCACCTTGGTCTGGGCCGACTCGATGGCCTTGCTGGCCATGCCGCTCTCCAGAGGCATGTCCTCATCCATGCCTAGGCGGCCCATCATGCCCCCTACCCATTCGGGGGCGAAGCGGCGCATCACGTCATCGCCAAAGGAGACAAAGAAGCGGGAGCTGCCGGGGTCGCCCTGGCGGCCCGAACGACCGCGAAGCTGATTATCGATGCGGCGGGCTTCATGGCGCTCCGTGCCGACGATGTGCAGGCCGCCAGCCTCCACCACCTTATCGTGATCCGCCTGCCATATCTGGCGAGCCTCTCGCCGTATGCGCTCCATTTCCTCCGGGGGAGCTGTATCGGGGTCGATGCCTTTCTTGCGGCAGAGCTCCTCGGCCAGGCGGCTGGGGCTGCCGCCCAGGATGATGTCAACGCCACGGCCGGCCATGTTGGTGGCGATGGTGACGGCGCCAAACTGCCCGGCCTGGGCAATGATCTGGGCCTCCCGCTCGTGGTGCTTGGCGTTGAGCACTTGGGGCTCCTTGAGGGGACACACAGGGTGGTACTGGCCGCACTCTGGGTTGCGGCATTGGCTGCGCCGCTTGAGGACGTCAGCCAGGTGTTCGGAGATCTCGATGGACACGGTGCCCACCAGCACCGGCCGGCCCAGGGCGTGCATCTCCTCGATCTCCCTCGCCACCGCCCGGAACTTGGCCTCCGGTGTGCGGTAGATGAAGTCGGGATTGTCCTGGCGGATCATCGGCATGTGGGTGAGAATGGGAATTACGTCCAACCCGTAGATGGTCTGAAACTCCTCCCTTTCGGTGTAGGCGGTACCGGTCATGCCGGCCAGCTTCTCGTAGAGGCGGAAGTAGTTCTGAAGGGTGATGGTAGCGTAGGTCACGCTCTCCCGCTGCACCCGCACGCCCTCCTTGGCTTCGACCGCCTGGTGAAGACCATCCGACCAGCGGCGGCCGAACATCAGGCGGCCGGTAAACTCGTCGACGATGACGACCTCGCCATCCTTCACCACGTAATGGTGATCGCGCTGATAGAGGGCGCGAGCCTTGAGGGCGGCCTCCAGGAAGCGAGTCAAGCGATAGTTCTGAGAGTCGTAGATGTTCTTAATGTTCAGCCATTTCTCTAGCTTGGCCACCCCTTCCTCGCTGAGAGACACCGAGCGTGTCTTGTGATCTATGGTATAGTCCACTTCCGGCTGGAGGCGGGGCACCAGCCGAGCGAACATTCGGTAGACCTCCTCTGTCTCCTCGGCAGGGCCGCTGATAATGAGGGGGGTGCGAGCTTCGTCGATGAGGATGTTGTCTACCTCGTCCACGATGGCGTAATGGTGGGGGTGCTCTGGCCGCTGGACAACCTGGGAGAGGTCCACTACCATATTGTCGCGCAGGTAGTCGAAGCCGAACTCGTTGTTGGTGCCGTAGGTGATGTCGGTCAGGTAAGCCTCGCGACGAGGCACTGGCCGCAGGTGGCGCAGGCTGGGGTTGTCGGCATTGAAACCGGGGTCGTAGATGTAGGCGGCGTCGTGCTGGAGGCAGGCGACCGACAGCCCCAGGTTGTGATAGATAGGGCCCATCCAGGTTGTGTCGCGCTTGGCCAGGTAGTCGTTCACCGTCACCAGGTGGGCGCCCTTGCCCTCCAGGCCATTGAGATAGATGGGAAGGGTGGCCACCAGCGTCTTGCCCTCACCGGTCTTCATCTCGGCGCTCTTGCCCTGATGAAGAACAATGCCTCCCAGGAGCTGAGCATCGAAGTGGCGCTCGCCCAGACGCCGCCTGGCCATCTCCCGCACCACGGCGAAGGCATCGGGCAGGATGTCATCTGGGGTCTCGCCGTCGGCCAGGCGCTGGCGAAACTGGTCGGTTCTGGCCCGCAGCTCGGCGTCGCTGAGGGGAGCGATGTCGTCCTCGAGAGCATTGATCTCGTTGACCAGCGGCTGAAGCTTCTCCAGCTTTCTCTCAGCGCTGTCGCTGATAATGCCCTTAAGCCACTTGAGCATGATGAACCCTTACTGGAACAACTCCCCCACCGAATGGCCAGTATGGATGCGTTGTATGGCTTCTCCCAGCAGGGGTGCCAAAGACAAAACGGTGATCTTGGGCAAACGCTTCTCTATCGGCAGGGGGATGGTGTCGGTCACCACCAGCTCCCTGACGGGTGCCTGCTCGATCCTCTCGACGGCTGGCCCCGAGAGCACGGGGTGGGTGCAGCAGGCGTAGATGTCGGCTGTTCCGTGCTGCTGCAGCAAATCGATGGTTGCTACTAGGGTGCTGCCAGTATCCACCTCATCGTCCACAATGAGAGCGTTCCTACCCTTGACTTCGCCAATTATATTGACAGCCTCCGCCCGCTGTTCGTTACCGATTCGGCGCTTCTCCACGAGGGCCAGGGGAGCGTCCAGACGGTCGGCCACATTGCGAGCGCGCTTGGCGTCGCCCACATCGGTGGACACCACTGTCAGATTGAGGATTCCCTTGTCCTTGAAGTAGCGGCTGAGGATGTACAGGGCGGTCAACTCGTCCACCGGGATGTTGAAGAAGCCCTGAATCTGGCCAGCGTGGAGGTCTACGGTGAGCAGGCGGTCGGCCCCGGCCGTCTCCAGAAAGTTGGCCACCAGACGGGCAGTGATGGGCACCCGCGGTTGGTCCTTCTTATCGCTGCGCCCATAAGCGTAGTAAGGGACGACAGCCGTGATCCGCCCCGCCGAGGCCCGCTTGGCGGCGTCGATCATCACGAATAGCTCCATCAGGCGGTCGTTGACCGGGGAGACGATGGGCTGGACGAGGAAAACATCGCGGGCGCGGATGTTTTCGTAGAAGCGCACAAAAATGTTCTCGTTGCTGAACTTGAAGATCTCGCACTGTCCCAGGGGCATCTCCAGGTAGTCGCAGATGGCCTGGGCAAGCTCGGGGTGGGCGTTGCCGCTGAATACACGCAACTCCTGATACACCGATCATCTCTCCTTGCTTCGCTCTGTCAGCTAATATCAATATAGCACAAAGGACGAAGGGAACGGTATGGAACCCTCGGGTGGGCTCTTTGCTCATTCCAAGGGCTATACAAAAAGAAGAAAGCCGAAAGCCAGTTGCTTCCGGCCGGCGCTGCTGGATGAGCATTTGTCTGGTAGACGATCGAAATATAGCACGAGTGGGGAGCAGAGGGAAGAGGGCTGTTCTATTTATCACCCGATTTGGAGTTGACAAATGGGGCAAAGCTGGGTTATACTGTTTTGTTGATGGCGGGACGGTATTCCCCAAGTTTCTATTCCCCTGTTAGCTATCCACCATAGCTGTTTGTGCATTTCTAGCCACGAGAGGGGCCGCGGACATTAGCGACCCTTCAGGGGGTTTTTTGTCTATGACGACAGCCAGGGACTTTGCCCGGGAAAGGGATAGTGCGCCCCGATTGCTCAAGTCCTACTCACGCATACCTGAGGTCATTCAGGTACCCAACCTTATAAGCGTTCAGCTCGACTCCTACCGCTGGTTGCAGGAGGAGGGTCTCCGGGAGCTATTCGACGAGCTCTCGCCTATTCAGGACTTCACCGGCAGCCGCCTGGAGATGCGCTTCGGCGAGCACCAGTTCGGCCAGCCCAAGTACTGCGAAGCTGAGTGCCGCGAGCGAGATATGACCTATGCTGCTCCCCTGCGGGCCAACGTTCAGCTCATCGTCAAGGAGAGCGGCGAGGTCAAAGAGCAGGAGATCTTCATGGGGGACTTCCCCCTGATGACGGATAAGGGCACCTTCATCGTCAACGGCGCCGAGCGGGTGGTGGTCTCCCAGTTGGTGCGCTCGCCAGGGGTTTACTTCACCCTGGAGCGCGATGCCACCAGTGGCCGCGACCTCTGCTACGCCAAGCTCATTCCCAACCGAGGCGCCTGGCTGGAGTTCGAGACCAGCAACAAGGATGTTATCTCCGTCAAGGTGGACCGCAAGCGCAAGATCCCCATCACTACCCTCTTGCGCGCCATCGACGAGGATGCCGAGATTAAGGACGAGCAGCTGGGCACTAACGAACGCGTTCTGGCCGTATTCAAGACGGTGGATACCAACGCCGACCACCGCTATATCCAGGCCACTCTGGAGCGGGAACCCTCTCAGAACAAGGAGGAAGCCCTCCTGGAGTTTTATCGCCGTCTGCGTCCGGGTGACCCGCCCACTCTAGACAATGCCCGTAGCCTGATCACCACCCTATTCTTTAACCCTCGCCGTTATGACTTAGGCAAGGTAGGGCGGTACAAGCTCAACAAGCGCCTGGGCTATAAGAAGGCGCCGGGCACCCACATCTTGGTGCCGCAGGATCTTATAGCCATCGTCCGCGAGATCATCCGCCTGAACAACGGTCAGGGGCAGCCCGACGACATCGACCATCTGGGCAATCGCCGTGTGCGCACCGTGGGCGAGCTGATCCAGAACCAGTTCCGCATTGGCCTGTTGCGCATGGAGCGGGTGGTACGGGAGCGCATGACTATCACCGACCCTGAGAGTGCTACCCCCAGCGCCCTGATCAACATCCGGCCGGTGGTGGCTGCCGTCAAGGAATTCTTCGGCGGCTCTCAACTCTCCCAGTTCATGGATCAGACCAATCCCCTGGCCGAGTTGACCCACAAGCGTCGTCTCTCTGCCCTGGGCCCGGGCGGCCTGTCACGCGACCGCGCCGGCTTCGATGTGCGCGATGTCCATCACACCCACTATGGCCGCATCTGCCCCATTGAGACACCGGAGGGCCCCAACATCGGTCTCATCGGCAGTCTGGCCACCTACGCTCGTGTCAATGAGTACGGCTTCATCGAGACGCCCTATCGCAAGGTAGTGCGGGAGCTGGCCAACGACTCGCCTGATCTGGTGGGGCGCTTCCTACGCCAGGATGTCAGTGACGATAAGGACAAGATAGTGGGCGCGGCGGGCACCGAGGTGATCGCTGAGCTGGCAGCCAAGCTGGCCAAGCTGCCGCCCACCACCATCCCCATCCGGCCCTTCGTGTCCGACCAGGTCGTTTACCTACTGGCAGACGACGAAGAGCGCTACGTGGTGGCCCAGGCCAACGAGCCCGTGGACGAAAGCAACCACTTTCTGGGTAGCAAGCTAGAGGCCCGTTTTGGCAGCCACTTCATTACCGCTACGCCGGAGCAGGTGGACTTCATGGACCTCTCGCCCAAGCAGATCGTGTCGGTGGCCACCTCCCTTATCCCCTTCCTGGAGCACGACGATGCCAACCGGGCCCTTATGGGCTCCAACATGCAGCGCCAGGCCGTGCCCCTGGTGCGGCCGGAGGTGCCACTGGTAGGCACCGGCATGGAGCGCCAGGCGGCCATTGATTCCGGCCAGGTCTTCTTCGCCGAGGATGACGGCCTGGTGCTGAACTGCACTGCCCGCCATATCCGCGTCCAGTACGACAGCGGCGAGGAGAAGACCTATGAGCTGACCAAGTTCGTGCGTTCCAACCAAGGGACGTGCGTTAACCAGAGGTCCATCGTACACAAGGGCCAGCGTGTGGAGAAGGGCCAGCCCCTGGTCGACAGCTCCTCTACTGTCCAGGGGGAACTGGCCCTGGGCCAGACCCTCCTCTGCGTCTTTATGAGCTGGGAAGGCTACAACTTCGAGGACGCCATCGTCATCTCGGAGGCGGTGGTCCGCGATGATAAGTTCACCTCCATCCACGTCGAGAAGCACGAAGTCGAGGCTCGCGACACCAAGCTGGGTCCGGAGGAGATCACCCGCGACATACCCAACGTAGGCGAGGAGAGCCTGCGCAACCTGGACGAAGAGGGGATCATCCGCATCGGCGCCGAGGTGCAAGCAGGTGACATCCTGGTGGGTAAGATCACTCCCAAGGGGGAGACGGAGCTGACCGCCGAGGAGAAGCTCCTGCGGGCCATCTTCGGCGAGAAGGCCCGTGAGGTGAAGGACACCTCCCTGCGGGTACCCCACGGCGAGTGGGGCAAGGTCATCGAGGTGAAGGTCTTCTCTCGCGACAGCCACGACGAGTTACCGCCGGGGGTCAACAGGATGGTGCGCGTCTGCGTCGGCCAGCGGCGCAAGGTGACCGAAGGGGACAAGATGGCTGGGCGTCACGGCAATAAGGGCGTCATCGCCCGCATCCTGCCGGCGGAGGACATGCCCTATCTGGCTGATGGCACCCCGGTGGATATTATCCTCAACCCCATCGGCGTGCCCAGCCGCATGAACGTTGGTCAGGTGCTGGAGACCCACCTGGGCTGGGCGGCCAAGGTCCTTGGTTTCCGCGCCCTATCCCCCGTGTTCGACGGCGGCAACCCGCTCACCATTGAGGATGCCCTCGCTCGCACCTGGATTGCCGAGCAGGCCGATGCTGTGTTGCCTCAGCCCAACGGCGAAAAGAATGAGGCGGGAGAGAACGTAGACATGGCAAAGGCCTTGCAGTGGCTAGCCCAGCGGGGCTACGACGGCCAGGCGGTGTTCGATGACTGGCAGCCGGGCCAGGCCAAGCGCGCCTGCCTGGAGCTGTGGCTGGAGGAGCAGGGTAAGAGGAAGGTGCGGGGCCGGCCAGAGCATGAGCTGGAGGCTCTGGCCGAGAAGATTGTACTAAAGGGTGGTCCCGGTGCCCCCATTTTCGGCAAACAGGTCCTCTACGACGGACGCACCGGCGAGCCCTTCGACCAGCGGGTTACGGTGGGCTACATCTACATGATGAAGCTGATCCACCTGGTGGAGGACAAGATCCATGCTCGTTCCACCGGTCCCTACTCGCTCATCACCCAGCAGCCTCTGGGCGGCAAGGCCCAGTTTGGCGGCCAGCGCTTCGGCGAGATGGAGGTGTGGGCTCTAGAGGCCTACGGCGCCGCCCACGTCCTCCAGGAGATCCTTACCGTTAAGTCGGACGATGTGGTGGGGCGAGTCAAGACGTATGAATCCATCGTCAAGGGCGAGGACATCCCCGTGCCGGGGGTGCCGGAGTCCTTCAAGGTGCTAGTGAAGGAATTGCAGAGCCTCTGCCTGGCGGTGGAGGTGCTGAACGAGGAAGAGGAACGAGTGACCTTGGCGGATACGTCGGCAACCGAGGTTCCGCAGTTGGGTATTAACTTGACAGGCTTAGAGGGGGAGGATCTACTTGGTTCTTGAGGTGAACGACTTTAACGCCATTCGCATATCGTTGGCTTCGCCGGAGCAGATCCGCTCCTGGTCCTACGGGGAGGTAACCAAGCCGGAGACCATCAACTACCGCACCCTGAAGCCGGAGAAGGACGGCCTGTTCTGCGAGAAGATATTCGGGCCCACCAAGGATTTCGAGTGCTACTGCGGCAAGTACAAGCGGGTTCGCTACAAGGGTATCATCTGTGACAAGTGCGGCGTTGAGGTAGCCCGCAGCAAGGTGCGCCGCGAGCGCATGGGCCACATCGAGCTGGCCTCGCCGGTGGCCCACATCTGGTTCGTCAAGGGCATGCCCAGCCGTGTTGGCCTCCTTCTGGACATCTCGCCCCGCAGCCTGGAACGGGTGCTCTATTTCGCCCAGTTCATCGTCACCGAGGTGAACGAAGCCGCCCGCGACCAGGCCATCGAGGCCCTGCGCCAAGAGATGGAGACACAGGCAGCCGAACGCGAGAGGGAGTACGCCGAGAAGATAGCGGCCAGGGAGGCCGCCTGCGAAGAGGCCATTGCTCAGGTGCAGTCCCAGCGAGACGAGCAGTTGGCGCGCCTGGACGAAGAGCTGAGCCGCAATCTGGAGGCCCTTAAGAAGAGGGTTGCCGCTCTGAAGAGGGCCATAACCAAGGGCCAGGGCAAGTCGGCTTCGAAGGACTTGGCCCTGGCGGAAACAGTTATCGTTGCCAAGGGCGGGAAGGTCACTAATCAGGCAGCAGAGCGGCTTCAGGCTGAGGCCGACAAGCAGGTGGCCGAACTGGAGGATCTCTTCGCGCAGCGGCGCAGCGAGAGCGAGCTCGTGGTCGATGCCCACATTCAGCAGCTGCGGGATGCCGCCCGGGTGGAGATAGAGCCCCTGCGCCAGAAGATGCACGACGAGCGGCAGGCCGTCGGCGAGGAGTACCGCCTGAAGATCGAGGAACTGGAAGACCTTAAGGACCCCATCCGCGACGACGCCGTCACCCTCCTCATGGAGCCCAAATACCACGAGTTGGCGTTGGCCTACTCGGACGTCTTCTCGGCGGGCATGGGCGCCGAGCCCATCCTGGACATTCTTCAGCGCCTCGACCTCGACAGGCTGGTCGTCAAGCTACGCCAGGAGATCCAGAGCTTCAGTGGCCAGCGACGCAAGAAGGCCACCAAGCGCCTGAAGGTGGCAGAGGCCTTCCGCAAGAGCAACAACCGACCAGAGTGGATGATTGTTACCGTCTTGCCGGTGTTGCCGCCCGACCTGCGGCCGATGGTGCAGCTAGACGGCGGCCGCTTCGCCACCAGTGACCTCAATGACCTTTATCGGCGGGTGATCAACCGCAACAACCGCCTGAAGCGCCTGCTGGAGCTGGGAGCGCCGGAGATCATCATTCGCAACGAGAAGCGAATGCTTCAGGAGGCGGTGGACTCCCTCATCGATAACGGCCGCCGCGGCCGCGCTGTATCCACCGCCGGCAATCACAAGCTGAAGTCCCTGTCAGACATGCTCAAGGGAAAGCAGGGCCGCTTCCGCCAGAACCTCCTGGGCAAGCGGGTAGACTACTCCGGCCGCTCAGTCATCGTCGTCGGGCCAGAGCTGAAGCTGCATCAGTGCGGCTTACCCAGGCGGATGGCCCTGGAGCTGTTCAAGCCATTTGTGATGCGGGCCCTGGTGGACCGCGGCCTGGCTCACAACATCAAGTCAGCCAAGCGGGTCGTGGAGCGGGCTCAGCCAGAGGTTTGGGACATCCTCGATGAGATCGTCCAAGAGCGGCCGATCCTCCTGAACCGAGCGCCTACCCTCCACCGCCTGGGTATCCAGGCCTTCGAGCCCGTCCTTGTCGATGGTAGCGCCATCCGGATCCATCCCCTGGTCTGCGCCGCCTTCAATGCCGACTTCGACGGCGACCAGATGGCGGTACACATACCTCTGTCGCGAGCTGCCGTGGCCGAGGCGCGCCAGATTATGCTATCGGCCAAGAACCTGCTTCTGCCCAGCAACGGTGAGCCCACGGTAGCCCCCACCCTGGACATTGTCATGGGCTGCTACTACCTCACCCTGGTCAAGCGGGGGGCTAAGGGCGAGTACCGCTCAGGCATCCTCCCGCAGGGGGTCTACGGCAGCTTCCAGGAGGCCAAGCTGGCCCATGACCTGGGCCTGGTGGAACTGCAGGCTAAGATCAAGGTGCGCGACCCAAGGACCGGCGGCGAGCTCATCGATACAACGGTGGGACGCATCATCTTCAACGAGGTGCTGCCCGAGGAACTCGGTCTCCGTAATGAGGTTCTGGACAAGAAGGACCTCAAGGATCTGGTAGCGGAATGCTATCACAAGTTGGGTATGGAGCGCACCGGCGAGATGGTTGATGCTATCAAGAACGTTGGTTTCCACTATGCCACCCAGTCCGGCATGACTATCGCCATCAACGACCTGAAGGTGCCCGTAAACAAGGCCAAGCTGCTGGAAGAGGCCGATGCTCGCATCGGCGAGGTAGAGCAGCAGTACCAGATAGGCTTGATCACCGAGGAGGAGCGCTACGACCAGGCGGTGGCCATCTGGCGGCAGACCACCGAGGAAGTGCAGGCGGCTATTCAGAATGAGATGGACCGCTATGGTGACGTCTACCTGATGGCCGTCAGCGGCGCCAAGGGTAACATCAGTCAGATCAGCCAGATGTGCGGCATGCGCGGCCTCATGACCGACCCCTCTGGCCGCATCATCGACTTGCCCATCCGCTCCAGCTTTCGCGAGGGGCTGACAGTGTTGGAGTATTTCATCTCTACTCACGGCGCCCGCAAGGGGCTGGCCGACACCGCTCTCCGTACGGCCGACAGCGGCTATCTGACCCGCCGCCTGATCGACGTGTCCCAGGAGGTCATCATCTTGGAGGATGACTGTGGCACTACCGCTGGCAGCTGGCTGTCGGAGCCAGCAGAGAAGGGCGTGCTTGAGTCCCTACGGGAGCGGATCATCGGCCGCCGGGCAGCCTCCGACCTGATCGACCCCCAGACGGGCGAACTCATTGTGCGCCGCAATGAGGTGATCACCGAAGAAGTGGCTGAGCGTATCGAGGCGCTAGGCATCCAGCGGGTGCACGTGCGTTCGCCTTTGACCTGTCAGGCCAAGCGAGGCCTCTGCGCTCTCTGCTACGGTCGCGACTTGGCCCGTGGCGAGCTGGTGGAGGTGGGCGAGGCCGTGGGCATCGTGGCCGCCCAGAGTATCGGCGAGCCCGGCACCCAGCTCACCATGCGCACCTTTCACACCGGCGGTGTGGCCGGCGTGGACATCACATCCGGCCTGCCGCGAGTGGAGGAGTTGTTCGAGGCAAGGGTGCCTAAGGGTGGGGCCCTCATCTCCGAGATCGACGGCACAGCTGAGATCGTACGCGAGGGCGACAGTCGGCACATCAAGGTGGTAAGCAGCGAACTGTACCGCGATGAATACGCCCTGTCCGAGGGGGTCGAGGTTGTGGTCAAGGACCAGGAGTGGGTGGAGCGAGGGGCGCTGCTGGCTCGCCTACCCCAGTCGGAGGAGGCCGCGGAGGGCCAAGAAGCGATCCTCCCCGTCGCCGCCGACACCGACGTCACCGCTCGCATGGCCGGTCGCGTCATGCTGGGCCGGGAAGACCGTCTCTCCATCCTCTATGAGGAGCGGGAGGAGCGGGAATACATAGTGCCGCCCACTGCCCGCATCCGGGTGGAGACCGGCCTTTATGTTCACGCCGGCCAGCAGCTCACCGACGGAGCAGTCAACCCTCAGGACATCTTGCGCGTTCAGGGGCCGGAGGCGGTGCAGCTCTACCTGGTGGAAGAGATACAGAAGGTCTACCGTTCCCAGGGTGTGAATATCAACGATAAGCATATCGAGGTCATCGTTCGCCAGATGCTCCACCGGGTGCAGGTGGACTCTCCCGGCGACACCGCCCTCCTGCCGGGCGAGCTGGTGGATCGCTTTCGCTTCGAGGAAGTGAACGCCAAGGTGCTGGCCGAGGGTGGCGAGCCCGCCACCGCTCAGCCCGTTCTCCTGGGGGTGACCAAGGCCTCCCTCAATACCGATAGCTTCCTGGCCGCAGCCTCCTTCCAGGAGACCACGCGCATCCTCACCGAGGCGGCTGTCAACGGGGCTGTCGATCACCTCCTGGGCCTCAAGGAGAACGTTATTATCGGCAAGCTCATTCCGGCTCGTGCTCGCGTCACCGTGCCCGAGCGGCGAACAGTGGCCGAGCTCATGGCGCCGTCCGGCTTGCTGGCCGGCGGAGAAGGGGAGCCGGCGGAGGGCGAGCTAGTCGGCGAGGCAGCTCAAGGGTTGGCCAAGGAGCTATCCGCTCTGGCCATCGCTTTTCAGGTTCCCCCCGGGGAAGAAGGCCCGGTCGAGGAGCCGGTAGGAGAGCCGGTCGAGGAGCCGGTAGGAGAGCCGGTCGAGGAGCCGGTAGGAGAGCCGGTTGAGGAGCCGGTAGGAGAGCCGGTAGGAGAGCCGGTAGGAGAGCCGGTCGAGAAACCGGATAGCGAGTAGTCAGGCGCCTCTAGCTGGCAGACTTAAGTCTAGCAGGCCTTGAGCGGAATCAGCCGCTCAAGGCCTATTCATTGGTTGGGGCTAAGGCATCGACGAGGGTGATCAACCAGGCAACGGCGACGATGCCGGCAAAGGTAGTGCACCAGATACAGATGTCCTCCACCACGAATAGCTCTATGTAGGTGAGGTAGGCGGCGAAGGCAACGCCGGCCAGGGTCATGCTGAAGGCTGCCAGGGGAGCCCACTCCTGCGCCAGGGGCAGACGGACTGCCCGCGCCAGCACCAGCGCCAGAATACCAGCGCAGAACAGCGTGCCCAGCAGGCCCACCGGAATGTCGAGAAGGGTGGAGTACTCGCTATTTTCCACAGCGTCGCAGCCACTTAGGCCAGCACACATTATGGGTTGGTCGGCATAATGGCTGTAGGTGAGATAGGCCGCTACGCCCATACCGGCCATAGCCAGCGCGGCCAGAGTTCCCCATCTCAGAAGGTCGCCGATTGTCAGGGGGGCTCCTCTTGCCAGAACCTGGGGTTTACTCTGCCTCACTCGTCTCACCCAGCTTAGCCAACTCGTCGTCGATGGCCGCCTTGAACGCACTGTAAGGCTTGGCCCCTACAACCATGGTCTGCCCCACGAAGAAGGTGGGGGTGCCAGGGACCTCGCGACGACGAGCCTCGTTGTAGTCATCCACGATCTTGTCCCTGTACTTGCCCTCATCCAGGCAGGCATTGAATTTCTCCGTGTCCAGACCCAGCTCCCTGGCAAAGATCTTGAGGTTGTCTGGCACGAAGGTACCCACATCGACGCCCCTGCGGTTGAGGTACAGCGTGTCATGATACTCCCAGAAGGCGTTCTGCTCGGCCGCGCATTCGGTCGCCTCGGCCGCCCCTGGCGACTCTTGTCCTTCGATGGGGAAATGCTTGAATGTTAGCTTGGCCTTGCCGGTGGCGATATAGTCTGCCTCGATCTGAGGCACTATCTCTAGGCTAGCTTTGCGGCAGAAGGGGCACTGAAAGTCGGAATACTCAACGATGGTCAGGGGGGCGTCGGGGCTCCCGAGCGTGGTCCCCTGGCGGGGCATGTCGGCTGGCCTCGGGGTGGGGATAATGAATTCGGAGGGCGTCCCCTCGCCCTCGCTCTCCCAGGGGGCCAGGCTCACCACGATCAGAATGGTAGCGACGACCGCGGCGGCCGCCGTACCTGTCAGAATCCGCAGATAGCGGGGGCGCCTCCTGGGTCTGGTGGGCCTTTTCTTCTCCCGACGTTGTCGGGCTGGGCGTAATCCTTCCGAAACCTCGACCTCGGCCTCTACAGGTACCCTGGTCGTCTTTCGCTTCTCCCGACGCTTTCGAGCCCTTCTGCCCATGCACAACGCCTCTGGCCACGAAGATAGCAGCGCGCTCCTTTGGTGTCAACGTAACGACTCAGTGCCGGGGGGAACGCCCCCACCCCTCATCCCTGCTCGGCAGCACGGCCACCCTCTTTCGATGCCCTAGGAGACCTGCATGGGCTCCTCTAGGTGGTGGGTTCCCTGGCCTCGGCGCCTGCGGACCAGCTCATCGACCTTGGCCAGGCAGGCCTCCGCCTCCAGCCGCTGCACGCCGCAGACGCTGCAGAGCTCCTTGTGGCAGTCAGCGGTGGCTTCCCCTTTCGCCGTCTTCAGCCACTCCCCCCGCAGGTAGGCTTCGCTGACGCCGACATCGATGTGGGACCAGGGGAACTTCTCGAAGAGTCCCCGTTCACGGTGAGCGTAGAAGCTGGGATCGAGGCCGCATTCCTGGAAGGCCTGCTGCCAGCGGCTCCAGTCCTGCTGCTCGTGCCAGGCGTCGAACTTGCAGCCCAGTTGCCAGGCGCGCTGGATCACCCGCCCCAGACGCCGGTCGCCGCGGGAGATGACTGCCTCCAGCAGGCTGTGCTCGGGATCCTCCCAGGAGAACTCTACACCGGCCCGCCGACAACCCCTGCGCAGAAGGTCGTGCTTAGGGCCCAACTCCTCGGCGCTGTTCTGGCGGACCCACTGGAAAGGCGAGTGCGGCTTGGGGACGAAAATGGAGGTGCTCACCCGCACACGAGCGCGACCGCGATGATAGCGGCGGCCGATCTCCTTCACCCTGGCCGCCAGATCGACGATCCCCTGCACGTCCTCCAGGGTTTCGGTGGGCAGGCCCACCATGAAGTACGTCTTGATGCTCGTCCAGCCACGGGAGAAGGCGGTCTCCACCGCCCGCAGGACATCCTCTTCCGTTATCGGCTTGTTGATAGCCAGGCGCAGGCGCTGGCTGCCCGCCTCGGGGGCGAAGGTGATGGTGTGCTTGCCTGACCCCGCCACCGCCTCAGCCACCTCCACCGAGAAGCTGTCCACCCGCAGGCTGGGCAGGGAGATAATAATGCTATCGCCGAATTCTTTTTTAAGGGCACGCACCATGGGCACGATCTGGGAGTGGTCGGTGGTGCTGAGGGACAACAAGGAGAGCTCGCGATAGCCAGTACTGGTCAGCACTTCCCTGGCGAGGGTCACCGTCTCCTTCATTGTACGCTCCAGACGCGGGCGATAGATCATCCCCGCCTGGCAGAAGCGACACCCCTGGGTGCAGCCGCGCTGGATCTCGATGCCAGCGCGGTCGTGCACTATCTGCACGAAGGGAACGATGGGCCGCCTGGGCAATGGCAGAAGCTTCTGCACGAATCGCTTGCGCGGTCGAGGAGACGCGGCCGCATCCACGGGCCTTACCTCAGCGATGGTGCCATCAGGATGGTAGAGCACGTCGGAAAAGCGGGGCACGTAGATGCCCTCGATGGCGGCCAGCTCCCGCAGAAGTTGCCTCTTTGATCGGCCACCCCTCTCCTTGAAGCGGCGCACACAGTCGACGATATTCAGGACGAGCTCCTCGCCGTCGCCCAGGGCGAAGGCATCGATGAAGTCGGCCAGGGGCTCAGGGTTGAGGGCGCCGCTGCCGCCGGCGATGACCAGGGGCAGAGCCCGCCGGCGCTCTGCTGCCAGCAACGGCAGGCCGGCCAGGTCGAGCATGTTCAGAAGGTTGGTGTAGGTCAGTTCGTAGCTTAGGGAGAAGCCAATGACATCGAACTCGCCCAGGGGGTGGCGGGTCTCTAGGCTGAAGAGGGGGATGCCCTCCTGACGCATAGCTTGTTCCATGTCCGTCCAGGGGGCGTACACTCGCTCGCAGAGCACGCCGTCCTCCCGGTTGAGAACCTCATAGAGGATGGCCAGGCCCAGGTTGGACATGCCGATGTCGTAGACATCGGGGTAGGCCAGGGCGACCCGCAGGGGCGTGTGGCTCCAGTCCTTGACCACGGAGTTCCACTCGCCGCCGCTGTAGCGGGCGGGCTTGCTCACGTGCCGAAGAATCCGATCTAGGTTGACAATGGCCAAATTCGCCACCTCGCTGGGGAAAGACCCCGGAACTCCCATCTTCCGCTCCAAAGGGTGTCAGCAGACGCTGGCGATCTGTAGGCAAGGACCGTGCGCGTGACAGTGTGGCAGCCTGGAATCAGAGCTAGGAAGCCTGAGCCTGACCTAGCAGCTGAAGCTCAACCACAACTTCCTCATGTCCGTACTTAATGTCGAACCCGAGAGCCCGACAGAGGTCCGTCATTTTCCTGTTGTCAGGCAGGACTATTCCGTAGATGCTGTCCAGGCCTTTATCCTGACCTATGCCTATCAGCATGTCCACCAGCTTGGTTCCAAGCCCCTTGCCTTGGAAGTCATCAGCCACCACCACGGCAAACTCGGCCCGCTTCTCTCCGGGCTCCATTATCAGCCTGCCAACCCCTATGTTTCTCTTCTTACCGCCCTTCGCATATTCAGCTATTATCGCCATCTCCCGGTCATAGTCTATGTTGCAGTAGCGGACCAGCATCTCATGGGTGATATCCCTAATGACTTGGAAGAACCTGAAGCGGCTTGTCTCGTCGGAAAAGCCGCGGATTAGCTCCGCCTCCAAGGGCTCGTCCTCGGGACGTATGGGCCTCAGGATAACGTCGGTACCATCTTTCAGTCTCCAGGGCGTCATGTACTTGACGGGATAGGGCATTATTACCAGATGGCAATAGGGGTCCTTACAGTCCAGGGCTTGTGGGTCCAAGACTATCCTTGAGTCAAGGGCGTAGATTCCTTCCCCGCAGACTGCCAGCGGGTTTATGTCTATCTCGGCTATTTCCGGGAAATCAACAATCAGGTTTGCGAACTTGACCATTATCTCCTCCAGCAGTCTGAGGTTGGCTGGAGGCTTGTTTCTAAGGCCGCTCTTCAGGACCTCCCAGATCTTGGTATTCTCCATCAGCCTTCTAGCCAGCGTTTGGTTGAGAGGCGGAAGCCCTATGGAGAAGTCCCTGAATACCTCGACGCTTATCCCACCTGATCCGAACAGTATCACTGAGCCGAAGTCTCCATCCTTTTTTGACCCGAGGATCAGTTCGTAACTCACGTCTGTTATCATGCTTTGGACGTAGACGCCCTCAATCCGCGCCTCCGGCGACCTCTCACGCACGTCATCGACAAGCTTGGAGAAAGCCTCTCTCAGTTCGCCCTCGGAGCTTACCCCGGTGATAACTCCTCCGACATCGACTTTGTGGATTACGTCCGGGGAGACGATCTTGAGGACAACGGGATACTTGATGGAGGTGGCCGCAGATACCGCCTGCTCAACGTTCGCGCAGAGGACACCTCTTGCCCTCGGTATCCCATAAGCATCGAGAAACTTATCGGCTTTGTCCTCCGTCAGACAGGTCTTCCCCTCCTCCAAAGCGCGCTTTGTCAGAAGCTTGAGGTGACTGGAAGGAGGAGAGAGCCCTACAGGAAGTTCTTCAGGCGTTTCATAGAGAAGGTCAAGGTTGCGCTTGTACTTGCACATGTACATGTAGGTCTTTATTGCCGCCTCCGGGGAGGCATAGGTGGGTATGTTCTTGCTGTAGAACAGCTCGCGAGCCGCTCTAACCTCTTCCTCACCCATCCAAACGGTCAGAATGGGCTTGATTCGCTCTTCCGCCACAGCGGCTATGGACTTCGCCAGCTTAGTCGGTGACGCCTCCCCTTGCGGCGTATAGATTGCAACTATGCCATCAACGTTGGGATCGGCCAGGCACGCGTTGACCCCCTCAACAAATCGGTCAATGCCAGCATCTCCCAGCACATCGACGGGGTTCGTGTGGCTCCAGTAACTTGGGAGAAAAGAGTCAAGACCTGCAATGGTCGGCGCGGAAAGCTGGGCGAGCTCGCCACCGTGTTCCTTCACGGCGTCAGCGGCTATTACTCCGGGCCCCCCAGCGTTGGTGACTATCGCGATTCTCGACCCAGCAGGGAGAAACTTGGAGTCCAAGACACTCGCGCAGTTGAAGAGGTCCAGGATTTCGTGCACCGGGACTACCCCTGCTCTCTCAAAGGCAGCATTGTATACTTCGTAGTTGCCAGCCATCGCTCCGGTGTGGGAGAGGGCTGCTCTCGCGCTCTCAGGGTATTTCCCTGGCTTTATCATGACTATCGGCTTGGTTCTGGCGAATCCCCTGGCCGCTCTCATGAATTTCCGCGCGTTCCCTACGCTCTCCATGTAGACAATTATGCTCTTGGTGAATGGGTCTTCGCCAAGAAAGTCGATCAGGTCACCGAAGTCGACATCGAGCATTGAGCCGACGAAAACGAACGTGCTGAATCCGACGTTGGAGCTGACGGCCCAATCGAGGATTGCTGATCCTAGCGCCCCGCTCTGGGATATGAAGGCTATTCGTCCCGACTCAGGGTTCCGTCTCAGAAACGTAGCGTTCAAGTTTGCATGAGGTCTGATGATCCCCAGGCAGTTGGGGCCAAGGATTCGCATTCCGTACTTGTCTCTGATAGCCCTGATCTCCTCCTCGAGCTCCTGCCCCGACTGCCCCACCTCCCTGAATCCGGCCGAAATGATCACCATTGCTCCCACTCCTGCCTGTCCACACTCTTCCACTATCTGGGGAACCGTTTCGGCAGGAGTGGCTACGATCGCCAGGTTCACCTGCTCAGGAACGCTCGCTATGCTCGGCCAGCACTTCTCACCCATGGCGCTCTCCCGCTTGGGGTTCACAAAGTAGACCTTCCTGTCACCCTCTCCCAGAAGCAGGTTCTTGATGAGAGATTGACCGACTGAACCCTTCCGGTCGGTAGCGCCTATGAGGGCAATTGCTTTGGGATTGAGCAATGGCTCTAGGTTTCTCAACAGCTACCTCGGTAGAGGCCAAAGACTTGTACGTTACTCGTCATTATAGACCATATGGATGAACTCGCGTTGGGCAGTGAGAGCAAGGCACTAGTAAGGCCGCCCAGGCCCAGGTTGGACATGCCGATGTCGTAGACATCGGGGTAGGCCAGGGCGACCCGCAGGGGCGTGTGGCTCCAGTCCTTGACCACGGAGTTCCACTCGCCGCCGCTGTAGCGGGCCGGCTTGCTCACGTGCCGAAGAATCCGATCTAGGTTGACAATGGCCAAATTCGCCACCTCGCTGGGGAAAGACCCCGGAACTCTCATCATACTGAACCGCCACCTGGGGTGGCAACCTTGTCTGGCGAAGGCTGGGCTCGTTCAGAAACATGGGTGACACCTAGAATGGTGTCACTATGCGGATCATCAGTGGGACAGCGCCCGGGGCTCTACGCCTGGCAGGTCGCGGGCAGGAGCTGTCAGCCCAAGCCAGGCG
>Ga0315533_1000061_pt1 | contig 103830 bp, 77 predicted proteins | sample SalMarSW160130MG_FD_203081 | JGI IMG/M metagenome (GOLD analysis project Ga0315533, IMG submission 203081) | Salt marsh sediment microbial communities from the Plum Island Ecosystem LTER, Massachusetts, United States - Salt Marsh Sediment SW1601-30 ...
ACACATTTTGGCCTCCTGTGGCAAGTGATAACGCCTTATTTGTACCACTATACCACAGAGAGCCTTGATTTACCTAAAGATTCTGACTTTCAAAGATCTGTTTAGCAACAATTTTGACTACGCCACCTAATTTTCGCTTTTTATCAGCCAACCATCTAAGCAAGAGTCCAGATCATCAAACACCCCAAGAATATCAAGTTCTAAATCCTTGAAGTATCTTGTATCAATTGGTAGATGTTGATATTTTTTGTTCAGTACAAGAGATTGCTTCGTTTCACTCGCAATGACAGAGGAATTGAAGTCTTTATCAACAATTCCTAATTCCTTCCATTCTTTGACCTGCTCATCAAAATTCTTATGTTTTAAAATCTTTTCCGTAATTTTAAGAGATTCCTCGCTTCGCTCGGAATGACAGGCAGAGACAATTCTGTCCAGAGTTATCACATAGTTTGAGTTCAAGGCAAATTTCGGCTTATTCCAGATTTTCACAAGCTCATCTTCAAATTGAGAGATGAAATCTATTATCTTAAAGGCTATGTCTTTTAATACTTGTAATTGTTTTATCCTCCTCTCTGTCCATTCACTCTCTCCAGAGAAAACATATTGGTATAACCAGATATTAAACTGTTCCCTCAAAAACCCCTTTGTATTCTTGTTTATAAAGTAATCTACCTCGCTCTGCCTTTCGAAAACTCTGAACGCCTTTTCCAAAATATCTTCGGTTATCTCTACTCCCTCATTTTTCAATGTCCTCAAAATATCAACGATTTTTGTCTTCTTCCCCCTTTCAGAATAGGAGACATTAAAAACAACTGTTCCATCTTTCCTTTTCTCTTTAAACTCATAAACAATTGCTCGCTTCTCATTTGCTTTTTTATATTCAAGTGTAGAAACATCAAAGAAGAATTTGAAGTTATCTATTTCTACTTCTAAATTCTTAAACAATCTGTCAGTTTTAACATAATAAAGCATGTGGGTTTTCCAGAATAGAATAACATCTTTGTCATCGGTATAGACTTTTTCATAAACGTTCTGATGAATAGGGGTATATCTAAAATAAATCGCGCCGCTTTCGCTGAAATATCTACGGAAAAAGGTGTAAAGTTTATCAAAAAGCTCTTCCCCGAATTTTGGAAATGGCTTTAACGCTTCATCTATATCCCTCTGAAGCTTTGGGAAAATACCCTTCTCATAATATCTCGATTTAACCCTCATCAACTTGATATACCCCGATTCTCCCTCGACTTTTGCCCCCACGAATATATCCTTCAATGCACTGTAGAATTTTTGTTCTTTAGTCATATTTTTTCACCAATTCATATTAACCATTGAGCATTTCTATACTATCGAGGTCACTAAACAGATTAGATGTCGTGGCCAGCGCAGCAAAACAATCCAAGCCTCTGGATGGGAGTTTCAGACTATGAGATTGCTTCCTCGCGGAGCTTGTGCTGAGCAATAGCGAAGTGCTCCTTGCAATGACCAATGGAATACCAATGTGCAAACTGTAATGTGACCTGAATATTGGGCTAATGATACCCTACCAATCTAATTGCCTGATGTAGGGGATGCCTATCCCAGTACCTGTAATATACCTACTTTGTCTCCGATGTCAACCTTTTATCCCAAATGAGGAGAGGGCTAAATTTCCCTTGACTGAGGGGGAAGGGTGGTTATATTAAACCGTCAGGGGGATAAATTCTGTGGGTTTGGAGGCTATAGTCCAGTTGGTCTGGAGCTATAAGTTTCCGTATTAGCCTTATAGTCAGGGGGGCCTCTGGGCCTTCCTTTAAGGGAATTTCTCTAAGGGCTGGAGATAAGCATTGAAAAGATGGGGCAGTAGCTCAGCTGGGAGAGCGCATCCCTCGCACGGATGAGGTCGGCGGTTCGATCCCGCTCTGCTCCACCAATTATCACTTTGGGAACATTAAGGATATGTGGCCGTGCTAGACGGGGAGCCAGCGGTGCCCTGTAACCCGCAATCCGCTATAGCGGGGTTTAATTCCTTGCTTGAGGTCAACTTCTCTGGTGGGGAGGGGGAGAAGTGGTGATGAAGGTTGGGTCCTGCGCAACGGGGGTGATGCCCAACTCCGTCAGGACCGGGAGGTAGCAGCGGTAAGTATCTACCTTCGTGTGCCGTAGGTTTACCTAACTGGAGCTAACTGGCCTTTCTTCCTCCAGCGAAGGGGATCGAGAGCAGGTGCACGGCCACATTAGATTTTTTATCATAGATGTTGAGGCTTCGGCTTTCCTAATGAATGAGAAGGCCGTGAATTGGAAAAACTTGAAAGCATTAAGAATTTCCATTTTTAGACAGGATAGACAAGATGAACAGGATATACAACATTCATTAAAGGTTGAAAATCTCTGAATAATTAGAAATGCCATAGAAGAATGCGGGTTGTAACTTTTCTGTAGTTTCGGTGTTGTTCGACGTTTCTTGAATAAAAATCCTGTAAATCCTGTATATCCCGTCAGATAAGTTCAACGGTGAGGTATGTCCTATCTCGTTTTAGCCCGTAAATGGCGTCCCCAGCAGTTCGATGAGGTGGTAGCCCAGAAGCATATAACTACTACCCTGAAGAACGCCATTAAACAAAAAAGAATAGCGCACTCTTATCTTTTTACTGGTCCCCGCGGGGTGGGGAAGACAACAACTGCCCGCATCCTGGCCAAGGCCGTGAATTGTGAGCAGGGCCCTACTCCTACTCCCTGCAATAAATGCCGTTCCTGTGTGGAGATAACCAAAGGGAATAGCCTTGATGTGCTGGAGATAGATGGGGCCTCCAACCGGGGGATAGAGGAGATCCGCAACCTAAGGGAGAATGTTAAGTATGCCCCCAGTGGCGGCAGATACAAGGTTTACATAATTGACGAGGTGCATATGCTCACCCCTCCGGCCTTTAATGCCCTCTTGAAGACCTTGGAGGAGCCCCCAGCCCATGTCATCTTCATCCTGGCCACAACCCAACCGCAAAAAATCCCCTCTACCATTATCTCCCGCTGTCTGCGGTTTGACTTTCATCACATACCCACAAAGGAGATCGCTCAGCATCTCTCCTTCATAGCCACCAAGGAGGGGATAGAGGTGGAGGAGAAGGCCCTTTTGACCATTGCCAAGAGGGCAGAGGGGAGTATGAGGGATAGCCAAAGCATCTTTGATCAAATAATCTCCTACCAGGGGGGAAGGATTACCCAGAAGGATTTAGAGGAGATACTTGGCCTCATCGACCAGGATGTGCTCTTTGAGCTTACCCGGGCCATTAGCCAGGGGGATGCAGCAAAGGGTTTGGGCATATTGGAGGAGGTGGAGGCCCAGGGATATGATCTCCTGGAATTTATCCAAAGTTTGGTTGGCCATCTGAGGAACCTTCTTCTCTCCAGTCTTTCCCAACCATTGGATCTCTCCCCCGAGGAGGAGAAGAGATATAGGGAAGAGGCCCAGGATATAGATGAGGGCCATCTGTTGAGGCTGATTAAGATAGCCCAGGATGCGGAAAGGGAGGCCAAAAGGAGCTCTCAGCCCAGATTAGACCTGGATCTGGCAGTGGTGAAGATGGCTAAGCTTGACTCCACCGTGCGTTTAGAAGATATACTAAACAGGCTGGGAGCAAATCCCTCTCCCCCAAAAGAGGTTAAACCTGGGAAAATTGAGGAGGTATCCTCCCATCGTCCCGGGGAGAAACGCTCAGGCAGTGGAACCTGGGAGAAGCTGTTGGCCAGGGTTAAGGCACGCAAGATCTCCTTGGGGACCCTCCTGGCGGAAGGGAACTACTTAGGAGAGGAGGGGGGGAAGATCAAGGTTGTCTTCTATAACAATCACAATTTTCACCGCAAGCAGGTGGTTCAACCCAAGAATCGTAAGCTCATTGAGGAGGAGGCCTCAAAAATCTTGGGGAAGAAGATAACCCTGGAAGTGGAGGGAAAAGAGGAAGAAGTATCCCAGCCCCCAATGCCTGAGGGGGCAGCCAGGTCACCACATCTTTCGCGGATTGTAGAGAAAGAGCCGATAGTGGAGAAGGTTTTAGATATCTTCGATGGCCAGATAGTGGAGACTAAACCCAAGAAGGAGAAATGATGAAAGGTCTGAATGGGATCATCAAACAGGCCCAGAAGATGCAGGTAAGGATGGATGAACTGAAGAGGGAATTGGGGGAGAAGAAGGTGGAGGCCTCCACCGGGGGAGGGATGGTAACCGTAATGGCCAATGGCACCCAGGAGATCTTGGAGGTTAAGCTTGAGCCCGAGGTGGTTGATCCCAATGATGTGGAGATGTTGGAGGATCTAATCGTGGCCGCGGTCAATCAGGCCCTGAAGAAGTCCCAGGATTTAGCTGCTGAGGAGATGGCTAAGCTCACCGGAGGTCTGAAGATACCTGGGCTAAACCTCAGCTAAGATCTCTATTAAGGTTTTCCTCAGCCTCTCCAAGACCCTCTCCATCGGGAGGGATAAACCTTCTCCAAACTTGATTCTCACAGGTTGTACTCCAATGACGTGGATCTTAGCCCTGGTCTCCGACTGAAGGACTGAGGCCATGAGGGGAAGAGATAGATGGTGGGTGGAGAACTCTTCCCCTCTCAACTCCTCCGGCTCCCGGATAGTTACCTCCCCAGGGCTGCTGCCCGTATCCAAAGCATCTACGATCAATATGCTATCCGGCCTCTCTTTGATTATCTTCCCGATGTAATTTTCAGGCGATTTCCCTCCATCAAAGATTACCCCTTTAACCTTTTCTTTTAATCCCTTAGCCAAAAGGGAACCGAAGCCATCATCCCCCCGCAGGTCATTTCCCACCCCTAAGATGACCACTTTCCCCTTAATTACCTCGGCAAGCCTCTTCTTTATCTCTTCCCAGTTGGTGGCCATCCTATTCATCGATGAAGTAAAATCCGGAGGCGATGGGAGTGATTTCTCCAGGTTCTACCGCCACAATAATTCCCTGATGCGAACTGGTGGGAAACCCCACAAAGTAGAATTCCCCCTTTTTGCCCTTGAGGCTATCTACAAATCCTTTCTCTAAGCCATCGAAGAATATGAGTTTCTTTTGCAAAGGGGTTTTTAAGTCACAACGAACGATCTCTACCTTCTCAAAAATTGGTCTGTCATTTCCTGGATAAGAGGTCTTCTCCCTCTGGAGGTAATTCTTGACTTTGTAGAGTATTGCCTCCCCCTCCCTTTCGGACGCCTCCCTTGGCAGATGGGAGTTCCTGCAGCCGGAGAGGATCAGGAGGAAGAGTAACGGTTTGGCCAACTGATATTGAACCATCATTATAGATTATATAATTGACTGCACTGCAAAAAGGTCGAAAGATAGGGTAGTCGCAACCTTTAGGTTGCGTAAGTGATTGATTTATAGGGTTACTTTTCGCAGGCTAAAGCCTGCGGCTACCGATTCTATGGCTTTTGCAGGGGAGCGATAGTTTCTTCGGCGGTCTCTGTAATACAATCTTGCAAGATCTTGTTTTTTGAGCAAAGTTCTTCAGGTCGCTTGAGTAGTCAACTTCTACCGAACTTTAGTGCGGGTTCAGGGCCTTTAGGCCCCTTTTGGGAGCTAAAAACCCCGTTGGAAAGCATCGAAGGAACAGGTCTAAAGATCTGTCCGCAGGGGATCCTAGGCTAGAGCCCAGGAGAGGTTATCCCCCCTTTAGCGGGAGTAGAAGTGTAGGGGTCGCATTTATGCGACCCGACCGGGCTTGATAGATCAAGCCCCTACCCGCGGTGGATGACCAGCGACGATCTCCGATAGTAGTTTTTTCTATCAATGAAATCCGTGTAATCTGTGGCTTTGATTTGGTTGCAGCTCTGCCGCGCTATGTCACCTTGCTCTTTGTGGACGTTATCATCCACAAAGGGACTCCTGCTGTCAGGAGGTAACTCCTGACAGCACTTGAAAAGGAGGACTTTCTGGTAGGGCAGGAGCCCTACCAGCACAGAAAATAGGAAGTGTCCCTATTTTTCCTATTTTTCCTATTTTTCCTATTTTTCTAAGGGTGTCCGAGACTATTGCGCCTCTCGCCTTCTACTGGATAGGAGGATGATGTTTCTCAGCTCCTCCACATCCCTGGCCTGCAAGAAGTTCCTTTCAAAGTCTGGCTCTTGGACAATTTGGGCAATGGCCATCAGGGCCCTCAGATGGAAGTTCCGCTCGTCTGGGGAACCCACCAGGACAAAGACGATGCGCACAGGTGGAAGGGTCGGGGAAAAGCTTATCCCCTGCTGGCAACGGGCCAAGAGGATTGCGAACTTTTGGGTCCCATCAACGATGATATGTGGTATAGCCAGCCCAGGGTGGATGGCGGTGGTAGATGCGGCTTCCCTTTTCCTAAGCAGGTTGCAGAGCTCCTCTTTATCGACCTCAAGCCGGGGGGAGAGGGTTTGGGCAACCAGTTTAAAGAACTCTTCCATCCGAGGGGACCCTGGAATATCTAAGATTTTGCATCCCTTGATCAGCTTATCAAACCTGTCCTCGATGATATTGTCCCGTTCCATTAGGATCTCTTTGAGTTCGTTTTCCAGGGTGTGGCCGGCCAATTCCCTGGCGGTAACCCGTTCGACGATATGGATGAGCGCGGATCGCCGATTCGTGCGGGGCCGCGCATATATTCCATACCAGACAAGCCCACAGGCGGCAAAGCCACCGGTTATGAAAAGTGAGGTTCTGCCCATTTCCAGGAGGAGGAACCCATAGCCAATTATCCCCAGAATCTGAATCCAGGGATAGAGGGGTGATTTGAACTTCGGCTGATAATTGCGGATCTTGCTCTCCCGCATAATTATCAAGGATAGGTTGACAAGGAGAAACAAAAGGATCATCGTCGTCGAGGCGGTTTCTACCAGGTCTTTCAGGTCTAATAGCAAGATGGCCAATATCATAAAGGCGCCGGTGAAGATGATGGAGTGATGTGGGGTCTGGAATTTAGAGTTGACTTTAGCCAAGAAGTGGGGTAGGAGTTGATCCCTGCTCATAGCCAAGGGGTTACGGGAAGCCGAGAGGATGCCGGCATTGGCGGTGGAGACAAATGCTAAGAGGGCAGCAACCGCCAGTATTGCCTCCCCTCCTTTTCCGGCAAACGCTTTGGCCCCCAAAGAGATAGGGGTGAGGGAGTGACTGAGCAGGGAGGGATCGAGGAGGCCAACGGTGGTGAAGATAACCAGCACATAGAGGAGCGTAATGACGCTAAAAGAGAGGAACATCCCCAAAGGGATGTTGTGGCCTGGGTTTTTGACCTCCTCGGCCACAGAGGCGATCTTCGTTAACCCCGCATAGGAGATGAAGACAAGGCCCGCAGTGGAAAAGACCGAGCCCCAGCCGTAAGGGGCAAAGGGGAGATACCTTTGCGGTTGAATGGAGAGTATCCCCCGGAGAATGTAGAATACGAGTATGCCGATGAGTCCCAGGACCAGGAAAATCTGGAGTCTGCCAGTCTTTTTAACGCCAATTAGGTTCACGAAGGTGAAGAGAATACAAAAGCAGATAGCGATTAGCTTTACTTGCAGTGGCGTGATGCTTGGGCTCAGGAGCAGGGCAAATATCCCTATCCCTAATAGGGCGAAGGCGCTCTTCAGGCTCAGGGAGAGCCAGGTGGCCAACCCCCCAAAGGTGCCGGGGGCAGCCCCCATGCTTCGCTCTATGAAGAAATAGTCCCCACCTGCCTTCGGCATAGCGGTGGAGAGTTCGGCTTTGGCCAACATAGTGGGGACAAGCATAATGCCCGCTAAGACATAGGAGAGGATGACGGCTGGGCCGGACTGCGCATAAGCCAGGGCCGGCAGGATAAACAAACCCGAACTGATCATAGCCCCCGATGCTATGCAAAAGATGTCCAGCAAGCCAAGCTCTTTTTTCAGGAGTGGCATAGATTTTTCTTTTTTAAGAACTCACCACGGAATCTCACAGAAAAAAGCAATTGAGAATTAAGAATTAAAAATGAGGTTTATGCTGATTCTTACTTTTCTGGGCATAGTCCGTGGTGAACTAATAGTAATGGGTAGCGAGAGGTAACTGGCAGCGGGAGCAAAATAACGATTGAGCCAAGTTTGTCAACCCCATTTTGGCCTCTCCATCTTTGCCCGTGGGGGTGCCTGAAGACAATAACCTCCCGCAGATTTCAAACCTGCGGGAGGTCCAAAACAACAGGGATTTTTGTAGGGGTCGGATTCACCCGCCCCGCTTTACGGATTCGATAAATCGTACCCCTACATTACGGCTGAACGGACGTGGCTTGCAGTTACTTCAGCAGAACCCTGCTCTTTGTGGATGTTATCATCCACAAAGGGGGTTCCTCCGTCGGGGCAGGTGAGGGGAAATGAGCAATCTTCAGATAGATTGCTTCGGCACTTTCAGCGCCTCGCAATGACAGGTGTGCCTGGCCGAGAGAGGACCTTCCTTGATGTGGAAGGTATCTCCTGATGCCGACAATCGAAGTAGGAGACCTTTCTTACAATCTCTATCAGAGGGTTGGGGATGATAACATCCCCAACGAGCACAGACCCCTCCCCACAGCCGGGGTGGGGTTCCTTTCATTCTTAATTCTCAATTCTTAATTCTTAATTATACATTCGAATTTCCTTGCTACGGCAGAGAGGATCCTTTCAGCCTTCTGATCCTGGTGCGGGCCTCATCTGCTAATATGCTTTGAGGATATTTGGTGAGGAGCTCCTGGAGGGCAGCGATGGCCTGGGAGGAGCTGTTCAGCCCCTTTAGCCAGATGTAGGCTATCCTCTCCTGGGCCCGATCGGCGAGTTGGCTGTGGGGATAATCAAGCTGCAGCCTCTGAAGGGCCTTTATGGCCTCTTCATATTTCTTGGCGCCCTCTAAGGTCTGAGCCAGCCCGAAAAGGGCATAATCGCTGACCGTAGAGTCCCCTATATCCGCTACCTGGCGATAGAGAGCTGCGGCCTTACCGTAGTTGCCCTGCCAGCTCAGCAGCTCTGCTTGCGCGAATTGGTGCAGGATCCCCCCCCGACCTAAATGATCCTCTATGAAGATGGATTTCTCTAAGGCATCGTTGGCATAGATCCCCTGAGGGTCTTTCTTGGCTAAGGAACTGAAGTCCTTTTGCGCCTCAGCGAACTTACCCTCAAAGTAAAGGATCTGGCAGAGCTTAAACTTTGCTTCCTCCTTGAGGGTAGACCCTTGTTTCACTAATTGGTAAAACTCCTTAGCCTTGTCCATCTGGTTGACCAAAAGGTAGGAATCCCCTTCCCTGAGGAGGGCATAGGGATGCCGTCTGGTCCGGCTATACTCTTTGATTATCCGGCCAAAATCGGCCGCCGCGGCTTCTGGCTCCCGCAGATCCTCCAGCTCCACCATCCCCAGCCGATAGATGGCCTCCGCGGTTAAGTCCCTGTTGGGGGATTTCTCCATCGCCTCTCGGTATCTGCGCACGGCCTTTTCAGGATGTCCCATTCCCCGCTCACAGTCCCCCATTCCCATAGTGGCTTCCACCTTTAGTTTAGGATGTCTCTGCAGCACCCATCCGTAGGCCTCCAAGGAGACAGCGGGGTATCCTTTCCTTAGGGATTCCCGGGCAAAGGAGAGGACGAGTTTCCCCTTCTCCTCCTTTAGCCTGTCTGCCTTCTGATAGTAGGTGAGGGCCTCTTGAGGCAAGCCCACCTCCGAAAGGAGATCAGCCAGCAGGTGGTTGAGATCGGGGTCTTGCGGCCTATCCACCAGGGTAACCCGCAGAGCTCCCACCGTCTCCTTTCCTCCTCCCTGATTTATATACTCCCTTAGTTTTTCCCTCACCTGGCGGAACCTCCTTTGTGGCTTCTGCAGTAGCCAGGAGATCTGTTCCCGGGTGGATCTCCCGTAACTACCCTGGATCTCGTAAAGGTTGATCAGCTCCGGGCCGAAGATATGGGGTTTATTCAGGGTTTTCCTCCCCTGGAGATAGGTTCTTATCGCCTCTTCAATCATCCCCCTCTTGACATATTCGGCCGCGACCAGAGAGTAAGAGCTGCTCTTTTGGGGGGAGAGCTCGATTATCCTCTCCCATTCCTTTTTGGCTTCATCCCTCTTGTCCAGGGAGAAGAGAACCTGACCAAGTTCCTTGTGGAGGATAGGATTTCGTGAATCCTCCTTTATCTCCTCCTTCAGGATAGCGGAGAGCTGGGCATAGTTTTTCGTCTGGAAATAGACCTCCTTTAACCCCTTCCTTACCCTTCTATCCCGGGGATGGGAGGCATAAAGCCTCTCATAGATTGCCTGGGCCTTGGGGTAATCCCCTGCCCTTCTGTATCCCTCGGCAAGCCTCAGTTGATAGTCATAAGGCTTACGGGCCCAACTGTTGGAGGAAATTATAAGAAGAGCTAAGGTTAGAGGGAAGACTATTTTTAGGGGAATTCTCATTGGTTCTTGGATAGGGCCTCAAAGTAGGCCTTGATCAATTCCCGATACTCAGGGGGGTATTCATCTCTTAGAGCTCTGATGAGGTCCTCCTTGGGGTGGGTCTTCTTCTCAGTGAGTTGTGCGGGGAGCTCTGAGGGGCTGCGGCGGACAACCTCCTGACCGGGGGTGGCCCTCCTCTTCCTGCTGTAGTCCCGGCGATGGAGGGACCTTTGGGCATCTAAGAGTCGGGAGAGAATCCTCTGCTGATGATCAAGGACCTTCTGGTCAAGGTTATGGCCGGCCAGTTCCTTCTCCACTTTTTTCATCTCACCTGCCAGCTCACCCATTCTCCCCAATATCTCCGACCTCTCCCCGAACTCCTTCTGTAATTCCTCCAGGGATTTTCTTATCGCCTCCTGTTGGGCGGCCAATTGGGAGAGGTTCCCCCCCAGGGCCTTCTGTAACTGAGCCAGGGTCTCCTGGTTAAGCTGGGCCTGTCCCTGGGCTAAGGCTTGAAGTTGCTGCAGGAGCTGTTGCATCCCCCCTCCTCCACTGCTGGAACACATCGACTGACAGGCCTGCTGAAGCTGGATAACCGCCCGGTTGAGGGAGGCCATAGATTCCTTTTGCGCCCGGGAGGCACTTCTGGAGCTTCCCCTTTCTAAATCCTTTATCGCCTGCCCCATCTTCTTCAGTGAGTTCCCGATGTTTCTCCCTAATTGGGGGGAGATGTGGGTGCTCTTTTCCGATGTGCGGAATATCTGGTTGGCCACCTGGGTTAAGCTCTGAGAGAGGTTATACTGGTCTTCAGCCAGTTGATTTAAGGTGGATCGGTTGGAGGGAGATTGGGAGGCCTTCATCAGGTTTTCCTGTTGCTGGGAAAGGAAGAGGATTGCCCTCTTGGCCCTCTTCATCTCCTCCAAGGCCTCTTGGTTCTGCTGAGCCTTAAACATATTTTGCAAGAAACTCAGGTTTGAGGAGAGACGGGAGAGGCTGCTGCCGATCCTCCTCTGCATAGCCTGGCTTTGGGATCTGTTGCCTTGGGAGAGGCTCTGGCTGGCCTTCTTCATATCCTGCAGGGTTGACTCCATAGATTTGGCCAATTGGGCCATCTTCTGGGAGGGCATCTGGGGAAATTCAGCCATCAATTGGGAAAGCTTCTGCAGTTGCTCCTGGAGGCTTTTGCCCCCCTCCTGCAACCTGGATTGCTCCTGAGCCAGGGAGGGTAGTTCCTCCTTGGATGATTGGGCCGTCTTCTCGGTTAGCTCCTCCTGTTGTTGGGCCAACCTTTGGGCCAGTTTGGCGGCCGTGTCCAACCTTTCCTCTATCTGAATTCTTTTTAAGAGCTTTAGGGTGCGTTCCAGGTTCTCGGTTACTTCCTTTTGCGTTATCTGATAGTTGGCCATCTGGGAGCTGAGCCTGTTCTTGTTCAGCTTCTTGATGGCCTCCTGGATTTTGTTTATTAACCTGCGTAGCTCAGGGGTGGACACTTCCTCTAAGAGCCTTTGTACCTCACTGAGCTTCTCCAAAACCTCAGGGCTGGCCAGTTGGTTCCTCTCCAGCTTGTCAAGGGTCTGGTCCATCCTCTGGGAGAGATCCTCCAACTGCTGGGCCATTTTCTGCTGCTTCTCTAAGAGGGATTGCACCTCCTTTTTCTCCTCCCAGTCCATCTTTTTGGGGGAGAGCAGATCCTGGGCAATCTGATCGAGCTTCTGGCTCAACTCCCGGCCCTGCCTGATGGCGTCCTCCAGGCTTATTGTTTGCTGCTCCTCCTCCCCCATTATCTCAGAGATTATCTCCTCTAAGGAGGGGAAACGAATCGCATACTTCTTGCTCTCTGCCTTCTTAGGGCCGGATACCCAATCATTGTCCCAGACCTCGGCCCAATAGGTGACCACGTCGTTTGGTTGCAGGTTTAGCTTGGATAGATCCCAAAGCCAATCCGTCTGGAGGGTTTTCCCTGGCGCAAATTCTATCCTCTCCTTTTGTGGTGGTTGGGTAGTTTCACCGCTTTTTACCTGGTATCTGAGGAAGAGTTTGGAAAGTCCATAGTCGTCATTGCCGATAATGCGCAACTTTAAGAGCATATCTTCTGTCAGATCCCGATCCTCTCCGGGTTCGGTTATCTTTATTGATGGAGGGAGATCTTTTAGGGCCCTTATCCGGTAAACTATGGGGTCTTTGTTCTCATATTCCTCCCTGTCTTGGAGTTTTATGTAGTAGGTTCTGTCCTTTCGCACGCTGATCCTGGCGGTGGCCGTCTCCTCCTGTGGTTGGGCATTAATCCGCAGTTTATTGTCCACCACTATTTGGGCTGATTTGAGCGGTTTGTTGGCCCTTATTCTCATATCCACGGCAGTTCCCACCAATGCTTCTATATTGCCCTCATCGGCGAACTCCTGAGTGCCCAGTCCGGTGTAGGAGGGATAGGTATATTTGTAGTTTAACCCCAAGACCTTAGGTAACTCGGTGACCTTTATCCAGTATAGGGGGCTTTGGGCATCCCCCGCCCGGGCCTGGTATTGGAGGGAATCCTCGATGTCCTTAAAGAGGTAGGTGAACTTTCCCTTCCCGGGGAGTTCTTCCTCCTTCCAACTCCCCTTTTCCCTCCTCCAGAGTAAGTGGGCCTTGTGGGGGATCTTCCCCCGCGCAGTTATCTCCACCAGGAGGTCTGAAGATTTAAGCACCCGGGCATTGCCTGGTTTCACCTCAACTATGGTCTGGGGGGGTCTCTGGAACCTGGTCCCGGGATGAGTTAACCGGTTGAAGGTGGAAAGGGTGGGGAAGGGAGTCAGGCCAACCCAGAGGATAAAACCTATCCCTAAGCCAAGGGCTAACCTTGTTAGCCTCTTAGTTAGTTGCCTCTCCACAATTCTCTTCCAATTTAGGGGGAGGGAGAGCCTACCGGCCTGCAGGGCATTGGCATCGATAAGCTGGAGGGAATAGCCCTCCGGATTCTCCCTCTTCTTCTTCCAGAGCTGGATGGTGGCCACCAGTCTGTTGGCCAGTTGAGGGAATTTCCCCTCCACCATTAAGGCCATCTCCTGTAGGGAGGGCCTCTTGATGAGCGGCTTTAAGGTAAACCGAACCAGTAAGTAACCGCAGCTAAGGATGGCTAAGCCAATCAGGATTAGCTTAGGGGCTGGGGGGAGCCAGAGGAGGTGCTCCAAAGCCAGGCCCAGGCCAGTCCAGCCAAGGCCGGCGATGACAAGCAGGGCCAGTCCAAAGAGAAGGGCATTGGAAAGATAGAGCCTCCGCAGAAAGATCAGCCTTTCGATTATATTTTGATAGGTCTCTTCTGGTTTCATCATAGTTTAAAAATAAGCACTCCGGGGCAAAAAGTCAAGCCCTTATTTACTTATCTAACCCACCAAAGTTGCAGAAGTTTCAGGGGATTTAAGGTATTATCTAAAATTTTGTCTTTCCTTGTCCTTCCGGAGATTGTCCCATCCCCGGTTTATTGCGTCCTGTAATGAGAGATTCGCCTTTGCCCATTCACCCACTGTTAGGGGTGCGGCTGAATGTAATCACCTCATAATCCTCCCTCCCCTGGCGGGAGGGAGCTAGAGAGACGGGGTTCTAAAAAGGATGAAAGGAACTTGGACTTAGATTGCTTCAGGCTTCTGCCCTCGCCATGACAGTTGGGGATGATAATATCCCCAACGAGCAGAAGAACCTTGTGGAGGCCACCAGGGAACATATTCCCCTGAAAAAAGTCTTGCTAAATTTTCCCTTGGGGTTTATCTTTAATACACTACTGAGGCCACCAAGTAGATTGCATGTCATTGCGAGCCCCGTTAGATAATAATCTCTCTCAATGTCAGATTCTCCTGAGATCTCTAAGATCTCATCGATATCTAACGGGGCGAGCGGAGCGAAGCAATCTGAAAACACCGAATACTTGATTAGACTAAGAGATTGCTTCGTCGTCCCGAATGGGTTCGGGACTCCTCGCAATGACCAATGAAATGACGGCAATATGCAAACAGTAATGTGATCTGAGTGATAAGTCATTAGGGTCGTGAGACCCTCGGGGAAGTTAGCGACCAAAGGGAGCTAAGTTCATGTTCGGTAAGGTGCTGACAAAGGTCTTCGGCTCCAAGCAGGAGAGGGATGTCAAGAAGGTCCTCCCCACAGTGGAGAGGATAAACTCCATCTGCGAGGGGCTGCGGAAGCTATCCGATGGGGAGCTCTCGGGGAAGACCGAGGAGTTCAAGGGGAGGCTGGCCCAGAGGGAGAACCTGGATGATCTCCTACCAGAGGCCTTTGCCGTGGTTAAGGAGACCTGCCGGCGGTTGGTGGGAAAGCGTTGGGAGGTAAGTGGCATCGAGATCGAATGGGATATGGTCCCCTTCGATGTGCAGCTTGTGGGGGCTGTTATTCTCCATCAGGGGAAGATTGCTGAGATGGCCACTGGAGAGGGGAAGACCCTGGTAGCCACTATGCCCATTTACCTCAATGCCCTCACCGGGAAGGGGGTGCACCTGGTTACCGTTAACGACTACCTTGCCCGCCGCGATGCTCAGTGGATGGGGAAAATCTACGAGTCTTTGGGCCTTACCGTCGGATGTATCCAAAACCAGATGGATCCCGAGCAAAGGAAAGAGCAGTATAACTGTGACATAACCTATGGCACGAACAATGAATTTGGCTTCGACTATTTGAGAGACAATATGGCCATCAGATTGGAGGACAGGGTGCAGAGGGGCCACTACTATGCCATAGTCGATGAGGTGGACTCGGTCCTCATCGATGAGGCCCGCACCCCTCTGATCATCTCCGGCCCGGTCTCGGTCTCCACCCACCGGTATGATGAGCTACATCCCCAGGTGAAGGGAATGGTGAGGAAGCAGACCGTGCTGGTTAACCGGCTGGTGGCCGAGGGAGAGGAGCTCCTTAAGGAGGGGAAGGATTATGAAGCTGGGATTGAAATTCTCACTGCCAGCAGGGGGGCCCCCAAGAACAAGAGGCTAATGAAGCTTTTGAAGGAGCAAGGGGTAAAGAAACTCATCGGGAAGGTGGAGAACGACTATCTGCGGGATAAGCGGATGGGGGAGATCGATGAGCAGCTTTACTACAGCATCGACGAAAGGGAGAACAGCATCAACCTGATGGAACAGGGCATCCAGCTTTTGACCCCTCAGCAGAGGGAACTCTTCGTCCTGCCTGATTTGAGCGTGGAGATCCACCGCATCGATTCAGATGATTCCCTCTCCCCGACGGACAAGTCGCGGTTAAAGGACAAGGTCTACAGGGAGTATGCGGAGCGCAGCGAGAAGATCCACAACATCAACCAACTGCTTAAGGCCCATTCCCTCTTTGAAAAGGATGTGGATTATGTGGTTCAGGATGGTAAGGTGATGATAGTTGATGAATTCACCGGCCGCCTCCTCCCGGGAAGGAGATATTCGGATGGTCTCCATCAGGCCCTGGAGGCCAAGGAGGGGGTAAGGATCGAGAGGGAGACCCAGACCCTGGCTACTATCACCCTGCAGAACTACTTCCGGCTCTATGATAAGCTGGCTGGGATGACCGGCACAGCGGAGACAGAGGCAAACGAGTTCTGGGAGATCTACAAGCTCGATGTGGCAGTTATCCCCACCAACGAGCCTGTGCGCCGCATTGACTATGATGATGTGATCTTTCGCACAAAGAGGGAGAAATATAATGCCATCATCAAGGAGGTGGCCAGGCTCCACCAGAAGGGGCACCCCGTGCTTGTGGGGACCGTCTCCGTAGATGTCTCTGAGACCCTTTCCCGCATGCTCCGCCACCAGGGGATACCCCATGCGGTGCTCAATGCTAAGCACCATCAGAGGGAGGCAGAGATAGTGGCCCTGGCCGGCCAGAAGGGGGCAGTGACTATCGCCACCAATATGGCCGGTAGGGGAACGGATATAAAGCTGGGGCCAGGGGTGGTCAAGCACCCGGGTTGTCGGGTTGTTGCCCTTCCAGAAGAGGGGGAGGTCTGTCCTTATTACGATGAGCTCAGATGTGAGGAGGATGTCCCCTGTGGCCTGCGCATCATCGGCACCGAGCGGCATGAGGCCCGCCGCATCGACCGTCAGCTCCGGGGAAGAAGTGGCCGGCAAGGAGATCCCGGCTCCTCCCGCTTCTACCTCTCCTTAGATGACGACCTGATGAGGCTCTTCGGCTCGGAGAGGATAGCCGCGGTGATGGATAAGTTGGGGGTGAAGGAGGGGGAGGTGATCAGACACCCTATGGTCACCAGAGCTATCCAGAGGGCCCAGAAGAGGGTAGAGGCCCAGAACTTCTCCATCAGGAAACACCTCTTGGAGTATGACGATGTAATGAACCGTCAAAGGGAGGTGATCTACGATCGTAGGCTCCATGCCCTGGAGGGGGAGAATCTCCGCCAGGATATAGTGGAGATGATAGCCGAGTGGATAGAGAACAAGATCTCCTCCTATGTGGATCCCAAGCTCTATCCAGAGGAGTGGGATTTGGAGGGGTTAAATGAGGAGCTGCGGAGGCTCTTCTTGGTGGAGGTGGAGTTTGGTGAGGTGGAGAGGAAGAAGGGGAAGGATTTAGGGTTAAAGGAGTTGGTAAAGAATGCGGTGTTGGCCACCTACAAGAGTAGGGAGGCAGAGTTGGGCGAGGAACAACTGAGGGAGCTGGAGAGACTGGCTACCCTGCAAGTGATCGATGAGCGGTGGAAGGAACACCTCTACGAGCTCGACCAGTTGAAGGAAGGGATAGGACTGAGAGCCTATGGGCAGAAGGACCCTTTGGTGGAATACAAAAGAGAGGCCTTCGATATGTTCCTGGGCCTTCTTGATCAGATAAATCAGGAGGTGTTAGAGGTCATATTTAAGGCCCAGATAAGGCCATTGATCGCCCCCATCCTGCAGCCGGAGGAGATGAGGGAGCTGCATTCCCAGGCCCAAGGGGTTGTCTCCTCAACCCCAACTCCTCATACTCCCCCTACTGGCAAGCCAGCCCCGCTAAGGGTCAAGAAGAAGATAGGGAGGAACGATCCCTGCCCTTGCGGATCGGGGAAGAAGTATAAGAACTGTTGCGGAAGATTTGTTTGAGGATAACAATCTATCGAAGCTTCGAATGTAGAATTAAAAATGTAGAATTAAAAATGAAGGAAACCTCCTTGAGCTCGCTGTGGATGTTATCATCTACAGCTCCTATAATAAACCAAGAACACCTCCTTGTGGGTGATAACATCCACAAGGAGCATGGTGGAAGCAATCCATCAATTTTAAACTCCGAATGGTAGCGAGCCGTCAGATTCCCTCATCTGACGGCAATTCCCCCCCTTTTGTGCTGTCAGGGCTTCTACGCTGACGGTTTTCTGCCTTCCTTTTCCGTGGTTATCCGTGGTCTCTTTAACTGAGCTGTTGTATCTCCTGATCTGAGGGCAATTGACCTGCTTGTAGGGGCTTGATTTATCAAGCCCGCAGGATTTGGGTCGCATAAAAGCGACCCCTGCTTACTTTTTGGTGCTGTCAGGACTCCTGCCCTGACAGCACAAATCCTCCCTCCCCTGGTGGGAGGGTAGTCACAACCTCGTAGGTTGACAGATAGGCAGACTGAAGTCTGCGGCTACCAGGGGTGGGGAGTTAGAGGGAGAGGGACATTAAAGGAAGTTTTGTGGGAGACCGTAACCACAACCTCCGGAAATATGGGGTCACATCTTTGGTCTTGACTTTTCCAATTACCAACTTATTTCCCTTTTCTCCCACCTTCTTCTTTGCCTTCAGAACAGGGATTCTGACGGTGGGGAGAAAGCTTGCTTCGCTTTGCTCGCAATGATGGGCAAAGGATGGGTCATTGCGAAGAGCGGAGCGACTTGACAGTTCTTTCATCATTTGATATTGGGATTTTGCCATTGACTGAAGGCCCGCACTAAAGTGCGGTAGAAACCGCCCCCTTCCATCTTTGCCGTCAGAATCGGGGTTCTCACGGCTCGTTAGAACCAGCACGGATATGGTTTCGTAGGGGCGCAAGGCCTTGCGCCCTTACTCAAACCCACCCAAGTAACTTTGCCCAAAAAACAAGATCTTGCAAGATTGTAGTAAAGATCCCAAAGACGAGGTGGCAGAACCCCGATTCTGCCACCATCCCCCGTGCCGTCAAGTAAGAGCACTTAATGGTTGGCCGATAACGGTCAGATGAGGGCATGTGACCGCTCAATCATTGGTGGCTTTAAATATAATATCGGCAGATTTGAGGGGGGAACTTAAGCCGTATTTCACTAATGAGTAGAATATAAGCGGCGGCTTATCTGAGCACAAGCAGAAAGAAGAGGATTAAACCGATTGCGTTGAGGACATACTCTGAGCACACCAAAAAGCCCAAAGAATTGGGTTTAATCAAAGTGGAGAGGGCATACGTCAGAGGGGATGAGGGCCTTTAGAACGGATGATGGGCATGAAGGTTTTAAAGGTTCAAACAATGGATACTTGGTAACAGATATGCAATTTGTTGAAGGGACAACCGATAAACCTGAGAAAATAAGGAAATATCGTCTGTCCCAATTTGTCATTCCCGCCTACCGTTAGCGGGAATCCATTACTGATTTTAAGTAGATACCGGCTTAAAGATCGCCGGAATGACAAGAAATATGGGTATTTCCGGACAGACACGAAATAGTGTGGAGAAAATTGGGAAAACAGGTTCTTATAATTTTATGGGGGGCTTTCCCCTCTCTGATTACTTGTAAGTTTAAACAAGTCTATGCAAGTGTTTATCCAATGTCAAGGGCAGACCCCACTGACCCGGGGAGCCAACAAAAAAGGGAGGAGCTCACTTACTCCCCCTTTTTATAGTTGCTAACAATAAAGTCACCTGCCGGTGTGAGGCGTAGCGGAACACCAGTCAGGTGGACTGACAGGTTCGGCGAAGATTGGCAAGTCAAACCAAGCGATCCCTCCACTTTTTTGAATCCCGGGATGTATGAAAGATGCTGTAGACGATTATCTTCTCGTGGACTTTGGCATACAGTTCGGGCACACGACAGATCGCCTGAATACACGCGTCCACACAGGTAAGAAACTCTTCCCCCAAGCCAGGTCTACGATCTTCATACCAGCTATATGCCTCATCGACGTCCTGTTGTGCTTCCTGCGCGATTATTAGTTCAACGGCCATAGCGAGTTCGAATCCTGCGTTTGACTTCGTCCCACGAAAGCCCCGAACCCGGCTTGCTCATCAAGTTAGCTTTTCGGCGAGCCAACTCTTCTTTTTGCCATTCATGCACAGGAACCTCTGAAGGCGTAGCCGCGAGATCATCCCAGAGGTCTTCCACCAACTGTAACTTCTCCGGTGGACTTAGGTCGAATACGGAAATATCGTTTGGATTCATTTTTACCTCCTTATAGTGGGGCAGCACATATACTCGAATTTATTTTTTGGCTGCCAGTGTGCAAGTTGTATATTTTTTACCGAACTACGGCTCATATGGTTTCCGTATAACACCCCGCTCTTGACTGGATAACAGCGGAAAAATTCTGTTTGAGGTGGCAGAAGCTCTCTTCTGCCACCTCATTATCCATTTGCATTTGCTTATCACCATCTTTCTCCCAACTACATACCAATATACTCTTTCAGGAGCCCACGGTCAAGGAACTTTTGGGGTTAACCTCGCCGATGACCCCGCATATTAACCATCCTGCATAGATTCTCTCTCCTCTATTTAGGCAGGCAAAAGTTGGTCAACGAATACAGGAGGAAGATCGAAAACCCTTGGGGACATATCTTCCTATGAGTAAAATATAAGCGACCGTTTGCTTGAGTACAAGTAGAAAGAAGAGGATTAAACCGATTGCGCCGAGGGCATTCCTCAGAGGGAAGGTAAGCGTTTAGACGGATGATAGGTATGAAGATTTTAAAGGTCCGAGCAACAGATATGCGATTTGTTGAAGGGACGACCGATGAGCTTGAGAAAATAACGAAATAGTATGGAGAAAATTGGGAAAAAAGGTTTTTACAATTTTATGGTGATTCCTCCTTTCCTGATCAATTCTAAGTCTTAAACAAGCCTATAGAAGTATTGGTCAAATATCAAGAGCTGACCGTGTTCTCACTCTACGCTTATGTTAAAAAACAAGTATGGTGTCCCCAGAACACCAGAACACAGAATCTATTCCTCCTAAGCTCCTTGCCAATTGGCACATTGATCTCCCATTCTACCTCTGAGCCAGATACATGAGCTTGGTCCCCTGACATACGCAAGCATGTGATGTCGCCGATCACGCTCATAGCGAAAGATCACCTACCGCCCGTTCCCTCGGTCTGTGAGGTGATACAGCGCTCCAGGCCAACTCAATGCGCAGAGGTTTTGCCATAAGTAAGTAACCTTCAGAAAGATACCAATATCTATTTTCTGAGAGCTGCCCCCGATTTATCACTAATTGTGACGATCTTATCCTTCCTATTCAAAAATAAGCTGTACTTATTGAGAAAATCCCTGCCCAAAAGTGATGGTATTCTTTTTATTCTTTCTTCCTCTTCTCTGTTTCTGGGCATGTGTCTGACAACAAATACATTACCAAATTTCTCTCTGTGGATCCCTTCCATAGTTCTGAATGCTATCATTACATCTGGTATAACATAAGTGTCAACAGACCCACCTATTCCCATTGTTCCTTCTGCCAACTTTTCTATCTTGTTATAATCTATACCCAATCTTAGCGCGTCATTATCTAAAATAGTTGTGCTGCTTGCGCCTGTGTCAATCAAGAGATCGATATATCTCATAAGATTCAGTTTGTGACAAATAAACGCTCCCCTCAGGTAAGGGGCATCAAACTCACCCCAGCTCCCTTTGATTTTCATAGGATCAACTCAACTCTCTTTGTGCTCACAAACTTTATCGCAATTCTTGGGAAATCCTCGGGAAATCTGGTTTCTAATCTGCCCATCAGCTTGCTCAAATCTCTATCATGATCTACAATGTTTTCTCTTAAAACTGCCACGAACTCATCCGGATATTTACTCTTCAGCTCCTCATACCTACTGTTTAACCAATCCATATCCTTTTCAAAACCTTCAAGCTGTTGCATCAGGGTTTGAGTTTTCATCTTCAATCACCTCCTTATCCAGAACTTAGCTCCCTTACGGTCGCTAACTTCTCCAGAGGGCCTCACCGGCCCTATGGCGCTCCGCAATCCTACGCCAGCTCGGATTGCTCCGCTGTCACCCTTGAAGGGGGCATACCCCCTTCAAACATCCCCCTACGTTTTTGAATTTCTTAGAAATTCCGAAACGTAAAATTACCACAAATTCAATTAAAAGTCAAGTGGAATTCCGATAATTCGGGATTCACTCCAAACCCCTCGTTCACCGCAGCGGGTTTGATGAATCAAACCCCTACAATGTGGGTCATTTGGGCAAATAAGGTGGAGAAATATGGTGAAATATGGGGTCACATCTTTAGTCTTGACTTTCCAAATTACCAACTTATTTCCCTTTTCTCCCACCTTCTCCTTTGTCGTCAGAACAAGGGTTCTGACGGCTCGGACGGATAGTCTATTTGGAGTGCTGTGACTCCTGTCACAGCCCACGTCAACAGGGTTGACGCACTCCATAATAATCCGCACTAAAGTGCGGTAGAACCATTTCCGTCAGGGCAGAGCCCTACCAGCACAACCAGAGGTCTCAAGGGCTGTCAGGAGGTAACTCCTGACAGCACATTATCTCGTGGTTCCTTGTTGCCTAATCCGGGGTTATCCCTTCAATGCCCCTTTGGTTAAATCCTGAATGATATAGCGCTGAAAGCCAACGGTAAGCAGAACCAGAGGGATGGAGGAAATTGTGGAAGCCGCCATAATATGCCCCCAGGGTATCTCTCCATGGAGGCCTTGGAAGAGGGCAATCCCCACCGGAATGGTCCTGGCCGCCTGGTCTGTGGTAAGCATCAGGGCAAAGAGAAACTCATTGAAGGAGAAGATAAAGACCAACAATGCGGTGGAGAAGAGCCCTGGTAATGCCAAGGGGAAGATTATCTTATAGAGGGTTTGAAATCGGGACGCCCCATCCACCAAGGCGGCCCTGTCCAGCTCCTGGGGGATCTGCATAAAATAGCTCAGGACTATCCAGAGGGCAAGGGGTAAGGCCCAGGCTATATAAGGGAAAATCAAGGCATTATAGGTATTTATCCAGCCCAATCCCGTCATTATCTTGAAAAGATAGCCCACTACGCTTATCTGGGGGAACATAGAGATTCCCAAGACTCCCAGGGGGATGAGAACCCTTCCCGGAAAACGATACCTGGAAAAAGCATAGGCAGCCAGCCCGGCCACAAATGTGGCAAAGATTGCCACCAGGGCGGAGATGATCAGGCTATTTCTCAAGTAGGCGGGGAAGTGAAGCGATCCCGCTCTCAGGATGTGAATATAGTTCCTTAGGGTGAGGAGATATTTAACCTTCTGCAAGGATAGGAATGTGGGGTCTTTGCTCAGAGAGACCATTATCATAAAGAAAAAGGGGGTGAGGCAGAAGATAACCATAAAGGATAACCCCAGCCAGGTCAGGAGGAGCTTTGTCCGTTCTTCCCTCATCTCAATTCCTTCCGAACTTCCCCACCCGCAGATAGAGGATGGATAGGGAGAAAGCGATGAGGAAACAGGCCACCGAAACAGCCGAGCCATAACCAAAATCGCTGGAGAGGAAGAACTTATATCCGTAGAGGGAGAGGGATGTCGTCATTCCCCCAGGTCCACCATGGGTGAGCACATAGACGAGATCAAAGATCCTTAAAGCATCTATTGTTCTAAAGAGAATGGCCACCAGGAGGACAGGTCTGAGCAAAGGAAGAGTTATCTTTATAAATCTCTGATAGAAGTTCGTTCCATCTACCTTGGCCTGTTGGTAAAGCTCTTCCGGAATGGCCTGAAGTCCGGCAAGGAGGATGATGGTCACAAAGGGAGTGGTCTTCCATATATCAGCAAGCAGCAGGGAGAGAAAAGCCCCTGTCCCGGACCCCAACCAGTTGATAGGTCCTGAGCAGATCCCCAGCTTTAAGAAGAGGTAATTTGCCAATCCATAGTTGTAGTTGTAGCCCAGTTCCCAGACCCTGGCGGAGATGGCTATGGGGATTGCCCAAGGGATAAGGACCGCTGCCCGCAACCAACCACGCAGGGGGAGCTTTTCATTCAGCAGCAGGGCAAAGATCGTCCCCAAGGCCACCTCTAAGGCCACCGAGCCAAAGGTAAAAAGGAGGGTAAACCTGGCCGACCGCCAAAAATTGGGGTCTTTAAGGAGCCTGATATAGTTGGCAAGACCTAAAAACCTCTTAGGAAGGAAGGCCACATCCCGGAAGAGGCTTGTCCAGAAGGTGCCCACAACTGGGAAGAGGATAAAGCCGAAAATAAAGAGAAACAGGGGGAGGATAAAACCATAGATTCCCCACAACCCCTTGGCTTTTAAACCTTGGTTCATTCGTATGCCCTCACCACCTTTTCCGCCTCTTTTTGGGCTTTGTCTAGGGCCTCTTTTGCCCCAATCTTCCCGGCCAGGGCCCTATTCACCCACCTCTGGATGACCTCAGAGATCTGCGGATAATAGGGGAGGTTTGGCCTGCTCACGGTGGTTTGGAAAACTCCTTTTAAGGCCTGAAGATGGGGGATTTTTCCCCTTACCTCTTGATCATCATAGATATCCACCCTTCCGGGGTTCCATCCCAGGCCCACTACAAGCTCTTTTTGAACCTTGTAGGATGTAACGAATTTGACGAATTCCCAGGCCTGGGCTGGGGCATCGGAATATCTGGAAATCCCTATATGCCAGCCGCCCAAGGCAGAGGCCCCCGGTTTTCCCGCAAAGCCGGGAAGGGGGGCAATTCCCACTTTGCCTTTTACCGCTGATCCCCCACTCTGATGCAGGCTCCAGGCATAAGGCCAGTTTCTCTCGAATAGGGCATTGCCGCTCTGGAAGAGACTTCTCACCTCCTCCTCCTTCATCTCCGTATAGGTATTCGGGGGGGAAATCTTATACCTGTGGATGAGGTCAACTATAAACTCAAGGGCCTCAATGTTCTCAGGTAGGTTGAGACAGAGCTTACCCTCTTGGGTGGTAAACCCTCCCCCATTAGAGGCGGCAAATTCAAGGAAGTTACATACCAGCCCCTCATACTGGGCTCCCTGCCAGCCAAAGCCCCAGAAATTGGGATTCTCCCTGCGTAAGGTGGTCTGTATCTTCACCGCACAGCGGACTAGCTCCGGCCAGCTCCTTGGTGGAGCCCGGTAGCCAAATCTTTGGAGAAGGTCCCTGCGATAGTAGAGCAGTCCTCCGTCAACATATACTGGAAGTGCTATCAATTTACCGTTATATCTGTCGGCAGACTCGAGAACCCGGCCAAAGAATGGCTCTAAGAGGAAACCTTCCCGGCGAATATACCCATCCAAGGGCTGCAGCCACTTAGAGGCGGCGAATTGGCCTATCCAGACCACGTCCATCAGGAAGAGGTCAGGATCTTTTTGTTTGGATTTTAAGGGGATAACCAGCCCCTGTCTTCTCTGATCGGTATCGGTTGGTTGCCTGATGAGGTCGACGGGAATCCCCGTCTCCTCTTTAAAGCTTTCGGTGAGTTTTTCCCAGAACTCCACCTCGCTGGGCGCCCCTCCCACCATAAAAGTCAGCTTCCCTTCCCTCCTCGTGCAGGTGACAAGCAGAAGGGAGGCCATCAAAAGGGCAAAAAGGATTTTCTTCATCTCTAAGTCTCCTTGGCAAGAAGATCTTTCAAAAGTTGACGGACATTGGTTGGTGAATCAAGGTAATACCTGGCATTTGATGTTCCCAAGCCCACCTTGATGGAGTAGGAATCCTCCGGCAGAGCCTTGAAGAGGTCCTCATCAGTCCAGTCGTCGCCTACTCCCAAGATGAAATCGAAGTCACCTTCGCTGATCCAGTTCATCACAGCTCTCCCCTTGTTCACGCTGGCGCCTTTTACCTCTATCACCTTGCTCCCCTGGAGCACTTGCAGGTCGGTATTGGCGGTAAGAGCTGTGAGAGTCCCCATCAGTTCCTTGGCCCGTAGGGCAGCCAGCTCAGGATCGGCCTTCCGATAGTGACAGACCAAGGAATATTCCTTCTCCTCCACAAACGATCCCGGCAGCCTATCGGCAGACCTCTCCAGCACAGGCTTTATCCAATCCTTCCACTCCTGGCTTAGTCTATCCATTATCCTCCATTGCTGCGTATTCTCCCTCCGCATCCAGACACCATGTTCGGCCACCAGAGCAATGTTAGGTTCCTTAAACCAGTTTTGTAGGGTCTCCCTATCCCGTCCGCTGATGAGAACGACCGTATTTTGAGAAGGGGTAGCAAGCCCTTTGAGCAGGGCAAGGAGCTCAGAACCTGGCTTCGCCTTCCTGGGCTGCTCCACAAGGGGGACCAGGGTGCCATCGTAATCTAAGAGAAACAAGCGGTGGCTGCTCTCCTGGTAGAGCCTTATTAATCTATTCCTCACGTGAGGGGAGAGTTTTCTTGTCTCCAACTCCTTCTGGCGGTTTTTAATCTCCAGCAACCCTGATATAAAATCCTCTACCCAACGAAAGAGACTATAGCGAGAGAGTCTCCTTTGCATCGTCTGGTTGCGGGAAATCTGTTCATCCTCCGACATAGTTAGAGCTTCCTCTATAGTCCCTGCTGTTTCCTCTCGATTGTTTGGGTTTATGATCAAGGCCTCACCAAGTTCCGTAGATGCCCCAGCCATCTCACTCAGGATAAGGATGCCTTCCCCCTCTTTTCTGGTGGCCACAAATTCCTTGGCTATAAGATTCATCCCATCCCTCAAGGGGGTAATCAGACCAACATCGGCAATCCGATAATAGGTGACCAGGGTGTGGAAGGAGAGAAACCTATACAGGTACCAGATGGGCACCCAGCCAGCGGTGCTATGTCTTCCATTTATCCTCCCTACCAATTCATCTACCTGCCGCTTTAACTGATGATAGGACTCTACCTTGGTACGCGAGGGAACGACAACCAAGATGAGAGTAACCTTCTGATCCCACTCCGGGTGCCTCTCCAAAAAGAGCTCAAAGGCCTCTAACCTCTGGGGAATACCCTTGGTGTAGTCGAGCCTATCCACGGAGAGGATGATCTTCCGATTTCCCGTCTTCCTCTTAAATCTCAACACCGCTTTCTTGGTAAGGGAACTGGTTGCCTCGGCCTGGAATCGCTTCACATCAATCCCCATGGGGAAGACATCCACCTGCACCAAACGGTTTTCCACCGTGATCTGACCCATCTCATGGGCCAAGCCATAAAGCCTGAGCAGACTACTGAGGAAATGACGAGCATAATCAAAGGTATGGAACCCTATGAGGTCTGCCCCCAGAAGTCCTTGCAGGATCTCCTTACGCCAGGGGAGGAGACGGAAGATATCCAGGGAGGGGAAAGGTATGTGCAGAAAGAAGCCTATGGTAGCTTTAGGTATGTTCCTTCGGAGAAGTCCCGGCAGAAGCATCAGATGATAGTCGTGAATCCAGATGATGTCATCTGGTTGGGCAATTTCGGTAACTCTTTTGCCGAATAGGCGGTTTACCTCCAGGTAGGCCTTCCATTCGGAGAGCTCATACTTGGCAAACTGGGGAAAATAGTGAAAAAGTGGCCAGATTGTCTTGTTGGTGAAACCGTGATAGTATCCCTCGATATTGTGACGAGAAAGAAAGATGGGGTAGGAGCGAAATTGGGATTGTAACCTCTCCTCTATCTCCCCCTTTTCCTTTTCCCCCTCGACCACTAACCCTGGCCAACCCACCCAGGCGCTGTTGTGTTGCTCATGGAAGCTCCCTAGGCCAGTGGCCAATCCCCCGACGCTGGGGCGATAGGAAAGTCCTTTCCTTCTCCTTTCGATGGTCACCGGCAACCTATTCGATACGATGAGAAGCCTTCTTTGATCTTCTATTCTGTCCTGAAACATAAGAGATGTTCACCTCCTTTAGATGGCACCAAGGCATATGTTCTGACCTCCGCACCAGACCCCTCCCTCCCTCTATCTCCTTCTCCCCTAGCGAAGCTTCGCCTTCCTGGCCCGGGACGGGCAAGCCGACGAGGTCTGGCAGTATAAACTGGGCGAAGCTTAGAATGCAAAATGTAGAATTAAATTAACATTTTAGCCATCTGAAGCGGAGCTTTGGTAATCGGTAACCAGTGATCAGTGATCGGGTTTAACGCTTAAGAACAGAACTGAGTTGCTTTGTTAATCATTGAATTCAACATTCGTCCCACTGAAGCATAGCGATTCAGCCAATCTTTGCTTCACTGACAAATAATTACAATCACTGGCCGTTTTAATCCAATGTTGTGTTTCTTACTGTTCCCCATCAGCATCTGTCAGCTCACTGATAAAATGTTTTTCATACCGAGGTTTTGCCCAAGCCTCTGCAATTTGTGCACCGACAGATCGCGATGAACGTCTGATTTGATCTGTCAGTGAGAACATTTCTTCTTTAGGAAGGTCCTTAGAGATCTCATAGATTTCTCGTGATAACTGCCGAGCCAATTTGTAAACCTCTAAATCCCGAAAACTTTTTGCATGTTCCATTTCTTCTCACCGATTACCGATAACCCGATCACCGATTACCTTGCACTTCACTTGGGTAAATAGTTACGAATTAAAAATGTAAGAAACTATTGGCCCGGAGCAACGGAGTCTGGGCCTCAGTCACATTGTTCTCTCCTCTCTTCCACTCCCACAGAGCATGTATTTCTCAATCTGTTCTTGATGGCTTCAGAAACTTGACACAAATTTAAAGAAGTTGCCTTATGAAGCCGGCTAATCAGCATGCACCTGAGTTCGCTGTGGATGATAACATCCACAAGAAGCATGCGGGGAGACTGTTGACTGGAGACAACCAAGTTTGAGTCTCAACTCCTTTGTTCTTCTCTTTCTTCCTGTCCTGCAGAAACGGCTATTTGGATATGAGTATCCAAGTCTGCTACTTTTCTTGATCCCTGGAAACTGATCCCTGTGAACTGTTATGCTGAACTTTTACCTCCTCCCCCACCAGAGGAGAAGCAGACCAGCTCCCCCAAAGAGCAGGTTTCCCAGCCAGGCGGCCCAGAAGGGGGAGAGAGAGCCGTTATAGCCCAGAACCTGGCCCACCCGCAGGAAGCCATAGTAGACAAAGGTTATCCCCAAGCTGGTGGCTATGTTTACCGCCATTCCCCTCCTCCTCTTCCGACAGGCTATGGGGGCCCCAAAGAGGACGATGATAAAATTGGCTAAGGGGAAGGAGAACTTGAGGTGGAGATCAACTAGCTCCCTGGCCACTTCCTTCCCCCCCTTTCTTGCCCCCCTGATGTAGTCCCTGAGCTTGTAGAAGTTCATCCCCTGGGGGTCGCTAGGAAGGCGGGAGAAGTCTGAGGGTTTTTCCCGCAGGGTTAAGCTGAGGTCGGTAAAGTGGTTTACTTCTTCCCCCTTTTTGGTGAACCTTCTCCTGTATCCATCCTTGAGCACCCAGACCCCATCCTCCCACCACATCTGGGAGGCATCAATCCTGGAGCTAAGGCTCTCTCCCCGATAGGTCTGGATGGAGACCCCTTCCCCTCTTTTCTGCTGCGCATCCCAGCGATGGAAGTAGAAGACCCTATCCCCCTGACCTTGGAAGTAGAGGTCCTTGATTAGTCCGGCCCTCCTCTGCGGCCTCTTCTTTATCTCCACTCTCTTCACATAGACCATCCTGCTGTTGGCGGGGGGGACGACCAACTCGACAAAGCTTAAGGCAAAAAGGCTGATGAGAAATGAGCCGATGAATAGAGGGGAGAGGATGCGGGGGGGGCTAAGCCCGGCCCCTCTCATTGCGATGAGTTGGTTTGAACCGGAGAGGTAGCCCAAGGAGAAGAGGCTGGCCAAAAGTGTGGCCATAGGCAGGGTGAGGATGAGGGTGTAAGGGGCGGAGAAGAGGTAATATTTGAGGATGGAGGCCAAGGGGGCTTTGTGGTCAATGTAGATGTCTATGTTGTCAACCAGGTTCACTAAGACCGAGATGAGCCAAAAGGTCAGAAGGGAAAGGAGGAGGACCTTAAAAAAGGAGGAGGCTATATATCTGTCCAGTATCCTCAATTAGCCCCCCGGAGGATCTCCTTGGCCTCTTTCACCCCCCCCTGGCTGTCCCAGCCACAGGTCCTGTTTCTCCCTTTCTTAGCAAAGTAGACCAGGGCATCATCGGCCTTCTTGTAAAGCTCCTCGGCGGGGTGGTCGGAGGAGGTAGCTTCCCCCAAGGAGATGGTTAACCCGGCCTCCTTTACCCCTTTGGGATGGAGGGCAACCCTCTCCACCGCCATCCGCAGTCTCTCGGCCAGCCTGAGGGCCTCAGGCTTGGAGGTGTTGGGGAGGATAACCCCAAACTCTTCTCCTCCACAACGGGCTAATGTATCCCCCTTCCTCAGGGAGTTAGCCATTGCCTGGGTGACGGCCTTGAGGGCCAGGTCACCCTCCACATGGCCATAGGTATCGTTGTAGGTTTTGAAGAGATCAATATCGGAGATGATCACCGAGAGGGGGCCCACCTGGCGCTCCCCTTTAAGTGAACCCTTCCCTAAGCTCTCTATCTCCTTCTCTAAGATGAGGTCAAAGAGCCCCCTGGTGTATATGCCGGTGAGGGCATCGTAATGGGAGAGCTTTTCGGACTCCTTGCGACCAATTACGGTTCCCAATAGGGCCTTGAAGAGTCCCTTCCGCACCGGCTTCTCCAAGAAGTAGAAGGCTCCCTTGGATATAGCATTTTCGGCAAGGTCAGGGATCTCGGAGCTGGTCATCGCTATGATCTCCGTGCTGGGGCTTTTCCCCTTGATCTCCTCCACCAACTCCAGCCCCCTCCCTATCTTTCCCTTCTCTAAGGGGTGATAGGGAAGGGAAAGGTCCAGGAGAAGGATATCCTGATAGTTCTCCAGCCTCTGGCGGGCCTCCAGCACCGAACCCGCGGTTTGCAGGTGGAGGACCCTGGTTAGCTTCTCACCCTCTAAGCGAAAGGTTATCTTTCCCTTATACTCCGTAGCCTCCTCCATAATCCCGCCGCTATCCGAATCCCCCTCTAAGAAGGCCCGTCCCACCTTGGTGAGCACCTCCTCCCCGTCTAATGACTTGATAAGCAAGTCTCTTACCTCCTCATCTTTCTCCACGATGAGGAGATTATATTCGAACTCCTTCCCTCTCAGTGCCATTTTCTCTTTCTAAGTTAAATATCTTCCCTCCCTTTTCCTTTAGCCAATCGGCGATGAACTCATCCTTGGTAAAGAGCAATATCTGATTCTCCCCGGATAGATCCTCAAGTAGGTGTAAAACCGCTTCCAGCCTGGCCTGATCGAAGTGGACAAAGGGATCATCGAGGATGAGGGGTATCTTCTCCCCCTTCTCGCTCAGAAGTTGCACAATGGCCAGCCTGAGGAGGAGATATAACTGCTCCTGGGTCCCCAGGCTTAAGTTTTCTGCTGGAGTGGGCTCCTCCCTCTCCGGCACCCTCAATTGCAACCTCAGATCCTGAGGATCAATCATTACCTCCTGATACCTCCCTCGGGTTATCCTTTTTATCCCTTGGCTAACGGCTTGATTCAGGTGGGGAACCAAATCCCGGTGATAGGAATCGGAGACTTCCTCGATGGTCTCCTTGGCCTTTTGCAGGCCCCCGCGAAACCTCTTTAGGAACTCTACATCCCCCTCCACCTGAGTCAACTCCTCCTCTATCTCGGAGAGGGAACGATAACCTCTTAACCTATTGTCTATCCTCTCCTTTATCCTCTCCAACTCCTTCTCCAACTTCTCCCTTTGGGCCTGCAACCCCTGGTGGCGGGATTGGATCTCCTTCAGCTCCCCCTGAGGAGGAATCCCCTTAAGTTTGGGGTTCCTCCCTTCCAGCTCTAAGGCCCTGAGGCTAAGTTCCTTTAGCTCCTCCTCTAACTGTCCCTGGGATTTGAGGGAGAGTATCCCCTTGAGCTTCGCCTCCTCCTTCTCCCTCTGACCATTGATCTTTTCCCATCTCTCCCTATGGTCCAGCCCTTGACGAAATGTGGCCTCTCCCTTCCCCAAATCCCTTTCCCATATCTTTCCCTGGGAGAGGATCTCCCTCTGGGAAATCTCGGTGGTCTCCTCCTTGGTTTTGGCCTGGGCTAAGGACTTCTCCAGCTCATCTATCCTCCTTCTGAGCTCCTCCCATTTCCCCCTCTGGGCCTGGTAATCCTGGATTCTTTCCTCCGCAAGAGCAAGAGCCTGGGTAGTTATCTCGGCTATCCCCATCTTACTAAGCATGGCCAGGAGTTCCCCCTCCCTCTCCTCCCTCTCCTTCTTCTCCTGGGCCAAGGCTTGTGCGCTGGAGAGGTAACTGTGGAACCTTTCCTTTGCCTCCAAGAGTTCCTGGTAGCTCTCCACCCCATAGGAAGAGAACTTCCCCTTGAGCTCCCTGCGCATTTTTTCTATCTTAACCCTGAGATGATGCAACCTGAGTTGGACCCAAAGCCAGAGCCCTGAGAAGATCAACAGGCCGATGCCCCCCCAGCGAAGGGGGAAGAGGGAAGAGAGCCCCCCACCCAGGCTGAGGGCGGCCCATCCCAGGGCCAGCCATCTCCATCTCCAAACAGCCCTACCTATCCCTCTGGCCAATTGGCCTAGGCCATCCTCTAGTGCCTTTATCTCCTCCATTCCCTGAGGGTTAAGTTGCGAGAGGGCATCTTCATCACCGGGGAATCCCTCCTTCATCTGGACAAGCCTTTCCTCCCCCTCTCTACACCTCTGATCGAGCATTTCCCACCTAACTCCCAATTTCTGCAACCTCTCCAGGTCCAGCCCGGCAATCTCCTGGTAACCCTTGAGGGCATTCTCCAGTCTCTGCAATTCCTCCCTCTCCCCGGCAAGCTTTTCCTCTATCTCCTTTATCTTCTCCCTCTCATTGAGCAGATCCTGCTGATGGCGCAGGAAGGCCTCCTTAAGATGGAGGGGAAATTCGGCATAGGGTTTGTAGGGTCTGGCCTCCTTCTCCAGTTGCTTGATCCTTTCGGTGGCTTCCCTGAGGCTATTCAACCGAGCTTTTACCTCCTCCGTCTCTTGAACAGTTAGGAGGTATTCCGCCCTTTCAATCTTCCCCTTGAGCACGGCCAACTCCTCCTCTGCCCTTTCCCTTCTCTCCACATCTTGGCTCAGGGACCTCCTGGCCTCCTCCAGTTTCTCCTTTTCCAATTGCAGGTTGCCTAACTTCTTGAAAAGAAGGGGGAGCCTGGCCTTGCGAGCTCTCTCTCCTCCTACCTCTCCCAACTTCTCCTTTAGATTTTCAATGGCTTTTTGGGCAGTCATATCCAGAGAACCGGTGTCCAAAAGGCTGGTTACCTGGTCAATTATGTGAACAGAATTCCTCAGCCCTCTCACCTGGGCCTGATGCACGAAGGCGGAGGCCTCAAAGATCTCCCTGGCCATCCCCAGGTGCTCCTGGGCAAAGGGGATATTCCCGTGTCTACCGACCTTAAACTGCTGGGTTAGATCCCTGCCGGTAAGCGGGTCCCGTAGGCTGGTGGGCAGATCCCAGGAGGAGAAGTCCCTGGTTATCTCTACCTCCATTCCCTCCCTGAGCCGATACCGCAGCCTTCCCCAATAGGGTCCCCCCTTCCAGGGGCGGTGCCGCTCCTGCTCCTCCCTCTCGCCCTTTTTAGCCCGGTTAGAGGAGTAGAAGCCATAAAGCAAGGTGAGAATGGCTGTCTGGAGGGTGGATTTCCCTGCTTCGTTGGGGCCGAAGAAAAGGTTAAGACCTGGGCCTAACCTCAGCTCCCTTTGGCCTAAGTTGCCAAACCCCTTTATCTCCAATGAAAGGATCTGCACCGGTCACCTCTGTGGATCATTAGTAATGATCAATGAACAATTAGCAATGGGAAAGGACACTACACAGTCTTCAGTTTTCATTTTGACTTGCCAATTGCTAATTGATAATTGTTCTTTTTCTTCTGTGGTGGACTATCACCTCTGTCGTATCTGCCTTCCCTCAAATGCCTGCAGGCCATAGATGAGCGCGTTGGTGGTCTCCTCCCCCTTGCCCTCTTGGAGCAGGCGGCGGACAAAGGCCCCGCGCACAGTCTGCTCCTGGGAGAGAGCGGTCAGGTCATAGGCTGGGTAGGTATGGTTGACGAGCTTAAGGAAAAAGAACCTCTCCCTGAGCGATTCCTCTATTGAGGAGGGGTCAATTTCCAGATCTGGGTTCAGTTGGCCTTCCAGAATTAGCCGGACAACCCTCTCCTTTCCTCCCCTTTCCCTTGCCCACCTTTCCAACCTCCCTCGTAGCTGGCTATGGCTGCCCTCACTGCTCAGGTCAAGCCTCTCCTGCAGGAAGGAGAACCTACTCAAAGGGAGAAAGTCACATTTGGTCCCTCCTTCCCCGATCTCTGCAATGATTACCCCATGAGGTTGGCCGTTATCAAAGCTTAAGGGCTCTGGGCTCCCCGGATAGGCCAGAAAGGGGCTCTGAGGAGGGTAGAGGTGGGCCCGGTGGTAATGGCCCAAGAGGGCAATTTTAAAGCCGGCCTCCCTTACCTCATCTGGCCTGAAAGGGGAGTGGGCCTCCTTCTGGGGAGGGAGGGAGGAGGTATCCGAGCCGTGCATCAGGAGGAGGTGGGTCCCCTGGGCTGGGGCTTTAAACCCCTGCAATGGGGGCTTCTTCTGGGAGAAGGAGAAGTGGGCAAAGGACCAGATGGTCAACCCATCCTTTAGGGGGAAGGGGGCAAGCTGGGGTGACCTAATGAGCCAGACATTGGGAGGCCAGCTCACCAGGTTGTAAAGGGAATCTTTCACCAAGGGGTCATGGTTTCCGGGAACTAAGAGGATGGGGATCTTCTCCAGCCTCTCAAACTCTCCGCGGAGGAATTCCCCCAACTGGGGGGTAAACCTCTCCCCCTCGTAGAGGTCACCACCTGAGGTGATCAGGTCCACCCCCTCGGAGATGGCCAGATCGACTATCCTGATCAGGGTCTCGCGCAGCATCCCCCGATACCTGCTGGCTACCTCCTGGGGCATACCGATCCCGGCAAAGGAGGCCCCCAGGTGGAGGTCCGCAAAGTGTAAGATCCTAAACCCCATCGGATGAATGGGGGCAGATCCCGGAGAAGGGACAATACTTGCAGGCCAGCCACTTGGGGCGAGGGGGGAAATCCCTCTTTCTAATCCCCTTGGAGGCCTCCTGCACCAGTTCCCTGGCCCTACTGAGGTCCCTTTCACCTATGGGGTGCAATCCCACCATCCCTGACTCTAAGAAATGGAGTTCTACCCTCTGGGGCACCTCCCCATAGATCTGCTCATAGGCTAAGGCATAGAGGGCCAATTGGGTGCTCTCCCTTGCCCTTTTGTCTGCCCTCTCTTGGTCCCTTACCTGTGAGGATTTGAAATCCACGATGTAGATCCCCCCATCCCGCCGGTCAACCCGATCCCACCTGCCGGTGACCCTGTTTCCATCGAGGATGAAGCTGAACTCCTCCTCCACCAAGATGGGGATGATCCTTTCCCTCTCCTGGGCCTCGAAGAAGCTGGAGAGGGCCCTCCTCCCGGAAAGCAGGCTCTGCTCCTCATGTTGGGGGGAGAGGAAACCCTCGCTCCTCCAGGCACCCTCAAATATCCCGATGAGATCAGCTAAACTCACCGGCCTTCCCTTTATCTTCCGCCGATAGTATTCCCTCACAGCCTCGTGGAGGGCCTGGCCATAGATGACTGTGTGGTGGGGGAGAAGGGGGACCCTGAGGATATGGATATACTTGTATTTAAGGGGGCAGGTGAGGTAGTCATCCATCTGGTAGAAACTCAAGGGGAGAAGCTTCCCCTGGGGCCAAGGGGGGAGGTGTTCGGCTATCCTCTGGGGCCGCGGGGCATTCCTCCTAATGGCCTCTAGGGCGGAGGTGGAAAGGTAGTCGGTGTCCGCCCTGGGCTTATCCAGGGCCTCCAGCACGAACTGGCTGATCTTTCTGGGCCGCTGGCCGCCGTAGTCCCGGGCACTGGTCAGCCAGAGCTCCCTCTTGGCCCGGGTCATCCCCACATAGAAGAGCCTCCTCTCCTCCTGGAGATGAAAGTCCCCTGAGGGGAGAACCTCCTTGATGAATCCTTCAGGAAGGGGAAGGGGTTCCTTTCTCTTAGAGTGAGGGAACTTGTTCTGCACCAACCCTACCATAATCACTACCCTGAATTCCAGGCCCTTTGCCTGATGGATGGTCAAAACCTGCACCGCCTCGGCATCCAGGTCGGCCTCGGCGGCCGCGGGGTCATCACCGGCTTCCATCAAGGAGTCTAAATGCTCCACAAAGGTCTGCACCCTGTCCTCGGCTGCAAGCTCCCGGAACCTGCGGGCCAGCTCAAAGAACTTGGCTATGTTCTGCACCTTGAGATGGTCCTGCGGGTTTTTTGATTGGGTAAGCTGGGCCAGGTAGCCAGTTTCGGTCAAAAACTTGTAGAGGACCACTCCGGTAGGGTCGGTGCGGCTGTATTCCAGGAAACGATGGATATCCTCCCTTATCCTTTCTATCCTCTGCCGGGAGTGGGGGGATAGCTCCTCCAATAGGGGGAATTCATCGGGGTGGGCAAAGACCCAATGCAGAGTGCGGTTCCCCCTTTTGGCTGAGGTCATACACCTGACTAGATCCTCCATATTTAGGCGATAGATGGGGGAAGAGGCCAAGTTGAAGAGGGAGACCGAGTCCTGAAAATCCGCTAGGCAGCGGAGGAAGGAGATCAAGAGCCTTATCTCTTCCCTCTGGTAGAGGCCCCGATTGCCGGAGAAACGGTAGGGGATTCCCCTCATATTCAAAGCCCTAAGGAAGGGATCGGCATCGTTGTTTGACCTTACTAAGATGGCAAAGTCGGAGTATTTATATCCCCCTCCCTCTACCTTCTCCTCGATGAGCCCGGCCACCCGATCCGACTCCGTGGTCAGCGTGTCAAAATGAAGGTGCTTGACCTCGCTGGCTCCCTCGATGGTCGCCTCCAGCCTCTTCTCCAACCCCTCCCTTACCTCCAGTCTATCGGGGTTGTTGTTCTGGATGAGCCGATAGGCGGAGTCTAGGATAACCTGGGCGGAACGATAGTTTTTAGTGAGGACAACCTTTTTCGCTCCGGGATAGGCATCGGCAAAGCCCAAGATGTTGCTGATCGCCGCCCCCCTGAACTTGTAGATGGATTGATCGTCGTCCCCGACCACGCAGAGGTTTTTATGGCTTTGGGCTAAAAGGTTAAGCAGTTGAAACTGCGAGTAGTTCGTATCCTGAAATTCGTCAACCAGGATGAACTTGAACCTTCCCTGCACCTCCCGTAAGACCCCGCCCCTCTCCCGCAGGAGCTTGAGGGCCAGGGCAACCTGATCCCCAAAGTCAAGCACCCCCTCTTTGGCCATCAGCTCCTCATAGAGCTGGTAGGTGCGGCCAAGCTCTTCCTGTCTTTGGACCTCCTCGGAGAGTTGGGGATCTCCCGTTGCCTCTTCCCTTAGTGCTTGGGCATAGCTTAAATAATCCCTGGGGTTGACATCCTCATCCTTGGCCCGGCTGAAGAGGTTCACCATAGCCCCCACGAACTTGGTGGGTGAGCCCAAGGGCCGATAGTAGTTCAAGGGGAATTCAAAGAGGTGCTGGCGGAAGAAGATAAGCTGCTCCGGCCGGGAGAGGACCTTAAGTTCACTCGATAGTCCCAATTCCAGGGCATACTCCCGGAGCAGCCTGTCTCCAAAGGCATGGAAGGTGCTGATGAACACATTGGCAAAGCCGTAAGGAAGAAGGACATCCACCCTCTCCTCCATCTCCAAGGCGGCCTTATCGGTGAAGGTGAGGGCCAGTATCTCCTCTGGTCTGGCCATCTTTGTGGCCACCAGCCAGGCAATCCGGTGGGTGATGACCTTTGTCTTTCCGGTTCCGGCCCCGGCGATGATCAACAGGGGTCCCTCCCCATGGATCACCGCTTCCCTCTGCTTGGGGTTTAACCCCTCTAAGATGTCCTCTGGTTCAAAGCCCAATTCTTCACTCCAGGGGTGAATTGCGAACTTAACCAAGATCGGTGGGTTTCTCTGACAGGATGGACAGGATTTACATGATTTTTATGAAAACCTATCAGAATACCCCGTTCTGTGAACGGGGATGAATGACATCCTTATAGTTCCCTCTCCCCTAGTGGGAGAGGGTTAGGGTGAGGGGGAAAGCGGATATAATTTTCACCCCCTCTTTAGTCCTCCCCCATCAAGGGGGAGGAGACTGTTTTGGATGCCCCGCCTTGTGGGCGGGGAGGTTCGCTTATCCTGACAATCCTGTCTAAAAATGGAGATTCTTATGCTACAAGTTAGTAAAGCCATCCCCCTCTGTCAAGATGAAAAGTCCCTCCACCTTAGGAAAATAGGAACACTTCCCATTTTTGGGGCTATCCCTCTTAGGCTGTTACCTGGTTAGGAGTCATTCTTCTTTGTACTGTCTCTACCAACAAAATTCTCACAGATCCATCTCCCCTTAAGATGCCTGCCCTTTGAGAAGGGCTCTTCCGAACCCGCGCAGGAGAGAACCCCCAGAGAAAATGGGAAGTGTCCCTATTTTTCCTATTTTTTTCTATTTTTTTCCTTTGCATTCCGAGAATCTTAGGGTAAATTGCAATCCCCAAAGCCAGGGTCAAATCCAGTTCTACTAAACATTATGGGAAGAATCTTTCCGTTTAAGCTCTTAATAAGGAACAAATTATGATTTGAAGGGTGAAATCTTCCCCTTTAGGTATGATTGGATGGCAAGGGAATTGCTATGTAATTTCTGCAGACATTTGGATTGATTGAGGAAATTAATGAGGTCTTAAAAACAGGGATTTAGAGATAAATTAACTCCTTACGGTCGCTAAATTCTTTAACGGGGCGAACGCAGATTCCCACAGCGCAGCCGCAACCAAAAGACCATTGTTGCTCGGGGATCGTTGCTTCTACTTGTAGTGTTCTTTTTTGAGGTGGCAAAACCCCGCTTCTGCCACTGTCAGGTCATGTAAATCCCTTGGTTCCTTGTGCGGGCTCCGATGAATCGGAGCCCGGGCGGATCGTATAAATGCGACCCCTACACTTCTACCCCCGCTAAAGCGGGGGGTAGGTAAGGGCTTTAGCCCTTAATAAGAGGGGTCTAAAGGCCTTTAACCCGCACTAAAGTGCGGTAGAAGTTGACTGTTCAAGCCGACTTGGGAAACTTTGCTCAAAAACAAGATATTGCAAGATTATAGTGCAGATTATATAAGAATCTTCCAGAAAATAGGTTTTCATCTTTCCGGTGAGAGAGGGGTTTAAACTCAATTTTTGTAAGTCCTTTATATGGAGACAACTTAATGAGTAATAAGAAACATAAAATCTCCAGAGGTGGGTATGACGCGGTTATTTTTGATATGGATGGAGTAGTTACTAAAACCGCCAAAATTCATGCTCAGGCATGGAAGGAACTGTTCGATGAATATCTGCAGAAACACGGCGAGGGCGGAACATTTAAACCCTTTGATTCCGATGTAGAGTATCGCAAATGGGTTGATGGCAAACCCCGTTATGACGGAGTGAAGAGCTTTCTTATCTCCCGGGGCATAGAGATTGCATACGGCAATGTTGCTGATTCACCCGATGAAGAAACGGTTTGCGGACTGGGGAACAGGAAAAACCGGCTGTTCTTGAAGCGGCTGAAAAGTGAAGGGGTGGAGGTCTATGAATCCACCATAGACTTGATCAACCGGCTCAGAAAGGGAGGCTTTAAGACTGCCATCGTCTCTTCCAGCAAGAACTGTGTTAATATCCTGGATGCGGCCCGTATCACTGGCCTGTTTGATGCTAAGATGGACGGGGTGGACGCGGAGAGCCTTGACCTTATGGGCAAACCTGACCCGGACATCTTTCTGGAGGCAGCCCGGCGGCTGAAGGTTAAACCGGAAAGGAGCGTGGTGGTGGAGGATGCTGTCTCCGGGGTTCAGGCGGGAAGCAAAGGGAACTTTGGCCTGGTTATCGGAGTAGATCGTGCACACCAGGAAAAAGCGCTGAAAGAGGGGGGAGCCGACCTGGTAGTCGAGGACCTTTCGGAAATAGAAATGGCGGCCGAGATAAGGGAACTTCCCCATGCCCTGGACTCCTTTGAGAAAATCAAGGAGCAGATAGAAGGCAAAGAGGTAGTCGTTTTTCTCGATTATGACGGCACACTAACCCCGATTGTCTCCCATCCCGAGGATGCCATCCTCTCTGAAGAGATGCGAAAAACGCTTACCAGCTTGGCCGATCAATGCCTCGTAGCGATAATAAGTGGAAGAGGCCTTAAAGATGTGAAAGAGAGGGTGGATATTGACAACCTCTATTATGCAGGCAGCCACGGTTTCGAGATAGAGGGACCGGGAGGTCTTAGGTTGGAGCATAATGAAGCCAAAAAACTCCTCCCGGTGATCGATGAGGTAGAAGACAAACTGAAACAGCAACTTACGAGTATCGATGGCGCCCAGGTGGAGCGCAAGAGATTTTCCATTGCGGTTCATTACCGAAATGTTGAGGCCAAACAGGTTGGTTCGGTGGAAGAGGTTGTAGATCAGATGATTGGACTTTATCCCAAGCTTCGCAAGGCAGAGGGGAAGAAGGTCTATGAACTGAGGCCCGACATCGACTGGGATAAGGGAGAAGCACTCTTTTGGCTTCTGGACACCTTGGATCTTGTTGGTCCAGGGATCTTTCCCTTTTATATAGGAGATGATATCACCGATGAGGATGCCTTTGAGGCACTTGCCGGGCGTGGCATAGCCATTGTGGTAGGGGAAGGTTCCCGATCCACGGAGGCTGTGTCCAGGCTGGAATCCCCCAATCAGGTTCTGGAGTTTCTGCAGAAACTGACCCCAGCGCTGGAAGAAGGGAGGAGTTGGTCCCTGACATATGAGGGGTTTGATCCCCAGGAAGAAGGTCTGAGGGAGGCGCTGTGTACCCTGGGAAACGGTTATTTTGCCACCCGGGGGGCAGCGCCAGAGGCAAACGCGGGTAATGTCCACTATCCCGGAACCTACCTGGCCGGAGGCTACAACCGCCTGAAGACAAAAATGCCTGGCCGCACCATAGAAAACGAGGACCTGGTCAATATGCCTAACTGGCTTTGCCTCAATTTCCGCATCCCGGATGAGGAATGGTTTGATTTGGAGGCGGTGAAGATACTTTGCTACCATCAATATCTGGATATCAAGAGAGGGGTACTCCACCGGACGGTGCGGTTCCGGGACCAGAAAGGCAGGGAAACTAGGCTGCTCCAGCGCCGCCTGGTCCACGCAGGAGACATGCATTTGGCGGGCCTGGAGACCGTTATTACGCCGTTAAACTGGGCTGGAAAATTAGAGATTAGCTCCGCCTTGGATGGTCGAATCACCAACTCCGGCGTGGAACGTTATAAGAACTTGAATAACAAGCACCTGAAGCCGGTGGAAAGCAGGAGGATTAATGAGAACAGCATGCTTTTGAAGGTGCGCACCAATCAATCTAGGTTGGAAGTGGCGCTGGGGGCAAGGACTGAAATCTTCCGTGATAGCGAACCCTGGGTTGTTGAACCTAAACCAGTGAGGGAGCCCGGCTATATTGCCCAACACTTTATAGTAGAGCTTACCAGAGGGGCCGACCTCACCATAGAAAAGACGGTTTCCTTGTTTACCTCCCGGGATCCTGCTGTCTCTGAGTGCGCCCTGGAGGCGGAGAAGGTGGTTGTGGCCGCCGAAAGATTCGCCGGTTTGCTTCGGTCTCATAGCCTTACCTGGGAACATCAATGGCGCAGGTTTGACATCAGGGCGAAATTCAGTGCCTCCGCAGTTGATCATGAAATACAGAGAACCATCCGTTTATACAGCTTCCACATTCTGCAAAGCTCTTCTATGCACTCCATCGATATTGATGTGGGGATGCCCTCCCGGGGCTGGCACGGCGAGGCTTACCGGGGACACATATTCTGGGATGAGATGATTATTTTCCCTGTTCTTAACTATAGGGCTCCTGAGATTACCCGGACCTTGCTAATGTATCGCTATCGCCGTCTCAAAGAGGCCCGGCGGGCCGCTCGCAAGCTTGGCTACAAAGGGGCTATGTATCCGTGGCAGAGTGCAAGTAACGGCAGGGAGGAGACCCAACTGGTCCATCTCAACCCAAAATCAGGCCGCTGGCACCCGGACAATTCGCATCTGCAGCGGCACATAAATGTTGCCATTGTCCATAATATATGGCAGTACTGCCAGATCACTAACGACTTAGATTTTTTGTCCTTTTACGGAGGTGAGATGATCCTGGAGATCGCCCGTTTCTGGGCCAGTATAGCCACCTATAACCGGGAGCTTGAACGGTACGAGATCCATGGCGTCATGGGCCCAGACGAATATCATGACAGCTATCCCGGAGCCGATCAGCCTGGCCTGAACAACAACGCCTACACCAACATTATGGTGGCCTTTGTGATGAACCGCGCCCTGGAGCTGCCTCACCTTCTCCCTAAAGAGCAGTGGAGGCAGCTATGCGAAAAACTCGACATAAAAAAAGCGGAGATAGAGAGATGGGAAGAGATGAGCCACAAGATGCGGGTTGCTTTTCACGATGGCGGGATCATCAGCCAGTTTGAGGGATATGACCGCCTGGAGGAGTTCGACTGGGAAGGTTATCAAAAGAAGTATGGGAATATCCAGCGTCTGGACCGTATACTGGAGGCTGAGGGGGACACTCCCAACCGTTACAAGGTCTCCAAACAGGCCGATGTCCTGATGCTCTTTTATCTCCTTAGCGCGGAGGAACTGGAAAAGCTATTCAACCAACTTGGCTACCCCTTTGAATATGAAACCATCCCCCAAAACATCGATTATTACCTGAAACGCACCTCCAACGGCTCGTCCCTGAGCTGGATTGTCCATTCCTGGGTGGCTGCTCGGCGGGACAGGGAACGCTCGTGGGAACTCTTTAATCAGGCCCTGAAGACAGACATGGCCGATATTCAGGGCGGCACCACTCCGGAAGGTATCCATCTCGGGGCCATGGCCGGCTGTGTGGATATGCTTGCCCGGGGCTATACAGGATTGGAGACACGCGGTGATATACTGAGGTTTAATCCTTCATTCCCTGATGAGATAAAGGTGGTGAGTTTTCATCTTCGATATCGGGGGCATTGGCTTGATCTGGACATTGGTAACGACAATCTGAAAATTAAAGCCCTTCCCGGCGGTGCAGAACCAATGAAGGTACAGGTTAGGGATGAGGTCTTTGAACTGAGAGGGGGAGAAACCAAAGAGGTAGACTTAACAAAAAGAGGGAACCCCAACTGTGATTGAAAAAAGCGAAGGGAGGCACCTGATATTAAGCAAATCGAGGATTGAGTGACGGGGAAAATCGGTAGCTGCAAAACTTGACACAAATTTTGCTTGAGGTGACAGAACCCCGATTCTGCCACCTCTCCATCCTGTGGTCAGCCAAGGGCATCTGACCGCTCAGGAGGATTTCAAATCAGTAGAGTCTATTTTTTGACCCTAAAACTTGGCACAAATTTTAAGATGTTGCCTTATGAAACCAGCTAAGGTTCAATTTCGAAATCCGAAGCATATGATTGGGGAGAGTTTACCCCTTCATTCGCAAAGCATACCGTGTCGCCTCAGACTGAATAGTGGTTTGAAAATTTGGAGCACAAACTTTGAAAAAAAAACACTAAACTTTGATAGGGCACAAAACTTTAGAAAACTGCCACGCTGTTGGCGGTCAGGTGCAGCGCCTTGTTAGGCTTTCTTATCCTTTGCTCTATGTTTTTTGGGCAGCAGTGGAATTAAACAACGTAAAGCCCTATTCACAGATTCAGAGTCTGGGAAATACGCTCGGATATCTAAATAGTGTCTGTCCGAAAACTACCAAAATTGAAATATTTCCGTCATTGCGAGCGACTGAAAGGAGCGAAGCAATCTCCTGGAAATAAAGGGATTGCTTCGTCGTTCGTCCCTCACTCCTCGCAATGACATCTCCCTCAAAACTGGATTCCCGGACAGACACTAAATAGAAAATAGGGACACTTCCTATTTTCTCCATTCTACCCAGCTTTAGCTGGGGTTATGGGGCTTTAGCTCCATAGAAGGACCCGCAATAAAGTGCGGTGGAATCCTTGCCTGGTAGGGCAGAGCCCTACCAGCGCATATCCGCGTAAATCTGCGGTTCCCTGTTTCTTTCTACCATCTTCACTGCCAGAATCGGGATTCTGATGGCTTAGATGTGAGATCTGACCGCTCGGGGATTTTGTGGAAGAGGTTTCCCTTAAGTGCTGTCAAGAGTTGCCTCCTGACAGCACATTTTTAGGATCAACATGCTAGCCAAAGCCCCTTGATTGCTTAGTTGTAGCCCCCGCTATCATCAACACAAATTAAGGAGACTATTCTTTCACGGAAGGGGGGAGGGGTGTCATTTGCATTGCTAATTGATCATTGGTTATTGTTCATTCTAAACGGTTGGGGAAGAAGATCCTTAAGATTGAACCTCTTTAGCTCCCCCTGGCTGCTGGCTAAGCAGACCTCCATCCCCGGGGAGAACTCGGCCAAGGCCTGGAGGCAAGCCCCACAGGGGTAGGCCAGCCTATCGGAGAAGATAGCCAATTGCTTAAACTTCTGTTTACCCGCGGAGACTGCCTTGAAGAGGGCCACTCTCTCCGCACAGATGGTTAGCCCATAGGAGGAGTTCTCTACATTGCAGCCACTGTAGATCTCGCCATCCTCGGTGAGGATAGCCGCTCCTACCTTGAACCCGGAGTAGGGAGCATAGGCTTTGCTCTGGGCCTGGCTTGCCCTTTCTATTAGCTCTTCAAATTTTCGAGACATAAACTTAACGCTCTGCGGCGGGACTTTTCTGACGGGATAACAGGATTTACAGGATCTTTATTCATCCCCTCCATCCCGTCTATTGCAAGAGCTGTCAGCCCCGTTCCGACGGGATTCCAGGCAGAAGAGGCAACTCCTGACAGCACACTTTTGATCGGCATCAGGAGATGCCTCCTACATCCTAACTCGCTTAGATGTAACCCATACAAGGAGAGCGTGGGTGGACGATTTTCATTTATCCTGTTCATCCTGTCCAAAATGGTAATTCTTGTCAAACTATCTCCCCCAGGAAGTTCCTTCCCTCCCCTGTTCCCCTGATCCCCAGGGCCTGGGATATGGTCGCTCCCAGGTCGGCAAAGGTATCCCTTGTTCCTAAGTCCACCCCAGATCTTATCCCCTTACCCCAAGTTAAGACGAGCACATATTCCCGGGAGTGGTCGGTGCTGGGGGTGGTAGGATCGCAGCCGTGGTCTGCGGTGATGAGGAGAAGATCGGAGGGTGTGAGAATCTCTAAGAGATGGGGCAGCCAGTTATCAAATTCCTCCAATCCCTGGGCAAATCCCTGAGGGTTGTTTCTATGTCCCCAGAGCATATCGAAGTCCACCAGGTTGGTGAATATAAAGCCCCTTTCTACCCGGCGGCAGGTCTCCAGGACCCTGGCCATATTCTCTTGGTTTCTCTTGGCCTTTACGGTCTTGGTAAACCCCTTCCCGGCAAAGAGGTCGGGGATCTTGCCTATTCCTACCACCGGATAGCCATTTCTCTTCAATAGGTTGAGGACTGTATCCCCCGGGGGGGGTAGGGAAAAATCCCTCCTCCGCTCCGTCCTAAAGTAGGAGCCGGGTTGGCCCAAAAAGGGACGGGCGATCACCCTCCCCACTTCATTTTCGCCGGTGAGGATCTCCCTGGCCTGTAAGCAGATTTGGTATAGCTCCTCCGGGGGGATGATCTCCTCATGGGCGGCAACCTGGAAGACGCTATCCGCAGATGTATAGACGATGGGCCATCCCTTCCGCTGGTGTTCCTCCCCTAACTCTTGGATGATCTGGGTTCCGGAGGCGGGATAGTTTCCTAAGATTTTCCTTCCAATCCTCGACTCAAACTTAGCAATTAGCTCAGGGGGAAAGCCATGGGGATAAGTGGGAAGAGGCCTCTTTAGGGTTAATCCCATCAGCTCCCAGTGGCCGGAGGTGGAATCCTTCCCCGGGGCTCTCTCCCGGAGTTTACCGAAGTTCGCCTGGGGGGATTGTTGAGGTGCCACCCCCTCTATCTGGATGATGTTCCCCAGGCCCATAAGCTCCAGGTTGGGCAGATTCAGCCCACCCACGGCTCGGGCCAGGTTGCCTAAGGTATTTGAGCCCTTATCCCCGTACTCCCCTGCATCGGGTAGCTCTCCCACCCCCACTCCATCTAAGACGATGACCAGAACCCTACTTATGGAGCTTGATGGAGACAAGTTTTGGCTGGGTGAATTCTTCCCTTGCATATTTAGGTCCCTCCCGGCCTAAGCCGCTTCCTTTTACCCCACCATAGGGCATAAGATCAACCCGGAAAGTGGGGATGTCATTTATGATTACCCCTCCCACCTCTATTTTGCGTGCTGCTTTGAGGGCCCGATCGAGATCCTGTGTATATATCCCTGCCTGCAGGCCATATATGGAATTGTTTACCTCTTCAATGGCCTCATCAAGCTCGGTATAGGGATTGACCACCACCAGAGGGGCAAAAGCCTCCTGGGAGCAAACCCGACAGTCCCGGGAGACTTGGGCCAGCACGGTGGGCTGCATAAAACTCCCCTCTATCTCCCCACCGCAAAGGAGCTTCCCTCCCCTTTCCATGGCCTCCTCCACCCATTCCCTGGCCCGCTGCGCGGCCTGGGGAGAGATCATCGGCCCCATATCGGTTGTCTCATCTAAGGGATCTCCCGATTTTAGCTCTTGGGCTAAGGGGATAAAGCCACTTAAGAATTCATCGTATATCCCCTCCTGCACATAGACCCGCTGCACCGAGATGCAGACCTGTCCGGCAAGGGCAAAGGCCCCATCCCTTATCCGGGGGAGGGCCTCTGAGAGGAGGGCATCCCGTTCCACGATTACCGCAGAGTTGGAACCCAACTCCATAGTGGCCTTCTTCAAGCCCAATCCCCCCATTATCCTCTTCCCTACCTCCAGAGATCCGGTGAAGGTAATCATCCTTACCCCTTCATCCCTGACCAAGGCTTCCCCCACCTCCTCCCTCTTTCCGGTGACCAGGCTAATCGCCCTGGAAGGGAGGCCAGCATCTAAGAGAAGCTGGCAGAGGAGCTCACTGGTGAGGGGTGTGGCCGAGGCGGGCTTGAGGATGACGCTATTGCCGGCAGCCAAAGCCGGGGCCACCTTGTGTAAAGCCAGGTTAAGGGGAAAGTTGAAAGGGGTAATGGCCGCAACAACCCCAATGGGAACCCTGAGGTAGAAGCCAATCCTCTCCCCGGAACCGGGGGCAGAGCCGAAGGGAACCACCTCCCCCCCAATCCTCTTGGCCTCCTCTGCAGAGAGGGTAAGTGTCTAGATTGCCCGGGAGACCTCCCCTCTGGCCTCCCTGATAGTTTTACCCACCTCCAGGGAGAGGAGGTGGGCGAACTTCTCTGTGGCCTCCTCTAACCCTAAGGCCGCCCTCTGGAGTATCTGGTAACGTTGGTACGCGGAGAGGGAATCCATCTGGGCCAAGCCCTCTTTAGCTCCGTGTACCGCTTCCCTCACATCTTGAGGGGAGAGCAGAGGGGCAGATCCTATCTGTTGGTTGTTATAGGGATTGTGGACCGGGAAGCTTCCCCCTCCCTCTATCCATCTTCCATTTACATAGGCTTTCATCTTTCCCTTACCAGACAAAGGTTATTCCGCTGTTGGGGAAGACCCAACCCTCCAAGGAAAGGGTAATTGACTTCCCCTGAGAAGTACTTCTCTGCGGGTATCTGTCCTTGCCGGCCAAAAAGCTGATGGCTTTAACGGCGGCAATGCCGGTTTCCGTATAGTCAAAGGTTACCTTCATTCCCTTGGTGGGATAGACGATATATATGGGAAGTTCCCTGTTCTCCTTGGCCTGCCAGGTTTGGGTCTCAATCTCCATCTTTACCGGTTGGTTGAGCTTAGGGCCGAGGTTGGGTTCCTGGAAGTAGATCTCGTAGCCCCTCTCCGTTAGCTTGGCCTCGCGCGGGGCAAGCTTCCGGCCATCGACCCTGACCTCCTTGACCTGGAAATCAGCGGCCCCTATCTTGCCGCTCTCCAAAAGCCATCTGTACTCACAGCGGGGATCCTGAAAGTAGCGGGACAGACTGGCCTCATCCCTGGCGCAGGCCACATAGAAGGAGTCAGAGCGGAGGATCTTATAATATTCGATCTTCGCTTTGACCTTGTATCCCTCCCCCTCCTCGGCAAACCGGATTATATGCCTGAGGTCCCGACGATACTGGAGCTCTCTCCCCTTCTGGCCAAAGATGGCCTTGAGGAGGCTATGGTATAAGGCTTCCCCCACCTCCTCATTCAACCTCAGTTGGAGGAAATCCTTGATCATCTCCTCCATCTCCCCAGGGGGGATAAGCTGGTCTAAGACATCCTTCCTCCTTAAAGCCCGCCTTACCCCCCCAACCCTCTCCCCCTGGGTATAGACCCGCGGCGCTCTCTTACCAATAAGACAGAGGACCTCATAGCTCGGGGTGCCCACCCTCTCGGCCACCTCCCCCGCAGTTATCTCCTCTCCTCCATCCCTCCCGATGATGGTCACCTCGTCCCCGATCTTAACCCCAGGGATACCAGTTATATCCACCATAGTCAGATCCATGGTCACCCTTCCCACTATGGGAGCTCTTTTCCCTTTGACCAGAACCTCCCCATTATTGGAGAGGAGGAAATCGTATCCATCCCCATATCCTACGGGGATAACGGCGACCATAGTGGGGGCTTGGGCCTTCCAGGTTCTTCCATAGCTAACCGACTCACCGGGAATGATCTCCTTTATCTGGGCTACTTTGGTCTTGAAGCTGAGGACTGGTTTAACTTTTATTCTCTTTTTAACCCTCTCAGATGGGTAGAGGCCATAACTGAGAAGCCCAGGCCTGACCAGATCGAAGTAAGCATCGGGGAACTCCAGGGTGGCCGCACTATTAGCTATATGTTTTAAGGGAAAATTTATCCCCTCCCTCTTTAGTTCGGCGATTACCGCCCTAAACCTTTCTAACTGAAGCCAGCAGAAGTCCCTATCCACTAAGTCAGCAGAGGCAAAATGGGAGAAGATGCCTCCCAGCTTTAGACCATTCTGGGAGAGGATTTCCCTGGCCAATCCCCCTGTCTCCTCAGGCCTGATGCCCGATCTGCCCATGCCGGTATCCACCTCAATATGGACGATAACCTCCCTACCCGCCTTCAGGGCCTCTTGGGAGAGGAGAAAAAGAATGGTGTCGTCGGAGAGGGTAGGGGAGAGACCATATTCTACTATCTCAGTGACCTCAGCAGGTAGGGAAGGGCTGAGGATGAGTATGGGAGCCTCTATACCCCCCAGCCTTAAGGTTATCCCCTCCTCGGCGTTTGCCACCCCTAACCCATAGGCACCATTGGAGAGGGCCACCTTGGCCACCTGCAAGGCCCCATGACCATAGCCGTCGGCCTTGACTACTTGAAGCAACCTCACATTTGGCCCCACTAAGGATCTGATCTGCGCTATGTTCTCGGCCAGAGCTTTGAGGTCAATCTGGGCCCAGGAGCGATAATCCTTACTCATCTCCCTTTATATATTAAATTACATCCTCTAAATCAAGCCCTTTTTGCCCTTGCCTCTGAAGCCTCAAATAGATATATTGGCCTGCATAGGTTGTAGGAGCAATTCGTCAACTGCCCTACCTTATAGGAAATTACGTTTTTAGACAGGATAAACAACACATATTATTCATAACATCAGGCACCGAAAATGGATTGAGGTGGCAGAACCCTTTCTACCCGGCTTTAGCTGAGGGTGTGCCGTCTGGGCTCCTGCCCTGACGGAAACGGACCCTGCACTAAAGTGCGGTAGAAGGATTCCTCAGAGCCGCTAGATGAGGGACCTACCAGTTCAGGGAATTTCCATTTTCCAATTCCTATTTTCATCCCCTCATCAGAAGTCCTCTCCTGATGGCAGGAAGGTTTAATTCTCAATTTTAATTGCTTTCTCCGTGAGATTCCGTGGTGAACTGTTATAGAGGAGGGAACTTGGAGGAAGAGGGTAAATTTACCCAATTAGTGGAATTAATGGCCACACTCAGGGGCCCTGGGGGATGCCCCTGGGACAGAGAGCAAACCCATCAAAGCATCAGACCATACCTTTTGGAGGAGACCTATGAGGTCTTAGAGACCATTGATTCCGGGGATGATGAGAAGTTTAAGGAGGAGTTGGGGGATCTCCTGCTGCAGATCGTCTTTCACTCCCAGATGGCCAGGGAGGAAGGGAAGTTCGATATCTATGAGGTAATTGATGGGATAGTGAAGAAGCTGATCAGAAGACATCCCCATGTCTTCGGTCAGGTAAAGGTGAGAAACTCTCAGGAGGTTTTGAAAAATTGGGAGAAGATAAAGGGAGAGGAAAGGGAAGGGACAATTCTGGACGGCGTCCCCAAGAGCCTCCCTGCCCTTCTTAAAGCCTTCAGGGTGCAGGAGAAGCTTTCCAGGGTAAAGGCCGACCAAGGCAAAACTGAAGGGTTATATAAGGAAGTTGAGGGAAAGTTGTCCGAATTAAGGGAGGTTGTTCGGAGGGGAGATGTCGATGCGGAGGAGGGGAGTTTGGGTGCTTTGCTCTTCTCCTTGGTGAGCCTGGCACGGATTTTGGGGCTCTCCCCGGAGGATGCACTAAGGAGGAAGGTGGAGGATTATATGGCTAAAATAAAGAAATCTTAATCCATCCCAGATAGAACCTTCGTCTTCAAGGCTTCAGAAAACTGATCGTTCGGCTGCATTTTCTATTAGCCTGAATGATTCATATGCCACAAAGACACTAAGCCCTAAAGTGTTGATAAAATATAGGTTACAAGAAAAGTGCACAAACTAAACAGGTCGACTCTCTTATGTTTTATATTTTTAGTGATCCTTCAACTTCGCTCAGGACATGCTTGGTGTCTTCGTGGCTAAAATTTATGAATAATCCGGGTGTAGGAGCCATTGACGGGTATTATTGTCGTCACCCTATGGCATAGTCTTTGGGAGTTCTAAGTCAGGTTACCCATATTTTATCCTTGTCACATCCAAGGGAAATTAGTATATTGAAAAAATGCAGAAACATGCAGGGAATGAATCTCCCCGCAGCAGAGCTGCGGGGTATCTGTGATGCAAATTCTCGCACCTTTGTCACTCGAATTTGCTTTGCAGCGCCTAAAGACGCTGCTTACCCCTCCACCTCACGATTCATCCCCGCAGCAAGCTGCGGGGCATTCTCGATGATTTAGTAATAACATAAGAATTTCTTGGAAGAGATAAAAGAAAATTTGGGATTAGGCTACAATTTTTACAGATATACGCTATATCAAGTATTTTTTGGCGATTTATACGGCTTAAAAGTTAAGTTAGGCCCCATAGGAGGTGATATACAGATGAATACAGTACAGGAAATTGAAAAAGCAATTACTCAGCTACCAAAAGATGACTTAGCGGCTTTGAGGGAATGGTTTGAGGAGTTTGAGGCAAAAATATGGGATAACCAGTTTGAGGAAGATGTCCAATCAGGAAAGCTTGAGAAATTGGCCAATAAAGCCATAACGGACTTTCGGGCTGGTAAGTGCAAAGAGTTATGAAACACTTTGCTAATCCGTCATTTTGGACCTGCTATGAACAACTACCATCATCTGTTCAGGACTTGGCAGATAAGAATTTCAAGCTTCTTAAAACTAACCCTAAACATCCTTACTTTACATCTCAAGAAAGCTGGTAAGTACTGGTCGGCCAGAGTAGGCAGAAAGCACCGAACTCTGGCAGTGGAAATAGATGAGGGTTTAATCTGGTTTTGGATTGGTACTCATCCTGAATATGACAGATTACTACGGGAATTGGCCTAAGAAATCGCTGCACCTGATCGCTATTCCGCAACCCTGCGAAAACTGAAGTCCAATCGGATGGAAGGATTAAGAAGTTGGCAAAAATATCAGAGGAGGATAAGTATCTGAGAGTTGTCTTGTTAGAGGATGGAGAAGCAGTACATAATGCCTTTTTCGATAGGTCTTTTAAGGAGGATTAGAAAATGAGGGTCAAATATTTTCCAAGCACTGATACTGATCTTGTGGAATTTACTTTACTCCACTGCACCCTATAGCGTGGTTGTTAGATGGTTAAAAAGGGTCTGGCAATGCGGAACTTAGGTATTATATCTGGGGTTTCACCACAAGGAGGGATAAAATGGCCATTAAAGACATAGCCAAACAGGTAATTGATACTCTGCCAGATGAGGCAACCATGGATGACATTATCCATGCGCTGTACATCAAGATCAAGTTTGAACATGGTGAACGTGAAGTTCAAGAGGGGAAGGGCATTTCACACGAAGAGGCAAAGCAGAAGCTGCAAAAATGGGCAAAGTAATTTGGGCACCATCTGCATTAGATGATGTCAATTCTATCGCGGAATATATCGCGAGAGATTCTGTTGACCAAGCGACTCTTTTTGTAGCTCGGTTATTGGAAGTTACGGATCGTTTGCAGGAATTTCCCTTCTCTGGACGTGTAATACCTGAAATTGGCAATCAATCCTGCCGAGAAATCATTTACAGACCCTATCGTATTATGTATCGGCTTGAAGGCAATGAAGTCTGGATTACTGGAGTCGTGCATGGGGCGCGTAACTGGAAAGCATAGGAAATTCCTTTTTTGGACGCAGATAAACCCCGTTAGATAATTAGATTAGGTCTTTTATCAAATTTAATGAGTTTTAACATCTTATCTAACGGGGTGAACGCAGATTGTCAAGATTTTAATTTTCTGCGGTTATCGGCGAAAATCTGCGTCCTAATTATACCAAGGGGAGGGTCTACCTAATTTAAGTCCTGAATGACCACCTGATAAGTCGCGTAGCCGATTGCTTACTCCGCTGTACTGCAATCTTGCAAGATCTTGTTTTTTTGACAAGGTTTATCAGGTTGTGATGAGTAGAAGACTTCTACCGCACTTTAGTGCGGGTTCAGGGCCTTTAGGCCCTTATATAGAGTGCGTCAACCCTGTTGACGCATGCTGTGACACGGTCACAGCATTCCAAATGGGCTAAAGCCGGGTAGAAATGTAGGGGGTGCATTTATACAACTATCTATTAGTGTAGATTCATCCATTCGTGTCACCTGCCCTGCACTTAATATAAGTGCAGGGTGAATGTTCTATCCGTGTAATCCGTGGCTGTTGTTTGGTTGCGGCCTTGTTGCGCTATGTCTAGCTGGCTTCATAAGGCAAGATCTTAAAATTTGTGTCAGGTTTTGGGCTGAACAATAAACCCTGCTGCCTTTAAATTCGAAGCACGAAATTTTTACCCCGTTAAGTATCTATTTATGCGTCAGTAAGTGATTCCCCTGGTTTTGCTAATTTTCACCACAAGGAGTTCTAATGAAAAACCAGCTACTTAACGGGGCGAGCAACATCGAAATTCAAATGTGGAAAGCAGCCTGAGGCAAACCTGCTTTTGGCAAAGGGTTCTTAGTTTAGAGAATTTGGAATTTGGTTCACCCCGTTAGATAAAGAATTGTCTATCTAACGGGGTGAATTGGGATTTGTCTCGGATTTCGATATTCGGATTTAGGATTTCCTTACTTGCCCCGTAGGGTGTGAAACTACCCACGGGGCAGGCTTCCCGCCTCGTCGGTTTGAGGCGAAGCTGCGCTAGATCTTCTATTGTTGGAATACCTGGATCTCTACTCTCCTGTTTGTGGCACGGCCAGCTTTGGTCTTGTTGCTGGCAATGGGGTTGGCCTCCCCATAACCTACAGCCTTGAGCCTGTAAGAGGCTATCCCTTTGTTAATCAGATAGTTCATCACTGCCTCTGCCCTCTTCTGGGAAAGGGTCTTGTTGGCCTCGGCTCTCCCCCGACTGTCCGTATATCCCTGGATCTCTATCCTTATCTCAGGATAGGCTCTCAGAGACTCATATAGTTCATCCAACTTGGTCTCTGAGCCAGGGGCAAATTTAGCCTTCCCAGAGGCAAAATTCACTCCTTCCAGCACCATCTTCCCCACGATCTTGCCTGCAGTGGGGCATCCATACCTGTCTACCTTCACCCCCATTGGGGTGTGGGGGCAGTGGTCATCAGGGTCCAGCACTCCGTCACTATCAGAATCCGCAGGTATAGGGCAGCCCTGATGGGAGGCTGGGCCTGCTTCATTGGAACAATTGTCCTGCACATCTAAGACCCCATCCCGGTCGTTATCCGGGTCGGGGCAACCGTTGGTATCCTGGTAGCCATCGATGTCCTCAGGCTCGTTGGGGCATTTGTCGGAGATGTCAGGGATGCCATCTTTATCGTTATCTGGGTCTGGACATCCGTCGGTATCCTCAAAATCATCGAGATCTTCAGGCTGGAGTGGACAGAGGTCAAGGTTATCTGGGATGCCATCCTTGTCCTGATCAGTGATGGCCTGGGGAGTTTTGCCAAATCTGAGGCCAAAGGAGGCAGCTAAGCCAATCCCTTTACTCCAGGGGGTAAAGACCAGTCCTCTGCTGGATGTGGAGACATCCAACTGGAAGCTTCCTAAATGGAGGCCCAGACCAAGCGCGCTGTTGAATCCCTCCCTCCCCCCTATGGCCAGACCTCCCCTTAGGGGCAGCCACTTCAAGAGGTTATATTCGACCCCAGCCGCCAGCCTTGGTGTGGTGCTTACTCCCGCTGTGTTTCTAAACCCCTGCTCGTAGTCAAAGCCAAGGAGGAACTTGCGAAAACGGCGAGAAACCCCCATTTTCAGGTAAGAGGGGAGATGTAATCTGAAGGAACCGATCTCATAGCTGGAATCATCTGAAGTCACCAGGGTATCCTTATTGGTTGAGCTGACGGTTAAGGATTCAGCCTTAAAGGTGAAAAAACCCTCCTCGGTTTCTCTGCTCCATTTGATGGACCCCCAGGGGTTGAAGAGGGTTAGTCCTACTGTCCAGCCCCTGCCGAAGGAGCCGGCAGCGCCAAAATCCAGACCAAACCCCTGTCCGCCCTGAGCGTGACGATAGACTATCTCCCCCTCCCCCTCAATCGAGCTCTCCGTGGTCAATATGCTCCCCCCTGACCTGGTCACCTCTGCATAGTATAGTCCCCTGAGATACTTCAGACTCGCCCCTACGCTGAATTCGTTAAACCCCTTAAGGTTAATTCGTTTAGCCGCAGAGAAACCTGCGGTTGCTTGGGCCAAGGCCTCCCCATCGACATCGCCGATCTCGTATGACCTGTTCAGTTCGTTCCCGTAGAGGATAAGTTCAAAGGGGTCACGAGGTAGGGTGATATAGGTTGCCCCTGAGCCTTGAATGAAGAATGCATAGTTTTTGTAGGAGAGGCCAAGAAGCCCGATTTCGGTTCCGCTATCCAGAGAGAGGCCCGCTGAGGGTATCTTGCGTAAGATGGTCCTCTTGTTCCCATCCGAGAGGTAGCTGCCGTTGTAGCGGTTGTAATCGGAGAGGGTAAAGCTGTTGTTTCCCAGGCCAAGGCCAAAGGAGGGAAAGGAAAGGGAGAAGCTGGGGCCATCTGAGAGACCCAGGTTGGCAGGGTTAAAGTAGACCGACTCCTCCCCTCTGGCTATGGCCGAGTAAGCCCCGGCCATCCCTAAGCTTCTGGCCTGAAATCCCAGGAATGACCAGGCCTTACCACAGGTTAAGGAGAAAAAAAGCAGGGAAAATAGGATTATCTTCTTTATCATAGCGCTAATCCTTCCCCAGTCTGGCTCCTACCTCCAGCCTGGCGGTTATCCGCAGGTAATCTCCGGGGCAGATCTTTATCGACTTTCCCTGGGTGCCGGGGATCCCTATCTTGGTGCGCAGGAAGAGAAGTGAATCCTGAAAGACCTGGAGGTCCTGATGGCTGAGGTGGATGGAGAGCTTGCTTTTTACGGCCCGATCAACTATCCCAGATGCATCGGTATGGCCTGGTTTTAGCTCAAGGCTGTCTGGGGGGGTTGGGATAATAAGGGAAGCCCCGCTGTCCAGATTGGTGGAGTCAGGATCGAAGTAGTAAGTAACTGAGGCCCCTAAGGGGAGATGATTCATTACCTCGGAGATGATTGCCCCCGATTGGAGACGGTTCTTAACAAAATCCCTGGTATCCTCCCCGATCTCTACCCTGGTGGTGCCTCCCTCTATGGTTTGGGGCCAAAGGATGAGCTCCAGCGGAGACCAAATGTGGTAGCTGATGAGGACTGTATCAGAGCTCTCGGCATCACCATTGTATCCCCTACCCCCTACCACAATGCTACCCTGGGTTTCGATCCTCCTGGGCAGGGAGTTGGCAAAAGGGACTATGTTGCTGTTATCCCTAGTGAACGGGATGGTTTTTTCTGCCTCAGGAGGGACATACTCCTGGCCCGGCGGTATAGTTAGCTCCTCTAAGGGGAGGCCTTCCTGGTCATATCCCTGTAAACATAGGGAATCGAGTTCCAAAGGAAAGTTGACTCCGTTTCTCACCTCCAGATCCATCCTGACGGTGGAGAGGGAAATCGCCTTCAAGCCTTTGGGCAGGTCAAGCAACAGCTCCTCAGGTTCCATTCTTATCCTGGTTGGCTCCAGGACCCCAGCAAAGCGGGAGAAAATTATCCGACTACTCTCTACATTACCCCTGATTGTCTGTGAACTGGAGACATAAACCTTCTCATCTCCTGTATCGTCTGTTTTCACCTCTACCCTAAAACGGATAAACTGAGGTTTATCCAAGCTGATGGGGCGAAAAATACACTTATCCAGGGAGATATCCCTCGAGATGCTACCATACTCTTCTATCCCCTGGGAGTCGGAAAAAGTAGAGCCCTCTTTACTAAAGTCCAAAAGGGTAAGTGTTGCCTTGCCACTCAGTTTGAGTTCACTCAATAAGTTAAAGTGGATGTTCCCTTCCTCTATCACCGCCTCCTGGATGAGATTGTCGCTCTCTACTTCGATTGAATCGACCTTGGTTATCATCTGAGGGGGGATCTGGGCTTGCGCCTCGCTCACCTTAAGGTTGGAGATGCTGGGCATGAGGTCGATCATCTGGGTGAGGGTGTCGATATGGACAGATTCTCCATTGGTTCCGGGTGTTCGCCCGGAGATACCCAGGATCTGGATGGAATGGATGGTTTGGCCCTCCAAATCAAGGGAGTCAATAGCTTCCTCCTCTGGGTCGATAAGGCCAGCGAAGTTCAACTCTCCAACGGTTATTCCACTGGTGCTATCGGTAACAGAGATTACCATATTCTCCAGGGGAAAGGGGAAGTGGTTGATTAGATTTACCCTAAAGTATCCGCTGTCCACTGTTACATAATCGAAGGTGCTGAACCTGCTCTTCTTCTCCAAAGGTGGAAAAGTGAAGGGATCTATAGGGATACTCATCCCCTGAAACTGACCCAAGGAAGGATTGACCTCCGTCAGTCTAACATTTACCGTATCGGCCTGGGCTCCACTGACTTTTATAGATCCCAACTCCTTACGATACCCCTTGGTGGTGGGATCGATCGTGAGGTTATCATCCACCCTAAAGCCAGACAGGGTATCCCTCAGGGAGAAAAAGAGGCTATCGCCAATAATGGAGAGGTAGTCCTCATCTCCGGCTATCTTGGGCATCTTGTAGGTTTTGTTCATCAGGGGGAGGATAACATTTATATCCCAGGAAGGGGACTCCGGCTTCTTCACCGAACAAGCGGTGAAGACCTGGAGGAGAAGAAGAAATAATAAACCGGTTTTGAGGAAAACCTTCCATTCTTTAATTTTTAAAGCCACAGGATGTCCTTTCTTCCAGGGATTCTCAGTGCAACAAGGCCGCAACCAAGCACAGCCACAGATCACACGGATTTCACTGATGGGAAAAACTACAATCGTAGCTCGTTACTCGTTGGGTTCCCGGGGCTTAAGCCCCTTCAGCGGACATGGATAGAAGACCCACACTAAAGTGTGGTAGAACCCATCTACCCAGCTTCCCCGACCCGCTCCGGTTCGGGACGGGTGGTTGAAGGCTCCCCAGGGAGTGGCAGAAGCCCTCTTCTGTCATCTAATAATCTTTTGAAGTCTCATTCTTTTTTAGCACGTCATCCTGGTTGGAATGCCCTTCTATTTCTATATCGGCAGAGAGAGACAAATCCTTTAGTGAGATTTTTCGAATTTTCGCAGTAATTTGGATGGATCCGTTATCAAAAGGCCAACCAGGAACTACCTTCTGGCTGGCCTTTTATCGTTATAAATTGCCGGTCCGCCTTTAGAAGAGGGACATTCTAACCCCAAAGCGGATCCCATACTTGAAAGGGATCACATCTTCCTTCACCTTAGCAATTTTATTGCCAAGATAGTCAGTTTGTTCATATGAATGTTTCATCACGGCAAAGGTCATTTTAGACCATTCCGAAAAAAGGCTCAGATTCTCGGTCAACTGAGCTTCTATTCCCAGCACGAAAAACTGGCCAAAACCGGAGTAATGCTCTGTTGGAGGCTCCGTGGAAGTATTCCCATATTTTGTCTTATGTTTGTAACTGTAATGGTAGAAACCAAAACCGGCTCCTGGGTATATTCTGACCCTCCCCTCATCCCTGGTAAAAAATGGTAAAAACTCCAACTCTATGGGGAATCCGATTAACCTATTGTCCTCTGTAGATTTTGTCCCTGTCACGGGAGTTCTTTCCTCGTGCATACTGGTATAGGCAAACCCTATGGAGCCTCTCACCATCACATTGTCACTTAAATCCATTGACAACATCCCAGAAACCGTCTTGGGGAGCATTAAGTCGTCCTCACCCAAAAAAGCTGTAGTTCCAACACCTAACCCCACTCCGAGGCCACCACCAAAAGCGACAGTCCAACTAAGGCAGGAGGCCACTACTAAGAAAAATAATGCCTTTTTCATCATTTCTCCTTTTGTTTACCCTTTTGCTTACCAATCCTTAAAAGACCATGCATGTCAACGAATTGATATGAACCACCTGCTTTCAGTTTTTATACCCTTTGCTCAACCATCTCTCCTTCAACAACTGATAATTGGGATCCATCTCCCTTATCTTCTCAAAAAGCTTGTTTGTCAACTCTTCTTTAGGTGGCTTCTTGGCAGCTTTCGTCTTCGTTCCCTGAACTGCAACATATATCTCTACCCCATAATTCCTACCCCAGAAGAACCCGCTCCCATCGCCGGTCACATTTCCACGGGCACCAGGTTTTACCTCTGGGCCACTCATTGCGGAAACACCAAAATATCCCCCGCTATACCTTATTGAATCAATATCGCCTGGGAAGAGTCTACTAGCGGGGAAGGTTATAGAAGTGGAGGTTATAGAAGTGTCCACATAGAGATTGAAGTATCCGTAGTTTCCTGAAGTGTCATAGTAGCTATAGTTAAGATGGAAATAGACAGGATAGAAGTCAGCGTGACTTGAGGTAGACCAGGTAACGGTAAAAGAACTATTCACAGGAATCTGGGCTGTCTGTGATGTATCGGGGGAAATGATATCAAAGTTACCTGGTACCCCAGCAGAGGCAATGGCAATACCCTCGGTGTAATCTACTTTAAGATTGGCTAAATCTCCTGCACTTACTGACACAGAATCCGCGATGAAAACTGTTCCGTAATAATCATAGGTTGGATCAATTCTGTCCTCCCACATACTCAGTGTATCTTGATTTATCGTGACCCAGGGAATAACTGGTGGGAAGTAAACCGTCACCCAAGCCTGGCTTTTGCTGTCAACCTGACCAAGGACATAGATTCTTTCTGCTCCCGCTGGTCCTCGTGGCCCTGTCGGCCCCTTACCACATCCTAGAAAAGCCAATATCACAGGTAGAAAGAGTGCGAGCTTCCTCATTCCCCCTCTCTTTCTTTGTTATTTAAACTCAAAGTAAACCAAAAGCGAGGTGGCAGAACCCCAATTCTACCACCTTTCTCTATCGCCTTCAGGTGAAGGCACCTGACGGCTTGACGGAGGGACGGTCAGATGAGGACATTTGACCGCTCAGTCAATTCCCGAAATGAAAATCGGAGTCTAACCAATAACAGAAGGGGGCATCGCTAAAGAAGACGACACCCCCTTCTACCCAAAGAGTTACTACTTCAGGGGAAGGATCTCGATCCTTCTATTTTTGGCACGGCCAGCTTTGGTCTTGTTGCTGGCAATGGGATTGACCTCCCCATAACCTACAGCTTTTAGCCTGTAGGAGGCTATCCCCTTGTTAATCAAGTAGTTCATCACTGCCTTTGCCCTCTTCTCAGAAAGGGCCTTGTTGGCCTTGGCTCTGCCCCAACTATCCGTATATCCCTGGATCTCTACCCTTAAGTCAGGATAGGCCTTCAGGGATTTGTACAGTTCATCCAATTTGGCCTCTGAACTAGGAGTAAATTTTGTTTTCCCAGAGGCAAAATTCACACCCTCCAAGACCAACTTCCCCACTATCTTGGCCGCGGTGGGGCATCCATACCTGTCTACTTTCACCCTCATAGGGGTGTTGGGGCAGCGGTCATCTGGATCCAATACCCCATCCTTGTCGGAATCGACAATGGGGCAGCCATGGTTGGAGGCGGGTCCTGCCTCATTGGGGCAGTTATCCTCCACATCCAAGACCCCGTCATTGTCATTATCTGGGTCTGGGCAGCCGTCATCATCCTGGTAACCGTCTAAATCCTCAGGCTCGTTGGGACATTTGTCGGAGATATCCGGGATGCCATCGTTGTCATTATCGGGGTCAGGGCAGCCATCATCGTCCTCAAAGCCATCGAAATCCTCAGGTTGCAGTGGGCAAGCATCAAGGTCGTCTTTTATGCCATCTCCATCCGAGTCTTTTTTTATCTCGATGTAGTAGGTTACTCCAGCAAATCCCTCTACAATGCCCCTGCTTCTGTCTACCAGATCTGTGTTAGTGCTGAGGTCAGCCCCTAAACCGGTGAGGAAGTTAAACTTGACCCCACCGTTTATCCCTATGTTCTCCTTGACGAAATATTCCAAGCCACCACCGACCCCAACGGTAACCTCTGTGGCCTTGAAGTCCGGCCTGAGATTATCATCCTTGTCAAGGATAGGGACATCATTGCCTGTGCTATAATCGGTTACCTTCCAGATGTTGGCCTCTAATCCCAAGGTTACATAAGGGTTTAATTTGGGGTTGTCAGGGATGATGCTGTAATAGCCATTTACCCCTACAGGAATGAGATCCCAGACTAAGGAAGCCTTATCACTTGGGCTGGGGAAGGTGAAGCCAACCCCATCACTGCCAGTGGTAGTGTCGTTCCAGACCCTGGCAAATCCAGCACTTAATCCAACAGCAAAGTTCTTGTTGATCCCATACTTGACCAGTAGTTTCCCTTGTCCTCCAACGGCCCAGATATCCGAGTGATCGCTCAACACGGGCTTTACCGGGGAAACCAATCCCCCTACCCCTATCTTACCGGTGAGATCAACCCCCAGGGCAGGAAGGGTTAAGCCCAGGGCCAGAATGGAGACCATCAGAAAAAATATGATTCTTTTCACTTCCCTACCTCCTTCTTAATAATGTCCCTTCATAAACCAAAAGAGCGTCTGCTTCTTAGGCTGCCTCTATCTTTATTTTATCACCCCCTTTTACGATATGATTTTCCTTCATCTAAGGAAACGGCCTCAAATTTCTTTAATAACTAACACACCAATTCTTCAGTGTCAAGTCTTTTTTTTAGTTAATTCGTTTTTTCTAGGTAATCGCACTCGGCCCTGAGGATGCATCCTGCACAGAGGGGCTGTCGGGTTTTACAGACTCTCCTTCCATGTTCGATAAGGCTTAAATGTAGAGGGTAGATGAGTTGGGAGGGAGTAATTGCCTCTAAGATGGCTTGAGCCTGAACGACATTAGCCTTCTGGGGGACGAGGCCTATCCTCTTGGATACCCTAAAAATATGGGTATCCACTGGCATAGATGGCCTTCCCAAGGAGAACAACAGCACACAGGCGACAGTCTTTGGCCCTACCCCTTTGAACTTTAAAAGGTATCTCTGGACCTCATCGGCCTCCATCTTAGCCAGGAAGCTAAGGTTGGATTCCCCTTCTCGCAGATGGATTTCCTCCAAGAGGTCCTTTATCCTCTGGGCCTTCTGTTGGGAGAGGCCACCGAGCTTTATGGCCTCGGCTATCTCTTCCTGGGGAGCCTTGCGCGTATCTTCCCAGGTAGGGAACCTCTGTGTGAGGTTTCTAAAGGCACGATGGGAATTGAGGTCGGATGTGTTCTGAGAGAGGATGGTGGCAATGAGCTCTGCCAGGGGATCTCTCCTCTCTTTCCGGCGGGGATAACCGTATTCAGCCTGGAGGAGTTGGTATATTTTCTCGACCTTAGGGGAGCTCATAGGTAAAATCTCACCACTGATCACCATAGCAGCGCAAAGTCGCAAAGAACGCAGAGTTTACCACGGAACCTCACGGATAAACAATAGCCACGGATTACACGGATTCCGCTGCTGGGGAAAATGCAATCATAGCTCGTTACTCATAGGTTTATTGGGTTTAAGCCTTTTTCGTCATTCGGATTTAGTAATTGACTTAAGGCCCGCACTAAAGTGCGGTAGGAATCTCTCTATCCGGCATTGGGGTCTGTTAGATCCCTCTTTTGTGGAAGAGGTCTCCTGACCTTTTAAGAGCTGTCAGGAGATAACTCCTGACAGCACCATTTTTATTGGCATCAGGAGATGCCTCCCACAACTCCTTAAAGAAGGAACACGAATGACACGAATAAACGAATCTACTCGAATAGATAAGAAGATCATAACAACTCACCACGGAATCTCACGGAAAGACACAGAAACAAACCTATATCCAAGAAAATAGAAAATGGAAATTCCTGAGCCGTCAGAATCCCGATTCTGACGGCAGTCTCTATTCTCTTCCCGTGTTATTCCGTGTAAATCCGTGGTGAGTCTTTTTCTTTAAACTTTGCGGCTTTGCCGCCCCGTGAACTGTCTCCTGGTTGCCTATTCACCTCGGCAGAGCTTGTAGGTGAGGAACTCCAGGGCCAACCTTGGCTCGGAACCACCGCTCTTTATCTCCACCTCTACCCGGAGGATGTGCTCTAACTTTCTCTCTAAGCTTTGGGCCGTAAATCCCTGGGCCTGATGGACATATTCCTTGAGGTAATAGGGATGGACCCCCAAGTTCTGGGTGGCGCCTAATTTTATCTTCAAGAGGGTAGTGAAGTGCCTGGCTATCATCGATAGGATTCCTCCGGGAGATTCGCCACCCCTTAGAAGGGCATCGAGTATCCTCCAGGACTTTCCCAGCTCCCCATTTCCCAAGGCAGTGGTCAGGTTGAAGATGTTGAAAGTCTTCCCCCCGGTGAATAGCTTGAGGACATCCTCTTCGCCGATTTCCTCCCTCTGGCCGACATAAAGGGAGAGCTTCTCCAGCTCGTTGGAAAGGGCCATCAGGTCCTCTCCGGCCAAAAGCCAAAGCCTATAGGAAGCTTCCTTTGTTATCCGTCTCCCCCATCTCCCTACCCTTCTCATTATCCAGGGGCCGATCTCCCTCTCCCTTAAGGGGAAGAATTGAACAGGGGTGGATACCTGAGAGAAATCCCTGATGAAAGCAGATCGCGGATCCGTATGAGGGGCGATGAGCACCAAACAAGTAGTGGAAGGTGGCGATTGCAGGAGTTCGAGGAGCGTATTTCTCACCCCTAAGTTGAGTCGATTGGCCCTTCTAATCAGGAAGAGCCTCCTTCCCGAGAGCATAGGGAGGGTAGTGGCTGAGTCGATGAGCTTCTCCCTATCAACCTCGTCTCCATAGGCTAGATCGAGATTAAAAGGTCGCAGTGAAGGGTCAATTAACTTCTCGGTAAGGGCCTCGATGGCCTCTTCAAGCAAGAACTCTTCCTCCCCAAAGAAGAGGTAGGAAGGGGCTATCTTCCCTTTTTTTAAATCATTGAGTAATGTTGTCACTCTCATCTTTCCCCTTAAGGCAGCTCACAGGAGTCAGTGGTTAGCAGTCAGGTATTTTCCCTGATCCCTGTATACTGATCCCCGACAACTGTTAAGTTGTTCGGAGAGAACCTCCTGCTAACAGGGCATCCATTGCCTGCCAAAAATCCTCCTCTTTCCTGATGGTTAACCGCATGCACAGGGAGAGGAGGGGGAAATTACCGGGGAGGAGATGAGTGAGTTTCACCTCATCCTTCTCCGTGGTCACCAGCCAGTCAGCTCCCTTCCTTTTTGCCCTCTTCCTCACCTCCTCTACATCCCCTTTGCTATAAAAGTGATGGTCAAGGAATCTCCTTTTACCCACTAAGACTGCCCCCAGCCCCTCAAGGGCGTTCTCAAAGGATGTGGGATTCCCTAAGGCGGAGAGGGCATAAACCCTTCTGCCCCTTAGTTCCGTTAGGGGGATCTCCTCATCTTCCCCCAGCCAATGGAGGGAGTGAGGAAGATAGAGGGACTCAAAGAGGGGGATATCTCCCTTGATGTTCCTCAGCTTCCGCTTCAAAGAGGTCAAGTTACCTGCCTGATCTGCCCTATTGATGATGATAATGTCGGCCCTCTTCGCCTCACTTAAGGGTTCCCGCAAGGAGCCGGCGGGAAGGAGGAATCCGTTGCCCCAGGGATTAGAGGAGTCAATGATTAAAATATTCACATCCCGGTGAAGACCTATATATTGATAGCCATCGTCTAAGATTAGAGGGGAATAGCCCCTTGCCTGGGCCATCGTTCCAGAGTGGAATCTGTCCTTTTCCACCAGAACCGGAATGCCATATTTAGCCAGAAGAAAGGGTTCATCTCCCGCATCCTGCGGGTTTAACTCCCCTGTCTTCTCCATTAGAAGAGGCTCCCTTCCCTTGCGGCCGTAACCGCGACTGAGCACTGCTGGATTGTATCCTCTTTGCTCTAGCCCCTGGCTTAGGTAGAGGACAAGTGGGGTTTTGCCGCTCCCCCCTAAGGTGAGGTTCCCCACCGAGATGACCTTGGCTAGTAGCCTCCTTTTGGGGATAATCCTCCTTTGATAGAGGGCCAACCTCAACCTCCAGCCCAAGAAGTAGAAAGGAACTAGGGGGAGGCCCAGAAGGGGTAGGGGGGACATTTTAACCTTTGACTGCAACTCCTATCTCCCTCAAGATTTCCTGAGTTACCCGCTCAGCTCTCCCCGTCCTTTCCTCTAGTGCCCTGAGGGCGGATTTCCCTCTCTCTTCCCTCTCCTGCGGATTTTGGAGAAGCCTCCCCCAGACCTGAGCTAGCTTCTCCTCATTCCCGACCCTAATTCCTCCTCCGGCCTTTAAAAGGACCTCTGCTCCCTCGGGGTTACCCTCCATAGAGGGGCCGAAGATAACGGGAACCCCAAAGAAAGCCGGCTCCAGGGGGTTGTGTCCCCCCAGCGGTTCCAAACTCCCCCCGATAAATGCTGCGTAGCAGAGCGCATAGATGGAGGAAAGTTCCCCATAGGTATCCAGGAGGATAACCCTCTCCTTTCCTCGTTGGGAGGCCTGACTGCGACGGATATAATCAAATCCCCCTTTCCGCAAGATCTTTTCCACTTCCTCCAACCTATTCAGATGCCGCGGGGCTAAGATGAGGGTTACCTGGGGTGAAGCCACCTGGGAGAAGGCCTGGAGAACCCTCTCCTCCTCACCCTTTCTGGTGCAGCCAGCCACCAAAACCTTTTCCTCAGGTCCAATCCCCAGGTTTCCCCGGAGGTTAGGGGATAGGGAGGACTTTTGCGGGCGATTGAATTTAAGTTCCCCGACCACGGTCAACCTCTCCCCCTTTACCCCTAAGCTCTCAAATTTCCTCCTATCCTTCTCCTCTCGGCAGAAGATCCTGGTGAATGAGCCAAAGAGGTAGGGGAAAAGGGACTTCAAGAGCTTATATTTAGAGGATATACGCGCGTTAACTAAAAAAAGGGGACACCCGTGCAGTTTAGCTTGGTATATGAGGTTAGGCCAAAGCTCGGATTCCGCGATGATCAAGGCCTTTGGTCTAAGAGAGTTAAACAGTTTGGCCATTAGGGGGGGAAGGTCCAGGGGGAGGAGGAAGGATGTGGCTTCCGGGAGGAGTGAGCGGGCCTTTTGTAGTCCGGTGCGGGTGGTTGCCGTGAGGAAAAGGGGAAGCAAGGGGGTCTGAGCCCTTATCCCTCTGGCCAAAGGAACCAGAAGGCTCACCTCCCCAATGGAGGCCCCATGAAGCCAGATCCCGCCCCTCCTCATCCCCCGGGGGAGGAACCCCAACCTCTCCCTTATCCCATACCCCTTGAGCAGGGAAAGGGGGAGAAGGATGGGGAGGAAGCTAAGTAGAGCGAACCAAAATGTAAATGTATATATGCCTCTCATCTTAAGAAGAAATCGTCTGCCTGGCGGTTAACCACCCTTAGCCTCCTCTCCAGCTCACCTCTCCTCTCCTCCAGCCCTTCATCCCTTAGCTCCCTCTCCACTTGGAGGGGAGGACCCTCAATGACCACTGCCCGGGAGAAGAGGTGGGGAATGAGGAAGCTATCCCAACTGGGAAGAACCACCCCATTCTGGGCGGATGCCCCTAAGGGGACAATGGGTAGGCCAGTCCTTTGGGCCAGCAGGATGATCCCAGGTTGCACGACCTCCTTTGGTCCCCGCGGGCCATCTGGGGTAATGGCCAAACTTCTCCCCTTTGCCCCTTGGGATAGCGCAAAGAACCCCTGCAGTCCTCCCCTGGTGCTTGACCCCCTCACCGGGAGATAGCCTAAGCCCTGCACCATCCTGGCTACCAACTCCCCATCTGAATGTTGACTAATCAGCACATCTATCCCCCTGTTTCGGTAGAAATAGATGAGGATGAACATTCTCCCATGCCAGAGGGCATAGATGACCCTCCTCTTTTTTAATCTCTCTTTTAAAAATCTTATCCGCAGGCTCTTCCCCCAGGCCAAAAGAAGCGGAGGACCCAAGAGGGCAGCCAGATTTAGGCTAAGCTTGCCGGCCACCCCTGAAGACCTCGTGCACTATTTGGGCAGCTCTGAGGTAGGCACCTGGCTCTCCCAGCCCTCTTTTCACCTTTTCTAATCCCCTCTTCATCTCCTCCCTTCTCCCCTCATCATTCAGCAATCTCCAGGCCGCAGCGGCTATCTGCGGGGGGTTTGCCCTCCTCTGGATGAGCTCAGGGACCAATTGTTTCCCGGCCAATATGTTGACCATCCCTATATAGGGAAGCCTCACCAGCAACCTCCCTAAGAGCCAGGAGAGGGGGGAAATGCGGTAGATGATTAGCATTGGCGTCCCTAAGATGGTGGCCTCTATGGTTGCCGTTCCTGAGGCCACTAAGACCAGAGATGAGCCAGCCATAAGCTCATAATTTCTCCCCTGGAGGATCTCCACCTCATAACCCTTGACCAGATCAAGGGGGATATTTGGAGAGAGAGCCAAGAAGGCCCTCATCTTAACCTTCTTTGCCAACAACCTGTAAGCCTGCAGCATCAGGGGAAGGATTCTTCTTACCTCACCTTCCCTGCTTCCTGGAAAGAGGCCCAGAACCTCTTCTCCCTTTTCTATCCCCATCTGCCGCCGAAAAACCTCTCCCTTCTGCTCCTCCCTGATAATCTCTATCAGAGGATGGCCGACAAAATCGGCCCTCAGCTTTGCCCGTTGATAGAGATTACGCTCAAAGGGGAAAAAGACTATGGCCCTATCCACCAGCTTAGCAATCTTCTTTATCCGCCATCTCCCCCAGGCCCAGACCTGAGGGCAGATGTAATAGACAAGGGGAATCCCTCTCTTTTTTACCTGGCGGGCAAATCTCAGGTTGAAACCAGGGTAGTCCACCAGGATTACCAGATCGGGCTCCCTCTCCTTGAGGAGCTTGGTCATCTTCCCCATTGCCCGCCGAAAGAAGGGGAGCTTCCTCAATGGTTCCGTAAACCCAATGAGGGAGAGATCTCGCAGGTGGTAGATAAGTTCAACCCCTTCCTCCTCCATCTTTGCCCCTCCCATTCCGAAGAAGGTAACTGAGGGGAGGAGCTTCTTTAGTTGATGGATGAGGCCAGCGGCATGCAGGTCCCCGGAAGCCTCACCGGCCAGGACCATTAACTTGACCCATCGGGATTTCTTGGAAATTCCGATAGGTTGGGGGTTGTTTGAAGGGGGTAAGCCCCCTTCAAGGGTGACAGATGGGCAATCCGAGTCCCGACTGTAGGTCGGGAAGGGTCGTGAGACCCTATGGAGAACTTTGCGAGCGAAGCGAGCTAAGTTCTGCATCTTATGGCCTCTAACACCCTCAGGGCCAACCTTAGGGCCTTTAGCCCTTCCTGGCCAGAGACAGGGGGAGGATGGTGGCCTGCTATTGCCGAGAGGAATGAGGAGAGCTCCTCCTTGAGGGGATCAACCCCCTTGTCGGTTATTAGTTTGCGGATAAGGTACCGGCCAGCAAGGTCAAATATCTTTTCGCCATTGACCCCTCCTGAGGAGGGGAGAAGCCTGTATACCTCTGTGTTCTTCTGGATAAAATCGAGGGAGAGATAGGAATCCCTCTGGAAAATGCGCAGCTTGCGCATCGATTTGGCCGATATCCTGCTGGCCGTGAGATTGGCCACACAGCCGTTTTCAAAGCTAAGGCGGGCGTTGGTGATGTCCTCCTGATCAGAGACCACAGCCACCCCCATAGCCTCCACGGACTGTAGAGGGGAGTTGACCAGGGCAAGGACAAGGTCCAGGTCGTGGATCATCAGGTCCAAGACCACAGCCACATCCATTCCCCGCGGGTGGAAGGGGGAGAGCCTATGGGCCTCTATAAACCGGGGCTCAATTTTCAACCCCCTAAGCGAGGTAAAGGCGGGGTTGAACCTCTCTATATGTCCTACCTGAAGGACCTTCCCCTTGCTTTGGGCCATCTTCACCATCTCCACCCCCTCATCCAATCTACCGGCAAGGGGTTTCTCCACCAGGACCGCCAGCCCCTGAGAGAGGGCCTCTATAACTACCTCGTAATGGGAGCTGGTGGGGACAGCAACCACTACGGCCTCTGCCTCCTTGAGGAGGTCACTTAGGTGGGGCCAGGCCCTCACCCCCAGACTTTTGGCTACCCTTTCCCCCTTTGCCTGGTCTTTATCAAAGAGGCCCACCACCTGGGCTAGGGGAAGCTCTAAAAGCCTCTGGAGATGATACTTGCCTAAGTGGCCAACCCCAATTACACCTATTCTTATGCGCGGCAATTTGCTCCTTTCGGGGTTAAATTAGCAAAAAGGGGTGGGGCCGTCAACCGATAATTTCCGAGTCCACTGATATTTCTGGGGAGTTGGCGATGGATTTGGGCCTCAACCCAATCCCTATGATATAGCTGTAAGGGGGGTAAGAAGATGTGTGACCTGCTGTGGTTAAGGAAGGCGGGCTTTTCTATCGCTACGCTGGAGGACTTCTTTGGAGACAAAAAACCAGGCGGCAGAACTCCGGTTCTGCCGCCTGGTTTGCCTTCAAGTCTGGGCACCTGATAGCCCGTCGGTGAGGATGAGAACATCTGACCTATGACTAATCCGGGTTAACTGCTATTTGTGCCCTCGGTTAGAGTCTGATTTTGTGGTGACCCCGCAGCTAACTCCTCATTGATCTTCTTGGCTGATCTGTTTGCATCAATCATCCCCCATATCCAGAGTAGGGGCGTGGTGATGAAACCAACTATGACAAACATCAGGGCGATGGATGCCGCATAGAGGATGATGAAGCCAATCCCTTTGCCAATCTGTCCGTTATAGATTTGACCAAGTCCCATATAGAAGAAGGAAAGAACAGTGGCAATTCCTGGGTTCTTGAAGAATTTCGGCGGTTGATCGGTCATAGAAACCTCCTTTAAGCAGTTCTTGGTAGTTGGGAATTTACCTTGATGATTTCTGACTGAAGCCCAGCATCAGAGTTATCTCGTTCTTGCCCACCCCTCCCGCCTCTAAGGATAGCGCATAACCCTGGGGCAGTTGGATATCCAGCCCGATGACTGGACGGAGGGATTGCTGGTCGTCGGAGAAGTCATTGCTGCTTTTGGCCATCGACTGGTTGGAGGAGATTAGATACTTGGTCCAATCCTTCTTTCCATCAAGCCAGGTTTTCTCCAACCCCAGATAGAGGTCAACCTTCTTTATCTGAGTGGCAAAGGCCAGGGCGGCCTGATATTCCCTCCAATCATATTTGTTGTTGATACGAAAATGGTTGTTCTGGACAGAGCCCTGGGAGGTAAAGGCCACCCCCAGGCCCATAAGGAGGAACCTCGATCTCCCTATTTTTATGGGCTTAATTTTTATCCCCCCACCATAGGCGAAGCGGGTATCGCCCTGGAAATCACTGAAACCAGCGGCTTTGGAGGGGACCTTAAGGTTCGCCGCTCCCAGCTTCAGGAAAAAGTCTGCATAATCGGATAGACCATAGGTTCCCTTGATGAAAAAGCGGTGAGAGGCGATCTCAAACTTCTTGGGCGACGTCGCCCCGCTCTCCTCCACAATCCTTCCCACATAGTTATATTCAACCGCTACCCTTTCCCCCCTCGCCTCCTCTATCCCGATCACATTTCCCAAGGATTGGGCTCTGCTCTCCTTTATATTGGGGATAGAAACGAGGAAACAGAGAATGGCACCAACGGCTATCCTTTTGACCATAACATCCCTCCTTCTCATTTGACCTCAACCGTTTTGCTCAAGGTAATCCCTCCATAGCCTGGATCAGCATCTTCCACTATGATGGAGACCTTCCCCGAATCAGGGGGAGCAGTGAAGATGAAACCGGAGGCCACTCCATATTCATTTGTTGTCCCAGAAGGAGGAGCAACTGACCCTCCTCCTTGGGAGCTTACATTTAATTGGTGTCCCCCCAAGGGGTTGCCATAGTAGTCCTCGATATTAACCGAGAAGGCATTTTGAGAACTAATATCCACCGTAGCGGGAATATCAATGGAGGAATTTTCTGAACTGGCCGAGGTAGTGCGGAAGTTGATGTTTACAGTGGCACTAGCCCCCCCGAGCAACCCTGATCTTGCCGTTACAGCAGCAACAGCTCCTATTCCATCATCAGGGGTAGTGAGTGAGTAGTCCTTATCCAATATCTCACTGGTTATCTCGGCCTCGGCTATGCTGGCATGCACCCCATCCTCAGTTGTTGCCGAGCCGCTGATCGTCCCCTGAGTCGTCTCGAACTTAACCTCGGTCCCCCCTACAACATAGTGGCCGTTTACATCTAAGACCTCCACAAATATCTTGCCCTTGTCCTTTCCGTCCGCTTCCAAGCTCGGGGGATACCCGATAAAGTTGATGGTAACCGGCGGTCCGGAAACGATAATTCCCACGCTGTCCTTGATGGTTCTTGTCTGGGGATCGGTGGTTCTGGTGGAGCCCACCACCCAGGCTATGCCGTCATCCCAAGGGTCAGTGGAACTGATGTAGGTAACTTCAGTCTTTCCATTTGTGGTAACGCTGTTCTTCGTCTCTACCTGCCCCTCCTCCGTAGAGAAGTAAACTGCGGTGCCGTCTGGAACTGGATTGCCAAACCTGTCGCTGACTATTGCCAAAACATTTGAAGGGACATCATCTATGTCCCAACCCCTTATGTTTAGCGGATCTGCGCTCAGGGAGATAACATAAGGGGGACCACTGCAGATCGTCACCTGAGTTGCCTGGGAATAGACCCCATCGGAGAAGGCTTCGATTTGCACGGTTCCCGAGAGGGTGCCGCTGTGTAGATGAACCTTGGCCTGGCCGCCGGAGTCGGTTAGCTTCGTTATCGGCCCGTAGCCGGAGTCCTCCAGGCTCTCGCCTCCCGCTGGCCCCTGGAGGATGCGGAAGGAGATCTCCAATCCCTGAGGGACGGGATTGTTGAATATGTCCAGTCCGGTTGCCGTGATCTCGCACACCTCATTTCCTCCGGTCCCCTTGACCTGAATGAAGGATCTGTCCACCCCAATGTCTATACCCCAGATTTGCCTCAAGGGCTTGAGGGTGATTACTCCATCGCTCTGGGCGGCCCCCGCGGTGGCTTTGATGTAGACCGCTTGAGGGCTTGTTCCGGAGATGTAGTGGACGGTAGCCTGGCCACCGGAGGTGGTTGCCGTTGAGGGGATGCTCCCCACTGCATTCCACTCCCCATCGCCGTTGGCATCAATGACCAGGGAGTCCACCCCTGAGGTGAAGGAGCCATCGCCGTTGATATCCACAAATTTCTCCCCCGCAACGAAGGTGACCGGTGTTCCATCAGGAACAGGCTGACCCTGGATGTCGGTTACAGTGGCCACAACGGTGGCCGTGTCCGCCCCATTGGCCAACAGGGGGGAGGTGGGGGTTATCTTTAGGCTGATATTAAAGGGTGCGCCTGGGGTCACCTCCCTTCTTCCTTTAACGGGGATGGTGAGCCCCATGCTGTCCCCACTTGATGTGACCGTTGCCGTTACCCTGGCCAGATGATCGGCGGTATCGGCTTGGGCAATGAGGTTGGTCCAAACCCCTCCCTGGCTATCCGAGGTAGCCGAGCCTGGGCTTATGGTTCCATAGGAGGTAGTGAAATTGACCGTCTCCCCCTGCCGGGGCAGGTTGTCCTCATCCACTACCCTGGCGGTGATGAGCAGGGTATCGCCAGCCTGCAGGGTATCAGAGGAAGCGTAAAGGGTATCTATGAAAACTGTGCCAGTGGTTTCCTGGACGGGGTTAAGGCCCTCCTTCTTCCCACAGCCTGTCCAGAGCCCGAACATCAGGATTAGGGTAAATATGGAGAATATAAGCTTTTTGCCCCTCATTTTTCCTCCTGGTTTAGATTTTGTTCTCAAGATTATCAGATTACAAAAGGTCTGTCAAGGGGAAAATTGATAATTTGAGCAACTATAGTGGCTCACAAAAAATTTTATCCAATTGTTGACAGCTTACGGAGGTCAGGGAGCACGGCAGGCAGGTGTCGGTTGCCATGGATTCCCCTGATCCCTGTTCTCTGACCACAGTTGTGGGAGAGGTCTCCAGACCTCGATTATAATTCTCCCTCCACTGGTGGGAGGGAGTTAGAAGGAGGGGGTTTCTTAGAGGGGAATTTCACCCTCATCCTTCGGCAAGTTCTCGGCTTGAGTTCGGGCCGAAGACTCAGGGTAGGCTCCAACCTTTCCCTGCAAGGGAGAGGTAAAGTCGACATCAGGCTTGCCCGAGGCTCCGCCCAGGGGAGATGTCCTCCACATCTTGTCTCCTTATGGATTTCATCATCCATAACGACAGAAGCAACGATTATGTTTGATTTTTGTTGTGGGCTACTACAGTTTGATCCTATTATCGGCTATTTTTAGAAATTCTTTAGCTGTTTTCTTTACTCCCCACGCCAGTTCCCCATTCAAGTAACAGAGGCAAATTGTAATCCCTCGGCTCTGAAGAGTTAGTTACCTGATATAATCGGCAACTACGGAGATGGTTGTTCAGTTAGGGAAGCAGTGATTTAGCCAGGGAGCTATTTTCGAGAAAATAATTTGCTTGATTTCGGGAAGGTAAAGGTTATAATTATAGCGAGGGGAGTTGCCAACCCACTTCGATGATTCTGGCTTCAACCCCAACAGCAAGTAAAGGTTGACTGAAGGCCATAGAAGGGGGAATATGAAGGAGTTAAGGGATAGGCTTTTGAGGTTTCAGAGGAGGGCCAAGGAGTTGGCCAATCTTCTGGCTGGATATGGGAGAATGGAGGGGGAGCCCTCTTCCAATCCCTTTGTTATGGAGGCCCTCCTTTTGAAGATGGAGAAGCTCAAGGCTGGGTTGGAACCTGGCCAGCTTATCCCCAATTTGAGCCGCTGGCTGGATGATCAGAGGCTGAGGTTAAAGCGGTGGAAGGAGGAGTTTAAATCCGACTTTGGCCGGAAGTTAGAGGGGGAGTTGCAGGCTAAGGGGTTTAAGCTGCGTGGGCAGTATCCTAACCTCTATGCTGGCCTCTACTCCCTGAAGCCCAACTTCCTGCAGGGGGAGGTGGCCATCTCCTGGGGGCCGGAACCGGTGAAGAAGATAAGGCTTAACCCCCAGGAGGTGGTAGATTCCATCCTCAGGTTTGAGGAGGAGCTTAAGGGAAGCCCATTTGAGCCCGATTCTTATCTCTCCCTGCTCAAGGAGGCCTACCACCGGGCCTTAAGGGGAGGGGAAGGGGAGAGGGCACTGATTGTTGGGGTTTTGGGAGAGCTTGCCTTTCTCAGGCAAGGGGATAGGTTTAAGGCAAATCCCATCAAGTCGAATTATATTGGTTACGGAAGGGCACAATTTGGCTACGATCTCTACCGCTTAAGGAGGATAAGGGGGGAGGAGTTATCCCTCTGGGTGGCTACTTTCGAGGCAACAAAGAGGAGAGACAAAGTAATCTTTGTCCCTGATGATGAGGAGAAGGGGACGAGATATGCCTATCTCTCCATAAGGGGGTAAGCCAATGAAACCAGGGTTGGCCAAGGCTATAATAAACAGGTTGGGGGGGACCGGGACCCCCCCAGAGTTTGGGGTAGAGTCCTTTACCGTGGGGTTGGACCCCTGGTTGGGGATAATAGATGAGGAGTATTTAGAGAGTTTTATCAAGTTAGGAGGTTCGGCCTTCAAGTTAGTAGTTGGCAATTACGGAGGGGGGAAGACCCACTTCCTCTACCGGATGAGGGATATAGGCTGGTCGCGAGGTTATGCGGTAAGTTATGTGGCCCTCTCCCCGGTGGAATGCCCCTTCAACAAGCTGGAGCTTGTCTATAAGGCTACGATGGCCAACCTGATGTATCCGATGAGGGGGGAGGGAGAGATAAAGCCCTGGGAGAGGGGGATCGATGGTTTCCTCCGCAACTGGTATATGGAGAAGGTGGAGGAGTTTGGGGAGAAAGGGGAGGAGTACCTCACCTCCTATGTCCGCTCCCTGGCAGGGATAGAGTCCTCCAGCTTTGCCAATGCGGTCAAGGAGGCCTTTCTCTCCCTGCAGAGGGGAGGTCAGGACTATGAACGGATACTCCAGTGGTTGAAGGGGGAAGAGATCGATCGCCCCATCCGCAATGAGTATGGGATCACCGAAAGGGTGGACAAGCCCACCGCCTTCCGCCAGCTCAGATCCTTGGCCCAGTGGATCAAGGCCATTGGCTATGCAGGCCTGGTCCTCCTCTTTGATGAGGCGGAGAGAGGTTTAAGCATTGCCTCCTCCCGGGAGAGGAGGGCAGCTATGGATAACCTCAGGCAACTGATAGATGAATGTGGAAACAGCAGGCTCCCCGGGGTGATGATCTTCTATGCCATTCCCGATGAAAGGCAGCTCTTGGAGGAGAGATTGGAGGTCTATGAAGCCCTGCGTCAGAGGCTTTCCGGGGTTCTCACTGGGCTTAATCCCAGTGGGGTGAGGATAAACCTGGAGGAGTTGGGGATGGAGCCGGTGGAGTTCCTCAGGGAAGTGGGGGAGAAGCTCTCCGCTATCTACCAGGCTGCCTATCCCCCCTTTAGCTTCCACCGGGATAACCTTAGGGAGACCATCTCCCACCTGGCCCAGGTGGCCTATGAGGAGAGGTATGCTGATGTGGGCCATAGGCGGGTCTTTGTGAAGGGGATAATTCAGGCCTTTCACCTCCTGAGAAACAATCCCGCTGAGCCCATAGGAAGGGAGATGGCCAGAAGGATTATTCGGGATCAATTGATGACCTTGGAGATGGAGCTTCAGGAAGAGGCGAATCATAAGGAGTATTAAATGATTGGGAGTAAGGTCTATCATCAAGGCTTAGGTGAGGGGAAGGTTGTGGATACCAGATGGCGAGGGATGCATCTCTTGGTGGAGTTTGCCAATGGCCTCACCCTTTGGATGAACCGGGAGACCTTAAAGCTGCTTACCCCGGTCGAGAGGAAGAAACCACCTGCTCAGCCCCGGCATATCCCCACCAAGGGGGGGGATTTCCGATCACGAAGGATGATCGAGGCCTTCAGATTAGGAGTGGTTCCCTCCTTGGCCATCAGTGACTTCACCTTTGGCCGAGATAAGGAGCTGCGGGAGGTGGAGCAGGCCTTTGAGGGTTTCTCCCACAAGGGCGGTGAGGTTCTGGCCATAGAGGGAGAGTATGGGTCAGGGAAGACCCACCTCTTGGACTATATCCTTGGCTGGGCCCTGCGGCAGGGATACGCTGTGGGCCGGGCGCAACTCGATAGGTTTGATGTCACCCCATATCGCCCCAAGCACATCTACCGGGAATTGACCAGGACCCTGAGGTTTATCCAGGGGAATGAGGAGATAGGCTTCCCGGAAATATTGAGGAGAGCCAAGGGGATGGACCTTCCCTCCCCCCATTTCTTCCTCTCCAAGGCCCTCTGGCTCCTCTCCCAGGATGAGGACCTTCCTGCCCTCTGGAATTGGATCGGGGGGGAAGAGATGGGGAGGGATTACTTAAACTACCTTAGATATTGGAAATTGCCGGTCCTCTTAGATCACACCCCGGCAGTGGACATCTACTGTTACCTGCTTAGCGGCTTAGGATACCTGATTAAGGGATTAGGAGGAAAGGGGTTGGTGCTGGTCATCGATGAGGCTGAGACCCTCTTTCACCTCTGGTGGACCCCCTATCAGAGGATTGGCCTTTATCTCTTTAAGGGCCTGGTGGGCACCGCCCTCAACCTTCCTCGGTTGACCGCGATAAAGAAGGGGGATGGGGAGAGGGACCCAGGCCTAAATGTAGGTTGGGTTGATGAGGAGGGGTACATTCACTCCGGTATGCGTCCCTTCCCCTACCTTTATCAGCGTCCCTCCCATATATTTTTGGTCCTCGGCTATACCCCCTCCTCTTCCCCTTACTACCAGGGGATAGAGGAGCTTGTCCCTCAGGGGAAAACCATTACCCTTTCCCCCCTCTCCACCTCCGAGTACTCCCTGATGTTAGAGAAGGTCATTGAACTTTACGGCCAGGCCTTCCCCTCATTTCGGGCGGACCAAGGGGTGAGAGCCCTGTTGACCAAGGATTTGAAGGAGAGGGGGGTGAGGATGTTCCTCAGGGAGGCGGTGGAATTGCTGGATCATTACCGCCATTACCGCTATGAACCTCAAGGGGTCTGAGCGGGAGGTCAGGGAGCTTCTGAGCCATTCTTGGGGGGCTTTCTTCTCCCCATTCCCCCATCTTCTCCCCATTCAGAGGCTGACCATACCCCGGGTGTTACAAGGGAGAAACCTGGTCGTCTCCTCGCCTGCGGCCACCGGGAAGACGGAGGCCGTGATGGCCCCCTTGGCCGAGCTTCTCCTCAAGGAGGATTGGGGGGGGCTGAGCATCCTCTATGTCTCCCCCACCAGGGCTTTGGTTAACGACCTCTACAAGAGGTTAAAAGGCCCTTTGGAGCGGTTGAGGATTGGCCTGTCTAGGAAGACGATGGATCACCCAGATTTTCGCCCCCAGAAACCCACCCCTGCTCTCGTTACCACCCCGGAGTCCTTCGACTCCCTCCTCTGTCGGGCGCCCCAGGCATTGGAGTCTCTGCAGGCCGTCTGCCTGGATGAGATCCACCTCTTAGATGGAACCTATCGGGGCGATCAGTTGCGGGTGCTCCTGCAGAGGCTGCGGCTTCTGCGGGGGGAACCCCTCCGCTTTTATGCTATTTCGGCAACGATAGCTGATCCCATATCCTTAGGGGAGAGGTATTTCTTCCCCTTTGAGGTGGTTCAGGCCAAGGGGAAGAGGGTGATTAAACATACCCTGCTTCCCTTTGACGATAACCTGCAGGGGTTGATCAGGGAGCTTGAGGGGAAGGGGATCAAGAAGGCCCTGGTCTTCTGCAACACCAGGAAGAAGGTGGAGGAGGTAGCCTTGCTCCTAAAGAGGCTCTGGAAATACCCGGAGAGGATATGGGTGCATCATGCCAGCCTGAGCAGGGTGGAGAGGGAAAGGGTGGAGAGGGGGATGAATCGGGAGAGGGTGGGGATCTGTGTGGCCACGATGACCCTGGAGTTGGGGGTGGACATAGGTGACATTGAGGCGGTGGTTCTCATCTCCCCGCCCCCTTCGCTGAGTGCTTTGCTACAGAGGTTGGGACGAGGCAACAGGAGAAGGGGAGAATTGGTAGCTTACGGTCTCTATAAGGATAATTGGGAGTTAACCTTCTTTAAGCTTCTCTTTGAACTTGCCCAATTAGGGTGGCTGGAGGAGGAGGATCCTCCCCTCTATCTCTCGGTGGCGGTGCAGCAGATACTCTCTTATCTTTATCAGAAGAGAAGGATAGGGGCCACCCCAGAAGCCATCCAAAGGGCTCTCTCCCCCTTGGGTTTAGAGCTTACCGATGTTATGGAACTTCTCATTCATTTGGAGAAGGTCGAATTCGTGCAGTCGCCAGGTGGGGGGGTGTACTGGCTGGGTCCCAGAGCCGAGGCTATAGCGGAGAGGGGGTTTATCCATTCCAATATAGACCGCAGCCAGGGGAGCTATCAGGTCTTTGACCTGAAGTCCGGGAGGGAGATTGGCTCGATAGAGACTTTAAGCCCCCAGTTCGTCCTCAAGGGAAGGAGTTGGGAGGTGGAGAGAAAGGATGGCTCCAAGGTTTATGTCCGCCCCTTGGATTACCAAGGGGTGGGGGCAAAGGGGGTGTTCTGTGGGGGGGGAGGCCGGATTTGGGGCCACTCCTTGGGGGCAAAACTGAAGAGGAAGTTTTTTGTGGGGGCCAAGGAGGATGACCTTCCCTTCTGTTATGCGGGGGGGATTACCAAGGTCTATCATTTCTTAGGGCCTATGTGGGGAGGGATTTGGGCCAAGTATATCAGCCTGGTTAAGGGGATAAAAGCAGAGGATTCTGGGGGCATACTCATCACCTTAGAGGGGAACCCTAACCTGGAGGAGCTCCTTTGGCTTCCGGGCGAGGAGATGGACAGGGTTTTAGAAAGGTTTAGGGGCCCATTGCTGGAGCAGCTTAACCTTGGTTCCTTCTTCCGTTATCTCCCCTCCAATTTCCAGGATGATGCCCTGAGGGAGGTCCTGGGGACCGAGCAGATGGCCGATTACATAGGGGAGTTCAATCCCCTTAGGGTGGAAGAATGCCCTTGACAGGGAGGGAAAAATTTCATTATAATAGAGGTGGTCGCTACACTGAAGCGGGCAGCGGTCAGTTTAATGATTTGCAAAAATGTGCTGTCAGGAGTTACCTCCTGACAGCTCTTGAAAGGTCTGGAGACCTCTCCTACATAGATAATGAACTGTAGGGACAGGTCTTTAGACCTGTCCGAAGGAAGCGGACAGACATAAATGTCTGTCCCTACATCTAAGCTGCTGAGCGGTCAGATCCCCTGCCCGAGCCGTCAGAACCCCGATTCTGACGGCAAAAAGGGAAGGGTGACAGAAGAGGGCTTCCGCCATCTCGGGGGCGAATTTTAATTTCTACCGCACTTTAGTGCGAGTTACTATGAAGTGTGGTAACTCCTGTTGACGTAGGCTGTGACCCTGTCATAGCACTCCAAAAGGGGCTAAAGCCCTAAAGCGGTTACCCCAGCTAAAGCTGGGTAGAAGAGCGTATTGTGGGAGGCATCTCCTGATGCCGATGGATGTTGAGGTCAGGAGACCGAGGATTGGAAAATCAAGAATAAAGATGTGACCCCATTATTATTTTTTAATCCTCATTCTATCAACACTTTGAGGCTTGGTGTCTTTGTGGCATAAATAATTTAGGTTAGTAATTCTAAATAGTGGAGGTGCCCAGTTATGAAAATACAGCCAGTTGATAAAGAGCTATTTGCTCAGAAGGGGGAGGCCATATTCAAAAGTATCGAGGAAAAGCTAAAGCCAGAACACATAGGGGAAATAGTAGCCATAGAGATAGAAAGTGGTGATTATTTTCTCGGTAGAACTCATTCGGAGGCAGGAGACAAAGCTAAGCGTAGATATCCGGATAAGATTTTTTACTTTGCAAGAATTGGCGCTAAGGCGGGTGTTTCCTTTCGATAATAATGACGAGACGAATGGTCAAGGGATTTATCGATGAGCACGGAAATCCTTTAATAGAGGTGAAAGTTGGGGGCAGGAAAGAAACTACTAGCGTTCTCACACTTGTTGACTCAGGATTTGATGGTGAGTTATGTCTCCCTATTGAGGTGGCGATCCCTTTAGGTTTAGAGCTGGCAGGGATTCAAACCATAGAACTTGCCGACGGAAGCGTAAAAAGGGAGCTGATCTTCGTAGGAAGTGTAAGATGGGAAGGAAAATCGCGAAGCGTTAGAATTTCATTAACAACGTCTGAGAAAGCAATTATTGGTAGAGAGTTAATGCTTAATCGAATGCTTATTATAGATTTTCGATCAGGTGAGGTAAAAATAGAAAGATAAACCCAAAATATGCATAAACTGCAGATGAACCCCGTTAAATATACTTTCGTATTTCACAGGGTGAACCCCGTTAAATAAAAGCAAGCTTGAGAATGCAACGAAGTCCATTTCTAAATTATTTAACGGGGTAAATGCAGATTTTCACAGATTAAATAAGAATCTTTAAAAATATAGGCTTTCACCTTTCAGGTAAAAAAGGGGGTTAAACTCAATTTTTAAAAGCTCGTTACTTTGAATATCTGGTGATAATCTGGTGGTTTCCTAATGCATAATCCGGGATTATATTATGGAGGTCGTCTCCAAATCATAGGGGTGAGAGATCAACCCCTGGAGGTCAGCCTTTTGGGCGGGGGGATCGGCGGCAACCGAACCCTAGTTGAGCCCTGACCTCGGGTTTCCACTGCCCTTTAGTGTGGGGCCCTATGGAATACGTCAACCTTGTTGACGCAGGCTGTGACAGAGGTCACAGCACTCCAAATGGGCTAAAGCCCTAAAGCGGTTACCCCAGCTAAAGCTGGGTAGAAGTGTATCTTGTGGGAGGTATCTCCTGATGCCGGTCAAAAGTGTGCTGTCAGGAGTTACCTCCTGACAGCTCTTGAAAGGTCAGGAGACCTCTCCCACATAGTCAATGAATTGTAGGGAGAGGGCTTTAGTCCTGTCCGAAAGGACCATTAGGCTGAAGAAAAGCAACAAGTTCTAAGAATTGTGAGAATTTAGAGAGGCACCTTCCGAAATGGAGGAAAAATGTTGACTAAATATATAAACGCCGCTATGAATACCGCCCGATATGAAATAATGGAAGATGGAAACTACTATGGGGAAATCCCTCCCTGTCCGGGCGTTTGGGCCTCAGGAAAGACTTTAGAAAAATGTAGGGAGGAGTTACAAGAAGTTCTGGAGGAGTGGCTCATTCTCAAGCTAAAGGATGGTGATCCAATCAGGGTTATTGCTGGCATAGATTTGCAGGTGGAGGTGGCATAAACGGATATGTTTAAGCCTATTCCCAGGAGGGAGTTGATCAGGAAATTGCGTAGACTTGGTTTTGAAGGGCCCATTCCCGGCGGTAAGCATCAGTTTATGAAGAAGGGTCAGCTTAAGCTTCATATCCCTAACCCGCATAGGGGAGACATATCAGCCGGTTTAGTAAGACGCATAGCTCGGCAAGCGGGAATACGGGAAGAAGAGTGGCACAAAGCATAAATCCCTATGTATATCGGAGTCCGAAAAGGACACGGACAAACCTAAAGAAAGAGCGGACAGACATAAATGTCTGTCCCTACACGAAATACAAACTAGAAAATGGAGGTGGGGGAATGAAAGCACGCATGTTTTTCCCTTTTCTGGCTGTGGTTTTGATAGGTGTTGCCGCTATACCGGCCTTTGGCCAGAACCAATTTGTCAAAACCCTTGGCGGAACCAACACTGATTGTGGGCGCTCTGTGGTAGAGGTCTCCGAAGGGGGGCTTGTGGTTGACGGATACACTAGTAGTTACGGCGCAGGTGTTTATGATCTCCTCCTGGCCAAGTTTGATGGCTCGGGGAATCACCTCTGGACAAGAACCCTGGGGGGAGGCTCCTCGGATGGGGGGTATTCTGTGGTAGAGGTCTCCGATGGGGGGCTTGTCGTCACCGGATACACTAATAGTTACGGCGCAGGCGGTAAAGATCTTCTGCTGGCCAAGTTTGATGGTTCAGGAAATCACCTCTGGACAAGGACCCTGGGGGGAAGCGACTATGATTATGGGTATTCTGTAGCAGAGGTTTCTGATGGGGGGCTTGTCGTTACCGGATACACTTATAGTTACGGCGCAGGTTATTGTGATCTCCTCCTCACCAAGTTTGATGGCTCAGGCAATCATCTGTGGATAAAGACCCTGGGGGGAACCGGCGGGGATTGGGGGAACTCTGTGGTAGAGGTTTCTGATGGGGGGCTTGTGGTCGCAGGACAGACTAATAGTTACGGCGAAGATGGTTGGAGTCTCCTGCTGGCCAAGTTTGATGGTTCAGGAAATCACCTCTGGACAAGGACCTTGGGGGGAACCGCATACGATGAGGGGTTCTCTGTTGTAGAGGCTTCGGATGGGGGGCTTGTGGTCACAGGGGGGACTAGTAGTTACGGCGCAGGTGTTTATGATCTCCTCCTGGCCAAGTTTGATGGCTCGGGGAATCACCTCTGGACAAGAACCCTGGGGGGAGGCTCCTCGGATGATGGGGGGTATTCTGTGGTAGAGGTCTCCGATGGGGGGCTTGTCGTCACCGGATACACTTACAGTTACGGCGCAGGTGTTTATGATCTCCTCCTGGCCAAGTTTGATGGCTCGGGGAATCACCTCTGGACAAGAAGCCTGGGGGGAAGCGACTATGATTATGGGTATTCTGTAGCAGAGGTTTCTGATGGGGGGCTTGTGGTCACAGGACGGACTAATAGTTACGGCGCAGGTGTTTATGATCTCCTCCTGGCCAAGTTTGATGGTTCAGGAAATACCTGCTTGGGGGAGTTTGTCACTCCCGGTGTCCAGAGCGTCTCTCCTACTATAACCACTCCTTCCCCCTCCGTCAACACTCCGTCGCCGACCATTACCAGTCCAGACCCCACAGTTACCTCACCTACTCCGACTACAACCGTGGTGTGCGAGCTGGTTGCGGGTGCGATTGAAGGCACAGTGATAGATGAGAGTAACCAGCAACCGCTTGAAGGAGTATTAGTAGAGGCGATGCAAGGAGAGAGCATAATCGTTAGCGATAACACAGAATCGGATGGGAGCTACAGCATTCCCAATTTACCTGTAGGCACTTACAATGTCCGAGCGTCAAAAGACGGTTATGAGACCAAAACCGAAAATGGAAAAGAGGTAATTGCCGATCAGACCACAACAGTTGATTTCCAGCTCAATCCCAGTCCCTCGGATACGCTGTTCTTTGATGATTTCGCTGATGGGAATGATGATGGCTGGCAGAAATACGGCGGTTGCACCTGGACCGTGGAAAATGAAGAATACACCTCCAGTGTGAGCGGTACTGAGGTCTGGTGTCTCAGTGTGGCCGGTAACTCTGACTGGGCGGATTATATCTTTGAGGCCGATGTCTATGGAGAAGAAGGAGTAGATAAGGTAGTGGTGGTTCGGGTCGTTGATGAGAACAACTTTTATGCGGTGAATGTGAGAAGCGATTGGATGGGTGCAGATGAGGTTACTCTCTCCAGAATAGTGGATGGAGTCTCCACTGAGATCACCACTGCTGAATATTCCAGCCAGCTTAATACCTGGTATCACATCAAAGTCAAGGTTATCGGCGGTAACATAAAAGTCCGGGTAGATGACAACCTGGTTATAGACTACACCGATACAGATACCCCTTTAGACCACGGTCGAATTGCCGTCACAGCCTACTCCGGTGGCTACGGAAGCGCCACCGTGAAGTTTGACAATGTGCTAGTGGGACGATCATCTGATATGCTTGGAACAATTTCCGGCATTGTAGAAGACTCATACACCGAGGAACCGTTAGGGGGCGTTCTTGTGGAGGCGATGCAGGGAGAGAACATAATTGCTCACGACAACTCGGAATCAGATGGGAGCTACGGTATTCCTGACCTACCTCCTGGCACTTACAATGTCCGAGCCTCAAAGGATAGTTATGAAACCGATACCCAAACTGGCAAAGAGGTGACTGCCGGGCAGCCGACGACCGTAAATTTTGAGCTTCTCCTGGCGTTTTCGGTTGAGACAGAATTCTATGACCAATTCTATATCGCGTATAACAAGATAACAGATATTCTTGAATTGCCTTTTCAAGTAACCAATACTGGTGTAAGAGCTATACATGATGTAGTTGTAGGTGCATATGCTGGGGGCGAAGTAGTTCCAATTGATGTAAGCCATTGGGACATCAATCCACAGGACGGTAAAATCGATATTATTGAACCGGGAGGAGGACCAAACCCAATTCATTTCTTCGGGGACTATACTCCTTATTTGTATATCCCCAAGTGCTGGGAAGACAAAGATGTTACAGTAAGAGTTGAGGAAATTGAAGGGCAACCAGTAAATTTTGAGGATTCTAAAGAATTGTCGGTATACTATTGCATTGGTGGCGAACTCACAGATTTACATCCGTTTCGGTTGGACCCCGATGGATATCAATTCCCAAACCCGCATTTCTCTGATTGTTTTGAGAAAAAGGTATTGGAGTTAGGGAAGTTGTCCATCACTATCTTTCCTGAGCTTACTAAGGATTTCGGTGGCCACTGTTTTGGCATGTCCGCTTCAAGCATAGCCTACTTTGTAGATCCAGATTCTAAACCTGCCTCTGTTCGCGAAAAAGACACATACGCTATGGAACCCGGTGACGATGGAGTAATACCCGCCATTGTTGACTATCATCTAACTCAATTTCTGCATGGCCGATTTTATAAATTCTTCTGGGGTGATGATCCAAATGAGGCTCAATCCTCTGCCCTTGACCTAATCAGTGCGAATCAACCATGCATTGTTGCTCTCAGAGGTGGTGGAGGCCACGCTATCACCGGATATAAAATAATCCGCGATGAATCAGACACAGACACTCTATCCTATCTATATGTCTACGACAATGAGCGACCCGGCCAATGGGTTTATCCAATATCTTTCGATTTGGTTGAGGACACGTTTACGTGGCCCGCTGATACAGACAAGGACAAGCTTTATATCTTTGAGCCCTTTGTGATAATGACCGAGGAGCAAATGAGAGCAGAGATTCAGGAAGCCGTCAAACAAACAGCTCAGAATCTGTGGTCAAAAACCTCCTCCCGGTTTTCGTCGGTTTGGCAAAGACTCCATCCCGGAGGGAAATCCCGTTCCTATACAGGAGGAAATCTGGTTCGGATGTTGCTAACCGATGAATTTGGACGACGGTTGGGATTCGTTGACGGAGCAAACTTTGTGAATGAAATACCCGGTTCCGAGGTTGTCTTTCTGGAGAGCTATGGGGATGATAGCTTAACCGTTGATACTTTGTCCTTTTATGATGTGCCCAAGGACTTGAACTACACCGTGGATTATTTCAGTCTGGATTCTTGCTATTTCAGGGCTGAGGTGCTGAAGCCAGAATCAGAGGAAACCGCTCTCACTTTGGGTTACGATAGTATTGCGGTATTTCCAAATACCATAGCCACCCTGCACGTTGATAGCTTGGAAAACTATGACATAGGAGTTGACTACGATGGCGACGGGGAGATTGATACTACCATAGCCCCTACGATAGCAAATAGCCCACCGGCTGGTTTTGATCTTCTTCATCCCGTCAACCACGACAGCGTTTCTACCCTGGCCCCAACATTGACCTGGGCAAGCTCATTTGACTTAAATGGTGATGAAATCCACTATAGGGTTTACATAGACAGTGATTCATCTTTTCTCACTCCTGATTCCTCAGAGGAGTTATTGGATACAAGCTGGACAGTCACTACATCCCTATCCGATTCAGCGACATATTATTGGAAAGTAGCTGCCTTTGACAGCCTCAATCCGAGAACCTGGTGTATCGAACCCTATTGGGATTTTGTAATCCCATATGGTGTGGGGGTGAAACAGGGGTCGGCAACTCAGCCCCCTCAAAGGTTCGCTCTCCTTCCTAATTACCCCAACCCCTTTAACCCGATTACTGAGATCAAATACACCTTACCCAGGGATTGCTATGTGAAACTTGAGATCTACAACATTTTAGGCCAGAAAATAGTGACTTTGGTAGAAGGGAACTTGAAGGCAGGATACAAGACAGCCAGGTGGGATGCGGGTTCATTTTCCAGCGGCATATATTTTTACAGATTACAAGCGGGTGATTTTGTGCAGACGAGGAAGATGGTGTTGATCAGGTGAAGAAACCGTAGATCGTTACTCGTAGATCGTGATCGGGTGTCTGTCAGGGCAGGAGCCCTGACAGCACAAAGGTTTGACCGTAATATAATCCAAGATAATCGATCTTGAAGAAGGGGAGGAGTTAGATGCATTATAATTTCACTGCAATATTCGAGAAGGGGGAAAAATATTATATCGGTTATTGTGTGGAGATACCTGAAGCAAATGGACAGGGGAAAACAATTGAGGAGTGTAGACAAAGTCTGGTTGAGGCAATCAAATTGGTAATTGAAGATAGGAAAGTTGAGGTTACGAAAGGTTTGCCCCGGGATGTGATTAAAGAAGAAGTTAAGGTAGAATGAAAAGGAAGCAGTTTATGCAACATCTAAGGCGATATAGATGCTTCGTTAAGAGAGAAGGTACCAGGCATACTTTGGTGCAAAATGCTATTAATGGCGTGAGAGAAACAGTGCCAAGGCACATAGATCGAGAGACGAGAAACGAGAGACGAAAGGCGAAAGAGGAAAAGCAAAGGGCGAAAACAAGAAAATGGAAAATAGGAAAAGCTGAATGCTGACGGCTGAAAGCCGAGTCAATCAGGATTCGTGTTCAAGGTTTTATAATAATTAGAGGAAAAGGAGGGATTTATGGCCGTGATTGAAGTAAAGAGAGAGGGGAACCTCTTGGCGGACTCGCGTCACATCCAGGAGGAGATGGACCTCCTCCTCAACCATTTCTATGAAATGAGGTATCCTCCGATGTTGATCTCTGAGAGGCTCTGGAGGCCTCCGATGGATGTCTATGAGACCGATAGTGAGGTCCTTATTGTTATGGAAGTGGCTGGGATGAGGAATGAGGATTTCAACATCACCGTCAAGGATGAGGTTCTTACCATCCAGGGGCAGAGGTTAATGGAGGGGAAGCAGCGGAAAGCATACTACAGAAATATGGAGATCAACTTCGGCCCCTTTGAGAGAAATGTGTACCTTCCTCAATCGGTGAATACCAACGACATATCCGCTACCTACAGGGATGGTTTTTTGGTGATCAAGGTGGGGAAGGGTCCCCGGGAACTTCCCCAGGAGTTAACCATTAAGATAGAATAGGACAGGAAATGGAACCGATTAAACCAAAAGAGATCAAGCTTCCCAAGGAACTTCCTATTCTTCCCACCAAGCAGATAGTGGTCTTCCCCTATCTGATTGCCCCCTTGGTGGTGACTGACAAGGATTATTCCAAGATGATCGATGAGGTCCTGGCAGGGGACAAGATGATTGGCCTCTTTGCCCAGAAGGACCCTCGGGTAGGGAAACCAGGGATAGATGAAATATTCCTCTCCGGGACTGTAGGGACGATTATCAAACTCCTCAGATTCCCCGATAACAGCATCAGATTCTTAGTGCAAGGACTGGCCCGCATTAGGATAAAGAAGGTGACGAAGAGCGAGCCTTATATCATAGCCCGCGTGGAGAGGACGGAGGAGAGGAGGGAGGCGAGCATTGAGATCGAGGCTTTGAAGAGGAATATCCTCGTCCTCTTCGAGAAGGTGGTCTCCCTTGCCCCCTACCTGCCAGATGACCTCCAGGTCTCGGCGATGAATATAGAGGATCCGGGAAGATTGGCCGATATGATCGCCACCAACCTGAACCTGAGCATAGCCCAGAAGGAGGAGATATTGGAGGCCTCCGACCTCAAGTTCAGATTGGAGAAGCTTACCCTGTTTTTGAATAAGGAGTTGGAGGTTTTGGAGCTTTCCAAAAAGATCCAGAAGGAGGCCGCCTCCGAGATGGGGGAGATCCAGAAGAAGTATATCCTCAGGGAACAGCTTAAGGCCATCCAGAAGGAATTGGGTGAGGGGGATGCGGTGACTATGGAGGTGGCGGAGCTGAAGCGGAAGATCAAAGAGGCCAATATGCCCCCCCAGGCCTTAGAGGCAGCCCAAAAGGAGTTGGACAGGCTCTCTAAGATGAACCCCGCAGCTGCCGAATACACGGTCTCCCGCACCTACCTGGACTGGTTGGTCTCCCTTCCCTGGCAGAAGTCCACCGAGGACCTGCTGGACATCAAGAAGGCCAGGAAGGTCTTAGACGAGGATCATTATGATTTAAATCAGGTAAAGGAGAGAATACTTGAGTATCTGGCGGTGAGGAAGCTTAAGGAGGATATGAAGGGGCCGATCCTCTGTTTTGTGGGGCCTCCTGGGGTGGGGAAGACCTCCCTGGGGATGTCCATAGCCCGGGCTATGGGACGGAAGTTTCTGCGCATCTCCTTGGGAGGGATGAGGGATGAGGCGGAGATCAGGGGTCATCGCCGCACCTATGTGGGGGCGCTCCCCGGCAGGATAATCCAGGGGATAAAGCGGGCCGGATCGCGGAACCCCATATTTATGTTGGACGAGGTGGACAAGATAGGTCAGGACTTTCGGGGAGATCCCGCCTCCGCCCTCTTAGAGGTCTTGGACCCAGAGCAGAACGATAGCTTCTCCGACCACTACTTAGATGTTCCCTTCGATCTTTCTAAGGTGATGTTCATCACCACGGCCAACATCCTGGATCCCATCCCCGATGTCCTCCTCGACCGCATGGAGGTGATCAGGATACCCGGGTATACGGATCGGGAGAAGGTGATGATCGCCAAAAGGTATCTCATTCCCAAGGAGCTCTCCAACCATGGCCTCACCTCTAAGCAACTGAGCTTTACGGACAAGGCTTTAAGTGATACCATCAATGGCTACACAAAGGAGGCTGGGCTGAGGAACTTAGAGCGCGAGATCGCCACCATCTGCCGCAAGGTAGCCAAAGAGGTTGTGGAAGAGGGAATAAAGGGTAAGGTGATAATCAAATCAAAGGATCTCCACAAGTATTTGGGGCCGGTGAAGTTCTTCTCTGAGGAGGTGGAGAGGGTGGACAGAATAGGGGTAGCCCCGGCCCTGGCCTGGACCAGAACGGGGGGGGAGGTGATGTTTGTGGAGGCCACCAAGATGAGGGGGAACAAGTCCCTCACCTTGACCGGCCATATGGGGGAGGTGATGAAGGAGTCCGCCCAGGCCGCTTTAAGCTATATAAGGTCAAGGGCCCAGCGGTTGGGTATAGCCGAGGATTTCTACGATAAGCTGGACATCCATGTCCATGTCCCCGCTGGGGCCATACCAAAGGATGGCCCCTCGGCAGGGATAACCATAGCCACGGCCCTGGCCTCCCTGCTCACCGGAAGGAAGATTAAACCCAGGCTGGCTATGACCGGAGAGATAACCCTCAGGGGGGAGGTTCTGCCCATTGGGGGGTTAAAGGAGAAGACCCTGGCCGCCCATCGCTCCGGGGTAAGGACCGTAATCCTGCCCAAGAAAAATGAGAAGGATTTAGAGGAGATCCCCGAGGAGATCAGGAAGGATGTAAAGTTTATCTTTGTGGAAACCGTGGATGAGGTATTGGAAAATGCCCTGAGCAACAGGCGAAAGCTAAAGGGAAAAGTTACAAAGAATTGAAAGGAATGGAAGGAAAAGCTTTTCAACCCTCTTCAGTTCTTTGTAAAAAATGCGAGTGGGCCAACTATTCGTTGCGATTCGACAGTTTTTATGGTATTAAAGAGGTAATCAAAAATGGAGGGTATTGCTCTTGAGATTTCATTCAAGGCAAGAATGTTCCAAATCTACTACCGGGAGGCAATGATGGGTATTAAAGCCCTGTATAAGGATAAGATCATCAGACCGTTAGAACCCTTAAAGGGCGTTCGAGAGGGATTGATAGAAATCGAGATAAAACCAACCTCTGGTAAGTCAAGTGTGGTGGCACGGACGAGGGGGACTGTAAAGCTCCCCTTAGAAATAGCTCGAGAGATCGCCGAAAGCGAGGAATTTTCTTATGAGGATTGATCAAATCTCGGACAATTCTACTGTTTACCTCGATGCTAACATCTTTCTGTATCACTATGAAGATATTTCTCCTGATTGTAGTTCTTTGTTAGAACCCACATTCCGGAAAATCAAATTTTGGATTCGTAACTTATTGATTTTCAAAGACAAATTTTCTAGATTTTTATGGACTACATTTCAATTGCCGGTTATTAAAAAACTACCTAATTGGTTGATTTTTCCGTAGTTGTTCGTATTTGACCTTAAATTTTTTCCGGAATGTGGGTTAGAAAGGGTTGAAAGGGGCAGGGTTAAGGCTGTTACATCAACTCGTGTTTTGGATGAAGTCCTTCATAGAAGGTTGATAGCAGAGGCTATCTCGTTGTATGGATGGTCAATAAAGCAAGTTGTTAAGAGGTTAAAACAAAATCCGGAGAAGCTTAAAAAGATAAGCAAACATTGGGAGGATGTAGAGGAGTTATTAAAAATTGGGATCGAGATCTTCACCTTCTCGTTGGAAGATTTACTTATGGCAAGAAAGATACAAGGGCAATTTGGGCTTCTCGTCAGCGATTCCTTAACAGTCTGTCTGATGGAGAAACACGAAATAAAGACATTAGCTACAAGGGATGAGGATTTTATCAGAGTTGAATCTATAGATGTTTGGATGCCTCGGATAAATAGGGAAAACCAAAGGGAATAGAAGAAATAGTTACAAGGAATGGAAGGGAAAACTTTTCAATTCCTTTCAACCCGTTGTAAAAAGAGAGGGAGAATCATATGTCTAATATCAGGGAACCTGTAGTTGCTGGAAGCTTCTATCCGGCGAATCCCGGTTCGCTTTCCCAGCAGGTAAGAGAATTCCTCTCCCAGGCGGCACCGCAGAAGATAAATGGGGAGATTAAAGCCATAGTTTCACCCCATGCCGGCTACATCTATTCCGGGGGGGTGGCCGCCTATGGTTACAAGCTCCTTGAGGATTCCCCTTACGATCTAGTTGCCGTGCTCTCCCCCAGCCATAGAACCTATTTCCCTGGCCTCTCCATCTGGGATGGAGATAGCTACCGCACCCCCTTAGGGTTGATTGAGGTGGCCCAGGAGGAGGTGAGGGCTCTGCTCAGCTCCTATGATTTCATTAACTACCGGGCAGAGGCTCACTCTCAGGAGCATGCTTTAGAGGTGCAACTCCCCTTCCTGCAGGAGACCATCAAGAAATTCCAGCTCATCCCTATCATTATGGGCGATCAGTCCTACCGGCTTTGTCAGCTAGCCTCGCAGGCTCTGGCTAAGGTCCTGCAGGGGAAGAGGGCGCTCATCGTGGCCAGCTCTGATCTCTCTCATTATCATCCCTATGAGGTTGCCCACGGCCTGGATGGGGTAGTCATAGATGATATAAATGCCTTTGATCCTAAGAAGTTAGGGGAGGATATATCCCAAGGAAGGTGTGAGGCCTGTGGGGGGGGGCCGATAATCACGGCTATGCTGGCCTCCCAACTTCTTGGTGCCGACCGGGCTGAGGTGCTTCATTATGCCACTTCCGGGGATGTGATGGGGGATAGAGAGGCTGTTGTCGGCTACCTTTCGGCGGTCATCTATAAATCTTGACTTTGCGCGGAAAATCATCTTCCCAGACAATTATCCTCCTTCTGCTAGGCTTTTGTCTCGCGGGCCTGGCTATAGGCCTGTTGAAGAAGGGGGATGATAGGATAGAACCGGAGGTTAGTAAGCCGCAGCCCTGCCTCATAGAGGGGGAGGTGGAAAGGGGGAGTTCCCTCTACTACTCCCTGCTCAAGGCGGGCCTTCCCCTCTCCCAGGTGCAGAGGATAGTTGATTCTTTGAAGGGAAAGGTCAACCTGAAAAGGTCAAAACCGGGGGACAGCTATAGGCTGAAGTTGGGGGAGAATGGGGGCATCTACGAATTCACCTATCAGAACGGTAGCTATGAATATAGGCTCCAGGGGGATGCCCTCCAAACCACAGTGGCCCCAGTTCCCTACGAGGATGTAGTGCGGGGGATAGAGGGGACGATAAACAGTTCCCTCTGGGAAGCGATGAGGCCCAGATGTCAGGACGCAGAGCTGATAATGAAGTTCTCCGATATATTCAGGTGGGACATCGACTTCCTCACCGAGCCGAGGAAGGGGGACAGATTCCGCTTGCTTTATATAGAGAGGAACCAGGAGGGGAGATTTGCCGAATACGGGGAGATACTTTGCGCCCAGTATATCTCCCGCTCAAAGGTTCATACGGCCATCTTCTATGAAGATTCTAGCAGTTATGGGGACTATTATGATCCACAGGGGCAATCCCTGAAGAAGGCATTTCTCCGCGCCCCCCTGAACTATCGCCGGATAAGCTCCGGTTTCTCCCATCATCGGCTTCACCCCATCTACAAGGTATATCGTCCCCATTTGGGAGTGGATTACGCTGCCCCTACTGGGACCCCCATTGTGGCCTCTGGCGACGGGGTGATCAGCTTTGTTGGGTGGAATGATGGCTTTGGCAAATTCATCAAGATAAGGCATGGAGGAGGATATATCACTACCTATGGGCATCTGTCCAGATACGCCCGGGGGATAAAAAGGGGCAAAAAGGTTAAGCAAGGGCAATTGATAGGCTGGGTGGGCCAGACAGGTGTGGCCACTGGCCCCCATCTTGACTACCGTTTTATAGTCAACGGTCGCTATGTTAACCCTTTAAGAATACAGCTTCCTGCGGCCCGGCCTCTACCTAAGAAATACTGGGCAGACTTTTCGGCCAAGAAGGAGACCCTGCTTAAGGCCTTGGAGGGGCTCTCCGGGGAGTGGGTGGCTCACGGGGATGCAGCCCTGCAGAGGATGGCCCAGTAGATGATGGTTCCCTTGATCTTAGGGATTGCTGGAGGGACTGGGGCAGGGAAGACCACCGTAGCCCAAAGAATCGTGGAGGCCATAGGCCCGCAACTCTCCTTGGTCATCTCCCAGGATACATACTATCGGGACTGGGGGGACCTTCCCCGAGAGGAGGGGGGAAAACGCAACTTCGATCATCCATCTGCCTTTGAAAATCGGCTGCTCTCCCAGCACTTGCGGGATCTTAAGCAAGGGAATCCAGTTCCCAAACTCTACTATGATTGCAGGGTCCATACTCGTAAGGAGTCCGGGGAACTACTCAGGCCCAGGGATCTGATTGTACGGTTCGGAATTTCTTAGAGATTCCGAACCGTTGGGGGTAGTTTGAAGGGGGTATGCCCCCTTCAAGGGTGACAGCGGAGCAATCCGAGAGCGCAGGATTGCGGAGCGCCAGAGGGCCGGTGAGGCCCTATGGGAACTTAGCGACTAAAGGGAGCTAAGTTCGGTGGAGGAGATACTCCTCCTGGAAGATCAGGAATTAAGGGAGGTTTTGGATCTGAAGATCTGGGTGGAGACAAGCCCAGATCTGAGATTCATCAGAAGGCTGAGGGGGGATATGGAGGAGAGGGGGAGGACTCTGGACTCAGTTATCAAACAGTATCTTTCCACGGTGCGGCCTATGCATCTCAGATTCGTTGAGCCATCCAAGAGTTTTGCTGATTTGAATATAAGTGGTGAGGGGGAGGCCGCAGCGGATTTAAATTTAGCGGTGGAAAGGATAAAATCCCTGTTGCCGACCCCTCGAAATTTCTAAGAAATTTCAAATTGTGCTGTCAGGAGTTACCTCTTCCGTCAGGAATCCCGTCGGAACGGGGCTGGCAGCTCTTACAAATAGACAAAATGGACAGGATGAATAAAAATCCGGTAAGCCCTGTTCATCCTGTCAGAAAAGCCCCGCCGCAAGTGGCTAAGTTCGAAAGGAGGGAGAAATGGGTAATTTCTTTAAGGAGAAGCTGACCAGAAAGGATTTCCTGAAGAGATTTGGCGGCGGCTTGACCTGGCTGGGCCTTTCCTCCATCCCCTTCTTACCTTCCCTGAGCCAGAGGGCTGAGGCCCAGGGGGGAAGGGGGTGGGTCAGAAAGAAGCTCTCTCCTTATTATCAACCCCTGGACAATGGGGCGATCAGGTGTACCCTTTGCCCGAAGAGGTGCTTGGTCCCCCAGGGAGGAAGGGGCTATTGTGGGGTGAGGGAGAACCAGGGGGGGAAGTATTATAGCTTGGTCTATGGCAATCCCTGTGCCGTTCATACTGATCCCATCGAGAAGAAACCCCTCTTTCATGTCTTACCAGGCACATTTGCCTTCTCCATAGCCACCGCGGGGTGCAACTTCAACTGCAAATATTGCCAGAATTGGGAGATATCCCAGGCCAATCCCGAGGATACCTACAACTACGATCTCCCCCCGGACCAGGTGGTTAGGCTGGCCGCCAAGAGGGGTTGTCGCTCCATAGCCTATACCTATGTGGAACCATCCATCTTCTTCGAGTATATGTATGACACCTCGGTTTTGGCCAGAGAGAAGGGGATCCTCAACGTCTACCACTCAAATGGATACATCAATCGTCAGCCTCTGAGGGACCTCTGCACCTATATGGATGCGGCCGATATCGACCTCAAGGGGTTCACCGAGAAGCTCTATGAGGACCTCTTGGAGGGGGAGCTTGAGCCGGTTCTGGACACCTTGGTTACCTTAAGATCTGAGGGGGTGCACTTAGAGATTACCAACCTGGTAATTCCCACCAAAAACGATGATCTGAAGACCATCAAGAAGATGTGTCTCTGGATAAGGGATGAGCTGGGCGCGGATGTTCCCCTTCACTTCTCCAGGTTCTACCCGATGTATAAGCTGAAGAACCTTCCCCCTACTCCGGTGGAGACCTTAGAGCAGGCCAGGAAGCAAGCTATGGATCTGGGGCTGGAGTATGTCTATGTGGGAAATGTCCCCGGTAATCCCGGGGAGAACACCTACTGTCCCCAATGCAAAAAGCTGGTCATCGGCCGCATAGGATATACCCTTACTGAGATGAACATAAAAGATGGGAAGTGCAAGTTCTGCGGCCATCCCATCCCCGGAATCTGGAAGTAACCCCACCAAAGTTTAAAGGGTAGTACCATCCCAATCTGCAAAGCTTGCCTGAATCGTTTTTTTAACCAAACTATCAGATTCACCTGTTGCCGCTTTGGCAGGAAGGTTTTTTGCTTAAACAAGAGATAGCTAAAAATGAAAGGTATAGCTTAGCCGACCACTGGAGGGATGGCGATGTCCCTTGAGGGGCCTGTAATCCATGCCCTCCAGTCCGAGATCAGGGAGAACCTGGTTGGAGGGAGGGTAATCGGGGTTGGCCAGTTGGGGAAGATGGAATACGGGCTGGAGATCTCCCACCAAGGGAAGTCATACATTTTAAGGCTCTCCGCCCATCCATCGTTCTCCCATATCTGCTTCCTTCCGAGGGAAAGGGGGAAGGTTAAGCCTGGGGCAGGCTTTGGCCCTGTGGTGGAGAGGTTAATTGGCGGGTCCACCCTCTTTGATGTAGAACAGCCGGATTTTGACCGCATCCTTCGGTTTGACTTCCGGAAGAGGACAGAATTAACCCCTTTTGTGGAATACATTCTGGTAGTCGAGCTTCTGGGCAGATACAGCAACCTCATCCTACTTGACCGTTCAGGGAAGATCCTGGCCTCCCTCCGTTCCTCCACCAAGGGTCGCAGGCAGATAATCCCGGGGATAGCCTACCAACCTCCTCCCCCTTTGCGGGGTTTAAACCCTCTCCAAACGCAGATGGCTGAGATAAAGGTGGAGTTGGAGAAGCATAGAGGGCTCCCCATTGGTCTGGCCCTGCAGCAAGAGATAAGGGGATTTTCCGCTGGGCTGGTGAAGGAGATTTTGGGAGGGAAGGGTATTGATCCCTCCGAGCAATCTTTAAATGAAGAAAAAATGGAGAATCTCCTTCAGGAGGTGGAGAGGGTCCTTACCAATTGGAGGTCGGGGAGGATCCTCCCTCAGGTTATCTTTGATCAGGAGGGGAGGCCACAGGGGTTGAGCATCACGGAGGTTAAAGGGATCCCTGGGGAGAGGAGGAGGAAGTTTGGCTCGGTTAACGAGGCCATCCGTTACCTGTTTGACGAAAGGAAGAGATGGCAGGAGCTTTCCAGCCGTCGGGCGGACCTCCTTAAGGTTTTGGAGAGGAAAGGAAGGGATCTGCTCACCCTCAACCAGAAGCTGGAGGGGGAGTATCGTTCCGCAAGGAAGGCAGAGGATTACAAGGTCAAGGGGGACCTACTAATCTCCCACCTGAAGGATTTGAGAAAGGGGATGGAAAGGGCAGAACTCCCCGACCTTTATGATCCAAATGGGAAGTTACTTGAGGTGGAGTTAGATCCAAGGCACACCCCTCAGGAGAACGCCCAACTTTATTACCGGCTTTATGGGAAGGCCAAAAGGGCCCAGGTTCATATAAGGAGAAGGTTGGCTGACCTCAAAAAGAGGCTGCAGGTCATAGAGGCCTTAAGGGGTGACTTGAGGGAATCCGATAACCTCCTGATTATAGAAGAAACCGAGAAAAAACTCCGGGAGATAAGGCTAATACCTCCTCCTGTAGCGGATAGATATAGGAAAGAGCCCCAGAGTAAATTCCTCAAGTTTTATACCTCCGATGGCTGGGAGGTGATCCTGGGAAAGGGAGGTCTCCAGAACGATGAGCTAACCCATAGGGTGGCTAAGCCAAATGACATTTGGCTCCATGCCCAAGGTGTCCCCGGCTCCCACGTGATCATCAGAAGGAGGGGGAGGAAGGATTCCCCTTCTCAAAGGGCTCTCTCTGAGGCAGCCTCTGCGGCCGCCTTTTTCAGCCGGGCCAGGACATCAAAGGTTGCCCCTGTGCTCTATACCTTGAAGAAGTGGGTGCGACGGCCCAAGGGGGTCAAGCCCGGGGTGGTAGTTGTCCACCGGGAGAAGACCATATTTGTGGAGCCCCAGAAGCCACCCTTCCCGGAGGATAGGTGATTGTTGAGGACCATTCAGCGAACGGTAGGCAGGGATCACCCACAGATGGGTCAGGAGGGTCTGGGCTGATCTGCCCCATAAAGCTGGCCCTAAATTGTCAGCTATTTTTTTAAAAAATTTTCTTGACATAAATTTTTATTTAAGCTATAGTTGATAAAACAACCTAAAAGGGAGGCTTAGATGGTCCAGAAAATAGCCTTTCTCCTTCCCCTTTTGCTCCTGGCTGCCTGTGGGGGGAGGAAGGCCCCTCCGCAGAGGGTAGAGGGGAAGAAGGTGCTGATGATCATCGCCCCCAAGAACTTCCGGGATGAGGAGCTACTGGAGACGAAGGGGGTTTTGACCCAAGCGAGGGCAGCAGTCCAGGTAGCCAGCACCTCCTTGGACACGGCAGTAGGGATGTTGGGGGCGAGGGTGGGGGTAGATCTGCTGGTGGATTCGGTTCGGGTGGCCGACTATGATGCGGTAGTCTTCATCGGAGGGGGAGGGGCATCCGTATATTGGGAGGACTCAAGGGCCCATTCCATTGCCCAGAAGGCCTACCAGGGAGGGAAGATCTTGGGGGCGATCTGTATAGCCCCGGTGACCTTGGCCAATGCCGGCCTTTTGAAGGGGAAAAAGGCTACGGTCTGGGAGGCTGAGTGGAGAAGGATTGAGGCCAAAGGGGCCGACTACACCGCTTCCCCTGTTCAGGTGGATGGGAGGATCATTACCGCCAATGGCCCCACCGCGGCCCGGGAGTTCGGCAAGGCCATCCTCAAGGCGCTTTCCCCCTAAGTTATGTGGGAGAATCCTCCGCTCTGTTGGGAGATAAAGGGCTGTGGCCGGGAAGACTGCCCTGTTTACCACCATCCTGGGGTCTTCTGCTGGTTGGTCGATGGCAACCGCAGCGAGGAGGGGAAGCTTCTCTCCCGCTGCCTTCATTGTGAGGTTTTCAAGCTAAGCATAGAGAGGGCGATCGGCCGTCGCTCCGCTGATCTGGCCCTCTATCGGACGGTGAGCCTCATCATCCAAGAGATGAGCAACTCTGAGGAGGAGCTGCGGGAGAAGGTCACCAGCCTGCAGACCTTGAACCTGGTCACCGGTGCGTTGCAGAGCACGACGAAATTGGATGAGGTGTTGCATATCATCTTGACCGGGGTGACTGCCGGTGAGGCCTTCGGGTTCAATCGGGCCCTAATTCTCCTCCTGGATGATAGGGGGAAGGCGCTTAAGGGGGAGATGGCCATTGGTCCCCTTGATGGGGAGGAGGCAAGGTTCATCTGGCAGCAGTTGGAGGAGAGGAAACCATCCCTTAAGGAGCTTCTCTTCCCCCTCCCTGACTCCCAGAGGAGTGAGCGACTAAACTCATTGGTCAAGGGACTCACCCTCTCCCTCAATCCCCAACCCCAGGCCATTGGCTCCTCCCTTTTGGAGATGAGGTCCTACTGTCTGAGAAGCCCGGAGGAGCTTCTCAACTTGGAGGTGGAATTCGTTACCATCTTTGGCGCTCAGCCCTTGGCGATTGTCCCCTTAGTGACCAAGGATAAGGCCATAGGGGTGCTTATAGCGGACAATAAGTTTACCCAAAGGCCTATCCAGGATAGGGATGTGGAGCTGTTGGAGACCTTTGCCCATCAGGCCAGCTTGGCCATCGAGAACTCCCGCCTGAACCAGGAGTTGAAGAGCAGGCTCTTAGAATTGGAGGATTCGGAGAGACAGTTAAGGAGGAACCAGACTTACCTTTTAAAGACGGAGAGATTGGCGGCCATTGGGAGGATGGCCGCCACTGTGGCCCATGAGATCCGCAGCCCTCTTGTTCCCATTGGGGGTTATGCCCGGGCAGCCCTGGAGGATTTTGACCAGCGGGAGGTGAAGAGGGAAGATTTAGAGGTAATCGTCGAGGAGGTGGAGAGGTTAGAGAGGATACTGGCCAGCATGCTTGACTACTCCAAGGAGGCCAAACCGGAGTTAGGGGAGCATGACCTCAACCTCATCGTCAACAAGACGGTGGGGCTGATGGCGGAGAGGCTGAGGGAGAAGAGAATAGAGTTGGAAACGGAGCTGGCCCCCCAACTTCTCCCCATTATGGTGGATGACGAACAGATGCAACAGGTCCTCCTCAACCTCATTCATAATGCCCTGGAGGCTATGGAAGAAGGGAAGCTCTCCATCCGGACGAGGGTAAAGGAGGATTTCCTCTCCTTGGAGATCGAGGATACGGGCAGGGGCATCCCCCAGGAGGATATTGACCGCCTCTTCACCCCATTCTTCTCCACCAAACCCAAGGGATCTGGGTTAGGCCTTCCGGTAGCGGAGAAGATCGTGGTAGATCATGGCGGTTTTATAGATGTGCAGAGTAAGGTGGGGGTAGGCAGCAGGTTTACCGTCAACCTGCCCCTGAGAAGGCCATAGCGAAGCCTCGCCTGCAATCGAGGGGGCGGGAAGCAAGTAGAAAACTCTAAATCCGAATGACGAAACCCGAAACAGATTCCAATGGCCAAATTACAAATTCTCTAAGCCAAGAACCCTTCTCCCAAAAGCAGGCTTGCTGCAGACTATTTTGGATTTCAATGGTGTTTCGCATTTCCAGGCGGCAGAAATTTTTTGGCCCAGAGATTTACGACAAATTCGCGAACCTGTCAGGAACAGGTCTTGAGATCTTGTGAAGCCAGGTATTAGGGAGGTTTTATGGAGAAGATCTTGATAGTGGAGGATGAGGAGAGAACTTTGGCCCTCTATGAGAGGAGGCTAAAGAAGAAGGGCTACCAGGTTATCCCGCTCGCCGATGGGAAGGAGACTTTGGAAAAGGTCAGGGAGGAGGAACCTGATCTGGTTGTTCTGGATATCAAATTAGGCGGTGTTGACGGCCTACAGCTTTTAAGGGAGATCAAGGGACATCGCAAATCCCTCCCCGTGATCATCAACTCCGCCTATAGCATTTACAAGTGGGACTTCAAGAGCTGGGTAGCGGATGCCTATATAGTAAAGTCATCGAACCTCGGTGAGCTGGAAGCGAAGATAGAGGAGATACTCTCTCCTGCGATTAGCCCCGGAAGCAGGGCCTGAACCTACCCGCTGAAAGGGGGGAATCCCCTGAGCCATCAGGTCAAACCACTCCCTCTACAACTCCCCAAAAGGTGATGCTGCATTGTCCCTCACATCTGTTAAATTCCTGATCTTGGGGGTCTGTCTCTGCCTCTCTGCATTTTTCTCTGGGGCGGAGACGGCCCTTTTTTCCCTTAACCCCTTGGCTATAAAGGCAATGGGAAAGAAGGGTAAGCTGATCTCCCGGATTATGGCCCAGCCCAGAAAGAGCTTGATCACCATCCTGTTGGGCAATATGTTCGTGAATGTCCTTGGCTCCAGCCTGGCTACCGCTCTGGCTTTAGGGCTATTTGGCGATCGCGGTTTGGCCATCTCCACTGGGGTAATGACCTTTCTCATCCTCATCTGGGGGGAGATTACCCCCAAAACCGCCTCCGCACACTACCCGGGAAAGATCGCCCTCATTGTGGCACGTCCTCTCTACCTCTTCTCTCAACTTGTCTCCCCTTTAAGAAAGGTATTGGATGTCCTCACCCATATCCTTTTGCGGGCGCTGGGCGAAAGGGAGACCGGGGAAAAGCTGAGTTTTAGTGGGGAGGAGTTGAAGTTCTTGGTGAGTTTAGGCCACGAGGAAGGAAACATTGACTTAGTGAAAAGGGACCTTCTCCAGGGAATAATAGAGTTGGGAGGGACAACGGTGGATTGGGTGTTGACCCCCAGAAAAGAGATATTCTCCTTGAGGGCCTCCCTCTCAGTGGAGGAAGCGAAGAAGATAGTGAAAGAAAGTGGGTTTTCCCGCATCCCTATCTGGGAGGAAAGGGAGGAGAACATAGTTGGTGTTCTCTATGTTAAGGATTTCGTCCCTTATCTGCTGAAAGATGGATCAATGACCATTGGACAGATTGCTCGCCCCCCATATTTCATTCCGGAGAAGAGAAAGGCCATAGATGTCCTCAGGGAGTTCAAGAGGAAGAGGGTGCATATCGCCCTGACCATCAATGAATACGGGGAGTTGTCCGGCCTGGTAACCATGGATGATCTCCTCAAAGGGATAATCGGGGAGGCGATGAGGAAGGGTGAGGGGGGAGGTTTGCCCTATCGGCTCAAGAGGGATGGTGGATTTGTTTGCCAGGCGGATATGGAGTTGGCCAAGTTCAACCGGGTCTGGGGGACTTCCCTCTCCTCCTCTTATCGCACCTTAGGGGGATACATTACGGAGAAGTTGGGGAGGATACCAAAGAGGGGGGAGAGGCTGAAATTGGAGGGGTTGACCTTTCACATATTAGGGGCCCGGCCAAATAGGATTGAGCGGGTAGAAGTGAGGAAGGGGGATGGGCCGCAAGGATAAGCCTAAGTTTGCCGTGGATAGTATGTTGGGTACCCTGGCCAAATGGTTACGGGTTATGGGCTATGATGCCAGCTACTTCCAAAGCGGCGAGGATGGGGATCTGGAGAGGATAGCCTTGCGCGGGGGGAGGATCCTTCTGACCAGGGATCGGGAGATAGTGCAGAGGGGAAACTGCCCCTCCATCTTGATTAGGTCTGACCAGTTGTTCCAACAACTGAGGGAGGTGATTGAAGGGCTAAGATTGCGGTGGGAAGGCCAGGCCTTCACCCGCTGTCTGGTCTGTAACCTCCCCTTGGTTCCCATAGAAAAGGAGAAGGTGAAAGGTTTGGTTCCGCCCTGGGTCTATCAGAACCAGGGAAGGTTTATGACCTGTGCGGGCTGTGGAAGGATATATTGGCCGGGCACCCATTGGCAGAGGATGGCGGAGAAGTTGCGGGAGATTGGAGGAGGCAATCTTTGATCTATCTGGCGGGGATAATCCTCTCCATTGGTTTGGCCGGCTTCTTCTCCGGCTCCGAGACCGCCCTTATCTCCTGTAACCGATGGAAGGTAAAGAGCCAGGCCCATCAAGGCAAAAAGGGAGCTATCCTCATCGATTACCTCTTGGAGAAACCGGGGTGGATTTTAAACACCACTTTGGTGGGTACCAACCTTTTCGTCATCCTGGCCTCTGTGCTGACCACCGGCCTTCTCTCCCATTGGCTGTCGGGGGAGGTCTCTCTCCTCTCCACCCTCATCCTTACCCCCCTCCTGCTCGTCTGGGGAGAGATCATCCCCAAAACATTTTTTTATATCCACTCTGACCGTTGGATCTCTTCCCTATCCCGGCCCCTCTGGTGGACCTATCTCCTCTTTTCCCCCCTGGTATATCTCTTCTCCAATCTGGCCTGGTTCATCTTGCGCTCTGTTGGTTTGCAGAGGAGGGAAAAGCCCTCCCCCTTGGTTAAGGCTGAAGAGCTTTTGGCCCTCTCGCAGGAGATGGCCGCAGGGGGGAGATGGAGCAGGGAGGAGAACCAGATGGTAGAGAGGGTCTTTCGGTTTGGGAAGACCCCCATAAAGAGGATAATGGTTCCCTTTCAGGATATCTCTCTGATCGATATTAAGGCTTCCCTCAGGGAGGTGATCGACCTTGTCCAGAGGACTGGCTTCTCTAAATTCCCCGTCTATCGGGGAAAGAGCGAGGATATCATCGGCGTTGTGGAGGTAAATCAACTCATCACGGCCACCCCATCCACCCCCTTGAGAAAGCTGCTGAAACCGGTGGAGTTTGTGCCCGAGTCCAGAAGCGTGAAGGAGCTCTTCCTCTCCTTCCAAAAGCGCGGTGAAGGCTTTGCCATAGTTATCGATGAGCGGGGGGGGGTGGTAGGGGTAGTTACCTTTGAGGATGTAATTGAGGAGATTGTCGGGGAGATCTCAGACGAGCACGACACCAGAGGACCGCTGGAAGATGGTGAAAGACCCCACGGAAAAGCATAGATGGAGCCAAGACGCCTGCTCTTGGTAGGATTTTCCGCACTCCTCTTCTCCCTATCCTTTCCTCCCTCCCTCTTAGGCCCCTTAGCCTTTGTATCGCTGGTCCCCCTCTGGGAGGCCCTGGATGGGGTTGATCTCTCCTCCTCCCTGCGGCTGGGCTGGCTTTGGGGCCTGCTTACCAACTCCCTCTGCCTCTATTGGATATGTTGGGCTACTGTCTGGGGGGGGATAGGGGCCATTTTTGTCCTCTCCCTCTATGGACTTTTCTACAGCCTCTCCTTTGGCCTCTTTCAGAAGAGGGGGAGGGACTGGGGCCTGTTCATTGCCCCCTTTCTTTGGGTAAGCTGGGAATACCTGCGAGCTCAGGGACAACTGGCCTTTCCCTGGCTAGATCTGAGCTATACCCAGGGCTATTCCCTGTCCTTTATCCAGTTAGCCACCCTCACCGGCTCCGCGGGGATCTCACTTTGGGTAGCCATCGTTAACCTCCTCTGCTTTCTCTCCCTCTACCGTAGAAGGGGATATTCCTACCTTTTTCCCCTTGCCATTATTATCATTATTCCCTATCTTTGGGGGCACAGCCTTATCCCTTCCTCCAGGCCTCAGGAAGGGATAAAGGTGGGAATGGTCCAGGGGAATATCGACCAGAAGGTAAAATGGGATGCTCGGTTTCTCAGCTATAGCCTCGATACTTATGTGGAGATGTCTCGGATGATTGCCTCCCAGACCCCTGACTTATTAGTTTGGCCGGAGACCTCCATCCCCTGTTATCTGATGCACCGTCAGGAGTATAGGGAAAAGGTAGGGGAATTAAGCAGGGAACTGGGGGTTCCCCTTTTGGTGGGGGCGCCGGATTATATCTATAGCAATAATGGCGAGCCCAGATACTACAACGCTGTGTTTCTCTTGCGGCCTCGCTCTAAGGATGTGCAGCATTACCACAAAATCCAGCTCGTCCCCTTTTCAGAGAGGATACCATTTGACCAGCAGCTGCCCATACTGAGGAGAATGAACTTCGGGGAGGCCGACTTCTCCCCGGGGAGGGAACTAACCATCTTTAAGATAAACAAGGGCCGTTTTGCGAGCTTGATCTGTTTTGAGGCCATCTTCTCTGGCTTGGTGAGGAAGTTCGTAAAGGAGGGCGCGGACTTTTTGGTAAATGTGACCAACGATGGCTGGTTCGGCCACACATCAGGACCCTTTCAGCATGCAGGGATAGCCAGGTTTCGGGCGGTGGAGAATCGGATAAGTATGGCCCGCTGTGCCAACACGGGGATCTCCGCCTTTTACGATCCCTATGGTCGGGTAATAGCCCAAACCAGGCTCCTTACCCGGGAGAACCTGATTGGCGAGCTTCCCCTCAGGGGGGAGGAGACATTCTACACCCGGTGGGGGGATTGGCTCCCTCAGCTCTGCCTGCTCATAACCATCTTGGTGGGGATCATTGCCCTCCTCACTGGCTGGAAGCCAAAAAGGGGATAAGAGTTTATGGAATTCAGCTATCAGTATTCACTAGTTGTCAGGGCTTTTCCCTGATCGAGGTAACTCCCTAGAGCACACTTTTTATCGGCACCAGGAGATGCCTTCCACAACTCCTTGAAGATGGAACACGAATGACACGAATCTGCGCGAATGGGAGAACCGTAGATCGTAAAGGCGAAAATAAGAAATTGGGAATTTGGAAAATAGAAGATAGCTGAGTGCTGACGGCTGAAAGCCGAATCGATTAGGATTTGTGCTATTCGTCCATTCGTGGAATTCGTATTCAAGGCCTTGGCGAAATGAGGTGGCAGAACCTCGATTCAGTCACCTTCCGCCGTTAGATGAGGGCACCTGACGGCTGAGAAATTTCTATTTCATTAGTATCGGCTATTACCAGAATGAAGGGAATTAAGTGATACCTAGTTGAGTGCGAATTCATAAATTGCCCCACTCGGATGACGAATTTTGAGAGCGTTTAGTTTTGACAACCCATTCGATAAC
>Ga0315533_1000063_pt1 | contig 103431 bp, 123 predicted proteins | sample SalMarSW160130MG_FD_203081 | JGI IMG/M metagenome (GOLD analysis project Ga0315533, IMG submission 203081) | Salt marsh sediment microbial communities from the Plum Island Ecosystem LTER, Massachusetts, United States - Salt Marsh Sediment SW1601-30 ...
TCTTGTCTGCTGAGGCTTCAGATCGGAAATACCATAAAAGTTTAAATCTTCCCAAAAGAGTGATTCCAAGCACCATGTGCACATCATATAAGAACGGTGTGCTTGAAATTGAATTTGAAAAGGCTGTTAAGGAAAAAGCCATTGACAAGGTAGTTGGCTGAAGATGCCGCATAAACTTCGAAAGATCAGAAAGCAACGTGGTTCAAGAACTCATGGCTGGGGCAGAGTGGGGCAGCACAGAGCAGGAGGATCAAGAGGGGGACATGGGAAGGCAGGTTTCCATAAACATAAATGGTCCTATGTGATAAAATATGAACCAGACTACTTCGGAAAAAAAGGTTTTACGTCACCCAAAAGTGTCAGACGGAAAGTGAATGTTATAAATGTTGGAGTACTCGACGAAATGGCTGAAAAGCTGTCAACAAGAATGGAAAAAAACAAGTTCTTCATAGACTTAGAAAGCCTCGGCTACACAAAACTTCTCGGCACAGGCAACGTTACAAAACCACTGATTGTAAAGGTGCCGTCTTGTTCAAGTTCTGCGACTGAAAAGATAAAAGAAGCTGGTGGACAAATCTTAATAGAATCTGAAGAGTTGGAAAGTAGCGGATAATCCATGGCTGGCAGATTCCTAAACCTATTCAAACCCATTGCTAGGTTCTTACCGGAGATTAAGGCTCCAGAACGTAAAGTAGGATTTAACGAAAAACTTTTCTGGACGGCAATAGTGCTCGTTGTCTACTTGGTAATGACTGAAGTTTCCCTCTACGGCGTTGAAAGCGGGCCCATGGGAGAGCTTGCTGCCTTGCGAATAATTTTTGCTTCCAGCCGTGGAAGCCTCATGGAGCTTGGTATAGGTCCAATAGTCACGGCAGGAATAATACTGCAGCTCTTGGTTGGCTCCGACATGATAGAAGCCGACATGTCACGCCCTGAGGATAGAGGCTTATTCACAACATCCAGCAAGGTCTTCTCCATAGTTCTCACAGGAGTTCAGGCATCTGCGTACATAATTGGCGGAATGTATGGAAGCATAGCAGGTACAGCAGCAATAATTGTTTTTCTACAACTCTTAGCAGCAGGAATGATCGTAATGTTGTTGGATGAGCTTGTACAAAAGGGATGGGGGTTCGGTAGCGGGATAAGCTTGTTCATCGTGGCTGGTGTTGCACAGCAAGTCTTCTGGCAATGTTTTTCTCCGGGAACTGGCCTATTCGTTGGCAGTCTCTCAACGGCGTTAGCTAATAACGAATTAACATCATGGATTTTTGGAAGTGGTGCATATCCGTCCCTAATTGGATTCATAGCTACAATCGCCACTTTTCTAGTAATCATATACCTTGAGGGAGTGAGAGTTGAATTACCGTTGTCATATGCTGGTTACAGAGGTTTTCGCAGTCGATATCCAATAAAACTTTTGTATGTATCTAACCTTCCGGTAATTTTCGCATCAGCTCTTTTCGCTAACGTATATTTCTTTTCACAAATTTTCTGGAGCATGAACGGTCAGCCTTCTCCGGGACAAAACTTCTGGCTTGACCTTTTAGGGCAGTTTAATTGGATTACACCTGAAGGAGGAGGGGAGGCAAGCCTTCAACCCATAGGAGGGCTTGTGTATTATGTGCTTTCCCCACGCAGTCTTGCAAACTTCATGGAAGACCCCTTGAAGGCTTTTGCCTATCTTGGCATTCTTGTCGCTTTTTGTGTTGTCTTTTCGCTTACATGGCTTGAGGTTGGCGGTCTAGACGCCTCAACCGTGGCTGGACAACTCGTAGGTGCGGGCATGCAGATTCCAGGGTATAGGCGATCTGGAAGATCTGTTGAATCCGTTCTTAAACGTTACATCCCTGTAGTTACAATTCTCGGCGGAGTAGTTGTGGGGTTGGTTGCTGGCGTCTCAGACTTCTTCGGAGTTTTCGGTTCAGGAATGGGCATTCTGCTTTCTGTTGGAATAATTTATCAGTACTATGAGATATTAATGCGGGAAAAAGCCGCTGAAATGTACCCAGCTTTCAGAAAGATATTCGGAGGCTAAAAAAGTGAACAAAACAATTATAGTTACGAGTATAATATTGAAAGCCTTAGAGGTTATGTAGAATGCTCCCAGAGTTCTTGTTGAACCCCCCTTCTTCCACGATTTTCATATTTTCATTAGCAGCTGCTATTTCCTTACTGACCTCACTAGCGAATCGCCTTTTAACTAACCCAGAAAAATCAAAGGCTTGGAGAAAGGAAATTGCAGAATGGAACACAGAGTTGCGCAAAGCTCAACGTGATGGAGACAAAAAACGTACAGAGAAACTCATGAAGAAGCAAAAGCAGATTATGCAGCTTCAATCCAAGATGATGTGGCAATCAATGAAAGTAATGTTACTATTTATCGTTCCCCTACTCTTAATGTGGCAAATGTTAGGTGGAGAGTATGGAGCAAAAGTGATTGCTTTTTTTCCAGGATTAAGCGATAACTCTGGAGTAATTACCATTCCACTAATAGGGATGCAGTTTTCCTCTCTCCTTTGGTGGTACATGCTGTCCTCTTTTCTTTTTGGAACGGTATTTTCCCACCTGTTTGGGTTGGTAAGTATGGAGTGATTAGAAATGCCAAGACCCAGTCAACGTACAAGAAGCAAAAAACGTGTTCACAAAACTTTGCCAGGCGGCAACAAAACAATTCATTACAAACGTGAAGTTACCTCTTTACAACATTGTCATCTTTGCGGTCGACCAATAGGCGGAATCCCCCATCTTTCAACATCGGAAACACGCAAACTGAATCGAACCAAAAGAAGGATTTGTCGTCCCTATGGGGGACAATTATGCTCCAACTGCCTTAAAAACCTCTTAAAAAAGGCTGCAAGAACTCTCTAGAACTAAGTTGAGGTTTTCCAAAACAATGGTTAAAGAATCCATGGTAATCTGTATTTGCGGAATGGCGGGAACTGGAAAAAGCACGCTGGCAAAGAGACTGGCGAAAAAATACGGGTTCAAATATTGTTCAGGCGGAGATGTATTAAAAGCTTTAGCCATAGAAGAAGGGTACAAACCGCTTGAACGCGGATGGTGGGAAAGCAAAGAAGGGATGCGTTTTCTGGAAAGGAGAAGTGAATACTCAAAATTTGACGAGACTGTTGACAAAAAACTTGTGGAACTGGCACGGCAAGGAAATGTGGTCTTAGACAGTTGGACAATGCCGTGGCTTCTCGAAGAAGGCTTCAAGATCTTGTTGGAGGCTTCTCCAGAGAAGAGGGCGGAGAGAATAGCTAGAAGAGACGGGATAAGCGTCAAAGAAGCCTTAAAGGCATTGAAGAGCAAGGAGGAAAAGACAAAGGCTATCTATAAGAAGCTTTATGGCTTCAGTTTAGAAGATTTTAGGCCCTTCTATTTGATATTGGATACAAACAACTTGGATAGAGAGGAGGTTTTTCATATTTTATGCTTGGTGATGGATAACATTGTTCTAAAATCTTCTAAAGATTGCTGAAAATGCTTCATGAAGACTTGAGATGAATCTTTTAATTTTTGGTTTACCGAAATCTTATATCTTTTGTTTTCTATATGATTGTTCTATAATTAAGTTCTATAGATGAAGTGTGGAGAGGGCTTTGCTAAAGGAGAAAATGGTAAGAATTAGACATTCAATGCTCGGATTTTTTGCTGGAGTAATTGTAATATATGTTATACTCTTGTCTTTTTATTTCGTCAACAATGAGGCAGCTCTCATGCTCATGGTTTTTGATTTTCTCTTTGTGTCTCTAGTTTTTCCGTTGGATGGGTCATTTGTAAAGAAGATAGCGCTGTTGCTGATTGGCAATGTGATTGGCTTGCTTTGGAACAGTCTTTTCTCCTCATTTTCCTATGTTGCAGCTTGCTACTTTGGAGACTTTTTAAACGTATTGTACATGATTTTGAATCCTCTGCTAAACCTTATTTGGGTTGTTTCGTTCTGGTCGATAAGTTTGTCAGTTTTGGCCAGCTCTAAAACAGTAAAGGTGAATCGTCTTGATAGTTGAAATCCTAGAAGCATTGTTTCTGATTTTGACATTTGTGATGACGGCTTACCTTATCCGCCACTATGTTTTCACCCTAGCTGTCCTTAACCATACCTCTAAGCGTAAAAAAGCTGCTGTTACTACAAAAAACGAGGCTTATCAGCCTCCAGTATCAATTCTCATCCCTGCACACAACGAAGAACGAGTAATTGGGAGAATACTCCAAGGAATGACAAAACTAACTTATCCGAAAGATAAGATGCAAGTAATAGTAATAGATGATGCTTCAACGGATGACACTGGGGAGACAGCAGAAGGATATGCAAAATCCTATAACTATATTAAAGTTATACACAGAAACCATGGGGAAGGAGGGAAGGGTAAAGCATCAGCCCTAAACATAGGACTGAAACAATCAGAAGGCGAAATTATCTTTTGCTTTGATGCGGACTATTACCCGCAGAGGGATATTATAGAAAAACTTGTGGCAGAGTTTACTGACCCAAAGGTTGGAGCGGTGCAGGGCAGAGTTACAGTTCTGAATGAACCGCAAAACCTTGTAACAAGGCTTGTGGCTTTGGAAAGGATAGGGGGATACCGTGTTGATCAACAAGCACGAGACAGTCTAGGATTGATTTCGCAGTTTGGAGGCACGGTAGGTGGATTTAGACGTAGCCTATTGGAGTCTTTGAATGGATGGGATGAATCAATTTTAGCAGAGGACACTGACCTAACTTTTCGTGTTTATCTTGCTGGTTACAAGATTAGGTACGTCAATGATGCAGAATGTTATGAGGAGGCCGTTGAAAACTGGTTGGACTACTGGAAACAGAGATATAGATGGGCTAAGGGACATATGCAATGGTATTCTTTTCGTGTAAGGAATGGTTTTTTGAGTTGTTTTTGTGCTAAAGGCTTATTTTCGTGCCTAGCTTAGTGCTCTGCATGGTGGGGGGTTAGGTTAATTGGCAGTTTCGTTTCGCCTATCCGTATTTATGTTAAGGTGCATGTATAAGGGGTGTTAGCTGTGCCGAAAGGAAGTAGAGCTGAACAGCAAGCCTTCCAAGAGCGTTTGTTAGGGTTTTTGGTTGAGCCCTGTTTCCGTATGGATTTGGTTAGATTATTGAGAAGTTATCCGACCACGGTTATGTCGTATTTAGTGCAGCTTTGGAAAGACGGAAAGATCATGCGCAGCCGAGAAAAGATTAGCGTGTGTTATGTTGAAAGCAAACCTGGAAAGGGCAAGTATTGGCGGAAGTTCACAAGTTTCATGTGGCTTAGAGTTGACAGCCCAACGATGACGGCCAGCGGTGTTGTAACTGTTGAGTTGCCTAGGACAGAACGTTACACCTTGAAGGAAACTAAGGACAAAGTCAATGTCGTGTTTATTCCTTACAGCAAAACCGTTCTGGAAAAGGCAAGGAAAGGATGGTTAAAAGAGAAAGAAATTCAGAAGTTTTTCGAAAGCAGAACAGTAGGCGCCGTATCCAGCGAAGTCGCAGACTATTTCAAAGTACCATTAAACAGAGCAAGCAGAATGCTGAACAAAATGCGAAAGAAAGGCATGCTGGAAAGACGCGGCTTCTTCAACCGAATCTTAGCAAGAGAAACACCTTTTCAAGGACAGATTAAAGGCTACGTTTACGGACTACCAGGAACAGATCAAGCTCAAAAACGAGTAGAACAAGGAAAAGGCCTATACAGTCCACACGTCAACGCCATGCTAATCGAGATCCGCAAAGACAGCAGCCAAAAACGATTCACACCCTACACGAAATTTGACAAAGAACTAGGACAGTACGAAACATTGAAAGGCATCAAAATTCTAACACAGATCTACTCAAACCTCACAATTGCTATGATAAGCGGACAAGGCTTCATCTACGACAAACAACAGCTCACCACGGACGATGTTGAAAAACAAACCTGGTATTGGCAAAGAAAAATAAGCAGCCAGAAAAGATTCGCCGGCAGAATAGGCGTCTTCCACGAAGCTTTCGCACAGCAAACCGCGGATCTAGCCCTCCAAAACCTGCAGATCAAAGTCAGTTTCTGGCGAAGAATCGTAGGCGGCAAAGAACACTACGACATAAAATTAAGCAACGCCAAACAAATCGACAGAGTATTACAAATCGACTTTTACTCTAACGGTAAAGTCTTGTGGACGCATTACTATCCGATCGAATGTAAATATTACCGGGGCGGAGCAACACCACAGCACCTACAGGAATTTATAGAGAAACTGAGATTCAGCAGAGAATTCGGCACACAAGTTGAATTACGCGAAGGAAACCAAACCCTACAGGTTCACGTCATAAAACAAGACGTGCACCCCATACTCATAAGCCCATACTTCAAAAAAGAAACATACCAACTAGCCAAAAAATATCACATAGAACTCGTGCCCACATGGCTACTCGGAAAATTAGCCGGCGAAACCATAGGCAAAAAACTAGACATGAAAAAACTATTCAAAACCTACATGAAAGAAGGCACAAGCAACATGCAAACATTCCTAACACAAGCATTCAGAAAAAAATAGGTGTGCACTTATCATTTCTTTAAGAGTTCATTATATTTCTTGACCCTACGGCCATATTCTTCATTTATCCTATCTCTAAACTCAAAGGGGATTGTATAGTCTTTTGTCGTAAAGGTATCTACATCAAGAGAAGGAGAAAGATTTTGAATTTTCTTTAGCCACAAATCGTATATTTCAGGAGGAAACATGAACGGATATGTTGCTAATATTTCATCTACATGAATCTTCTCATTATTGCCCAGATAAAATTCCTTCTGTTTATCAGATTTGAAGTGAAACGTATTCAACAATGTGTATAGTGGTCCATAAGCTTTTTCAAGCTCATTTCGGGCATCCTCGATCATATTTTTCTTGTTTTCTAATTCAACTTGCATATAAGTAGAATATCCTTCAATGGCTGCAAACAGAGTGATTGCAGAAGTGAGTATGATACTTGTCTTTTCAGTGTATGAAAGTCCTAATCGAAAGCCCAAAAGTTCAGGAATGTATAGAGCAAAACCTATCACGGCTATCGCAATTACCGGAATCCATAGCACAATTTTAGGTCTGGCGGTCAATGGTGAATATTCCTCCAAAATCCATATATCTTTAAAATCATATAAAACTGCTTGTGTTCTTTCTATTTTCTCTTTCACGAATAATGATTTACGAAGTTCCAATAGTGCTCGCGTTGCGTAAGTTAACGTTTATCTTGAATCAACCGTTGACTCTTGTTGAGAGAGTTCTGACGTTGAATTTAAAAAGGCAAGCGCTAAGCTTCTTTTCGAGCAAAAATGCCACGTCTTAAAGGTAAATTTTGGCCTTATGTAAGACCACAGATCTGGGAAAAAGCCCAGCAGCTATACCAGGAAGAACAGGCGCGAACAATGGGCTCGGATTTTAAAGGCATAACAGCAACCAAGAGAGAATTACGTGAAGGCAGCTATTTCCACAGAGCTAAAATAATAGTTCTAAGCAACTTATACCGGCAAAAGAAAGGTTTGCCAACCATTGAAGAAGAAGAATTAACCGGACAATATGGAGAGAAATGCTTACGATATTCAGAGGACCACTCATCAAGAAAATCCGAGAAGGACAGAAAACCCAAACCAGACGAGCCAGCCAGCGTAAATACAAAGTCGGTCGCAGATACGGAATCCGCAGCAGCCGATTCAGAAGGCCAGAAGCCCATATCATTATTAAACGCCGATTTGAGCAGAAGCTTGGAGAAATAAGCTCAGAAGACATAAAAAAAGAAGGATTCGACAGCCTAGAAGAGTTTCGTAAGGCATGGACGAAATCCTACGGAAGCTGGAATCCCGAGGAGACCGTGAGCGCATATGAATTTGAACTTGTTTCATCTGATTCAGAAGAGAGCTAGGGACCAGCTCTTTTTTAAGGCGTCTTTTTTTCATTTGATTCAGTAGCCCAAAACAGGTAAACTTTCGACTGAAGAAGCATGCCCACAATCTTAATTAGTTTAGCCATTTTCGTTAAGTCTGCATTTTTCACGCCTTTAACATAATCAGCTTTTGTTCCATAAGGCTGATGGGGACTGAACACTTTTCTAAGTCTTGGATGAGCATTTTTTATGAAAGCGTCCTTTAGCATTGCCAACTGTTCACTGCTTAGATTCTCAAGCTTATCTTGGAGATATCTCCCACTGCTTAGAAACTGAAGATTAAAACCTAAACTTGACAAAGCTTCGGATATCCTTAAAACTTTCTGGGTTGGCTGCTGCACAGCTATCTTCTGCATTCCCGCTTTCTCTGCAAACGGATTATACTTCGCCATGACAGCAACCATCTCCACATAAGGCGTCCCAGCACGCGCTAAAGTTTCCCGAACAAGCTTAGCACCTAAACCGATACTGCGATACTTCGGATGAACAACAACACGGCTGATGATGCTTAGTTTCTTATTCAACTCTTGAATTGTCATTTTAGGCAAAACTTGACGCCTACCAAAACACGCTATAGGCGGATAACTATAAACAATCACGCCGCACAACTCGTATCCACGCCACAAACAGAAGATCTCCCGGGTAGCTGCAACCTTATGACTTCGATAATGAAAACCAGCAAGCCGGCGCCAATCATCAAGCACGCCAGGTTCAATATGCATCTCCTCAAGAAGTGTACACTGCGGTATATACGCATCAGTATAATACTTAACGGTAATTTCTTTTCCAAACCTTTTATGAACATGCACGTCCGGCGCAAGATCATCAGCAAGATCCCTATGTGTAGTTGCAGCAACCACAGCTTTACCTTCTTTTCTAGCAAGTTTCTGAACGTTAAAAGCCACAATCTTCGCTGTGTCACGATCTAAAGTTGAACAGAACTCATCCATAAGCCACCATTGCTTACCAGACTCTAGTAACTTCGCAAGTCTATAACGGTATTTCTGGCCGTCACTAAGCTGAGAATATTTACGCAAAAATAAAAAGGCATCATTAAGCCCGACACGACTAAGCAACTCCAAACCTTCCTCAACACTTTCGCCCACAGTCTCAATCAGCGGCCGGTTCAAATCCAGCTGGATATCCGCCATGTCAACAGCTTCATCGCCCAAATCCTTCTTAATTTCCTTCAACAAAACACTTTTGCCTGATCCGGAATCCCCAGTAATGTAGACGATGTCTCGAGGCCCGATCTTAAACTCAACATTATCATAAATCACAAACTTCTGTTCCTCATCAATCCCAAGCCCAAAAGCATCAGCCACAGCAGTAGTACGCGGCGATATCTCCACAGCAGTCTCATAAGCAACATTAATCGTAAATTTACCTTCACGCCTATCATATCGACGTGCATACTTGGTTATACGGAAAAACTCACGCCTTCTGAAGGCTGATTCCCCTCTTGCAATTAAATTCAATGACTTTAAGTTAGTTGTGCAGAAAAGACACTGCGGAACCGTGCAGAGAGAGATAAGTTAAAGTGAACCTACGTTTGCAGATTCTCATGTGCGTACTGTAAGGGTTTCCGCCATTTCTCCTTGAACTCTTTGAAGGCTTTCATGCCCTTTTCAGTCATCTCATATGCGGTTGCTCCTCTGCGTGCATATTTTGATCTTGTTTCCTGCTCTTCTCCTCTGATGAAGCCCCACTTGGACAGCATGCCGAGCTGGTGATAGACGGTGCCTGTGCTTGCCTTAAAACCCAGACTGCTAATGTGCACCATGATTTCGTAGCCGGTCATCTTCTTTCCCTTCGAAAGCTCGATGAGTATGGTGAGGAACGAGAAACTCTTAACGATGTTATCTGCAATTTTAGACATGCCAAATCACGGTTTCCTATGGTTCTCTGCTTATAAAAATTTGTGATAGGCGCGCGCTAATACACTGCAATGTTTATGAGCAATAGTATATTAACAATGGTTAAGGTGTCACGCACATCACATCGTCTCTGAGAAAGCTGTAGGGCCCTTTTTCTCATCGTGGAACTACCAAAACCTCGGGCTCTTCGACCATTTCAACTGTAGAGTATAATGCAAGGGCTGCCGCCCAAAAGACATCGTCATGTGTATTCGAAGAAATCTTGAGCCTTGAAGGTGAAGGTTCCTCCATCGGTCATGGTCGGGGATTCGAATCCGCATTTGTGGAAGGATGATAGCCTAACATGAATTTTTGGTATAGAAGATTTTCAACTTCTATTATCGTTAAATCCTTAAGTTCCTTTAGACGAGTTGCGTGAATGTGCCTTGGAAAAGACTTGGATGTTTGTCTTAGTATTTCTAATATTTCGGTATGAGTTTGTGAAGTAACTATTAGATATTTTACGTCTTTACCTTCCGCTTGCATTTTTCTTTTCTCTATTATAATCTCCACTACAAGGTCGGTCATTTTCATTCTTCCTTCTTCTTCATTTTGTTTTAATGTATATAAAAGCTCACTAGCTCCTCATGTTTCTTTAATAACAATTCTGTTTCGGCATTTTTTGACATAGAATTGTTGTATAGAGCTGATAGGTTTTAAGATTTGCGAGCGTTCATCTTGGAACGACCCAAACCTCGGGCTCTTCGACCATTTCAACTGTAGAGTATAATGCAAGGGCAGCAGCCCAGAAGACGTCGTCGTGTGTTCCGCTTGGATGGTTGAGGGCTATGCTGCCGTCTTTCCGCAGTTCAAACCGTTCCACATTCAACTCTGAAACCCATTCACCCCGATAAGGACGCTCCCACGTAAAATACGGATACCAAAACCGATTATTAATCATCCGTTGCTTCACTAGAGTAGCCATCTCCTGCTTACGCGGTAAACTGAAACGCACACCTTCCACATTATCAATTTCCGCGTTCTTCATATCTTCAACAACATAATCCTGATTAGTACTGTCCACACGAATCTTAATGAAGCCCCCCCAACGATCCTGCAACGTCTTGACATAGCCGATAACGCTGGCGTAGCTTGTGCCTAACGGAAAAATCTTCAAGTGACGCAGAAAGAAACGCCCTCTAACCTCATCAATTACCACAAGAGCACTATAATCTTTCACGCGTCCCAAGTCTAAACCCGCATAAAGATTGCCCTTATAATATTTCTCAAAATCCCACAACTCCAGCTCTTCGCCGAGCGTTTTCTCAGTCGCAATACACTTGGTAATAAGCGATTGACTCAACCATGCTGCCTCATCCTCAGCCCATTCCGCCTCCATCTCACGCTTCCAACGCCAAGGATCCTCCCCAAACTGACGGCGGATTTTCTCAAGCGTGCCCTCATCTAAAGGACCGTTAGGCTCCATGCTCTCCCGCCAAGTAACATGGCTCCGAGCAAAGTCTCCATAATCCTTATGATTAAAAATTTTGTAAAAAACCGAATCCGTATTCCAAGGCGTGCTACTGATCAAAACCTTGCCTTTAGTCGTGCTGATCGTGAACAAAATAGCCGTGTACAAATCCTCATCACCAGGCGTATGGTTGGCTTCATCCCAAAAAATCACGTTCAACGTTGGCCCTCTAATAGTTTCAGGATTATTTGGAAACGCTTCAATTATGCTGCCATTAGAAAAATACAACACGGTCCGAGCGGGCTTAGGACAAACTTCAGTTGGAAGCTTCCGCAAGAACCATCTGACTCTTCGTATAACAAGTTTTGACTGACGCCAACCAGGAGCTACAATGCCAATGTAAGCCCCCGGGTGAGTAAAAGCATAATTAAGCAATAGCGCAGCTGCGATCCATGACTTGCCACTCTGCCTGTTCCAACGCATAGCCACAAACTGATTATTCATAAACTTCTCAGCAAGATCTCGCTGATAAACTGTGGGCTTGAATCCCACTACTTGCTCAAAAAACGTGATAGGGTCCTTGCTAAGCTTTTCTCGTTCCTTTTCAGCCTCTTCCCAAATTTCACTAAGGTTCTCCTCAAAAATGTCTAAACGAGAAAAACGATTCCTAGGACGCATGGTCCTTGGCTTTTTTGAGTTCACCAATTTTCTTATCCATCTCCAAAAGCCTCTGCTCAATTTCACTCCATCTCTCAAACTTTTCCAACACACTATCGTAAGTTTGAACAGCATCAACCAAAATTCGAAGACGTTGCAGCTCTAGCTTATCTTGGCCAGGTTTACGAAGAGCCTCGATAGCGCCGGCTAAAATCTTCACAGCCTGCTCATGCGTCAAAACATCCTTATCCTCAATTACTGTTGTGGTGGTGCGCACAAATTTCTTCTTCTCCACCACAACTCCCAACCGATTCAGTTTCTGCTTTACACCTCTCGGCGGGCGTCCCAACTCTTTACCCAAAACTTCAAAGTCTCTAATGCCTTTTTCCCATAGTTTAAGCAGTTTCTTCTCTTCCGCACGAGTCCAATAATATTTTTTCTTAGGCATGTTGACTGATTAACACTCCTGAAACCGTTCCAATCAAGCCTGTTATAGCTGCGAAGATCTCACTGCTCCACGAGCCCAAGAAAACCATGTGAGCAACTTCGAGAGCTGACAAAATAAGCGTCATAACAATGGCGAATTTCACGCCTAAAACAAGCCTTTCACTGGGCGTAACCTCAAGCGTCTGCTGTCCTCTTCCACGCTTAACCGAGATTCTTCGTGTTAACGCTTTTTTAATAGGATCCATGATTCTTTACCTTCTGCTGTTTATGTTTACTGGAAACTCGCCTACCACCCCGCAGAAAACTTGTGAAAAGAATTTCAGCTTCATCCTTCGCCACGTGGTTTTTATCAATAACGTTAATGGTTACAGCCCAGCTGACAGGAATAGCCGTGTAGTCAATATCGTACAAACCATCACTATACTGAAAATTATTCTGTGCCAAAACAATATGCTGATTACGTTTACCCATCAATCCGATGAAGATACCCCAGCTTTGAGCAGGCACATCAACAGCCAAACCACTGCCTAAACTCTTACCAATTGAGGCATCTGTCCACGAAACAGAAATCAAATCCCCAAGCTGCAAATCCTTAAGCTGCTTTTTCAAACTTTTCTTACCCTTCATATTTTCATTACTCTCCTTGAATCTGAATGGCAATATTGCCAAGCATCAAAAACAACTTCGTAACCTTGACTTCTCCCTCTTTCACAATACTGACTTCTGCAAGCACTTTCACAACTGCTTCCGGCGACAAATTAAAAACAGATTGAATCAGAGGAGTCGAAACAGAAACGATAACCGCGTCTTTGCGGATGTTTAAGGTTTGCTGTAGCTGAGCGGCTGCTTCCGCATTTACTAATGCGTCTTTAGGAATAACATATATTCCTGTTATTTGAGGAGATGCCGAAACCTTAACGATAGCGTCTTTTACAACATTGAAGATTGTTTCAGTAACCGCTTGCGCAGAAACTTCAACCATTGCGTCTTTACTTATGTTCAAAACTTGTTGTAATTCAAGAAGTGTTAAAGCTTGAACTACTGCGTCTTTATTTATTGGGTAAATTCCGAAAACTTCACGAGTTGCAGCGGCTTGAATAATAGCGTCTTTGATGATATTGAAAGTTGTTTCCGTATCTAACGATACTAACGTTTCAACTACGATGTCTTTACGCACGTTAAAAATGGATTCTAACTCGAAAGTGGCCTGAGCCGTAACAACCGCATCCTTAAAAATTTCAATAATTTGAGCACTAATCTTTTCAACAACGACATCAGCAAGAGCCTGCACCAAAGCATCTTTATGAATGTTAAACGTGGTTTCCTCTCCATGCGTGGCGCTTCCAGCAACAGCAGCATCCTTATGAATGTTGTAGATTGTCTGTAGTGTTTTAGTCGCTAAGGCTTCAATAACCGCTTCTTTCGAAATGTTAAAAATAGATTCTAAATTCGAGACAGCTGAAGCCTTCACTACTGCTTCAACTGGAATGCCTAACTCAAAACTCAAAGCGGTTAAAGCCTTTGCTATGGCTTCTTTCTGGATGTTAAATATAGTTTCCGACGCTTTAAGAGCTTGCGAAGTTACGGCAGCATCTTTCTGAATATTATAAGTCGTTTGCAACACTTTTTCCGCCGTAGCCTTCACAACAGCGTCAACATTAATCTCATAAGTTTGTCCTTCTAGAACTCCTATAAAGTCATCGAAGGCATCGGTACCTACCAGTTCAGCATTGGTGGATTGAAAGATGTAAACATATGCTATATAGGTTGAGAGTGCGTAAGATTCACTGGCTACTAAGTTTCCATCCTCATAAAAAGATATAACACCACCGCTAATAACTATACGCAAAGGTCCAGTAGCCGCCGACCAAGCTTGGTTATAAAGGTATTCTGTAGCTCCGTCAACTCTTTTTTGCACACGACAAGTGGAAGTAGCTCCAGCCTTAAAAAAACGATACCAATTTGCTTCACCATAGGGGTCGGATGCAGTAACTTTAGTTAGGCAAATCATTAGTTGCATATGATCTAAAGTATCCAATTCAACTACCGAAATTTGAAGGTCGGCTTCACTTAGGTTATGACTATACTTTGTCACTAAACCTGATTGTTTGTGTCCTATAACTTCAGGTCTTGTGACTTCAAGGCGTTGATTAACTTCAGCTACGGTTGCTCCTACTTCCAGCATATCCCAGAATGTAGTGTCTATGCTGTTATCATCAAAATTATCGTTTATCTTCTCAACAACTACATCAGCAAGAGCCTGCACCAAAGCATCTTTCGAAATATTATAGATTGTTTCTATTCCTAAATCAGCTAAAGATTTTACAATTACATCTTTCAAAATATTGAATGTGGTTTCGCTTACTTCAATCGCTTGAGAACTCACAGCAGCATCTTTCTGAATATTATAAGTCGTTTGCAACACTTTTTCCGCCGTAGCCTTCACAACAGCGTCAACATTAATCTCATAAATTTGTCCACCTACTGCTTCTGCGTAAGCGTCAAACTCATACATGCGTGAACCGGGGGTATTGCGCTTAGAAACAAGTTTAATGTAGCGACCGTCCTTCTCAAATGCTCCGCTTTCACTCCAACCCGCAGTATTAAGCACCCCTTCCCAAACAGCATCACCAAAATTTGCTGGGTCATCACTAACGTAAACGTATAATCCGACAGCACCCCCAAAAGGAGCAATATCGACATAAACACGAATTTTAGTTATCTTCTTGGTTTCACCCATATCAAAAATAATCCAGTGATAGCATGTCATTGTATGAGTCCAAAAACTTGCAAGGTCATCATCAATAGTATTCGCTGCATTATATGGTGGACACTCTCCACAGTAACTATGAATCGCCGTAGGCGTAGTCCATTCAGCAGCCATTTATGGTTTAACCTCCCTAACCCACGATTTAGGAAACTTGAAGGACGCCACTTGTCAACATCTCCAAAAGAAAAATGGAGATTTTTATGCTGGTCTCTGCATTTTAGGCGTGTAGTAAATTTTTACCGTGTCGCCGTCAACTACGTTTTTCGTTGTGTAAGTGTCTCGGCAATACATTGTCCCCTCAGAAGCCGCATTGAACAAGCCACATTCGTTTAACGCCTTAGTCGCATCAATACTAAATTCCGCATCCATACTGCACTCGCCAGTAGGACCATCCTTCGCGTATGTGCCCAGTTCACGATACGATTCCGTTCCCAAAGCAGTGTTACCATTAGCTGGCGCAGTGTCATCTTCACCTATTGCTACGTAATTGAAAACTGCTGGACGACTTCCGCTAACGTCAAAACCTTGCCCGCAGAGAGCATCAAGTCCGCCATCGACAACCAAGTCCTTAAAATCAAGTTCGCGCTCATCAACATCGATTAAAGCCTTTTCAACACAGCCGAATATTCTGAATGCTTTCGCATCTTTCATTTGCGCTGGTGTTAAGTTGTTGATTGGTCGCCAAACTTCTAAACGTCTATGCATCCCAACCAGTATTCTCGGCTCTTTCCGCACTCTCAAACTCATTTTTCATTTCTTTTCTCCTCCGCTTACAACCAGCCGATTTGAACACCCAAAATTGAGAGGCTGAAGAGAAACAACAGCTATCCAGCCCAACTCAAAATCACGAGACACCCTTTTAACAAAAACATTCTTCTTGGTCCTAAAAAGCATTTTGCCCTGGCTACGAGCCACAGCAAGCACATCACCCAAATCCTTAAACTTGCCCTTATCATCACGAACCACCAAAGATTTGTCAAGCATCGCTACGAGCAACCTCCTTCAAAGAACCATCTGGATTCCACGAGAAACTAAGCGTGAAAAGCAATGTCTCGCCATCATAAGCCTTCAAAGTTGAAAGAGAACCCTCTGGATTCCATGTAAAAGCCTGCTTAGTAATTCGCTTACCAGAAGGCGGAGCTGCAATCTGCGACAAAGCACTATGAATAGCTTGATACGCCTTATCATACTGTCCATATGGAACCTCATTCACACAGCAACACCTTCCTTGATTTTACCCGAGATCTCAATGTTTCCGTCTTCATCAAGAACCATTATGACTTTACCTTTCCGGTTTAGGAAAGCGAAGCCCGGCCCTAACCCGCGTGATTCAGCTTCCGTGATCGCCATACCGTTGATAAATGGGATTCTCATTCCCTTTCTGATGCACAAATCACCCGCGGAATAATTCACGCAGCCAAAGTGTGGACAATTCTCCCATGCAACACTTGACGCATAAACACACTGCTGACTACTCGGATGACTGTATTGTCTGTTGCAGCTAGCGGCTATGCTTATGTTATTGCAGTTTACAGTAGCAGGACTGATTGTTTCCCCAGCATGGTTATGAACCTGAGCATGATGATCATCAGGTCCTACACCCGTTAAAGTTCCATGACTGTGAGTGTGACTTTTAGGCGTGTAACGCCCATCCGGCTCAACATACATGGGGTCAAAGCCAGCACCTTGAGCCTCAAGAACATAACCACTTGTGCCTCTCGGTAGTCTTGCCAAAAGGAATTGACCACTCGTAATTTTAGAAGTTGCAAGATTCGGAATATCACCATCGCCAAGCAATGCATACATAGGGTTAAACCCTGCTCCTTGAGCTTTAAGAAAATACTGTGCTGTGCCTTCAGGAAGTCTTGCTAAGGGAAATCTACCGCTTGTGATTATGCTTGCGGCAGCCGTGACATTCTGCAAAACACGAGCTGCAGTTATAACCTCAAAAGCGCCAACATTAAGAGATCCGAGATAGCCAACACCATTAAGATACAAATTGCTCCATTTCTTCGTTGAGCTGCCCAGGTCATAAGTGCCAGTTGCATTCGGCAAAAGATGAACTGCAACACCAGCATCTAAGGCTTTGAGTGCGCCTGAGAGGTAGAGGTCCTTCCATTTTTTGTTGCTTGCACCCAGGTCGTAAGTGGCATCAGCATCGGGCAACAGGTGAAAATTGAAAAGCATGTTTGAAACATGGATTTCAACTGCGTAGATATGAGCAAAGCGTTTATCAGCCGCGCCCAGATTGCTCGCGTTGTCGCTTGCTGGGATCATGTTACCTTTGATTCCATACTGATATCCGTTGATTTCAGCGAAGCTTTTCGCGGAGGTGCCTATTTTTCCAGAATTATCCGAAAGAGGCCACAACTCAGTTTTCAATTCAAGCTGTCCAGAACCTACGCGTTTAAGCCACGTGTCGAGAGCGGTTGCTCCTCCAGGACCAAACTGCAGCATTTCTTTGTCTAATTTGGCTTTGGGATTATCCTCTGCAACCGTTTTGATCTGCATATAGCCATCTGTCAACAATGTCAAATAAGTCGTGAAGATTTTATGAACTCGCTTGGTTTCAGATCCGATTTCAAGAAGGTTATCAGTCAATAAATCTAAGTATTGAGCTTTCAACTCAAGCTTGCCAGCGGCAGTGCGTTTCAAATACACGTCTGGAGCTGTAATATCGCCCGGTCCAAACTCAAGCAACTCCTCAGTTAATCTAGTTTTAGGATTATCTTCGCCCTGAACTTTAATGCGGAAATCACCATAAGGCGACGCCTCACCATGATACAAAACCATGCGTTTACTGTGTAATTCTTTCCAATGAGCTATCTCAGAGCCTAAAACACCATGTTCATTATCGCTTGGCTGAAACCGATGGTCCAGAACGCCAGTTCCCGCCTTGTTCTTCGTGCGAAACTTAATTATTGCAACCTCATCCTCATATGGTCCAATGTGCTTCGGACAGACCCACCCCGTAAGTTTATCCCAGCCACCATCATCTTCGCTTGGCCAGGGAACACCATTATCGTCTCCTGCTTCATGTCCAACATGATGAGCACCTAAGCCACCGCCTAAGGCGGTTGGAATGGCGCCTTTTCCGAGTTTTGTGCGTGCAAGCTTTTCAACCGTAACAGTTGTAGCACGCATTCCATAAAGGTAATCAGCAAGAAATGGTGGAACCTTTCCAAGTTCAAGCGTTATCTCAAGCGTCTGAGTTTTCGCATCCACATTATACTCAACGCTTTCAATGCGAAAATCACAGTCAACATTCTCATTCGGCAACACAACAGGAATCTTGTCAGCTGCAAGCAGCGGAGTATTTCCATAATCCAAAACGGTTGTGCTTATCCTCAAATATTCAGCTGGGTCTTTGAAATAGTCAAGCAAAGCCCTAGCTCTTAAATCACATTCGTTGTCAGATACAAGTTCTTCGTCAACTTCAACAAGCTCTCTTAAACCATAATTAGTTTGACTTGCTGAATCTTCACGTGTAGCTGAGTATCGGCGACCGCCAAAAAATAATTGGTCAATCCAGAAGTCACCGCTTCCAACACCAGAGAACCACCCGTCTATTCTAACCTTTTTTATGTTGGCCCAATCAAAGCCTGCCTCAACCTCTTCCCATTCAAGTTCATTCGCTAAGCCTGCCCTCAAATCTGTTTTCCGCCATTCCCCTGGAGCAGCCGTGATGTTCTTTCGAGCATACTTGCCTGCTGTGTCATAGAGAAACACGCTAACGTTTCCGTTGTAAGATTTCTCCAAATACGCAAGGAAACTGAGAAGCGGATAAAGATTAGAGTTAACTTCTTTTCCAGCGTTTAAAGTGAATATCGCGCCTACCCAATACATGCTTATAGAGTGAACTTTAATGCTGGCAGAACCCTTCGCTTTAAAATCCGTGTCAAGACTTACCTCTCCAGCAGCAGCACTCCAAGAACCATCAGCAGGCGTCAAACTTTCAGTCCATGCATCCTTGTCGGCGGGCACACTTTTATCAGCCAAACCATAAATCATAATTTTGTTGCGAACACGATGAATATCCTTGCGGTATTCGCTAACCTCAATTTTCTCGCTAAGGCTAACAGGCGATGTTTTGCTGTTCTTCGGGAAAAACTCAAACTTACCATCCGGTGCAACACGAAAATCGTAGCCTATAACACCAGCTTTATCGCTACTTTCAGCTATATATTTTAAAATGTCAAAAACAGGCGTATTCTCATATTCAAGATACGTGTAAGTTGTGTCAGTGTCCTCAATCAGCTCTGCTTCATCTCTAACATGGCTTAACCCCACATAATAATCGATGATGTCTTTAACAATGTCCTCGCCCTTCTTGTTTTCATAAACTTTAGTGACTACTCTGCGGAAGATCCGCTCTCCCCAGCCCCTACCACTAACACGGATATAATGCTCATTAGGCGTCGGAGATTCGCACTGAACTTTTTCAACACGACAAGTAATTATCTGCGGAACATCAATGCCTCTTCCAATGTCAATGTGTCCATCCATGCCCACGCTTATCGGCGAAGTCCCGCCCGGACTATACTTTTTATCCCAGTTCTCAAGTAAGCAGCTGAATGAAGAAACTTCTTTTGTGCAACCCAAATGCACTGTAAGGACAAGGATGTCGCCTTGAGGAGGAGTAACACCACCAAAAACAATGGCAGCCTTAGGAATCGCTACGCTCACTCGACACCCCGCCGATACATTTCCTCTTCTCCGGCACGAGTTATCGAACGCCCACGAGATGGCATTTCACTCGTAGCTTCGTTGAAGCCTTGAACTGAAGATGTAGCAGCGTTCATACTACTTGCAAAACTCCACATTGCAACCGCCGCCGCGGCAATAACTGCTAAGCCAACACCAGTCAAAGCCAGAAAAGTCGCATAGGAAATATTCAATGAATTTTGAACTAATGTAGCGAAAGAACAGGCAGCCGCATAGACTTTATGGGCTACGGCAGAAGCTATACTTGTTGAAGCGTTAGCCGACTGAACTGTTGTGTTCACAGCTGTTGCAGCCGTATGCCCAGCTGTAATGGTTGTTAAATAAGATTTGAGGCGGATCCACGTGGAAGTAATCGTTATGACAGAAAGCATTGTCCTGGCCCATTTCGCACTTTCCTTATCGACTAAGCCCAAGTCTCCAGCTAAGCTGATTACTGCAGTGCTCAAACCAGCAAACGTCATTAACGTTGATGCTACAGTTCTGATGCTAACAGCTGTAGATTCTGAAGCTGTCTTCACTTCTCCAAGCGAAACCGTAAACTCACGTGATTGAACAACCGCTCCACCCATGCTAACAGCAGATGCGTTACAAGCCTCTGAAAACTCTGTAAAACTTGCTGCTGAACCCCAAACGCTTGCTTCTACTTCGGCTGCTGCAGAAGCGGCTTCTCTGAACGCAACGCTTGCTTCGTGGATGGGTGAAACGTCAATTGGCGGGATAGGTGGAACCTCAATGGGTTCAAAAGCGACCCTAATCGGTGTAGCTTCAACCTCACTTTTTAGATGTGCCGCATCTTCAGCAACTCGATGGATCTCGGCAGTCGCCAAATTTTCTGTTTGAAGAATTATGGGATGACTTGCAACTTCCGAAGCCATATGTGCAGCGTCAGAAGACACCTTAGCAAATTCAGCACTCACCTCATTATGCGCTGCTATAGTTACAGCTAACTCTCTGAAACTCATAACCCAACCTCCGCTCTGGCAGCGTCTAAAGCATCAAGAATAATCCCTTCAAGACGTGGCAAATGCTGTTGAATAGCAGGATAAAGATAAGGCTGCGCCCTCATGCGATGTGTTCCCAGCTCAACGAAGAGTCCATAGGTTGCTTCTGCACCGATTTCAGCAACCCATTCACTAATCTTAGCATAAATTGTACTTCGTAGATATCCAGTTCTAACGGGCACAAGTTGACGGGCCAGGGCCTTGACGTCAGCAGCCCAACTTGCTAACTGCATATGGACCTGACGTTGCATGGCAGAATCAAAATTATGCATCGCCCTTTGAAACTCTTCTATGCCTTTTACGTCACAGCTTATTTCAATGCTCAACGCTTTCGTGCCTCCCGCTTAGCTTTATCAATCTCCTCTTGTATTTGCCGGTCAATCTCATTCATTATCACGATGAACTCTTGGATCGTTTTCGCCGGCTGCCTTCTGAGCTGCGTTGGGGTCCACCCGAACTCCTTGCAGAACTTGTACTCCGTAAGTTTTGGGTTAGGCTTGCCTCTTCGGATTGCTCTAACAAAAAACGACTCTCTTGAACTGTCAAACCGTTAAGCTTGTTGACTAATTTGCTGAACAACTCGCCCAAGCCCACTGGAACACCGTCTTCCTCGCTCAGCAGCTTCTCAAGTGTGACGGGTTTACTTTCAGGCTGCTCTTTTAAACTCGCAAATATTGTTTCTGCTTGAATTGCAACATAGTCGCTGCTTTGAACTTGACCCGTCATTTGACTGTATTTCGTGTATTTCTGAATTATACGGCTGCGTTTAGCCCAAGATATTTCTTCAAAGATATATTCGCCTTCAAATTCTTCGCCAAAGCTTTTGTTGATTTTTACCGTTTGAGTTCTCATCTTTGACACCTTAGGTTATGAAGAGGTCTCTCGCAACAAAAGGCGCTTTGAGACTAACAAGATCTTCAATGCCTGAGGGCGTAGCAACGTTTTGCCATTTACAATACTTGAAGGTTGCAGTGTGCTCGCCATTTGCTGGATTGTCGCCAAGTCGGAAGGACAAGCTGAACTCACTATCATTTATTACGTCATCAAACTCTGTTTTGCTTTCAAACTCAAACAATAGTTCGCCGAAAATGTTGCGGTGACGTTCCCGCAAATACTTCAGAAGATGCCCATTTGAATTTTGGATAACAGGCACAGCCTTCAAATTGTTTTCAACATTGAATTTCCAATCCGTCACAGTGCTAACCGCTACCAAGTTTCCGCCGTCCGCATCGCCTTTTTTCACGTAGCTTTCATAATAGGGAACGGCACCACCATAATCTCCGTAGGTGGCTCCACTGATCTTCGCCGTGCCCAGAGCAACGTCCTTGCCGATGACATCAACTGTTCCTTTTATCACGTCTTCAATACTACATTGCATGCTTAACTTGTCAATTCTGCAGCCCGTGTAGAGAAAACTGATGATGTCTGTGGCACTTACCCACAAGCCCTTATAATACAAGAGTTGAATGCTCAAGCTATTCAATGTTTGAGCATGCTGAATGAAACTTATAGGCGATTCACTGCTTAAGCAATCGCTAATTTTCAACGTCACCCTTCGCAAGCCCTTACTAATGCTTTGCAGATCCCGCGAACCAACACCTCTAACCTTGATCAACTGAGGATCCAAGAGGGGCTCCACGTTTTGAGTGTTAATGCCAAGCATCGCTGGAGTATCAGGCGTTTCTCCATAATTTGTCTCTTGCACAAAATAGACGCGGAACTCATGCGTTCCATACGTTTCAACCATTTTCTTTCTTAACCTCCTAACACTTTTTCAAACATCCATGTTTTGACTATGAACTCGGTGCGCCACAAAAACGGTTTAACCCGCACCTGATCTAAATCCCGAAAACCCACAACATCACAATAAGTAATTCCGTTAACCGTGACTGTGCATAAGGCATAATCACAATAAAGCACGGCTGCAGTTGTTCCATCACTTGGGTTTGTTGTTCTTGCGAGAAGCCAAACATAGCCGTCATCATCGATATAATCCGTCAAATCAGAGGTGAGCGTAATAGTGATTGTTTCATCAGCTCCGCCGATGCCTGTCTGGGCCTCCTCCCACACTTCATTAACATGATCCCAGACCTTAACCGTAACTCCGTTCCCACTCGGAGCAGTGCCATAACCCTCAAAAGCTAAAACAATTTTCTTAACAACAGCTTCTTTAGACTCAATCTTCAAGCGGAACAAAACCATGCTGTATTTACCATTTTCAGACTGAGACTTACTATAGCGACTATCATCGCTATACCATAACTTCTGATATTCCTCAGCCAAAAGCTCAGTCCAGCCTACGCTTCCAGGAGGTAACTCGCTATCCGAAGCAGCATGATAGGCTTTATGAGTGCCCGTTGGAGGCCCAACACCAACAAAATCGTAACCCGTAACATTAGGCACAGCTCTCTTCTCTCGAATAATACGGTTAATCTCCTCACACAGTTTCTCACGAACATCCCTATTGCTAGACCAACCATTTACTTTCAAAAAGCTGAGACGTCTACGATTAATCCCATTAAGACTCAATTTTTGATCGTCAGCACGTTGAAGACCCACAGTCACTTGCCCATCATAATTTTTCAAAAGCTCTTGGTCATACCATTCCTTGCTACAATAAACACTTGCCAAGCCACCGTCATCTTGCACGAGATGCATATTTTTATCCAGAAGCCGAACAACCGTAGCCACTGGATCCTCAAAGCTAGTCATTAACTAACAAGCCTCCTACACAAAACAGCACAATATTGAGGCTCACCTTTGAAACGGAACACTTGAGGCGACCCCACTTCGTAGTATACACCATTACGCATGATCTTGTCATGATGCCTGATTGGAATCAGAGTGTAAACCTTAACAAAATCAGTCACCATAAAACCGGGCTCGATAACAACTTCATCGGGCAACGCAAGCCTAACAACCGCTTTAATGGTTATGCCTTCACCATAAGAAACAGTCTCGCCAGATTGAACAATACTGTAAAGCGTAACGTTTTCGCCCCCAGCATTCAAAACAGGAGTAAAAAGCGTCTTAACAGGCTTATACCGCAAAAGCAAAAGACCCAGCCACGAAACCGTGATAATCGACTGCTTATTTTCAACAGGGCTCCAATCAACGAATTTGACGCCCCAAAACATGAACTCTTCGTAATGCAAATTCAGGATTTGCACGCTCAACAAAAGACTTAGCTTATCCTTAACCGCCCTCACAGAGTACAGAATGCCAGATGTCACAGCATCATAATAGTCCGAAGCGGATTTACGTTTCAGAACATCAATGTAGCCAGCCCAACAAATGCTCGAGTTATAGCCTGAATAATCAGCACTAGCAGCAATCGTGTTGATGAGCTCATAAACTTTTTCGCAGCTTAAACTCCAACCTTCATAAACATACAAGCCAAGCAAAGCATAAGCAATGCAATCATCATAAATCTCATTCTGAGACAAGCCAACCCGATGCCACGAAGAGTCAGAAGGATCATAATAAAGCCACAATTTCTCAAAGCCTTCACGGAGAAAACTAACAGCTTTCTCCATCATCGCTTTATATTGACTCTTCGCATCCACGTCATAACTGCACAACATCCTAAGACCAATAAGCCCATAGAGACATTCCACGTCCAGCTTAAGATCCCAAACATCGTTAATATCCACGAACCTTGCAAAACCGCCATGGGCCTGTTTGTCCTGCATAGTCTTCAGAAAAGTTTTCCCAGCAAGCACAGCAGCATCAAGATAATCAGTGTCGTTTGTCAGCTCGTACGCTTTCAAAAGACTAGGAACAACACGGCAAGCATCAATGCTATAATAAAACGTGCTGGTTTCGTTGCTTTTGAACCCGCCATAAGCATCTTTCGTGTAGTTTATGCACTGCTGAGTTAAAATAAAATCGGCAAGTGAAACGGTTTTGTTATAGATGCTGGTTTTCTGACTTTCAAACTGCTTATCCTGGTAAGCTTCATAAAGAAAATCTATACTGAAAGAGGCAGCCGCAACACCACGCCCAAACGTAAGATCCACGCCAGACCCAGGAATGTAATAGAAATAAGGCGCATAATCAAGGATAAACTGCAAATAAGCCTCGAGCGCAGCCACTTAAGCCACTCCCACGTACGGTTCAGTTAAGTTTTCAATCATCCGGTCTAATCGACTTGTCAAAATAGAAAGTGGAGGCACCTGGTTTTGAACCTCAACTCGCAAATCGCCCAAACTAAAACTGCGACCAACAGACGAGCCCCCAGTAACATAACAAAGACAATACAAGGCCGCTAAAAGCCGAACAGCAGCAGCCTCACCGTCACTGCAATCGCTATAATCAATCGTTAAATCAGTTTCAAGACTGACCTCTCCTGCAGCCTGGGTCAAAAACGCGGTAACTTTATCGTCAGCTACATCATCAGCTGTAAGATGCATAAGATCTCGGACGCTGTCGGGCGTTACAGAAACCAAAGGTTAAGCCTCGTTACCTATAGCTAATATTAAGATACGTGAAAAAACAAATTTAAACAATCTTGCTCAAAAAAACATACGAAAAACTCGTAATTAAAAATCCGTGACGAAAAATCCGATACGAGAAAATTAACAACGAGAAAATCAATATTAAAAAAGAGGTAGATTACCTAGGTTCACAGTCTCATTCAGCGGTGTTTATCTTTTGAATATTCGCTTCAGCTCTGTGCCAATCAAGTCCACGAAGAACGCCAACACAGTTGCGATGCCGTTCCAGGGCGGCGGAAGCATACCGAACGTTATAATGCAGACAGAGAGATAACGCCCTACAGTGCTCCAATACTTCGGCAATTTGTATTCCACGTCTAACCCTTCTGCTCGTTGTCGTGCCCGTTCTTCAAAGAACCCAAGGTTGTTTCTAACCCATGCTATAAGAAATCCGCCTATACCTGAAAGGAAGAACAGCCGTAGATATCTATAGAGGTCTTGGGCAAACCACGGCCACGTTTTTACTTCGGCTACTTCAATCATGCCGAAGACTTCATAGATTCCAAGGAAGATAGCACAGAAAACAGCCGTTATCGCCAATGTCATTGCGATTATTTGAGGCATAGAATATTTCGCCAAGCTTTTCACCTCCCCTCACCCTTTCCGATGATACAAGTGAGTATGCACAGTTTCATTATGCAGTTTCTCCCGATTCAGCCCCTTCAGATTCCTGTTCCCACAGCTCCCAACCAAATTTAGTTGCGTTTTTACGGAACTCTTCAGGACGAATCAAGTTTAATTCAGCAGCCTTTAGAATGTCTGCTAAAACCACCTCGGGAGTTTCAGGAGTGCCCCAGTTAAGGCGAACCCGAGCCTCCGCGGGATCAAATCCCGCCTGACGCAAAACAGGACTGAAAATATCTCTTTCAACCTGACGCTTAACATAACGTTGAATAGGCTTAATTAACATCTCTTGAAGCTCAAGCGCAGCATTAGCTGAAGCCTCAGTAAAGCCGGGCGTACTAAAAAGACGCGGCAAAGGAGTTTCGCAACCAAGATAAAACTGGTTAAGAATATGCTCAATGTAAAATTCAAAACGTGCCCTAGGGTCTATCGTGACAGGTTTGATGTCACCTTTTTTGTTGTAGAAAAGCCAAGCACCCTCTTCAGGACGCTTCTTAATCGCAGCTTCAAACTTCTTTATTGTAGGTTCTTTCGCTCCTTCCAACAAGGCTAAAACGTCTGGTCCTGCATACTTCTCAAAAATTTTAGGCAAAATCCTCTCAATCTTACTCTTCATCCAAGCGTACCCTGGCCGCTTATCAGAATTAATCGTTAAAGTATGAAGTAAGACCTGCAAAATACCTATGCCGAAACCTGCAGAACCAAGATAATTTATCCGCCAATGAATCACGGCATTCGGGTCAAGTTCTGTGCCACCATAAGGGCTCGCGCGAAGCTTATACGATTCAATCTTATACGGAACTTTGAGATCTTCGCCAATAACGCCTTGCTCTATCTTGTCAACCGCGTCTATCGGAAGCCTATGCAGATCCTTGAGGCTTTCAGGCTTAAGTTTAAGCCAAAAATCGTTACCACAGGCAATGAGCGGACGCGCCATGTCACAGAGCAAACCGTCTAGATTCACGTCTGCATTAAACTTGTCCACAACTTCCTTAGCTTCGTCAACCCTCTCATACTTTTTGTTGGCTGTCGTGTAGAAGCCTATGCCAACAGTTGCAGCAGCTAACAAGTCAACACTTGACTTACACGTAGGATCCCGCTCATACAACTTCATAACATCAACAAGCGAAATATTTGGCCTAGTCTCATAAACGGTTAAGCCCTTAGGGCTCGCACTACCCGAAACACTCCGCCTAACAATAGCCTCATGAATCTTACCCAAAACACTTGACATTTACAAGCCCCCTAAAAACCGCTTGCCCTTCTCAGTAATCCTGTAAGGCGCAGTATGCTTCGCACATGTCTTTTCAACATGCCCCTGCTGCTTCAAATAATTAAGAATGCTAGTGAAAGTCGCAGGAGTCCCACACCGCCTTAACGTCCTCGTATGCAAATCTCTCCTACGAAGAGCCCCTTTACTAAGCTCCGCTAACACAACCTTCGCAAGACCCGGATCAATCCTCTTCGTCCTACGCTTCAACCATCTCAACCTCAACAGGTTTTAAAGTACTAAAAAAAGGAGGAGAATGTTCATTGCAAACCCTGAGAATCTTCAAGTCACGCTTGCCATCCATGCCATACGTCTTAGGCGCTAAATCAGGAGTATACGGCTCCATCAGAGCCCCACAGACCGGACAGTACTTCCAACAGTCACAGACAACAATGTCGCCTTTACGGTCTGAGTAGTGAACTTTTCCGCAGCTTTTATTGGGACATTTTCCTTCAAATTTTGGCAATACACTTCTAACCTGGACAGCTTACAACGTTGTCTTTATCCCAGTCATTTTCGCAACTGCATCAGCTCGGAGAACACCTAAGCCAAACCGTGTTGTACCTCGAACGCCGAATTTGCCTGACTTCACTTCTTCCCAATCTTCAATCGTAACGTCTCTACGAAGTAGCATAGCTGCTGCGATGCGAGTATCAATCGCATAAGCGGTTCCATTAGTCACTAAAGTGCTGGCTTGAACGTTCATGCCTAGAACCCGTGTAACAATTCCCTGCTCAATGTTTGTCTGTGCACTAGGCAAATACTGAGCATGGATAAACTTGTCATCATTCAACAGTTGATGCAGCTGTGTTTCATGAACCACCATGACTGTTGGACGCCAATCTTCGCCACGCACAGCGTTGTGAAGCTTAAGTATAGCAGCCCAATCCATAACCGCATTGCCTTGGGCGATATCATCTCCACCTGCTAAGTCAGCGTCAGCTATTGCCCCGTAAAGATCAAGAACCTTTGTTGTTTCCCTTTCGCCTAAAGCCCTGCCAGTCTTTTCAACCATGTTATCCATGACGTTCCACGTAGCATCTTCAACAAACTCCCTAGTCCATTCCTCGCTAGACTCTGCAAGCTGATCCGTGTGAATGTCAACCGTACTATGCTTTTTGCCACTGAGCCTCGTAACGGCGCCTTCAGCATACTTGTAAGCAACACCTTTCACGTCCAACGGAAAACGTTCCATAGTCTCAGTCGTTGGCCTAACATTGATTATGTTCCTGCCAATAAGCTCTGGATAAGCAGCTTCCACTAGAGTATCATGCATACGCCCAAGGGCGCCAACCATGTCACTGAACAAGCCTTCCTTAACGCCGATCTCCGCGTAACGCTTGAAAAACGGATGCGCAACTGCTTTTTCCTTTAGACTCTCGTAGAACTGCTTATGTTCATTGTCTTTCTCCATTAGGCTTTCAAAAAGTTTAGGTTTCATTTACCGCACCACTTTCACGAAAATTAAATCACCAGTGCTCGCTGGTAGCTGTAATGCATATCCAAAAGCCTTATTGAAAGCAGTTGCGTAGATGAGCCGTTTACTTGCGTCCGCACCTTCCAAAGGTCCTCCAAGAGTAATTGATGTTACTACTCCAACAGCCACTTTAACCCGGCCACGGGTAAGCACGGGACACGAGTCACCAGACGAAACAGTCTTCGTAGCGATACCAATGCATTCTTGGGAAGCAGCTGCAGGACTGACCTTATCGTCAGCGCTTAGATAAACAGGATCTCCCTTCGTGATATCAACTGCAGCCTCATAAGACTCAATAATAGCGTTCGGATCGTCAGTTTCACCAATAGCCATCCAAGTTTTGCCAGATTTATCAGCCATCAGACATCACTCCAAAATCTATTTAGGTTTCAGTGAGTTCGTCCTCACTTACTCCCTGCCACATTAAGTGACTGTGATTCACCTTTCGAAGTAGATTTAGCCTCGGATTTTTCAACAGTCTTTTCAGGCGAAGGAGTTTCGGCAACCTTCTTACTCTCTTTAGTTTTCCTTCGCGCACGCTTTGCCCTTTCACTTCTCACCGTGTGCAGAAAAGCTTCAGCGATCTCATCCATCTGTCCAGGGCTTAAAGGCGGACTATACTTCGCTAAAATGCCTTTTACCGTGTTCTCATCCACTTTTCAGCATCTCCTTGTATTTGAAGATGGCTTTACGAATATCCTGATGATGCCGTTGTTCCATCATGCTACTGCGCTCAAGCATAGGGCTTAGCAAAAGACCTTCGAGGGTTTTTATCGCGTCCGTCACTTTGATAGTGGGCTCCTTCGAATTTTTCAGAAGACTCTCACTAAGATTGCCTTGGGCTCCACCATGGGCCTTCTCAAGCTTGCCAACACGAGCTAACAACTCTGTAACTTTCGCTTCCAGCAGCCCTTCTTTATTTGAGGACCCTTGACCTGACGGCTCAACACCACAAACATCACTAGTAATCTGATCGTCCGAATGCGCCCCATTCCACGTTTTAACCGCTGCACACAACTTCTTTTTCGCAGCAGCCTTAGCCCCATCACTCAAATCCGTTTGAGCCAGCCTACCCAAAGCATTATTCAAATGTGCCTTGTTGATGTTACCCTCAGCATCCTTGAAAGGCAAATGACGCAAACTACGAGGCTTAGTCTTACCATCCTCATCTTTCTCGCCGCCCTCTTCAATGAACGCAAAACTGCTGTCCGGAAGATTATTAATGTACTCTGCATCCCACTCAGCCTCTTTCAACTTCACTTCAAGAACTACCTTGTATCCTTCGCCCAGCGTTACCCCAACTTGCGCAGTAATCGCCGCAGCCAAAGCTGTTTCGAGAGCGTTGATCTCCGCCCAAATAGTTTCTGATTCCGCATTCAATGTTGCTCTTTGCTCGTCTGTCAATTCAGCCTCCGGATAAAGCTGCGCCATAATGTCCGCATTTTTCTTACTCAGATCGGCAATTTTCGCTTTTATCTGGTCAACTGTAAGATTTTGTCCATCATTTCCGTTGTTTCCTTGACCATTTTGCTCGTTTATTTTTTGTCCCCTTTCAGGAAGCAGCTTGAATAATTCGTCACCAAGTATGTCATAGAGTTTCTGGAATGCGTCCGCATCTATACCGAAATGGGCCATGAAACGCTCTTTGTCTGTTTTAGGCTCTCCTCCATTCTGTTCCTTTATTTTTGGTTTTTTCTTCATGTTTCCACGCTCTATCAGCGGCGCCTTACTAACAGCAGAATCGCCTGCTGGAGCCATATAATCAGGATGAATGGAAAGCCAATCCTGAATCTTAGTCTGGTCCCACATCTTCTCCTTCGCAAAGAAAATAGATTGAACCCTTTCCGTTTCAGGTTCAGCGCTTAACTTTCCAAAAACAGCAAGAATCCCATTCTCCTTGTCAAGCCAAACCGTCCTGAAATGCTCAGGCAAAAACAAACACACGTCTTGATAGAACCCTAAAACATACTCACCAGCAACTATCGGCTGCACCGGTTCTTGCTGCTCTTTCAATTTCTTTTTCATTTTTTTATTTCTATTAATTGATGCTCGTGAAACTGACTCCATCAGCAACTCTATCATAGCGTTAGGGTCGCCAGGAGTCATATTTTGCAAAATGCTTAAACCCGGGTCTCCAAACTCAAACCCATAAGGCGCAATTCCTATTTCCCCATCAACTTCAACAACCTTTATACCGCCTTGATCAGGAATAAGCCAATCAATGCTAACACTTACGGGACATCCGCCTTGAATTAACTCATAAAGGTAATCATCAATTTGCGCCCAAAACTCAACCGCTTCCACTTCTGTATTCCATTTCGCATCTGTGATTACGTTGACACTTGGATTAACGGCCACATCACTATGGTCAATATCAAGATGCTTGCCTTTCAAAGTTGGAGCCGCTTTAATCAATTCCTCTTTAACCGCAGAATAAACACGTGGCGGTTCACCCGGATGATGTGTAATAATGGGGTGTAACGCGAAACCATGAGCTTTATAGACTCCTTCCGCAACTCCCTCAGTGATTATTAAGCTATCAACAAGAAAAGTGAATTTTCCCTCTTCTGCCTTCTTAGGCATCGGTTTCGTGTAATCCAAACCCTTTTCTTTACACGTAGCATAAAAAACGCTCAAAGCTTTCTTACACGTCTTATTCGCGTAACCCTCAACATCTTGATCTTTCTTTGTATCATCCGTCTCACCGTCACAATACTGTCCAGTCATCGAATCAAGCATCGAATGAAAGTCCTTGTGAACAGGCAACCAAGGCCAGACCTTAAATTTTGGTCAGCCGAGAAAAACAGCAAGCTCAAGCAGCTGAGGAGGGAAAGAGCCTACTATTTTCCTCAGCTGCCGAGTACAAACAGTACTTTAGTGAGATTCAAGATAAAAGATTTACTATAAGCTGAAAAAGCTCGCGGGTTCAAATCCCGTAACTTTCTAGTTTCCAAATGAAGCCCATATGGGCTCGTAGAAAAATTATTCATTATCTCTAATCTCACTCGTCTTTACATCCAAGTTCCGAAGCATAAAATCACTCAAAGCCCAGTTACGACCAACCTTATCAGCTACTCGCTCTCCAATTTCATTCTGCATCCGCTTGTTCATGCGTTTAATCCTGCGACTAATATGATGATACTTCAAACCGTAACGTCGCACCTTCAAAAAGATCTCTTTAGGGCTCAGGCCAGCAGGCCCGCACTCGTGCAGCACATCTAAAATCATCTCATCTCGACTGTCACGGCAAACCATGTTAACCAAATATTCAGAATCATAATCCATGAGATGGCTGAGACCTAAACTTAAGCCCCTCAGCATACGTTTGATCTCTCGAAGTTCCCTGCTGTTACGGTCAATAAGGATGCGCTGCCACTTGTATTTACCATATTTTTCCTCTGGACGGCGTCTTTTCTTAACATCCTTCGCGTTGGCAGCTGTCAAAACTTCAAAAAACCCCCCACAAACAATGTATAGAATGTAGCAAATGTAGAGCCATTTGCCTAGACCAAACAGCATCACAAATATGCAGTCTTAAGAAACGCTTAGAAAACAACGCTTTCAACAAAACAACCATAAAACAAGCCTCCCCAAACAGCATTCAAAAACGATTTTAACATGAAAACATTCCAAAACACGAAGAGCCTCTTCGTAAAAAGTAGCTACTTTGTAAACCCTAAGCAACATAATCCACATCCCTCTTCACATTATTCGGCACAGGAGGCTGCAGGGCTCGTTTCAAAAGCGACGTCAACTCTTCCAAATCATAATGCAAAGCGTCAACCTTACCCTCAAGCTTCTTCACACGTTCAGGCATCAACAAATACTCAATAGCAGCATCACGACTAAGATGATCAATTTCACCTTCCAACTCTCCCGGACTGTGATCCATCTTACGCTTCGGCGTCGACACTTGGAAATATCGGCTAAGCAGCTGCGCAACAGGATCATCAATCGCCAACTCGTAACCACGCCCAATTTTCCCCTCATCCAACAAACAACCATACTTCAACATCAAACTCCTACGAACACGCTCAGCCAAGTTCTTAGCCAAATTAAACAATTCACCAGGATGCCGACCATACAAAGTCTCAACATGCACAATCCAATTACGACTAGTCTTACGAACAGAAACACCTTTTTCAAGCCCCAACAAAGCCGTCCAATTCACCATCTCAACACGCCTAAAACCGCCCGCCCCATATGAGCCCTCACGCACAATCCTAAACTTAAAAAAACAACGATGCAAACGATAAACACCCGAACTCCACAACAAACCCTCACATGAACCGAGAAGTTTTTGACTTTGATTTGTGAGCTCGTAGAAAACCACGTTTGACCTTACTTTACGGCGTACAAGACCAGCCTTCTCCAGCTTCCGGAGATAATAAAAAACATGCTGCTTACTCCAACCATAGATACGACCTATCTTACTAGGATAATCGCCAACCTCAATTCGCTTTAGAATGGGAATCACCCGGGTACGCACAGTCCTAAAGTAAAACTTGACTTTTGACTTTGAACTGAAAACTTCTTTACTTCGAGAAGACTTGCGCTTAAGCCTACGAGCCCCAGCCAAAAAATCACTTCACTCTCTCGCTAGTTCTTTCAGTTTTTGAATTAATTCAAGGGCTTTGCTTGCATCGTTAGTTTTAACATAAAGCGTTTGAATACCAGCATTTCCAGCTGAAATCTGCAAAATCGTTTCAGGTTCCACTTTCTTCTTTTTCCAAAAACGCCACTTCACTAAAAATCACCTATAAAGTGCAGTTGCAGCGGATCTCTTCAGGCAACATTCCAAGCATAAACCGCAATTCGTTCCAGACGTCGACAGTTTCCTTGCACAGAGCAATCGAGCCTTTGTAACCGTATTTTCTAAGCCAGTGAATCACATAGACATAGACTTGTACCCTGTTTTTCAGACGATATCTCCTGTCACAACAGAGCTCCCGATTACCGATGAAGTTATCGAAGAATCTATCGGTGCGACCTGCACGTTTAAGCCAGTAGGGCAAAGCTGGAAACCATCTTGGTGTTCCGAGTGTAATCCGTGTAGGCGTCACATACATAATGTCCAGCATGAATTTGATGAGATCTCTGTAAGCCATCTTCCAGGAATAACCTGTTGCGTTCGGAGGCTTCAACGGAATTATAGGGTCGATGCGTATTCTGACTTCATAAAGGAAATTGCCTAGAGTGCGAGCTGCCTTTAGACGCTCGTATATGTTAGGAGCTCTCTTCTCGTAGATCTCAGCGAACTCGTGAGCATTAACGCTGAAGCTAACAATAGTTTGCTTGTACCGCTTACGTCTCAGAAAATCAATCGACGTGCCCTCTGTAGGATTAAGCGACTGTTCCAGCGGCCAATGACAACCTTTCGAAAGCAACAGAACCTTATGCGTGTCTTGTGTTTCAAACTTGTCGCAAATCTTCTCCATCAACCCAGGATTCATCAAGCTGTCAGAGAGCTCGCCAGTATTCAATACAGCAGGCTCTTCGTGTGTCTCAAAGAATTTCTCAATAGCTTTTTCAATTCGAGCCCAGGTGTAGAAGTGCGGCGTATTACCTTGGAACCTGTGAGTGAGAGCTAAATAGCAATAGCTGCAGTCATAAGGGCAGCCACGAGCCCACGCTAGAATATAGAAATGCGGACACACAACACCTGGAGGCGTCTTATCAAACAACCTAACACTCATAAAAATCATCATCCTCCGCGTCGTACTCGAAGTCAAGTTCATCTGGATCTGGACAATAACTCGGATATTCGCCGTCCATGTCTTCTCTACAGCACGAACATAAGCAGCCTACGCGCCCACAGAAGTAAGCTACGCTTTGGCTTCCATCTTTGTTAGGAGGCCACACATAAAGCTCCAAGTCTGGGCAACCAAACGGCATAGGGATCTCTTTCAGCTTACCCATCTGTCTTGTCGTCATTCCTATATTACCGGCACAAATCATGTTTTCAGGCTGATCCTTCCGAAAGAGAGCTAAGAATCGTTCTCTAGCTTCACGAAATTCCTTCGTGCCCTTCCTAACGATTTTCACTTGATCACTCATACCTATCGCCATCTCAAACTGAAATTACCGCGTGAGGTCTTTGCTTCTGCAGCTCCTGGTGACATTCCAAACAATAATGTGGACAATAGTCTTCGGTTTCTGTGTGAACCCAACAACACTGATAAGGCCAGATACCTATATCCGCGTCCGAGTCTTCCCTAGCTTTCTCCGGAGTCTTACCACATCTATCACACCGGCGCCGAACATCAAGAATAATATCACCAAGCCCTTTCGGAAGATGGCCGTCATCATCAACAAGACCGTTTTCACGGGCATACTTCCAAATCGCCTTAACAATGTCATTCTTCCATTTAGGCTCATTCAACTTGTCAACCATTAGGCTTCAACCTCTTTTTTGAAAACCACGTTTTTCGCTAACCTGAAATAATTCCGGTCCGTGTGCTTCTTAGCGATCAGCTGCTGCTTCACCAAGTCATTCAAACCATTATTCACTTGTTGAGGCGATACGGTCCATCCTTCCTCTATAATCGCCTTAACAATCTCTCCAAGCTTTCTCCACTTGTCAAGCAAGCCTTTCTTAGCAACCGTCAAAATCTTACCGTGGATACTCACGTCATTAATCGTAACCGATTTCATAACAGGGGGCACGTCGACAATACTCTTCGTACTTTGCAACTGAACCTTCTGAGACCCGGGTTCCAATCCCGGCTTGTGAGTACTCACCGCTTTACCTTGCGGTATATTACTAGCATGTAACTTCGCCTCGATAAGCCCTGTTAAAGCTTGGTCGAAAAGCTCAAACTTCTTTAAGAGCTTAACTTGACCTTCCAGGTCCGAAATGATAAGCCCTTGGTCCTTAATCTGCTCCTCGAGACGGGCCTTTTGTTTTTCAGTCTTCGCCAGTTTCTCAGCTAACTCTTCCGCGTCTCCGTCGCCTTTGAGCATGTCCTTAACTGACAGCTTGATTCGGGCCTTTTCTTCAGCTGCTTCAAGCTTCTTTTCAAGATCTCTAATCTTACGCTTAGCCTTTTCAAGTTCTGACTGTTCAGCTATTTCTTTCTCGAGAGCCTCTTTAATTGCTGCTGCAAGATCGCTAACCGTCTTCTTAGTTTCATTGGTCCTGGGAGCAATGTATTCCAGCTTAGGAGTTTCCGCGCCATGCTTCGTTAAACGTGGATGAGTAACCATAATGTAGTCTGTCATCAGCTCGCAGTTAACGAGCCATTCACCCTTCTTTAAATGCAAAAGCCTAGACGCTTCAACTTCTACGCCTTCCTGCCGAATAATGGCCAAACATTCCTTATCCACATACTTAATGTCTTGGCTGCTGAATTTCCCGAAAAACTTAACATTAGCCAACTGACGAATCGTAAAGTCTAATAGCTGCGGTCTTTGGCTACTACCAATAGCAATAACATTTAGTTTCCGTCCTTCAGTGAAGCATTTTTTAAACGTGCGGATCATTCGGTTAAAAACCCATGGCGGCGCACTATGTCCTGCTGCACTCTTTGGCACGTACTCTTGAGCTTCCTCCAAGATAATTAATAGCGGCCTGTGATGTGTTTCTTGCAAGGTTAAAACATGCTCAATAAACCGGCTGGTCCATTGCACAAGCTTCTCCTCATCCTTATCAGCAGTGTAAAAGATCATGCTGATTCCATCTTCAACAACATGCTTCGCATACATCTTCGGCTTAGTTAAAGCAAAATCAATGTCCTTAGCGTGAACTCCGCCGACACAAACCACATCAAACTTTTCCTTCAAAGTATAATACTCGTCACGCGGCTGAAAAACAACAATTGTGCCATGCTGCGTTAAGAACTGCTCAGCGAACAAACAGTTATTATAGCTTTTACCGGACCCTGGCCCACCTAACATTGTGATTCGTAAGCCTTCACGATTGAAAGGCTCCTTAGACGTATCAACAACAAAATCCTTACTAAACCGAAACTTCAAGAAGATGCCTCCTTAGGTTTAAGCGTGTATTGAAAGACGCAAATTGCAAATCCGGTGGGCTCGTGCTTGTCTAAGTAGATCTCTTCACGTGTGCAATGGCCCCTCTTATTAGATTCGCAATTCTTTATTGCACACTTAACTACAACACGTCTCATTCAGAAGCCTCCGATTTTTGCGGTAGCAACCTAACCTGTTTCCGATCGGTAGCAGCTTTATGACGTTCAATTAAGCCTCGTTTGTACATGAAATCTTTCAGTTCAATGGTTGTGCGTAAAACGTAGCCGCTGCTGGTTAAATGGTACGCATAAGGGTCTTCTTCAACATCGGTTTTCAGACGCAGTCGCTCAGCTAATTTAGGGCGAAACTGTGCTAACGTGTCAATCTCTGTATACACTACATAGAGCATGTAACGATGGGCACGCCAGCAAGGATCATCCTTGAAACCACATCGTGGACAAACAAACATTATTTAGAAGCCTCCATTGGATATTCAAGTAACTGGGCCTGTGTCGGAACTCTAGGCAGGTCAACGTTTGACGATGGGGCTAGGGGCGAGTATGGGGGCAAAGGCATCTCAACCAAGCCGATAACCTTGTCTACTTTAATTCCAATGAGAATTATTCTATGTCTATGCTGAGGAACACCAAAATCAGCGAAGTCCAATATTTTCCAGCTAACACTATAAGGCATGCAGATCTCAAACTTCAACATCCTAAGCATTTCGTGAAACTCTGGGTAGCGCCTTGCTTCTGGGATCATCTCGAAACTGATGGTTTCAGGCTGTAGATACTCTATTGCAGCTGCAAACCACAATAATAACTTCCGTTGCTTAGCGTATTTCGGCTTGGATTTGTGGGAATTCATTCGGCTGAAACCCTGACATGGAGGCGAACCGTGAACAAGATGAGGCTTCAAATCTGGACGAAGCGGCAGACATCGAACATCTGCTCTTATGGCATTTCCAATGTTAAATTGGTACGTCTTCAGTGCGTCTTTAGCTATGTCGATTCCGCACAAGTGGTTGAAGCCAGCTTGAATAAGGCCAAGCGTAGCACCACCACATCCACAGAACAGGTCTATGAAAGTTGGCGCGTCTGGATCATAATCCTTTTCAAAATGCTTAGTCATTTGAAAGTCTCCGAAGTTGCACTCTATCCTCTAAAACAAGCCCAAGAATGTGATCGCCGAAGAGGCGCCTTACCTTCCTAAGATAAAAGTGCCTGCAAGACTTCCTAACTATACAGAGCCACGAATGATAACTCATCTCAGCAACATCCCCCATTTCACGAAAGATTGAATTTCCTGCAGAAATGCTTCAGTAAAGGCAGCATTAAGCCAGCGTTGACATCATCAGCTTTCAAAAAAGCGTTTAGAAACGCAGTTATAAAGCCGCCTTTCTCTCCGTGCTCCGTGTGTTTCCGAGCGATCTCTCTGTACTTCTTTAATTCGCTACCCAATGGTTTGCTGCTCCTGCACAATTTTCACCGTGAAAACCTCTTCAATATGAAAATCGTCCAGATCCTTCCTGCTAGGCACGTGGATCTCCAGCTTCTCACCATACTCGCTGACAAACTGAACAAAAGGCGTATCCTTATTCCGACCCTTCAAGCCCTTACAAAGAACCTTAAAATCACGCTGCACAGCTTAAGTCTCCTTGTATTCACGAATAAATTTCCGCATTAGATCTCGAATTGCTTCGCTGCGACCTCCAGGATAAAATTGTTTAACTACTGTCTCATCAAATTCCTCAAGCAACTTAACGGGCACGTTCTTGATTTCCACATCAACAAAGCCTTCTTTAGACAACGCCTATGCCTCCTTTTGCCGGTAAATTATGTCGCCGTTTTCAGCAAGCAACACAACAAACTCAGTGTCTTCAGTGATGTTCAGCTTGTTTCTAAGCTTCAGAGGAACCAAAACGTACAGGCTTGGGTTCGGCTGGCCTTGAGCTATCGGTTTTATCACGCTTATTATTTCTTCCTCCATATATTTCACCTTGCACATTTCGAAATACAATATATCCTCACAAACTATTTATAAAACTTTCCACATTTCACAAATTGAAAGGTGAATCTTATGATGATAAAACAACTAGAAAATAAGGCCATGTTGCAACTACTCTTATTTTTGCTCGAACACGGAAAGACCAAAGTCACAGACATAGAAATAGACGCAAGCAGCGGAACCCTCTACCGAGTTCTCAACAGGCTCGCAAAACTAGAACTAATAGACGAAGAACGCAAACGCCCATACACACGGTACATTCAACTAACAGGCGACGGCAAGGCCATAGCTGAAAAATTGGAAGAAATCAATGCAGTCTTAGAAGCTAAAAAAGATCGTCAACAACACCAAGCTCAAACCTGATCTGCTCAAACTTCTTAGCCTTAACCAAAACCTGCACACCCTCAATCTTCTTTTTAGCTTCCTCAGTACTCTCAACCTTATCCAAGATACTCAAAACCGCATCTAAACAATCATCCCAACCCTGCTGATACGAACCACCCAACACAGACACCTCTCAACAGTAAAATTCAAGATAAACCATCAAGTAATAAAAACCCACTGCCCAAACAACACATTCACACCCCACGGAGAGATAAGTTAAAGTGAAAATATACGTGTCCCAGGGACACGCTTTACATTTGTAAAGTAAATGCAGGTTCCCCTACGGTCACCTTGTGCAAGGAGCAGGGACGCAGGGGTGGGATTTGAACCCACTTCCTAGAAGTAAATATTGGAAACTTCGGTAGCGAACTTTGGCATAATATTGACCCGCGGGTTCATTTCACGTGGGTATACCCACACATGAAACAACATCAAGCTTATAGTGCCTAGTCTCAGGAAGTACACAAAATACGGATGGGTCAACACAACGGGCTAACGTTCATATGCAATGCGCCTTCAAACATTCACTGAAAGTCTTGAAAAGCAGCAATCTACGGCTTAGAGAGAAACTCGATGGCTTGCTCTTGTTAAACGTGTATTTCATGCCGGTCCTTGTTCCGCTCTCATGGATTGTGGGCGTTCTGCTCTTCTTCTTTCATCCTCCACAATGGTTTAGCATTTTTTGGACTCTGATACCAATTTCTCTCTACAGTTTCGTCGGAAATTTCGCGCCATTCTTCGAAGTAGGAATAGGAGCATATCTAGATGGTAGAACCAGAGCATACTGGCTGATTCCATTGTTGATCTTTACTTTCTTATATAATGTCCCCATATGCACTAAGGCCCTTGCAGATTTGCTTATATCAAAAATCTTAGGAAAGAACTGCAATCACTGGGATAAAACGGTTCACACTGGAAATGGAAATAGTTATATAATAAACTAAAGCAAAGTTTTCTAAAAGATAAGAATGTTTCCAACTCCGAATCCAATGACCTTTATCGTGCTGATTTTAGGAGTTTCCACATTCATATTTATCATGCTTTTACCTGCTTTTGTCGAACTGAAAAAACCGAGGGACGCTGGACCAAGAACAATAATGAATAACATTATTGCCATACCACAGCTTCCAACAATTATGGAAGATGAAAAGATCGTGTTAGATCAAGCACTTCGTCAAAAAATAGCGAGTATCATTGCTGTTTTGCCAAATTTAGAGGCGTAACACTGTTTTTCTTCAAAAATAATTTCGCGTTTTTCCATTGTTCTTGTGCTATCTGGAAGTTGCCGATGACAGTTCCATGAATGGAATAGAAAATGTAACACATGTAGGTGCATTGAGTGCATTTGCTATAGGTTTTGCGCATAGCGTTAAACTTTGGGCTGTTCCAGACCGTGGGCAAATCGAAGATTGACGCTAATGGATTGTGGAGGTGGCACCCGGCGACTCTACCGAGGTGATCTATAACAAAGAAGTTTTGAAGCGCACGACATTCCCATATTCTTTTGCCCGTTAAATAAAGATTTTTGACAGCGTTTAATGTCTTTTTTGTCATGAGAATCTTACTGTTTTTCTTCTTCATTTCAATGAGAGAATTACAAAGGTTGACCATTGTTTCTTTGTCAACTATTGTGAATTCATCGTTTTTCTTGCCTATTTTAAAAAGCTGGAGATGATCATTTGAAAAGTCATAGGAATATAGGCAATACCAGATTGGAATGCCTTTATTTATAAAGTAATTAGTGAAATCTAAAATTTCGTGCAAGTTAAATTGTGAAATTGTAGGCGACACGCTAACAGAAATACCTTCTTCACGAAGTTTCTCAATAGCTTTCATTGAATTGTGCCATGCACCTTTAACACCTTTTACGTAGTCGTTTTTCTCTGGGTTCAAACTGTCAATGGAGATTGCAACAAAATCTGCATCGTGTAAATCATCGATTTTTTTGACAGCCATGCTACCGTTATCATAAACTGTTGTTATAAAGAATCGTGAGGCATACTCTATGATTTCACCTATATCATCCCTTAGAAGAGGGTTGCCTCCAGATAAGACAACTTCAATTACGCCTAGTTCTCGGAGAATATCTAAGCCTCTCTTTATCTCTTCTGTTGATAATTCTTTAGTATCCTGCTCCCGCCAAACGTCGCATCCTTTGCAACGATAGTTACATTTTCTTGTAACAAACCACTGCACATGGTAAGGCCTATTAGGTATCAGAGAACGAACTGCAACACTTACAGCTTTCTCTAAATCCATAACCAATCAGCATGCACCGCTTTTCACATGTCGTAGTTATTTAATAGAATCAAAGAAACTATATAAACTATAAAGAAACATAAGCAAGCTGAGAACTTCAGCAGAAAGGCAAAGCATTTGCCCTCTAAACTGATTTCTCTGCAAAAGAAAACATTCTGCGTATTCATGTCACATTTCTTTCTTCTGCTCAACAAGGTTTTAACTTTCCGTAAGAGTTTTGACTCCAACCCATTGGATGGCGCCAAAGCCTATCACGAGTCTAAACCAGACCGTTACAATTCTTATCAAAACGGTCGCTGCAGCACTGATGTGTGGCGGCACGCTGAAGGCCGTGAAAAGGGTTGTCATGGCAATTTCAGTCACACCCATTTCTGCGGGTACTCCAACAGGAATAGACTTTAACGCTATAACAAGAGAGTAAACAATAATGAGTATGTACCAGTCTATAGTGTAGCCTATGGCTGCAAAAACTAAGTAATAGACAAGAATGCTAAAAAACCACGAAAAAATAGAGAACGCTACAGGCAGAATAAGCTTCTTAGGATCTGAAGCGAAAGCTTTGAGCGAGTCATGAAATGCACTTATGGCTTTTCTTGCTTTGTCTCTCCACTCCTCAATGTTCCATCGTCCATGACCTATTCGCTCCGCGAAAGCAATTAGCTTCTCAATCAGCTTATACGTCCAACTCTGCTTGAAGCATAGGAGAAGAATAAGAAAAAGAAAAACAGCATTTGCAGCCACTACAAAAAACATCAGACTTTGCACCAGACTTGGGAAAGAAATTTTCAACAATAACGTTTGCAACGCGCCAACCACTAAAGAGCTTATAATAATAAGCATACCTAAAACTCTCTGAGTGACGATGGACGCCACAGCCTTTCCTGTATCCACACCATCATGTGCGATAAAATAAATCCTTGATATTTCCCCGGTCACAGATTCTGCAGGCACAAGCAAATCTACGAAGATGCTCGCCCAAGAATATATGAAAGCTTTCTTGACAGGAACTTTGGCTGAGAGAGGTTTCAAGAAATAGTGCCATGCCAACGCGAAGAAGACCATTTCGACAACAGTTGAGACTACTGCAAGCAAGTATATGGGAAAGTTTGCGCGCCCTATTATGAACATCATTTCACCGATGTTGACGAAAAACACCAGATACAACACGAAAGCCAACAATCCAAGAAGTACAAAGGGAATGGTTCTCGTGAACAGGCTTTTTCTCTTCAGAATCATGGAGCGCCACACCAAAACATCAGCTAGATAACATCATAACGTATTATACTTTTTCTAAGGCCCATAATGCAAAGTGCACACCCATATTTAATATTGTTTATTACTTACATAAGATTAGAAGTGCTATACAGAAAATAAGGTTTAAAGTAGCCAAGTAGAAGGCGGCAACCGTTGTGTTTCGATGAGGAATACTTTAGAAATCGCATATATTCACAGAGAGAACGCCTGATAAAGAGGCATATCTCAGAAGTTCTTAAATGGGGATCAAAAGTTTCTAACTCCAATCTTCTAGACGGCCAAGGGAAAACTGCGCTGGATGTAGGTTGTGCTTATGGATATGGTATTGATGTTTTAGAATCATTCGGTTATGATGCTTGCGGCGTTGACGTATCAAAATACAGTGTAGAAAAAGCAAAGAAACTTCATTCAGCAGATTTTATTGTCTGCGATGTGCAAAAAGGTTTTCCTTTTAAGCAGAACGTTTTTGATTTGTTAACATGCTTTGGAGTTATAGAGCATCTTGCGAATCCTTTACAAGCCCTGAAGAACATGTTTGTCTCATGCAAAGACACAATGATTTGCACAACACCCAATAGAATCGTGGAAACCCCCATCAAGAAAGTTATAAGAGATCTTGATGAAACACATATCAACGTTAAAACTCAGAAGGAATGGGAAAAATCTATAAGCCGAAACTTAAACTATAGTTTCCTCAAGGTTGAACCGTTTCTTGACGCAAGTTTAAGAGTTGCAGATAAACTATTATTTTTCAAATCATTAAAGATACCTTATTTCGGTTTAGACCTCAGAATCCTATTCAAAAAATAGCGGAGATCAACAATTATGGAAAGAGTAGACGTTGTCATACTTACAAAAAACAGCGAACGCTTACTTGAAGCATGCCTTAAATCAGTTTATGGAAATGTGCCGATTAAACGTTTAATCGTGGTAGATGGTTTTTCGACGGATAGCACGTTAAAAATACTTGGTGAATTCAACAAGAAATATGGGAACGTCAAGGTTATAGCTGAAAAGGGTTCAAGGGGAAAGGCTCGGGAAAGGGGTATACAAGAGGTGAAAACAAGCTGGTTTATGTTTGTTGACAGCGACGTTACCCTATGCAAAGATTGGTTCAAAAAAGCAAGTAGATACATTCGAGAAGATGTTGGTGCAATATGGGGCGTTGATATTCCGGGAGATGTAGAAAGCAAATTTATCACGAAGATTTTGCAATGGATGGAAGCTAGAGTATTTGATATCAGAGGAGGATGCCACGACATACTTATACGCTATGATGCTGTTAAGGACATTAAGATTCCAAGCGAATTGCACGTTTTAGAAGACGCTTACATAAAAGAATGGATTACCGCGAAAAACTACAAAGTGATCGTTAGTTACACGTCGTACTGTAAACATTTTAAGACAATGGAGAGCTTGCTGTCTAAGGAAAATAGGCTCTCTACAATTTTTGAACTTCGAAAAATAAGATTAATGAAGGAACGTTTAATCTATGCGGCGATTTTTGCCTTTATATGGCTCCTCCAAGAGAAGGGTGATAAAAAATGAAAAGTGACATCTGGCATGAAAGGTACCGAAAAAAATACGCCTTCCTTAACTATCACCTAGAAATAGTCATAAGAAGGAAACTTGCAAAGATATTGAGTAGAATCAAAGGCACGGAATTAGAAGTAGGATGTGGGCGAGCCATAATTAGCGATTACATCGGCAAAGACGACATGGTGATAGCTTCGGATTTATCAAAAAACAATGTGAAATTTGCCAAGCAAGAGTATACTCGTATATACGACTTCATGGTTTGCGATGCGAAAGCGTTACCTTTCAGAGAAAAATCTTTTGAGGTTGTTTTTAGTCAAGGACTATATGAACACTTTAACGATGATGACATAGAAACGCTTCTGAAGGAGTCAAGCAGAGTTTGTAACATTACAATCATAGATGTACCGTTAGAAGGGTGGAAGTTGTTTTTGCCGTTCCGTTTCTCCCTTACCAATCTTAAATACGAGGGAAGCTGGGGAGAAAGACTTTTGCCAAAAGAATTTTGGTTAAAAAACTGGAAAAGTTCGGTGAAGTGAAATATGAAGCTTATAATAACTTTTTTATCCCTAAAAAGGAATGTGAATGCATCTTTACAGTTCGACATGTGCACAGTAGAGGAGAAAAGGCGGGCGTCAATTGACAAACATGCCAATTGATGTTGTCGTACTTACAAAAAATAGCGACAGGATTTTAAAGAAATGCCTCACATCGGTTTATAAAAACGTGCCAGTTAACAAGTTAATTGTTGTTGATGGTTACTCAACTGACTCAACTCTAGAAATAGTGAAAGAGGTTCAGGAAAGACATGGAAATGTTATTTTAATTCAAGACAAAGGAACACGAGGCAGTGCGAGACAAAAAGCAATAAGCGAAGTGGAAACTGACTGGTTTATTTTTGTGGATAGCGATGTGATTCTATGCAGCGGCTGGTTTACAAAGGCGGAAAAACTGATGAAAGGCAACGTGGGTGCAATCTGGGGAATGGAGATTTGGTCTGTATTAAAAGACTCGAGAATCCTAAAATTGTTTGAAAGAGTTACAATGAAAATCTTTGAGAAGAGAGGAGGAACCCATGATTTGTTGGTGCGACGTAAAGCAATTGAAGGCATCCGCATACCCTTTCACTTGCATACTTACGAAGACTCTTACATCAAGTCATGGATTTGTAAAAACGGCTACAAAGCCATCCCTGTTTATGAACCATACTGTATTCATTACAGGCCAGAAAATGTTTGGGCCCTCAAGAAAAGCATTGACTTAATTGCCAGCGATCTTAAATTCGCTATTCGCCGTCCTCAATTGTTACTATCATATGCTTTCTACTCAGCTATCGTTCTATATCAAAATCTTTTACGCAACATTAAAGCTAGACAATTGAAGTAACGTTTCAAACTGCAAGATCAGTTGGGCTTTTCCAAAGCTCGCCAGAGATGGTCTGATATGGGTCTAACCAAATTTTCTAATCTACCATCTTCAAATATTATGAATCGTTTTTCTGGAGAAGAAAGAAACTCTCCAATAACCGTTGCTGCAATTTCGTTTTTCTCCAAAGCTTTCACAACCTTATCAGCAAAGTTTGGGTTAACGGCGATCAGCAAGCTTCCAGAGGCTATGAGTTGCAAAGGATCTATCTGGAAGAATTCGCATATTTTAACGGTTTCAGGTCGTATTCGGATTTTTTCTTCGAAGATTTTTACGCCAAGGTTTGATGCGTCTGCTATTTCATGGATTCCTCCAGCCACGCCGCCTTCCGTTTGGTCGTGCATAGCGTTTACTCCACCCGTTTCAACGGCAGTTATTGCTTCCTTGACGACACTTATTTGGTTGAAGAATTTCTTGGCGTCCTCTAACACTGAAGCGCTAAGTACTTTCTTCAATTGTTTTTCTCTATCCGATGCCAAAATGGCTGTGCCTTCGATTCCAACGCTTTTGGTTAGTATAAGCTTGTCTCTTGGTTTAGCTCCGCCCGCTGTCACGTAGTTTCCTTTTTCTGTTACGCCCATGATGCAGCCTATAACTATCGGATTAGTCAGTCCGGGAGTCACTTCACAATGTCCCCCGACGATTGCTATTCCTAAATTTTTTGCAGCTTTATTCATCTGAACACATACAGTCTCAACGGTTTTCCTGCCCGCATTTTCAGGAAGTAAGATGCATGAGGAGAAGAATGCTGGTTCGACGCCAAAAGTGGCAATGTCATTCGCGTTAATGTTTACCGCGAGCCAACCTATCCGCTCTATTGCACCAGTGATAGGATCCATAGAGACGATTAAGGATTTGTCACCAACATCTATGACTGCTCCGTCAAATCCAGCAGCAGGACCCAAAACAACTTCTTGACGCTTTACACCCAGATTCTTGAAAACAACTTTCTCCAGTATTTCCATAGGAATTTTCCCAAAAGACAGTTTCGTTTTTTTGTTTTTCAAAGAAAACATAGTATAGCCGCTTCTAGTTTTCATTCTTAGCTGAGAGATAGCCTTACCTTAATCGAGGGATTGCTCTTTTAATTACTTTGACAATGATCAAGCCAACTATTATGGATATACCAGCTTGGACGAACAAGTCGCGTGCATATGAGATTAGGGCCAATGGATATCCCTTTATGAATATATTTATGAAAAAATATGTAGTGGCCATCAGAAAACCACCTATCACACAAAATACTACTTGTACTGCAAAGGGCTTTCCTTTAGATAATCCGGGAATTATTCCTTCAAGCCCATGAGCAAGAATAGATATAAACCAGCGGTCATATCCGATAAAAAAGTCTGCGGCTACCGAACCAATTATTCCAGTAAGCCCTCCAACTTTGTAACCAAACAAGAGCGCAGCGATAAATACAATTAGGTCTCCAATGTGAGTATATCCGCCAGTTGGCGAAGGAAATTTTAGAATGCTTATCATGACTGCATAGAGCGCTGATAATACAGCGACTACCGCAACCTCTACACTTGTTAAAATAGGCCCTTTCATTTTTTTAGCTAATGGTGAACTTGCTCCTAGTGCTGTACCTGCTGCTATAAGGCAAACACCCAGCAAAGTTCCTGTTGAAAAAATCTGGGAAACATTGTAACCGTATGTAAACGGTGTAATTATATTTGACAAAGCTAAAACACTTCCGATGAAGTTCAGGTAGCCTCCGGTTCGCGTGTAGCCTTTCCAGAAAGAATATGCTCCAGCGAATGTCAAGGTCGCGGCAGTTAGCCCTATGAAAATGCAGAGGCTCACGAATATTTTAACTTGAGAGTCCTCGATTTTTTGGAAAATGGGGAAACCCAAAGTGTAGAGGACAAACACAGCTTCAAAAACAGAGGAAACACCTATTATGAGCCCACCGAAAACTGATAGAGCATGTCCACGCTTTACCTGACCTGCTTCGCCCATTCCTTTCACCAATTAGTAAAGTTATGACTATACTATCTCTTATTTAATATTTTCCATCAAATTAGAGCGAAACTCTCAAGTCATCGAAGGCTCTCAAGACTTGTTTTCCACGTTTTGTTATGTTGAAGAATTTTTTCCCGTTTTTTGCGTAGCCTGCTATCAGTCCTTTTCTTGATAGTTCGTTTAGGTGTTGGTATATGGCTGCTCTTGTCATGGTTTTTCCCAGCTTTTTCCACAAGTCGTAGCCATACGTGTCTTTTCTGCTTATGATTCGTAGTATTTTTTCTTTTGTGCTTATTTCCAAGCCTATAACCGCTGTCTTCTGTTTTTTGGTCAGTGCTTGGAGTACGTCTGTGGCTTTTAATCCGCTTCCTGTGATGAGACAAACAACGCTGTCGTTGTTGCTGATTTTTCCGTCCTTGACAAGCTTTTTTACTGCTGCTATTGTGGCTGAGCTTGCTGGTTCAGCAAACATTCCTTCAAGTTTCGCCATCTGACGCTCTGCCGTGAAAATTTCGGAGTCAGAAACGGTTAAAGTTAAGCCTTTTGATTCCTTTATTGCATTTATTGCCAGCTCGCCTTGGAGTGGATTAGCTACTAAGACAGCAAGTGCACGAGTAAACGGCTTCGCAATTTTTATTGGTTCGGAACGGTTTTCTAACAACGTTTTGGCTATGGGTGCACATCCTTCAGGTTGCACTCCAATCATTTTCGGTAAGCCTTTTGTCATTCTGAGTTGTTTAAGTTCCTTGAAGCCCTTCCATATTGAATAGATTGTTCCTCCACCTCCCATAGCAACTATAAACCAGTCTGGAACACCGAACTGTTCATAGACTTCATAGGCAATTGTTTTCTGTGCTTCAATCACAAGGGGATTCAGTTCTGCCGTTGCTTGATACCAGCCAGTTTCGTCGCCTAAGGCTTCAGCTCTGCGTATCGAATCGTCAACTGTTTCTCCAAACTCTTCGATAACAGCGTCGTAAACAAGCATTTGAGCCAGTTTTCCAACATCAACAAACTTCGGCACGATTACGTGACAGATTAGTCCAGCCTTTGCGGAATAAGCAGCTAAAGAAGCACCTAAGTTTCCGTTCGTTGCACATATTAGCGTGTCATGTTTGAGGTCTATAGCATTTGAAGTTAGAAGTGCAGCGGCACGGTCTCTGAAAGAGTTTGTGGGGTTTCTGGTTTCATCCTTTAGATACAATTCTCTTAAGCCAAGTCTTTCAGCAAGTCTTTCCGCTTTACGTAGTGGTGTTCCGCCTTCACCCAAACTTACAACATGCTGCACTGGGGGGAGTAAGCTCCTGTATCTCCAAAAACGAAGCTTGCCAGAAAACTTGATTTCACGATTTTTAGGTAAATTGACCGCGTATCCTAATGCTCCTCCACATTTTTCACACTTGTCCTTTGGAGGATAAAATGGAAATTTTGAACCGCATTGAACACATTTAAGGGACATGATATTGCTCCGTATGATCAGTGTTTTCAGTTCCTTATTCTATTTTTGATTGAACAAGTTCTGAAACAGCTGAACCTCGATACACAGCATTCCAGCTGGCGTATCCAATCACAAAAATTCATAACATGTTTTGAATTAATATAGGGTTAGGTGAAAAAACCTGTTTAAGTTTAATCAAGATGCGGAACAGATTATCAAGAGTTATTTAGAGGATTTTAGGGATGAAATTTCAAGATTTGAAATTAAGCCTAAATATCTTCGAATGTTAATGTTTGATTTCGAACATTATCTTAGATTTTTCAGTATTAAACACGCAAATAAGCGTGGATCAAGTGTAGTTGAGAAAGTTGACACTAATGACGCTGTAAAGAAGTTTGGAAAACCCGAAAAATTTGTCAAATCGCAATTTAAAGACGCCAAAACGCTTAGTAGAGTTCAAAGCGCCTCGTTGAAGTTTGTGGAATGGATGGGAAAGAAACTTGAGGAGTTTAGAAGTCCCTTTGTACTTGATGCTGGATGTGGATGGGGAAGATCAGTCTTAAAGCTCCATGATTATTATAGCAAAGACTTTGAAATGGTAGGTGTAGATATCGATGAATTCTCTTTGAAGTATGGACGTAGCATAAATAAGCTTCTAAATGTTACAAAATCAAAAATTGAAAACCTGCCGTTTGCAAATAACAGTTTTGACATAGTTCTATGCAGCGGCGTTATTCATGAGATTAAGACATGGTCGGGTAGAAAAGAGGCTGTGAGAGAATTTTACGACACATTAAAGCCTAACGGAGCGCTTTGCATAATAGACGCATTCTCATCTAATCGTATTATAGACATAATCACTCGTATACTCCAACACGTGACGTCAAAAGTTGAATGGATATTTCCAAAGGCTCAGCTAGAGAAAATATTAAAAGAAAACAACTTTGCAATAATTCACGTTCAGAAAACACAATCTCGCCTATTTGGCACTATTGAAACTTACATAATTATCTCAATAAAAAGAAGTAGATAACTCATTTAGGGTTTCTTGGCTAAACCACAATGCCTTTTGAGATACTCATCTAGTTTTTCTCCCAGTGTCTTTCCAAGCAAACCTTGTCGAATGTTTGTGTATTCTTCGCGGAGCATGTCAAAGTGATAGGAGTTCCATTTTTTACCATTAACTAGTACAGTTTGTCTCATGACTCCTCCCTTTTTGAATCCGCATGTTTCAAGCGTTTTGTGGGCGCGGGTATTATACTCTACGCTCCAAGCTTCGCAACGTTCCATGTTCAGGAAGATGAAGCACATTTCAAGCAAGGCAACAGTGATCTGTTTTCCATATCCTTTGCTCCAGTACTCCTTCTTTCCAATGTAAGTGCCTATGTCTGCGTTCTTCACGTTGCTCCACTCTTCTTTGCGTATAACTGCTGTTCCAATAGGTTCGTTCGTATCAACGAGTTCAACGATGAAATGAACTTCCTTGTTTTCCTTCATCCACTTATCGTACTGCCTTTCAAGCTGCTCCATACTCACAAAATTCAGAGGCTTACTTCTTGAATACATCATCAGCTCAAAATCGTTCTCCCATTTATACAGAAGCTTCAAATCATCCTTTTCTACAGGTCTGAATCGTATGTCTCCAAGCTCAAACATTCAAATTACCGCGTATGATATACGTACACTTTTATTTAACTTCTCAGAACAGCCAAATCTTCAGTTGGAGACTAATAGATATATGAAAAAAGAGGAAGTTTACAGCAGGCTTCTCTACTCGACATACAGCACCGTTTGTTGCTTAAGAATGGGAAAACCTAAATGGAAGTTCATTGTTGAATAATGGCAAATTGAGAGTTGGTCATTATGAGCGAAGAGAAAGTGAAGGAAGACCCTGTTAAACTGCACAAGGATGCAAACGTGGTTTACGAGTTAGGCAAATACGAAGAAGCAAAAGAAAAATTTCTGCGAGCATCTGAACTCTACTTGAAAAAGAACAACTTCTTCGATGCTTCGTCCATGCTTTACAAAGCTGGCGAATGCGACTATATGCTTAAAGATTACAAAATAGCTGTTGAAAATTTCCTGAAATCCGCTGATTTATCCTTCGATAAAGGCTTTGATAGATTTGGAGTGAGCGCACTGGAATATGCAAGAGACTGCTACAAAGCATTGAAAAACAAAGAGAAAGCGAAAGAAACGGAAAAGAAGATAAAAGAAGTGAAAGCAAAACTGGCTGAATCATTCTAGAAAGGGAGTTCATCCCTCAAACTCTTTTTGTTAAGCTTCTAAAAAATAACGTTTATTTTCTAAGCGACAACTCTAAACTCTAGAGCAAATTAAAGGTTAATGTCATGCCTACGTCCTTTAAAGCCTTAGCAGATCTTTGCGAAGAACTGGAAGCCACAACCAAAAGGCTTCGTATGATAGACCTTGTTTCAGATTTCTTAAACAATTTGGAAGCAGAAGAGATTGAACCCGCTGTGTCTATGATTCTTGGGCGATCTTTTCCAAAATGGAGTCAGCAAACTCTTGATGTGAGCTGGGCAACCTTGACTGGAATCATAAGACGCCTAACGAAAGCCGACTGGAAGGTTTTCACGGAAGCTTTTGGCAAGACTGGTGACGTAGGTTCAGCCACAAAGGTACTCTTTGAAAGCAGTAAAATTGACAAGCAGTCAACACTTTTTGAGAGAAAGCTAACAATATTGGAGGTTAAACGCGGTTTTGAAGCCATTGCGCAACCCGCTGGATCAGGATCTAGGGAGAAAAAAGAGAGGCTCATAGAAGCTCTATTAAGTCTAGCTTCATCCCTTGAAGCAAAATACTTGATTAAAATATTCATAGGTGAAATGCGAACTGGCTTCTACGAGGGATTAATGGAGCAAGCAGTCTCCAAAGCCTTCCAAATTCCGCTGGAAATCGTGCAAAAAGCAACCATGACCATTGGTGATGTGGGAGATGTTGCAGCCATGGCAAAAAACCAAGGGAAAGAGGCACTGTTGAAGGTTGGGTTTAGGGTTTTTAGACCTGTTGGGCTTATGTTGGCTCAGACTGCAAGTGATGTTGCTGAGGCGTTGAAGGAACATGGTGGCGAAACAGCCTTCGAGCACAAACTGGATGGAGCAAGAGTTCAAATTCACAAACGTGAAAATGATGTGAAGATTTTCAGTAGAAGACTAACAGACGTAACGCCGAGTCTACCAGAAATCGTACAAATGGTTCGAAAGAACGTGAAAGCAGAAAAAGCAATTTTGGAAGGCGAAGTTATCGCTGTTAATAGCCAAGGCCACCCCATTCCATTTCAACACGTAATGCGAAGATTCAAAAGAGTTCACGCAATAGAAGACATGATTAAAAAAATCCCCGTCAAACTGTATCTGTTTGACCTTTTATATCTTAATGGAGAAAGCCTGATTTCTCTTCCGTACACACAACGAAGGCAAATCTTAGCTGACCACACTGGAGAAATACAGTTAACAAAACAGTTGGTTACAGACAAGATGGAAGAGGCTGAACGATTCTTGAAAGAAGCAATGGATGCTGGTCATGAAGGGCTTGTGGCTAAGAAACTTGACGGTGAATACACGCCTGGCATACGCGGAAAACGTTGGCTTAAGATAAAGCCTGTTCTCAAACCCTTAGATTTGGTTATTGTTGCTGCTGAATATGGTTATGGAAGAAGACATGAGTGGCTTTCAGATTATTACTTGGCTGCTCGCGATGCTGAAACAGGTGAGTTCTTAATGGTTGGCAAGACCTTCAAGGGTTTGACAGATGTGGAGATTATCGAAATGACACGGCGGCTTAAGGAACTTGCCATAGAAGAAGAGCACAGAAGAGTTGTTGTGGTTCCTAAAATAGTTGTTGAGGTATTATACAATGAGATTCAGAGGAGCCCAAAATACAAGTGTAGTATGGCTTTGCGTTTTGCAAGGATAAACCGCATAAGAGAAGATAAGGCTGCTGAAGAGGCAGACACTATACAAATGGTCAGAGAAATTTACGAGAAGCAGTTTCTGAAAAAAGGTAGATATAAAGTCAGCTGATAAGGTTTGATAAAAGTCTTATTTTTGTTGTTGCCGTCTAATTATTTCCGTTTTCGAAGGAACAGTAAACCGTCTTTTTCGCAGACATATTCCAAGCCTACTTCAAGCAGCTCTTTAATCTCCTCTGGTGTGTTAGCGGTTTTAACGCTTTAGAGGTGAGTCTCAAGCCGTGTTCATGAGTGCCCTTTTTTAACACAGAAACCTAGCAGAATCTGTGAAGTCGGAGCTGGAAGAATGAGTAATGCCTTGTCCGTAATTGCATTTGTGGTTGTGTGTGGAGTTTTTGCTTCACCACCACAACTGCCAATCGTTTCAGTATCCGAAGTAGCTGGCGTGCTCTTAGGATGTGGGACGACTACTTTTAAGCCGAGCGTTAAGCTGTGGGTTGAAATCTCTCGGAGTCCACCAAAATATGTCGGATGGGGTTGGAACCGTGAATGTGCGGTATAAAATATGCCCTAACAGGCTTGTAGAGAACAGAAAAAGAGGGATTTGCGGGAGAGATCTTTACTTGTGAACTGTAACGTTTATAACGGTCTAATTAACAGAATTTCTATGCGGTGCCGGGGTGGCCGAACGGTTCAGGCGGCAGCCTGCAGAGCTGCTATATGTGGGTTCAATTCCCATCCCCGGCTCCTCAATACTACCTGCTAAAATTTGCATTGAATGGGGTCACTGGTTTCCTAAATGGTGAGAAAGTTCTCACAGTTACGGATGACACTTGTACGAGCGGACAAGTTGGACTGCGTGAACAAAGAGCTGATGTTTTCTTCGACAATTTCACGGTTTACTCTCTACCATAAAACAGGAACCAAACCTCAACCATCACTTTCATGTAAGTTAGGCTATTAGAGAGTTAATACAAGCTTTATTCTAAAAATCTGAAAAATAGGCTTAAAATAGTGTCGATAAACGCACTTTTTCTAAAAAATAGACTATTATTCTCTTCATCCATAGAAAAAGGGGGTTTCAAATAGTCTATAAAGCTCGGAAAACGCTTAGATTATATGTTTGTTCTTATCTCTGTCTTAATTTTTTTATCTTCAACATTACAATAGGTTCACTACTTAGAGCAAATTGTTTGTTGATAATCCATTCAAAGATTTCTTCACAGTCATTAAAGCAAAACATATTACATTCCTAACGAATATCAAGAGTTGGTAGATACTGTTTGGCTGTTCCATACATTGACAAGAAGATTGCGAAGGAAAAAATTGGAAGGCTTGTTGAGAACTATAAAAAAAGTTTTGAGAGAAAATAGAGTCAGTAAATACAATGAGAAGATGACTAAGAAGTTCACTCCTAAGAAAGTATGGAAGAGAATCTTTGAAAAAACTTTAGTGTGTCCTCAAGTGGTTCTTCTAAGCATATTGTCATAATCTTAGATAAAGACCAATATGGAGATATTGAATGTCTGAAGTGTGACGTTTTAGTAGGTCACTACACAAAGAAGGAAATGAAAGAAATAGGCTATGATTCCTAAGACTTAGTTTCTATTTTGTTTTCTAATTCATAACATTCTAGTCATACTTCCGTGGCATGTAAACGTTGGAAGAGGTGATAGAATGAAATTGTCAAAAGGAGATAAAATACTGATGCTTATTGGCTTAACGATTATCTTAACCATGGGGTTACTGTATCTTAGCATATACGCAACAAATCCATGGATGAAACCAGTGATAAGCTTTGGTTGGGTCGAAATTACGTATTTGATTACCATTGGCATATTTTCAACAAGTCTACTGGCGACTGTCTATTGTGTAAGATGGTATCTTAGAAAACTCAAGAACACAATGAAAGATGCAATCAAAGAAGGAATAGTTGAAGCAGAAAAAGAAAAGGTAAAAGAAAAGCGATAGGCATGTTTAGTTCCTATTTTGTTTAAGTTTCTAAATGTAAGAATAGCGAAAAGCTTATAGTCCAACATATGGACTAATTACAAATTAAAGAGAGGTGAAACTTATGACAGCCTATCGTAAAAGAAAGGGTAAAGACACATGGCATTGGTGCAAGAATTGCTCCAACTATCCAACGTCAGACTATGACGAGAAAACTGTCTATACTGGAAGACCTAGCTATGGCGAACTCTGCAATGAATGTAGGGCGAAAGAAAAAGCGAACGGTTGTAAACAATAGAATTCAGCTTAACTTCTCTTTTTTCTAAGCTCAGAAATAGCCTTTTCTATTGCATGGCTTAAACTAGCGAACTCTCTTTTCTCAATCATTTCGGTTTAGCCGAACCAGTCTCCTATCACATATAACAAACAAATTGTATAGATGGCTTGCTTTCTCGCCTTAGAGAGTAAATCGTCAAAGGTTATCGGCTTTATGTTTTTGAATGTTATGTCTTTTGAATAGTGTAAATGCGGTTTGGAGTGTTCTGAGTCTCCTTGTTCATGTAGCCAGAATAGACCATGGCTTAACCCATTACGTAAGTTATAGTCAATATCGCTCAGTGCGTCAGTCTTCCTTATTCCCAATTCTTTGAAGCCTTTCAACAATTTTCCTAATGTGGTTTTGCTGTTTATCTTTTCTTTCTTCCCTTTAACTTCATAATGAATTGGGAGTTTCATTATAAATAACAAGAAGGCTCTAAATGCCTCAATGTTTTGTAAAAAAACAAACACGCTTTCGGAATAGAACAGATAATTCAAGTCCGTTTTGGTCATTCCATATGGCTTGTTTAATTCTATAAACTTCCTTTGTCTCTCCTTGTCACTATACATGCTTGAGAACTTGTTGAAAGCATCGGTTACTTTTCTCACATTCTTAATGACATACTCAGAGTTCACTCTTCCTTCTTCTCCTTTCTTTACTTTTAATTCAGAACGAAGATAACCCTTTTTATCTAAATCCACTATCATGTCATAAAAATAGTCAGCAAGTTGATAACATAGAATTTGTTCTTCTTTCGGTAACTCTTTGCAAAATTTATCTATCCAAGACATCTTTTCACTTTCCTTTATTGCTCTAACCTAATTTTCTATTTGGTTTTATCTAAAGATTGAAATAAACCTTTTCTGCATTTTTTTAAATGTAAGAAATGCGGAAAACTTGTAGCAGAACCGAAAGAACTAATTAGAATCAGCAAAAGAATCGACAAGTAGGTGATTGAATGGAGAAAGAAGAAATCCTGAATTGGAGCGAGAAATATGATAAGGATTACCCAGAGGACACACAAAAAGAAAAGAAACTAGGTGATAAACTGAGAGCCTCTAAGAAACTGATAAAAGCTGACTTAATTGAGATAATTGAGTGGAAATTTGAAGGCTTAGAAGGAAGAAAGAAGAGAATATTAAACCTTGTTGCAGACATCGATGAGCAGGTCCTAAAGAGAGTTTCTAGTCTTGTTTTCAGCCTAAATACACATCAAGACATATACAGAATCAGACTCCTTTGCATATTTAATGGCATAGGAGGAGCCGTCGCAAGCACTATACTAACCTTCTATGATCCCGACAATTACGGAGTATTCGATTTTCATGTGTGGAATGAAGTTTTTGGTGACGAAAAGATTCAATATACTGCCAAGAATTACATTAGGTTACTTTCCAGATTGAGGGAAATGGCAACGAGATACGATCTCCAAACAAGAACTGTTGAAAAAGCATTCTTCAAGAAAAATATAGATGAAGTAAATAGCAGAACCAAAAGAACTTATTAGGATTTTAAGAAAAGCCTAAATGCCAAAAATCTGCAATTATTTTGTGTTCTAAACTGGGATTTCAATGGTTGAAAATTTAAAGAAATTGTTAGAGGAAATTAACAAAAGCAATGAATTGACTCTATTCTTTACGAACCTTTGGAAAGAGGATCCGACTCGAGCAAGACTCTTCTTTCTTCACAGAGAGCAACTGTTCCCTTTTGAGGAAAAAGTCATTATCCCTTACATTTTTTGGTCAAATGTGCAAGAAGAGAGGGAGAGAAAAAGCATACTGGATATCACCACAGAGCTAGAAGAGATAAAGAGACAACAAGCTTGGAGCAAACTAGGTTTTGAAAAATTACTGAATGGGATCAAAGACCTCATTGCTTACGGTGCAATCAAAGTTATTCGTGAAAATGACAGTATCAAAAAACTGGTTTTAGACGAAGTATTCTCGTTTAGAAAGATGAAAGAAAATTTGGGAGACTATAAGCAAATTAATTTTGATGTTCTAAAAAAGGAAGAAATTGAAAGTATCCCAGAGTTGGATTCTATTGTGAAAGCCAGTTTTGCGAGATTTATGAAAACTTTTGACCCTCTAAAGCTTATAGAAGCTCTTTCCTCAACTTCTGGAATCACAAGCACCTTGCCATTAATGGGTATTCCTTATTTGAATAAAATACTTGAAATTACTGACATGAATTTTGACGAATATACGGATATAATCAATGAACTCTATGTTCTCAAACTGATCGCCAATTCTCAGACGTTGTTCTGGTGTGAACATTGCCTAGATACTCCTCAAATCTTTATTACTACTTCTAGAATTGACCCTGATCACTTGAAAATGAAATGCTTGAAATGTAAAAAACAAATGTTAGTTAGTTCTATTTACAACATTGATAATTCACTAAAAGAATGCATTTTGTTTAAAGATGGTCTGCTTGCTGTTGCACTAGGATGGCTTTTTGATCAAAAGAAGATTAAATGGGATTTTTCTGTACATAACAAGTATGAAAATGATTTCATTTGTGAAACAAAGAATGGAAAGATTCTTTTTGAGTGCAAGATGCATTTCATTCCTAAAGATGAACGTTCCTTTGAAGGTCAACTACAACAAGATCTGAATCTGCTAATAACCCATGTTCAAACTCTATTAAAGGAAGGCCACTCATTTAAACAAAGTTTATCTTGTTTATAACTATGATTTGGAGGATTATTCTGATGAAGTAAAAAGAATTCTAAATCTTCCCAGATTGAGAAAAGGTATCGCTCGATATAAAATAAGAACCATTGGTTTTCCAGATGTCACTTCACTTCTAGAAGAAGAGAGTATTGGTAATCAAGCTTTTCATTGAACAGGACAGTATAGGACCTAAAAGTCAAAGTCCTTATTCCCATATATGAATCGTTAGAAGTTTATCTCCAAATTACTACACCTTCTATGAAATATGAAAAGAACCTATGGTGTGGGGATGTCTGCAACTCCCAAGAAGTCAAGACATTCGATTGTATCTTTGATAAGCTTCTCAGCCCTTGTTGGGTCTATTGCAGCAAAAGGGTCGTGAGCACACTTATTCCTCTCTTTCCTTACTTCATCGACTTTGCCATACATTGAGGAGTCAAATATACCGAAATCGAAGAGGAGCCTAAGAATCTGGAACAATCTTAAATTAATTATTTCGTTCTTAATTTTGTTGCCAGTAATCTGTTTGAGCGTCCTCGAACCAAAATGCTCAAGGAATGCACCCGACAAAACGATTCCTTTCCACCACTCTTCCTTTTCTATCGTATCTCTCAAAATGTCACGAGGGGATTTCTTCAGAGACGTTTCTATGCCACGCTTTAGGTCTTCCACTAAAAACTCTGATAAAATCAACTGAGATTTGTCCAGCACCCACTTGAGTTTCTCCTTCTCGCAAGGGTATCGCTCCACTCATTTCAATCACAATCCTTTTAACTCATGTTTATCCACAAGACTTCATAAAAGTTGCGTGGATATAACTTTCCACTGCCTTTTTTTATTTCAGAAAATAGTGCTGGGTATTCGTCTTTAACCGTCTCAGTTGCATATTCTCGTAAGGCTTGTATTTTCTGACTTTTGATATCAAAAATAACCGATTGAAGCAGATACCTAAATGAACGCTATTTGGAAAATTTATTCAACGTTCATTTTGATTCAAATAGTATCTACATCTAACTGTTAATAAAAACGATAGGAAAACATAGCTAGGCTAACAGCGATGACTCCTCCCCTACTTACTTCAGCGCGTGCGCTTTTGAAGGGACACCTACAATGGCAATTCCAGCACCTATCGCCCAACATATCAAAATCATGGAAAAGAACATGATTGGCACAGTGCTGTATAAGCCTGGTTGGTCCCTCTGAACAACGAACTGCCAAGTATTCTCCCAGAATTTATAAAAAGCAAGGAAACTAAAACCACCCAGAAATATTCTGGCAATTTTCCAAATTCTCTCGGATCTTCTGTATCTTGACCGTACCCGCAAAAGTCCAACAAATGCAAGCACCAGTAACATAGATACTAATAGATACCAAAGCCAAAACACTAACTCGAATCCAAAGAACCAAAATTGAGATAAAACTAATACCCAGAAAAACACAATCATGACATCTCCCCATGTAGTGAGCATTATATGGAGGTTTTGCTCATACGGCTCATTGTTTAGTGGCGAAAGGGCAACCCATAAGAGAGCAGACATACTGATAGTCGTCCCGGCAAGCCAAAAGAAATAGAGAAATTGATATGGAATTACCAAGTTACCTAACTCTGCATCAAAGTGATACCCAAATAATCTCACTGTCATGAAATCCGCTGCGGAGGCAAGACCAAGACAAAGCAGAATGTAGATTATAGCGATCTTGGCAAAGAGACGTCGGTTCCTAGGCAATTCTATAGTTCTCTGCCACAGTCTTAGAGGCCAACAAAACCAATAGAAAACGAACCCAAAAACTGGGATTACTGATGCTAGTATGAATAACTGCCACCTCACACGTGAGGCCCATGCAAACAACAGACTTTCAAGCATAAAAAAAGTGCATAAGAAGTAAATCACAAAAACTGCTGGAACGGTTATATCACTCTGCCCATCTGACTTGTCCACCATGGCTATCTCCATAAAGTATTTGAACACCTCAATCATAAATCTATCCCATGACAATTCTTGTCCAAAGAAGTCGACGAATAGAACTTGTCGCCGTGGTCCTAATACTTGCAATATTAACATTTATCAGTCTCCTCATTGTACCAATGCCTGTACCTTACATACACAAATACATCAGTACAGGAAGGATCGTACCATTCTCTTACGAAGCTGGCCCAAATTGCACTCTGCAACAACCAATACCGGTCTCTGGCCCTAACGATTTTTTAGTTCATTATGATTCGAGTTCTTTCAATGGATGCAAACTGGTGACTCTTAGAAACCGGATTGAGGAAGATATTCTTGTGACCTTCCTTTTCATAGATAGCACAGGTCTCTCTGATTTGACGGAGTTGATCCTCCTTTTTAGAGACAGCTCGCACAGTCAAATCTTGGTTGATAATAGCACCATTGTTCAAGATGAAAATATTGCATTAGAAATGTCCGGACTTGGACATGCTGACATTTGGATATATCTCAAAGCCGATTCCAACGGTAAGTTGGTTCTATCTTTCGAGTTCTTAATCGTAACCATTAATTCAAAGCAAGTATATTCGGACATGGTGGTATTCACGATCTTCTTTTAGCGCAAAGCAATTTCCTTTATAGCAAGTTTAACGGCTAAAAGATTATAGAGAATACGCAGTATGCATATCAGAAACAATAGAAGAGAACTGCAACTTCTGCTTCCAGAGATATATGCATACTGCATACGAAAACAGAAGATGCGGTAGAAGCTATTCCAAGACACTTTCCTTTTTCCAGACTTTACATCGTCTTTGTGTGTGTAGATTCAAAAATCCGACTGATTCCTGAATCTGTTAACTATGTGATGTCTCCAGCTCGTTTTCCAGTTCTGGCTACTTACAAGAATCATTTTCTAATTGTAACTGGCGGGGCAATAACTATTCTATTCTCGACAGTTGGTTTCGTGATAGGAGAAATTGACAGAACATTATTCATTTCTCTTCTTACAATATCTATCACAGCAATGTTGACGTTAATTAATATAGTCAGTAAAAGATTGTGAAATGTGGAAAAGTTATAGCAGAACCAAAAGAATTAATTAGAATCACAATATTGCAAAATCTTAGGAATCATAGGTCATTTATTCAGGACCTGATATTAGCTCAGTGAACGAGGGTTGTAGAGTTGCACATTAGAACAGTTGCAACCATTCTGGTGTTGTTCGTCTTAGCATTGCTCATCCTAAACAAATTCCTCTTAAAGTCAGGATGGATATGGCTGATATCCATTGCCCTGATTATCATGGCAGTCATAGTTTATTTCATCCCTCGACTGAGGAAATGACACACTTTCAGATGGATACAGTTGAGATCTCAACAACTGTAAAATCTTAGAGATTATAACATTAATATTCAATTGAAGTTTCTTCCACAAATCATAAAAACTGAAGCAGAAGACATAATAGATGATGAATTATGTTTGAAGGCGAAAAGACTCGAGTTTTCTGGTGGGGTTTAATAATCTTCGGTCTCGCTATTGTCGAATTATTCTGTGTTGTTTGGTATACGTTTGCACTCAACTACGGTTATTGGTACTCTTCGTATGGTTGGCGATTTGCTACTCCATGGATTTTCGGAGGGGTTGTTTTCTTGCTTATTGGGTTCTACATGATGAAGTCTGGTGTAAAAAAGGAAAAAGAAAGTGAAACTTGAGTTAGCCCTAACCAATTGTGAAGTTTTCTTTCTATGAAGCCTATAGAATGTTTATGAACTAATATTTAGAAAAAGTTATAGCAGAACCAAAGGAACTAGCTAGAATAACAAAGAAGAAAAAAACAAGTGGTTTTTAAAATGGTTATTTCGTTTAGTGTTAAGCGAGTTCGTGATTTCTTGTTTTCCAATGGATTTGTCTATACATTCAGAACACGAAAGCGTAAGCGTGTGGGTAAAGACTGGATAAGAAAGAGAAAAAGATCCAAACTAAAGATGGCGGATGTGTATATCGAATTCGTTAAGCAAGTGAAAAGTGGAAAAGAACTAGAACCATACGTACAAAACAGTGGATTCGCAACTTTGCAAGAATGGAACACAGAAATCCACAAGCTACACAAAAAACTCGGAACACCCAATGGATGGTTATACAAAGTAACAATACTACACTAAACCACACTTTTTCACAATTCTATTAGGTTTCATTTTTGTATCAACAGCATGGTTCTTCTCTGGCTTCAGAGGAACCCTTCAAAATTTATTACACCCATGGGCGTGGGTATTATCATTTATTGGGATTATCCTTACAATTATAGGATTTCTAAGCAGGACTGAACGCACAAAAAAGAAGGATTAATCAGAATAAGTGGAAAGGCTTGATGCTGGTGCATATGCTTCTTTTAGAAGTCAAGTATATGCCTACCCAACCAGCAAAAAAACCCTACAAAAAGAAATGCGGAAAAGTTATAGTAGGATCAAAAGAACTAATCTAGTCAAGAATTTCGCTATTGACGAATAGGTCATTTAACAGGAGAGTGGAGAAACGCTAATTATTCCCTGTCTTCAATAGTACAATAGAGATAAGATGAAGATAGAAATTGTTGCAATAGTCATCGTTGCTTTGTTCTTAACATCAATTTCTCAGGCTGTCACCAAGATTTCTGGTATAAGAGATTTCTCTGTTAAGGGTGACCTTGCCGAAACAACGTATGACGCAAGTGTAGGTGGATGGGCTGTATTACTAGAGATGAACGAGTTTCCTGAAGGATGGTCCGACTTGCCCGTTGAGTTCATAAATTCTGAAAGAATGCAAACAGCTCTACTCAGCTTAGGCTGGCAAAGTGACCATATATACGTTGTACATGACAATCTCACTATCTCAGTTGTACAGGAAACAGTCGAATGGTTAGTTAACAACACAGACTCCGATATCGCCCTGTTATACATATTTACACATGGAATGTGGATGCGTAACGTTCTTCTGTGGAATGGTTGGTTTCCTGCTGAGTGGGAAAAACTGAATACGTCAAAAAAGATTCTTATGGTTGATACTTGTTCTGCAGAAGAATTTATTGAACCCATCAAAAATGACCCATCACCTCACATCTCCTTAGCTTGTTGCTCCGCAGATGAGGTTTCTTGGGCTGGTCTTGAAGAAGAAGGGCTTCCAATAATAGGAAGTGTCTGGAACTACTATTTCACAAACGCATTGTGCAATTCAACTGCAGATTTGGATAGCAATGGATTTGTCTCAATTGAGGAAGCCTTCAATTTTTCAACACCCTTAGTACAACAATATATGAATGAAACCGTTTTTGCTGTTCCAGAGTTCTTGGAATCATATCATGACATCGGAATTTATCCAGAAAATGATGCTTATCCTCACCCTGTAATGGATGACGGATATCCAGATCAACTTGTAATTCCAGAATTCCCATCATTCCTTATCATGCCATTATTCATGTTGGCAACACTACTAGTAATCATAATGTACAGGAAAAATAGCAAAGTCTGCCAATCTTAGTCTACAACTGATGTAGTCTGTTAGATTGAAATTTCTTCCACAAGTCATAAAAACTGAAGCAGCAGAATAACAAATGATGTGACATGAATAGAAAACTTGTTTTGATAATGATTTTAATTGCTGTTACGGCTATGCTAATTATAGCACCAAATTTGCGAAAAATATCTGCTTCGCCTTATGTGAACGTAGATGTCGAAACAGCCTACAATATGATAACGAACGGCAGTTATCCTGACCTTGTAGTTTTGGATGTTAGAACTCAGAGTGAGTATGATGATGGGCATATTTACAGAGCTGTCTGGATACCTCATACAGAATTGAAGGTGAGAATTGCGGAGCTGGAAGGACATGAAGATCATGAGATTATAGTATATTGCAGATCTGGAGCCAGGAGCCTAAATGCATCCCAAACTCTGGACTCGTTAAATTTCACAAAGGTATTCAACATGTTAGGGGGAATGCTTGCGTGGGAGGCTGCTGGCTATCCAGTTTGGACAGCAACTATCCACAACGTCAACACAACCTTCAACTACGACACCATCCAGGCAGCAATAGATGCCCCTCAAACTCTGAATGGGCACACAATATTCGTTGATGAAGGAACCTACTACGAGCATTTGGTTGTGAACAAGTCTCTGTCGCTGATTGGGGAGGATAGATTCAGCACTATTATTGACGGAAACTGTACGGGAAATGTAATCATCATAACAGCAAACAACGTCAAAATCACTGGCTTCACTGTGCAAAGAAGTGGAAAAGTTTGGACGATTGATAATCGCTCGTATGGCATCTGCTTTCAGTGGGGTGTCAGTAGCAGCAATGTAAGTTACAATGTCATAACAGACAACCTTAAAGGAATTTGGCTCTACAATTCAAATGCAAACACTATTTCTGGGAACAACATAACAAACAATGTTAATGAGGGCATCGTTCTCGACTTTTCTTCAAACGATAACAATGTATATGGAAACACGATAACAAACAACCGTGTCGGCATTGGGGGCTGGAATTCTTCAACGAACAGTATATATGGAAACGACATAACAAACAACGAGGTAGGTGTCGGACTTATTTATTTTTCAAATAATAACAGTATATATGGAAACGACATAACAAACAACGAGAACGGAATTGTGTTTGAGCAGTGTTTGGACAATAGCATATATGAAAACAACATAATAGCAAACGATTACGATAGTATCGGGCTCTACGAGTCTTCTTTAAACAACACTATTTATGAAAACAACATAAGAGACAGCAACGATTCTGGTATCACACTCGTCAATTCCAATACAAACAATGTTTATGGAAATAACATAACAAACAACTACAAGGGCGTTAAGATTTGGTTTTCTTCAAACAACACAATTTATGGAAACAACATAACAAACAACGAGATGGGGTTGGATGTCGAATTTTCTTCAAACAACAACATGCGCCATAATAATTTCGTAGATAACACGCATCAAGTGTCTATCATTGGGTCTGGCTATGCTAACTTTTGGGATAACGGGTTAGAAGGTAATTATTGGAGTGACTACAACAGGACTGATGCAAACCATGACGGAATAGGCGACACACCACGCATCATAGATGCAAACAATACAGACAACTATCCTCTTAAGGGCATGTTCTCTGACTTCAAGGTGGTTACTTGGGGAGAAGAAACCTATCATGTGAATGTTATTAGCAATTCTACAATTTCAGACTTTGATTTTGAAGCAGTGATTGTAATTGGTGAACCTGACGTAAAGAAGAGAATCAAGTTTAATGTTACAGGTGAAAATGATACTGCTGGCTTCTGTAGAATCTGCATTCCGAAAGCTTTGATGAATGAGACGTACAAAGTCCTTGTTAACGGGATTGAGATCCTACCAGCTCCGTTGCCATTGCCATGCTCTAACAACACACATACCTATCTATACTTCACCTACAACCATTCAACACAAGAAGTAATTATAATCCCAGAGTTTCCATCATTCCTTATTCTACCACTTTTCATGATAGCAACACTACTAACAGTCATAGTGTATAGAAGAAAACATCAAACTCGGGATAAAAAGAGAGAAGTTTAGCTTTGTTGTTTCCTTCTATGAAGTCTATAGAATGTTTGTGGGTTCAGTTCGAGGTATAGGGTTACGAGAATAATCTTCTTATTTTTCAACTTATGGAAACACTTATTTTTGTACATGGAGTTCCTGTTAGATATGAGAAGACGAGTCTTTTCCAGAGTCAAAGGTACTAAAGATGATGAAAAGGAAAGCAAGATGACAGCAGAAAATGTTGAAAACAAAATACGAAAATGGCTTCTTGATGAAGGATATGATGTCAAAAAAATCAATGACCCGAGGAGTCATTTCAGCTACAGTTTCACTCGTGCCGGAGACCTCCATTTCTTTGTCTTACAGCTGAAAAACAAGATTGATTCTATTATAGTGTTCCTTTTCCTCGGTTTTGGAAAAGAGGGTACTGGAACATTCTCAAGTATGAGTGATGATAAAAGAGAGAAAATTCGAGAGAATATTATTGTCGACCTAGCAACCATAGGCTGCGAATATGCTTTTCTTCCTAAAGAGGCGCCTAACAGAATAAGGCTTTCAAAGATTATATATTATGATGGTCTTTCAAAGCATAATTTCTTTGAGTCAATAGGTCTTGTCAGAAGAGGCTTTCTGCTAGTGAGCTGTATTCTCCGTAGAGAGCTAGGTATATCACCAATTAGAAAGACAAGATCAACCCGTTACATAGATTGAGCGGCAGAGTACGAACGAGAGATAGAATACAAATATCAAATATAACAATACACTAATACCAAGCACTTCTTTCCTGTGTGAATATTTCTTTCTATGAACCCCTAGAATGTTTGTGAATTCGAAATAGAAAAAAGGGGAGTGTTTGAGGTTCATTCTGTCGTATTCTCGGTGAATCTTTCCATTAATCAAGTATTCTTGATCCTTTTGACAGCAGAATAAACTCACGCTATTGTCCAGCGCATTGGTTAACTGTTTATTTTTCGAACCAGTCTGAGATTTTCGCTTCCAGTTTTTGCTCCAGTTTTATACCCATTGGAGCGAATGTTTGTTCTAAAGCGGTTGTCATGTTTCTAATGTAGTCTTCCACCTTGATTTCCTTCAAACTTTCTACATGCTCCACAGGTTTTACAGTGAACGTTTTGCCTTTATAGCTAAATGGTTTAACCTTGATGAAACGCACCGTGTCACCTCTGCCAACTTTTTTCCCTGTTTCCAAAAGCTGGACAGCACACTGGTATGGTTGCGGGGTCACCTTCACATCTGTTTCCATACGCTCCTTCGGATCAAAATACAGCTTTATCGAATACACCAAATCTTCAAGCTGAATTCGACGCTTCTTAAGCTCACCTATTGCATGCTGAGCAACCCTGACTATTCTTTTCTTTGCTAACTCGTATTCTTCAGAGGTTCCTACATGGCTTAATTCTTTAACACAGTTTTGAAACACGTTTTGAATGAAGTTTGGCGAGTTGGATTTTATGGCTGTGAGTCCCTTAATGTCAGGTTCTCCATCTGGTAAAATGCCAAAATAAGCCTTTTTTGCTGCTGGAAGAACGCAAAGCGAATACTGTTTGTCTATGGATAGGTCAAGTTTTAGTTTTTCCTTAACTGTTTTTGTCAGCCATTCCACATGAGCTTGTTGCGGATTGTCTAGAAAAATGGAGTCTGTATCACCGTAAGTGGGATGAAGCCCTTTCGCTTCAGCCATGTCCCAAGTAGTTTGCAACGCCCAACGTCCATAACCAGTAATGCACTCAGCCAGCGGCGGGCATGCAAGCCCGTGAATCCTTACAGTCACGCCGTAACTGGAAACGCTGATCAACTTCAAAAGCGTCACCAAAGCTTCCGCGTTTTTTCTTTCTTCTTCCGAGACCAACGTGTTTTTGGAAAGAGGCTTGAACCAGTGTATGCGAAGGTCTTTCAACGCGCCGACAAGAACGGAGTAGAAGCCTCTTCTCTTCTTGCAGACCCAATTTTGTGCGCACTCGTTAATTCGGTTCACTCTGCATTCTTCGTGTGGACAGTTCACGGTTCCGTAGGAAAGATTGTAGCTGTCAATGAGGCTTGGGTATAGGCTTTCAAAATCGCAGACGACTGTGTTGAAGTACACCCCTGCTTTCGGCTGAACAGTCAACGCGCCTGGAACCCTGTGTGTTTCTAATCCTCTACGCAGTTCTCTCGATGTAGGAATCAAAACACTGTTTTTTCTCAGGTAAGTGTAAATCACGGATTTCAACCAGTCGCTTACTCTTCGGCTTTGATAAGCCTCAGTAACCGGAATGTTCGCTATTCTCGCCAACGTGAACGTATTATGAAGAAAATCAAGGCTAGCTTCCTTCAAACCCAAAAGTTCAGGCTCAATTCGCGGTACAGGTTGATGGAGAAGGCTGAACCAATGTTTAATCTGCGCGTATTTTTGCGGGTCCGCGGTCTTTGTGTATGCGAACGTTTTTTCAAATTTGTTCTCAAGCTCTTCTGACACGTTGGTTAGCAAAACTGGCTGGGTTTCTACTATCGTATACGGTGCACCAAAGACTAGGTTATGATCGTAGACGTAGCTTCGAGTGTACTCTATTTCGGTCTCCCATACTTTTTCAAATGTCTTACTGGCCCTTCTTAAAGCATCTGAAGTGTAGACCGTGACTTTGGTTAATTCTTTCAGTTCATCCGTGAATAATTCACGTTTCTTTACAACTTCTACCTCGCCGTGAAGACTTTGGACTCCTTCTTCATCACTTTTGGACAGTGGATGTGAAAGAAAGAAGTATGGTTTGTAGTCTGAGTCTCTTATCTCCAGTGTTTCCTTTGCTTGAGCATGATAGAATCTGAGTGTAATGATTCTTCCTTCGGTTTTTGCTTCGAGCAGGTAATAGAAATCCAATGTCGTCTTTCACTAAGATTGAAATTGAAACTTTTCTACATAACTGTTTCTGAAAATAAAAAAGGAAATGCAGCAAATGTCTCCTTTTAGAGGAGAGGTAACAGCGCACTAGCTATCTAATTTTCAGGCCAAGCTTTAGATTTAAGACGTAGAACAAAAATCGCTTCACAAGGTTGCAACGAGTTGGATTCTGAAGTGAATGTCTTCGAATTTCTATCGGCTGCACTTAGAAGCTAGAAGGTCAGGTTTTCGCGTTTTTCTGTGGGGTTTTTTGTTGTGTTTACTGCGTTTTAGGGATAGTTCTTCTAGTGAAGTTGCTTTACGGAGTTCTTGCATGTACCAGTTTCCGTTACGGGACCGGCTTAACCCAGAGGCAATGCCGAAGAGTATGAGGGTGAAACCACTTACTGTCAGTACCAAACCTAGAACTGCTCCGGCAAGAGGCTCCGTGTGGTATGGGATGAACAGGAACCATTCTGGGTTTCCAGCTAGACTTCAGGTTTCCAGTATGCCGCCTACAAAAAATATGGCACCAGCTAGAAACATTAGGTAGGCTAGGGTTTCGTTGTGTCTTGACTCTTCTGCCTTCTCGTGTAAATAGTCTCTGAAGGACATGGCTTTCATTATGTCGAATTATTGAACATGTACGTAAATCTTGCTATTTTGAAACTTTTATACGCAATAAATATTTTCAATCATTATTCTCGTTGGATTTGGAAATTCTATAGCGCGTTAGATGTGTAAGGTGTTAGCTGAAGACGTAGTTTTGTTTCTGAGCGTTTGACGCGCACGAGTGATTTGGTCGATTGAGATAGGCTTTTCCGTATTTCATATAAGGGCAATCTGTTTTAGGGGTGTTAGAGAAGATGCTGATGAATAAGGATGAGTTTTCGATTGTTGAAGAATTTCGTAGTCGATTGGAAAATGCTGCGAAATACGGTGAGATTTGGGAAGTTGTTAAAGACACTGTTGAGTTCACTTTACACAGACATAGACGTGGGATGATGCTTTTTCTAGATGATCTACCTATCAGGTTAGGCGCGTACCATCCACTAGGAACAAACAACATCGTTTTAAACAGAACCCTAGTCCAAATGGTGGAAGGTGAAATCAAGTCAAAACGTGTGGTTAACGCCCTAATCTACAATTTATTGCTCCATGAGTATTTACATGCCTTGGGTCTAGTCTCCGAAATTAGGGTTAGGCAACTTGTTTACAAAATTGCCGAAGAATGCTTCGGCGAAAACCACATTGCCACATTAATTGCGAAAAAAAGCCCATGGACTTTGCTGAAAGGAATTCCACTAAGAGCCGTTAATGCTCCGAAACACGTCATGGAGATCGTTAGAGACTTTGAAAAAACGGACAAATACATAGTGTAAAGGACTTGCCTTGTCACCCATTAAAGCAGTGATATTCGACTTCATCGGCACGTTAACAAACCTTAGAGGCTACAGTTTGGAAGCCTCAAGGACGACATCAAAGATGAAGTTGTACAACGCCGTTGTGAATGCAGGTTTCAAGGTTGACGCCAAAAGTTTTTTAGAAGCATATGTTCAAGCTCACGAAAAATACCGTATTATCCGTTACGAAAAACTAGTTGAGGTCACCAACGCTGTTTGGATCTCAGAAGCCCTCAACAACCTAGGCTATGAAACAACACCAGACGACCCTCAAGTAAAAACAGCCATCAACATCTCTTTTGAAGACTACTTAAATTCTCTTGAGCTTAGATCATGTGCAAAGAACATACTGAAGAAACTTTCAAGAAACTACAAGCTGGGCTTAGTTTCAAACTTCACATACGCACCAGTAATCCACGCGGGGCTCAGAAAACTAAACATAAACCAGTTTTTCAACGCCATTCTAGTTTCACACGAAGTTGGCTGGCGCAAACCTCACCCAAAAATCTTCAACGAAGCCCTGAAAAGACTCAGAGTCTCAGCTCACGAAACCGTATATGTTGGAGACAGCCCCCTAGAAGACATAAAAGGAGCAGAAGCCACAGATATGAAAACAATCTTCGTCTCCTCACAGTTTTATTCAGTGAAACATTTAAGTGAAAGCCAACAGAAGCCAGACATGATTTTAAAAGACTTTTGTGAACTTTCGAAAACTTCACTCATTAACAGAAAACTATAAGGGGTAGAGATTTTAGCTTCTGCCGAAGTCTTATTTTGCTCATGGTGCGGCCGCCGGGATTTGAACCCGGGATTGCAGACTTGGAAGGCCTGAGTCCTAAACCAGACTAGACGACGACCGCCCTTCACAAGCTATCTATTAGAATGAGCTACATAAAATTTGTTTTCAGCTACTTCGGTTTTTCTTCCGGCTTATACAACCTTTTCTCATACGCTGACTTCGGCTTAAAACTACCTCGATATTTGGGCATGGATGCTCTTTTTCGTTCTAAGTTCTTGAATCTAGCATAAATCTTTGCTACTTTAGTCTTTGACGGCTTCCTACTTCTTGGAGCACGGTAAGGCGCTGGCGTAAATGGCTTTTTAACTTTCTCTCTTGACCTTTTCCTTCCACGACTTTTAGTTTGCAAACGCTTCACTTTTTGAAAAACAACGTATCCTTCCTCCAAGTTCACCTCTTGCATTTTCCATCCCGCATCCAACCAAGCCTTAGCATGGATACTACTCTGTGAATTACTCCACCACTTTTCGTTACGAAAGGCACTCATAGGTAAGTTGTCACCCATTACCCCGTCCATCTTGGCAAAAGAAAGCTTGACGACGTTTGTGAAGGCAGCTCTGTACTGTAAGTAGCGTTTAAGCGCCTCATGTTTGCCAATGGAACGGCGTGAAACAACTCTTCTTGCACAGTTTAGGCAAAGCATTTTTGTAGGATCACCTGTTGAAACATCTGGCACCATGCAGTCTCTGCAGAACAAGCGTCCACACCTCTGACATCGCCTGAGATAACTGTTCGGAAAAACCCTACCGCATATCCCGCATTCATCTTTGAACGTCATTTAAACCACTGGCAAATGCATGGAATTCACTGAATTATTGTTCAGCCCTTGATATAAATGTCGTTTCATAATTCAGAAATTGCAGCGGATATTCAAAATCTGCGATAACATTTATACATAACTTTCACCTTATCAAATCGTGAATCTAATGTTTTTTAGCGAGTACTTACATGAAAAAGCGGAAGAATCAAGGCATAATGAAACAGTTGGGTATTTTCTGATCGTAATTGGCTCCATATTTCTTGTAGGAGGCTTACTTGAAACCGTAATAACCGTTGAAAATCCAGAATGGTTTTTAATAATTCCCTATCACTTAACACCCCACGCATATAGTCTTTTAGGGTTGTCTCTAACAACCGTAGGGCTTGTACTAATTTGCTTAGGAATAGCCTTAAGCATTCACTATGCAAGGCAGAGATCTTGGTACATGAAGGAACTGCAAAAGGCGCAAAGCACGGAAGAATTGAAACTTACAAGAAAAACCAAGAAAAGAGAATGAGGTGAATTCAGCCTTTCACAACCGCCAAAGGAACGAATCTGGCAACTTTTGTCGCTATTCCCAGGCTATCACTTACACCTACAACTACATCCACGTTCTTGTAAGCTGGGTCTGCCTCCTCAGCTAAGACAACCGCACTCGCAGCTCTAACGTGAATTCCACGTTGCTCCAGAGCTTTCTTCACGTCTCCACCCCAAAATCTTTGCTTGGCAGCATGCCGACTCATCATCCTTCCCGCTCCATGAGCAGTAGACCCAAAAGTTAACTGCATGGCTTTTTCCGTGCCAACAAGAAGCCACGAACTAGTCCCCATGCTTCCAGGTATAAGCACAGGCTGCCCCACAGTCCTGTACTCCGCTGGGACATCTGGATGCCCAGGTGGAAAGGCACGCGTTGCGCCTTTTCTGTGCACCCAAACTTTTTTCTCATGCTCTCCATTGACCTTGTGGTTCTCTATCTTCGCAATGTTATGGGCAACATCATACACAAGATTTAGCCCAAATTTTTCTGGGTCCACCTTGTAGACTTGGCGGAAGCTTTGTCTAACCCAGTGCATTATTGTTTGACGGTTCACAAACGCATAGTTAACAGCACATGCCATTGCTTGATAATAATCTTCAGCTTCTTTGCTGTTTCCAGGTGCACACGCAAGTTCTCTATCAGGCAACACAATCTTGTATTTGTGAACAGCCCTTTCCATAACTCTCAAATAGTCTGAGCATACTTGATGACCAAAGCCTCTTGAGCCACAATGGATCATTCCTGTTACTTGTCCTTCATGTTCAATCCCAAGGGTTTTAGCTGTCTTAGCATCGTAAATTTTGTCTACTTTTTGGATTTCAAGGAAATGGTTTCCCGAACCTAAAGTGCCGACTTGCCGCAGTCCCCTGTTTTTCGCTGTTGTCGAAACTTTATCTGGATTTGCATTCTTCATGCATCCTTGTTCCTCATGATGTTTGGCGTCTTCAGACCAACCTAATCCTTGGTCAATAGCCCATTGGACGCCATCCATGAGTAATCTGTCCAAGTCATGCGTTGAAACTGTGAAGTCTTTTCGTCGGCTTCCAAGTCCGCACGGAACATTATTGAAAATGCTGTTTATCAATTCAGCGAGTTTCGGTCTGATGTCTTGTTCTGAGAGGTTTGTTGTCAATAGGCGAACTCCACAGTTTATGTCATAGCCTACCCCGCCTGGACTAATTACGCCCTCATCGTAGTCTGTTGCTGCCACGCCGCCTATTGGAAAACCGTAACCTTCGTGGCCGTCAGGCAAAGTTATAGCGTATTTGTAGATGCCTGGTAAATGAGCCACGTTTACACACTGTTCAAGGGTTCTGTCCGTCTGAATCTTTTCCAATAAGGTTTTGTCTGCAAAAACCACGCCGGGAACTCTCATGCCAGACTTATATTTTGGAATGCGCCAAGTGTAATCGTCTATCTTTTCAAGTGGAACTTTGTCTCCACGCATTTTTTCACCTATCAAATAGGAGAGTTGTTTTGAAATATAAACGATTTTAACGTCTAGACCAAAACAAACCAGCTATTGTTTAGAGAAATCACTCTTGAACATTTCCAAATTTTTCGACGAATTTAATAACGCCTTTCACGCTTTGATTCGGAACAGTTTCGCTGAGAATCGGGTGGTTTTTAATGTGTTCTGCAGCTTTTTGCACAGCCATGTCGCTTTCTAATATCCTTCCACTTATTGCCTCTAGGTTCTCACCCTTTTCTATCCCTTGTTTTGCAATCTCTGCCCAACGTTTAAGCTGCGTTACATAGACCTGAAGTTTTTCTATAGCATTTTGTGCTTTGCCAAAGTGGCTGTAATACAAGAATCTGGGTTTTAAGTTGATCATCTTCTCCAAAGATGCTAGAGCGATGTCCAAACGGAAGGGCGGAGGCGTTGTCGGTACAACAACGTCAAATCTGTTCAGATAAATGCCAGCAGCATCCCCCGTAAAAATCCCTCGGCTTAATGCCTCGTAATAGCTCAAGTGATGCGAAGCATGTCCAAGAGTTTCAACAACCTTTAACTTAACACCGTTTCCAACATCAAAGACCATGCCATCAGTTGCCGCAATAATCCTTTCTTCTGGAACGGGTTCAGGTTTGCCATACATCTCAGCTATGTTTCCAAGAACTCCCCTTGCTTGAGTCCAAAGTTTTTCCGGATTCGCAACATGAGGTACCCCTCTACGGTGGACAATAAGCTTAGCCTTCGGCAAATACTTCAATAGTGTTCCAGCGGCTCCAGCATGGTCAAGATGAATGTGTGAAACAGCAACATATGCCACTTCCTCAGGTTTAACATCTAGCTCCTTCAAGCCAGAAAGCAGATTCTGCACTGTTGACGCAGGACCTGTCTCAACTATCACCGTATTCTTTCCCTTTAAAACGTAGCTAGCTATGAAATCCTCCATTCCAGCGAGTTCAAGGTCGATTAAATGGATGTGCTCACCGATTTTTGTAACGTGCATCCTTTGCACCGTCTTGCGTTTAAGTGGAATGTTAAAGTCGTTATCACCTGCTTTAAACATTTTCATCGCCAAGAATTTTAAGCAGGTTAAAAGCACCTTTTACTGTGAAACCTTATGCTTCTCAGAATTGTGGGAGACTTAGCTCTTGAAGAGGTTATGAAGAAAATCCGAAAGTTTGAGAAAGAATTTGGTATGAGCTTTGAAAAGTTTGAGGAGCTTTTCCTAGGGGATAAGCTTGATTCTAAGTTTGCAGGGACTTATTTTGAGTGGGCTGAGCTTTTGGAAAGCTATAAAGGCTACATTGAAGATGGACAACTCGACTATGCTGTTGAAGAGATCAAAGACCTTAAACCTGAGCAAGCTGCTTTGTTAACTCCTAAGAGGATACAGTTGTTATATCAGCTTGCCATTATGCGTGTTGAATCAATAAACGATTTGGCTAAAAAGACGAGGCGAAACGTGAAAAACATCTACCAAGATTTACAAGTGTTAAGCAGATTTGGCTTTGTGAAATTGACTAAGCGGAAGAGGAGGGATCTCATTCCAGAGACACTGATTAAGGAAATCATGGTTCTGGTTCGATAAAAAAGGGGATTCTGGCTTTCTGTGTGTGTCAAGAATAAAAAATGATGTGTCTTCCGTAACCCTCGATTTTTGGTGGTTCGACCTTAAACTTTTTTTGGACTCTAAAAAAGAAATAGGAATTGGGGTAGGGTTGCCATGCCCTTAAGTTTCAAACCGAGTTGAAATTAAACTTGTGAATTTGGGATTCGGATGAAAACAATAGAAATAGAAAAATGGGGGAATTGTGTAGCAAGCGACTAGCATGTCTGTCCTAAACTTTCTTTTCGTATTCACGGAATTTTTTTCCGCAGCACTCGTATTGCTTAACATGAATTTTGCCCAAGTTCCACTCCTTACTCGGTGTTTGGATTTCTTTTCCACAGTTAGGGCACCTGGCCATTTGCAATCACATCCTTTAAGCGGAGATTTGAAATAAAAATTAGGGTATCATACGGCAGCAGTCAATCCCTCCAGTTAGTCTAGTACTCTTCTTTCTTTTCTTCTTTCTTCTTCTTTGGGGCTCGCTTCTTCTTCGACATTCTTATCACCTCCTCATTGAGTTTCACATGATGTGGAGGTCGCCTACCACTCTGCTTTTGTTCTACGAACATGATTCTCATCCCTCCAGAGAGACTGTAGCTTTGCAGTATCCAAATAACAATTGCGTAACGGAAAAACAGAACCGAAAAACGAACTTTGTCGAGAGAATAAGGCAAAGCGAGCATCTTTTGACCGCAAGGTCACAATTTGATGCCTTAGGTTAAGAGAGACCGCGTTTCTTTCTCTATCCGCCAAAAGAGAACTAAAATTTGACGATGAAAAAATTACTTGTGAAATATACGGACATCATTATGGTTTAGAATTCAGAAAGTAACGGGTCTATCTGATGATGCATAATATTGTACTTAGCAATTCGCGTGAGAGGTAACGTAGCAAACTTTATCTAATGGTGAGATACTCCAGCAATTTATTGCTGGAATTGCATGATCTACTACGTAGTGTACAAGGGTTCAAAAAATATAGTAATAGAAGCCTACCATCCTACTTGTTTAAGGATTGTTGGCTGTAGGCAAACAAACAAAACTTTCTGGAGATTCGACAAAGCACTCAAAGTTCTGAAACTGCTTGAAATGAATCAACCCATAGTTTTGAAGGGAATCAGGGAAGTTAGTAAGGCTCGAATTCTACCATTAGCACACACTTGTGTGTGATCATAGGGGATTAAAGAAATGGAAATCACAAAAATAGAATTACTGAAAAGGGCAGCTAGGCATTTCTTTTCAACAGGGTTAGGTGATGGTGCGTCTTATTTATGCCGTGAAAACATGAAATATGGCTTGGCAAAGATCCACATCGTCCAAGAAAAATTTGGGTTGGACCCTAATGCAACATTCGTTTCAACCCCTGACGAAACAATTACGAGAAATCTAACTCGGTGGAAAGCAGGATTTGGTTATGGAGGCAAACTTATTTGGGGTTCTGGAACGGATAAATTGATTATTTTAGATACTAAACCTAACGCTTGTGGTATGCTGGTGGGAGGATTAGATGAACTTACAGAACCCAAAGAATTAATCGAGCAGATTCAAAGTGTAAAGAAGGATTTTTATATCGATGATATTAAAATTGATTGGGACTTTTGTAAAGGGAATCATTTTATCGACCTTTTTAAGGTTGTAAACCAGTCATTGGAGTTAGATTTAACAGAGTACGCGTTTATTATACATGGATCTGTACCAGAACTACGAGGGGAAACTGGAAAAGGGTTAGGACTTTATTTTGATAAGAGCGAAAGTCTTAAAGAGAGATCAAAGGTTATTGAAACAAAATTCGGAAACCTGCATGTTTTAGTTGATTCTGATGCTGAAGAATTTTTCAAATTTTACCAATATGCTGATTTTTTTGCAAAAGAAAAAAGAAAAATGGTTGCAGAGGCGGTATTTGGAAAATTTCAGGAGATATGTAATGTTACACATCAGGGGCTTTTGAATTACAATGAACTTCTCTTAGGTTGCCAAAACATCAAAGACCAAAATACTTCTGTTTTTCCAATAGCATTGAGAGCTGACTTGCCTGCCTTTTTAATGAAGGGTATTAATAATCTGAATGATGAAATTATCGAAGTTCTAGGATTTGCCAAGCGAGCAGAAAAATTGGGTGTGATTGATCGATTAAGAAATGCGAACATATTGCCACATGGGGGAGGATATTCTTTTAATGACTTTCTTAACGTGCGAGAGGTCATCGAAATTAATGATGAAAGATATTTTGTTTTAGATATGCAAACAGATGTAGGACATAAGATTTGCTCTGATGTCCGAGAAATGGAATTTGGCTATAGGGGAAAAAATGTGGTGTTGAGAACCGTTGAACTTCATCTGGGAGAAATACTGGGAAGATTAATTCCTCAATATATAATAAAAATTTGATAAAATGAATTATGTCAATCGAGACGGAAGCCTTGGGAGCATTGATAAGCTAATTCTTGTTAATATCCTTAAGTAACACATGGTATCCTTTCTGGCAGAGGGACAGCATTTATATGTCGAGAATAAACTTTAACGTTACCTTATTTGGTTGCTTCAGAATTTCCATACGATGATATGTAACAGCTTTTACACCAACCTTCTGGAGATGCTTTTTCGGATTAAACTTTTCTCCCCAAATTTTCGCCTGAAGTCTGAAGCCGTCTGAAGTTTTATTTATGTTCAAAATTTTGAACTTGGAATAAAGCATTTCGTTTATGTCAGATTTTACAAGTAAATTCTCAAGCCAACTATAAAGCAAGGCATACTCATCTTCTGCCTCAACTTCAACACAATCCTCAACCTCTGTTTTAACCTTTTCAACTTCAGTCATAACATCAAACATTGCAGTGGCTGCACTTTCAAAGGCTTCAGCCAAGTCTTTCCCGTAAGCAGCAACGTAAGCATCTGCCATATGCTCCAGAAACTCATAGCCTGTTCCTTCAGTCATTTTCAACCATAAAAGTACTAAAAGCTTCCTCATCTTAAATCGTTTTGTCCTTCTTGGGGATGTAAAAAACTTAATTGTGTAAACAGACTAGGACGTAATTATTAGGGTGGTGAAAATTTGCCAAGTGCTGTTCCAAAAATTCTTTTAGTATATTTCGCCGTTGCAGTAATTATCTTTTCAAGCGGATATTTTTCCAGAGCCGAAAACGAATCTATAGCTTCTATTCCCGTTCTTCTCTCAGTTCTGTTAATAATTCCAATTTATATATGGTGCAAAACCTCTTACGAAAAGACAGAATTCTCGAAAGAAACAAACGGAAGAGACAAGAATACCGTTCTTTCTTGGATTTTCGCGCTTTTTGTCTTAGCTCTATCTGTTCGCATTCCATCTGTACTTCTGTTCGGCATGCCATACGAGAAAACCCCTCTAATCTACCTTACAATTCTAACAATACTCATTGTTGAAAAAGCAGATGTTTCAGTTTTCGGTTTTAAAACTAGAAACATTGGGAAATCACTGGTTTTTGGTTTCATATTTTTCATCATTTTAGATGGATTAGCCTCTCTAGGTTTCTATCTTCTGATTTATTTTTTCACCAGTCAAGTACCTGTTCAATCCTACAATGTCTTACCTTTCATCTTGACAATGCCGTTCATGACATTATGCGTAGGCATAAGCGAAGAAGGACTATTTAGAGGCTACATGCAAACGCACCTTGAAAAGTTTTACACTTCCAAGCAAGCCATTCTCATTCAGGCAATCTTGTTTGGAGTTTGGCACTTCGTTTGGGGTCTTAATCCCTTCGATCCTGTCTACATGCTTTCATATGTAGGCTTCACTTTTCTAGTTGGTCTATTATTTGGCTATTTCTACAGCAAGACCAGAAACTTGGCGCCTCTAATGTTTGCGCATGGACTTTTTGACAGCGTTCCAGCGGGAATAGTGGAAAACCAGTCGGCATTGGATGTATTCCAAACAATTTCGCCGTCATATCAGGGTTTAGCATGGATTTTACCGTACATAGTTTCTGTAGTGTTGACACTGCTTTTCATAAGATACCTAGTGAAGGAAATTTAGTGTCGAGATCTATAAGAGAAGTTTAGTAATATTGTAGTATTTTCTTGGCGAAAGTTTCGAGGGTTCCGCCGTGGGAAATGTGTTTTTCAAAACCATCGAAGTCTGCTGTAAAAATCTTCAAGTGGGGAATACATTTTCAGTTCTTTCAGTTGATCCTCAAAACTTTCGATAAACAAATGAAGCTCTGTAGAAACCCAAAAACCATCTCTCTTAATGGTTAAAAAAATGAGGGGGGGATATTTATCAGAAGTATTTTGGAATTTTTTGAATGGCAGCCACTACTAGTTTTACCGAGTTTTCCGCATCTTTTATGCTAAGCAAGGCTGTTGGACTATGAATGTATCGTGTAGGTATTGATATGACACCGCTTGGAACGCCTTCCCTTGTTAAGCTTATGCGAGCCGCATCCGTTGAACCCGGTAAGCCTGTCTCAAGCTGGTATGGAATTTTGTTTTCTTCAGCTACATCTATTAACCATCGCAGAACTTTCGGATGCGTTATTAATCCACGATCTGCAACCGTTATTGATGGGCCCTTTCTCATTTTTATCGGTGCTTCAGTTTCTTTTACTCCAGGCATGTCGCCAGCTACTGTTACGTCAATCGCTATGCCAACGTTTGGATGTATTCCAAAGGCGGCTGTTGCTGCCCCTCTTAAGCCGACCTCTTCCTGTACTGTTCCAACGGCGTAGACTGTGCATTTGGTTTTCTTTAATTGTTTCATTGCTTCAATCATGACTGCGCATCCAATACGGTTGTCGAAGGCTTTGCCAATTACGATGTCCTTCCCAACTCTCGCAAATTTTATGTCAAAGCTTATTGGGTCTCCGATTTTTACTCCTATTTTCTTTGCTTCTTCTTGGTTTTTTGCTCCAATGTCTATGAAAAGCTGGTCGTATGTGACAATTTTTTTGCGTTCTTCTTCTTTTTGTATGTGTGGGGGTTTTGAACCGATTATTCCATGGAGTGGTCCTTTTTCGGTGTAAACTTTGACTTTTTGAGCTAGTAGGACACGGTCGTCTATTCCACCTATTTTTGCAAACTGCAGGAAGCCTTCTTTAGAAATTGTTTTTACAAGTAATCCTATTTCGTCCATGTGAGTTGCAAGCATCACTTTCGGAGCGTTTTTCTTTCCTTTCTTTATTCCGATGACGTTTCCAAGCTTGTCCTCTGTAACTTCGTCTACGTAGGGTTTCAAGAACTTCTTCATTAAACCTCCAACTTCATCTTCTCTGCCCGACACGCCGCAAGCGTTTGAAAGTTTCTCCAGTATATTGACAATCGTCATAACATCCCTCTTTTTAGAGACATTTAGAATCCTAAAGCTTTATATTAACAATTGCGGTAAATAATACTTGAAACTAAATATGGGCAATAATACTCCGCCCTTTCAGGGTGTAGAGACAACAGTTGAGTAAACTTTTCGAATCATTCTTTAGAAAGGTTAGTGTATACCTTAAGGTCACGAAGGCAACTGGTATAGCTAGACGATACTTTGTAATGAACGGTTTTGATGGCGCGATGACGACTTTCGGCATCGTTTTAGGTTCATGGATAGCACACGTTAAAAAACCAGAAATACTCATCCTAGCCAGCTTGGGCGCATGCCTCGCAATGGGGCTTTCAGGATTCTTCGGGGCCTACATGGCTGAAAAAGCTGAACGCGAACGTCACCTGAAAGAAATGGAAAAAGCAACGCATAACCATGTTGACCCAATACAATATGAGGCATCACGTTTCGTCGAAGTTTACGTTGCCTTAATTGACGGCTTGTCTCCAGCTTTAACAGGGATTATATCAATAATTCCCTTCATTTTCGCGTCTCTGGGATGGATGTTAATTGAGAATGCATACATGCTTTCACTAGCACTCTCATTGGCTTCGCTTTTTCTGTTAGGCATATACCTCGGAAAAGTGGCGAGGGAAAACGGCTGGCTCTATGGTGTTGCAATGCTCATTGTAGGCGGCTTCACGGCATTAATGATCTTTCTCATCCAACTACTCGCAGGCGCCTAGAGGCCTAACAAGTAAACTGAAAACAGCCTTTCAGTACATTAATTTTAAAAGATAAATCAACACTAACCAAGCAAATACAAACTCAGCAGGTGAACTTGAATGGAAAAATTGAGAGAATCATCATTTATTTCGCTAATTGCCGTTTTCGCAGCATTTAACATAGTTTGCGACTTGTTAATGGGACCGCTTCCAGGCATCTCTAGTGTATGGTATAGCTGGATTTTTATAGCTGAACCCATCAGCGGAATTATATTAGGGCCATTTGCAAGTTTCTTTTCTACCTTCATTGGAGTGATGGTTGGCCACTCCATTTATGTCCGAGATTCCGCAGAGTTCCTTTTCACACTTGGCGCTCCAATTGGCGCAATGATTTCAGCCCTTATTTTTAGGGGAAAATGGAAAATAGCGTTGGTCTATTATATGGCTTTGTTGGGAGCTTTTTTTGCCACACCAGTTTCGTGGCAACTGCCCTTTTGGGGTATGTGGGACGTTTATCTCGCCTTCGGCTGTCTGCTCGTGTCAATTGTAATTATGAAAAAATGGAAAGGTTTTTGGAACACCAAATCTGTTGGTGTACCCCTTTTATACATAGTTGCACTGGGCACTTTTATCGGATTAGAAGCTGACGTATTGTTTCGCATTTTCATTTTAGTACCTTGCCAAACCTACAAGATCATTTATGCGCTTGATGTAAGTATGCTGCAGTTGTGGTGGGCTGCTGGTGCTGTTGAAACATCAACAAAGGCTGCGTTATCTACTTTGGTAAGCGTGATGGTGACGCCTTCTATCCTCAGGGCTGTCCGAAAAATGGGCTTGGCTCTTTCAGAAGACTAAGCCGGATGGACCATGCCATAAATCGATTGAGCTAGCTTTTTACCCTTCCGGAATGAGAGTTCTCGATTCTTCCCTTCGGTTATAATTGAACATAATGGTTCTCTTTTCTCGATTATGACTCTTGGAATAGGAACATCTCTCACTTCCGGAAAAACAGTCAGATCAGGGGCTACGATACGTTCAGGTGCGTATAAGACTAATCGAGTGCAGAAGTTTGATGTTTTTTCCTTTAAGGTTGGCAGAGAATCACGCAGACATGCATCAATGTGTGACTTCACTAGATTCATTCCGAGAACCCTTTCAACACATTCAAGAGTTCCCTGGAATCGCGGGTTCACTTCCATCACATAAGGCGTACCATCTTCAGAAATCACTAAATCAATCCCATTTGAACCTTTGAGACTAAAGTGGGAAGAAATCTTCTCTGTAACACGCTTGCAACTTTCAAGAATCGGATTAGCGAAATGTAAAGGGATGATATTTCCGCAATACCCAAAAGGTTCTTGTTGAAAAAGAAAACGCAACCCTAACAATTGTTCATTTAATGTCAAAACTTCGACATCTTTGTCAGTGACTAGAAAAGATACGCTTGCATGAATTCCATTGATGAATTTTTGAACCAAAACATCTTTGGAAACCAAAGAAACTTCAAAAAATGCTCTTTCTATTTCGTTAGAGTTCTGCACAGTTCTTATGCCTAGTCCTCCGAAGCCTCTGATAGGCTTCACCACAACTGGATACCCTATTTCACCGGCTGCAGCTTTTGCCTCGTCAACATTTTTAACAATTTCAGTTTCAGGATGGGTTATGCCCAAACGTTTAAGCTCTTTGAAAAATCCTGGCTTTTTCCGGACTCTCTCGATAACTTCGGGAGGGTTCCCTAAAATCGGAGCCAATTCGTCTAACCCGTACAGAACGTCAAAGTAGTCGTCTAGACCGGAAGAAAGCAGTATTGCATCTATTTTGCATCTTTGAAGCAAAGATTTCGTCATTTTTAAAAAAGCTTCTGTTTTGAATTTTGATTCCATTCTTCCACAGCTTTTTCCACGTTTCTGTTCAATTATCGCCTCACACCCAGAACAGACGCGTCGAAGGTCTATGTCACCGAAATAATCTGCCGCATAAATTTTGTAACCTGCCTCTTTTGCAGATTTAGCGATAGAAACCATATCAATTCCAACCACCAAAAGATTTTGAATCTCAGTTTTCGACAATTACTTTTGCCCCTGCTCGAATTGAAATTGCTGGCCGAATAAATGAAAATGAGGGATAGATGAATTTTACGATGGTGGAGGCGGTGGTTGTTGCTTTTTTAGCTCTAAATACTCCGTGAACAGCAGTACGCCCTCTATTATGAAGAAGATGCCAACTATTAAGTTCAGAGATTCCTTCCAAGCTATTACGATTATGCCGAAGATTGTACACAACACAGCCAGAACTGGTTTGGAAACTGTTATCCCGATTTTCCTTAATCCTTTTTTCAACAACCTTTGTCAAACTATATCCAACCCTCCTATAACATTTAACCGCACAGATGATGCTCTTTGATATTTTAAATCATCGAAAACTTATAGAGGATGACAATTTTTAAACGTTTAATGCAGTATAAACAACTAAGAGGTGTAACCTTGTCACAACAACTTAAGAAAGTCTTTATTTTCTTAGACACAGACAAGCATGCAAGCTCCTTCGACATACTAACAACCATAGACACCTTCCCAGATGCTGCAATACTAAAATACGAAAACGTGACAGCTGAGGACGCTGAAAAAATTGTTTACGATGCAATGTTTCCAAGAGGTCCGGAAGGTGCAAAACACACAAAAATCTTCATTAATGGACACGACTTCAAACGTGTAAACGAGATTCAGGAAAAAATCAGAGAATGCATGTTTCCACCTTTCGAACTTGCAGTAATCGTAGACCCTAGAGGGGCTTATACAACGGCTACTGCTGCAGTTGCGAAAACTTTGGAGATTTCCCTCGAAAGAGAGTTTGGAAACCTAGAGAACAAAACCGTCACGGTGCTGGCTGGAACTGGACCAGTTGGACAAACAGTGGGTAGGCTTTATGCATCGGAAAAAGCAAATGTTATTGTTACGTCTCGTTCGCTTCAGAGAGCCTCATCCGTGGCAACAAAGATAAACGAAGAGTTTGAAACTGAAATAGCTCGAGGTATTGGGGCTCAAACTCCGGAAGAGATTGGGAAAGCTATAGAAAATGCGGAAATAATTCTTTCGGCTGGAGCTGCCGGGGTTCAGCTTCTGCCACTGGAAACGCTTGAAGAGTATGGGAAAAAATGTAGGATGGTGGCTGATATTAACGCTATTCCACCGTTTGGGGTTGAGGGGTTAAAATCAGAGGCTGACGGCGAGGAAATTGTATCAAACATCATCGGAATTGGTGCGTTGACTATAGGGAAACTCAAAAACAAGATTGAAGTTGAATTAATCAAAAGAGCTGCGGAGGAACCAAAGGGAATATTTGACTATAAGATAGCTTATGAAATAGCTAAAAAGACTATTCTTGGAAAGCTTGAAGAGAAAAAAAGCGGTGAAGTTGAACAGGAGAAATATTGGCTGCCCTACTAAGCAATATAGTGGTAGCTGAAAAATTTAAGTTCATCCCACTGTTTGTATAGGAGTCTAGGCAAAGGAAGAGAAAACGATGAGTGAAGAAACTTTCACGTATAATGCTGAAAATGGAAACGCTTGTGAAATTGCGGACACTTTCGCTGAAATGTTTCCTTTGTGGGCTGGCCGTGTATTAATAACGTCTGACAGTGAAAAGTGGGCTTTGACTGCAGCAGCAGTTGCAACTGGTTTCGCTACTAGCGTAATTTTATCTCCAGCTGAAGCAGCCATAGAAGGTATAGTGCCAGCTGACAAAACTCCAGACAACCGAATAGGCGTTTTAATCCAAATATACACTCGAGACAGGTTTGAATTGAAAAAGCAGATGATACTGCGCATAGGACAGTGTATAATGACGTGCCCAACAACATCAGCCTTCGACGCAATGCCAAACGCAAAAAGAAAACTAAAAATTGGCAGGAGCATAAGACTGTTCGGTGATGGATTCCAAAGAAAAGGCTTAGTCGGAGGCAAAAGGGTTTGGAGAATACCTGTGATGGATGGCGAGTTTATTGTTGAAGACACTTTCGGTGCAGCTAAAGCCGTAGCTGGCGGAAACTTTCTCATGTTTGCCAAAGACAGAGGTTCAGGGCTTAAAGCGGCAGAAGAAGCAGTGAAAGCCATCAAAAACAAAACAAGCGAAGTTATTTTGCCCTTTCCAGGTGGAATCTGCCGTTCCGGCTCAAAAGCCGGCTCCTTAAAGTACAAGCTTAAAGCTTCCACGAATCATCCTTTCTGCCCACAACTAAAAAAGCTTGTACCAGATTCCCAGTTGCCAGAAGACGTGAATTGCGTCTACGAAATCGTCATCAACGGCTTGACAGTCGAAGCGGTTAAAAGAGCAATGGGTGAAGGAGTAAAGGCTGCTGCAAGGGTTCCAGGCGTTGTTAGAATCTCGGCTGGCAATTACGGAGGCAGACTCGGTCCATACAAGGCATTTTTGAAAGAGGTCTTAGACATAACATAGCATTTATTCCCAAACTCTTATTTGATGCCCCACAATGTAGCTTTAAAGCCAAAATCCCAAGTGAAAAAAGTTGAGCAAAAAAAGAACTTCACTGGAACTATTCAGGTTAAAAAAGACACTGGATACTCTAGCCAGCAAAGAAGGACGTGGAACCGAACTTGTTTCACTTTACATTCCGCCTGGAAAACAAATAAGTGACGTTATGACCATGCTTAGACAAGAATATGGAACAGCTTCAAACATAAAATCTACAACAACACGAAAAAACGTTCAAGACGCCATTGTGAAGACACAGCAACGCCTCAAACTTTTCAGGAAACTTCCAAAAAACGGACTTGTAATCTTCTGCGGTGCAATTCCACAGAATGGAGCTGGAAGCGAAAGAATCGAAACTTATGTGATCATTCCACTCGAACCTATAAGCATCTACCTATACAGATGCAATTCAAGATTCCACACTGAACATTTGCAAGAAATGCTGAGGGAAAAGGAGACGTATGGCATACTCCTCATAGATGCTTCAGCAGCTACATTCGCAACATTACAAGGGAGAAGACTTGATATAGTCAGAACGGAAACATCAGGCGTACCTGGGAAAACACGCGCAGGCGGACAATCAGCAAGAAGATACGAAAGACTGAGAGAGATGCGGCTGCAGGAATATTTCAGAAGGGTGGGCGAACATGCCGACAAAATATTTTTGCCAATTGAAGACCTGAAAGGATTGATAGTTGGTGGTCCAGGACCAACAAAATACGATTTCGATAAAGGCGACTATCTAAATTACGTGCTGAAAAACAAGATCATAGACATAATTGACACGGCTTACGTGAATGAACAAGGCGTCAAAGAAATCGTTGACAAAGCTCCAGAGATAATGCGAAAAATACGCTACATAGAAGAAAAACAGGTGATGCAACATTTCCTTTACGAGGTCGGACACGACACAGGATTAGCAACATACGGTGAAGAAGAAGTTAGAAATGCTCTGGAAACAGGCACCGTGAAAACCCTACTCCTTTCCGAAGGACTAGACATATTGCGAGTTACCGTGAAATGCAACGCTTGCGACTACGAGAAAAAACACACCTTAAAGAGCCAAATGCTGACAAACTTCGAGCAAGATCTTCTCGGAAAACCTTGCCCGAATTGCAAAGCCCCAGCCTTAAGCATAGCTGAACAACAAGACCTTATAGAGAATTTCGCTCAACTAGCAGAACAAGCAAACACAGAGATAGAAATGATTTCTGACGAAACAGAAGAAGGACAAATGTTGAAGAAATCTTTCGGCGGAATAGCAGCAATACTGCGCTTCAAACTTCAAAACTAATAGAACACACGTCACATTCCTTTGGGAAAAGCCTTGAAAACTCCTTGATGAGTTCCCTGTTGACTTTCCCTAATCGGCGCGCTGGTTTGTCCCTAAATTCCTAGGTTTAGGCGAATTTGTCAGATAGTACGCTCGGCCAGTCAGCTTCATCTTGGCTTTTCTTTCCTTATGGCGAGAATTACGGCTAAATAAAGTGGGAAAATAGGAAAGAGGCTGATTGTGACCCGTGCACCCGGTGCACGGACTTTTCACCGTGACTTTTCCAAACTCACCTAGAAGACCCTACATAAATCAGCCAATTTCGGGACAAGCCAGCGCGCGACAAAACTTAATTCTTGATCAAGCTTCTCTAGATGCTCGAGACTTTTCTCTATTCAAGATCAAAGAAATACAAAACTTGAATGTGCACAATGTTCTCATTTATGCAATAAAGCATGTTCTACTTCGGTTTTTTCAGCGTCTTTTATCAACACTTTCTTTTGTTTAGAAGTGAAGCCAGAAACGAGCTTCACGTTTTTATGGAATAGCCTTGAAAGCTGTTTGATCAGTTCTTTGTTTACTTTTCCCTTAACAGGTTCCTCTTTACAGAAAACGATAGTCTCTTCTCCTTCAGCTACGATTTTGAATTCTTTCGACCTTGGCTTAACATATAATTCCAAGATTACACCTTGCTTTGTTTTCTGAATCTTCATAAGCTTTCACAAGAAATAGTTTGTATATGTTATTTTGTAATCTGATTCTTAACAGTTGCTGATTCATTTTTAAGCTTTATGAAGTCTGTTTTATTGCAAAAGGAAAGAGAATGAGGCTTATGATGGAATGCTGGTAATGCTTTCATGGACTAAAATTTTTAGTTCGTAGTCCCATTCATCGTAGTAAACGTTTCCTCCTTTCCATTCCACTTCTCCACGCTGGTTATCCACATTGTCTGATCGATAATGAGTTTTCGGCGGAGTAAAATCGGAAGAAATGTCTATGTTTGCAATCAATCTGAAATGGTCTATGTTTCCAAAATAGAATTTATGGTATTTCTCTACGGATTTTTCGTGTCCGCCGAAGGATGGATCTGCATAAAGCCATTCGTAAGGCTCTACATAAAATTGGGCCCAGTCATGGGGGCTCGGTCGAATTGGGTTGAGAAACCATCCTGATTGCCATCTAGCTGGGATTCCGCTGATTCTGCATAGGGTTATGAAGAGTAGGGCTTTCACTCCACAGTCTCCTCTAAGGTTCAGTGCTGCATAACTGCTGATGCATTCGATTGTTGAGTATTCCGGAACAAGCGCATACCTAACGTTCTCAGTTATCCACTTGTAAATACGCCATGCTTTAAGGTACGGGTTAGACTCCTCAGAGACAATTTCTTCTGCGAGATTCCTCAAGTACGGCGTGAAAGATATGTGAGGCAACTGTTCTAAGGTGTACTTCTCGAATAGTTCATTTCTGCTGTATTGCCTCACTTCTGCCAGATCAATATTTTGATGAGAGGCACATGTTATATATTCATATTCAACTCGGAATTCAAGCTCTTCCTCTCTAGTGGCTTCTTTTTCAAAGTAGATTGTACGTTGAAGGCTGTTTTCAGGAGCTAAAACATATTCGTTGGGCGATGCGGAAATTAGCTTAATCTTCGGCTGCAACGGGTTTTTGCGGGGGAAAGGCATCCAGACCTTTATGATTTCTCCTTCCGGAACTGCATCGGGCTTTATTTTCAGCCTCATCAAGATTCTGTTTTTGACAGGCTCTAAATATCGGCTTCCCGCAGTTCCTCTATTCTCTATAATAGTATCTATGTGTCTGTGAATGAGTTTCGTCATATGCTCAGATGCTTTATCTGGTTGCTTAACCCTTTTCTTAATTTCTGCGTTATCCCTCAACAAATTTGGCAAAAAATTGTTGAAGATTTTTGTTTCACCCTCTATCTCTCTGCATTCTATGAAGCCTTCCTGCATCCATTTTTCAAAATCTTTCTTTGTTAAATCTGGAATCTGTTTTTTAAGTGACTCGAAAGCTTCTTTTCGGCTCAGTGCATAATCCTTTCTTATTCTCTCAATTCTTTCAGGTTCCCATTCAAGTCTAGACTTGAGCATGCTCGGAAGCCCCTTATTTTCGGCAAGGATTTTGTTTATTAGACGAATTGCATCCCTGAAAAATCCTTGTTCCTCTAGGTAGCGAACTTTTTCTGGTATGTCTGCTATCAAAAATTCAAACTTTGATGAGTTCATACTCTTCTATTTTCTTATTGGTTTAATTTATCTTGCGTATTTATTTGAGTGTTAAAGGCTTTTCATGGCTGTTTCAAAGTTGATAAAATGTTGGTTAACTAGATTCTATTCGAGAGTTTGCAATAACTGTTTTCAAATAGATTAAATGTGGACCGGGGGGGACTTGAACCCCCGACCTCCTGAGTGCAAGTCAGGCATTCATACCAACTGAACTACCGGCCCAGGCTAACTCAAACTTGTTGAAACACTATTTGCTTTTAATCTTTACGCTAAAACTATTTACCTCACGTTCCTCGATTTCGTGAGTGAAGAGGCATACCCGCCCGAGCATCTGGAAAATTTGTTGTTCAAAAAGGAATTTTAGTGAAAACCTCTTTAACAGCAAACTTTTTACGTGCATACTTCTCTCTTTAGGATTCCTTTCAAACGGTGAGTTTAAATGGTTGACTCAAGAATTGAGAAACTTGCAAAACTTTGCGTTCATTATAGTGTCAATGTGAAACCAGAGGAAAAGGTGCTCATACAAGGAAGCGAATTAGCATTCCCATTAATTAACGAGATATATAAAGAATGTTTGTTAAGCGACACATATCCACTAATCATGCCAAGTCTTGATGTTCAATACACGTTTTTCAAATATGCGAAAGAGCACCAGTTAAAATTTGTTTCACCCTTCCACAAGTTCATGGTTGAAAACATGGACGTGAGAATAGGTGTATGGTGTCAACCAAACCCTAAAGGATTAACAAATATAGATCCCTCAAGAATAAAGATGTATGGTGCCTCTAGAAGAGAGCTTTCGGAAATCTTCAATAAACGCACTGCCGAAGGAAAACTCAAATGGACAATTTTACCTTATCCTATAAACGCTCAGGCACAAGAGGCCGCTATGTCGCTAGCAGAATACGAAGATTTCGTTTACAGCAGCTGTTTAGTTGACAGGGAAGATCCAATTGCAGAATGGAAGAAAATTCATCAGCAACAGGAGAGAATCTGCGAGTTCTTGAATCAAACAAGTGAAATCCACATAGTGGGCGAAGACACAGACCTAATTTTCAATGTGAAGGGTAGAAAGTGGATAAATTGCAGCGGAGAAGAAAACATGCCAGACGGTGAGGTGTTCACAGCTCCCATTGAAAATTCAGCAAACGGCACGGTGAGGTTCACTTTTCCAGGAATCTTTTCTGGCAGAGAGGTTGAGGATATAAAGCTTACATTTGAAGATGGCAAAGTTGTGAAGGCTTCAGCGGCTAAAGGCGACGAACTGTTACAAGAACTGTTGAAGATTGAAGGCGCAGACCGCATTGGAGAAGCCGCCATTGGAACAAATTACGGCATAACAAGATTTACAAAAAACATGCTCTTCGATGAGAAAATGGGTGGAACAATACACATGGCCCTTGGAAATTCCTATCCAGAGTCAGGAGGCTTGAACAAGTCAGCGATTCACTGGGACATCCTTAAAGACATGAAAAAGAACGGGGAAATCTACGCAGACGGCAAACTATTTTACAAAAACGGAAAGTTTCTAGTGTAGAACAAGCTTGCCAATGTTTTCATATGAGGACTCACTTTCTCAGCCTTTTCAACTTCATAAGTGAGAAAGAAATGTCAGCAACTCAATCTCGAAGATTTGTAATCCAAAAACACTATGCTAAGCATTTACATTATGATTTTAGGTTGGAAATGGATGGTGTTTTGAAGAGTTGGGCTGTGCCGAAAGAGCCTCCAGCAGAATCTGGTGTTAAAAGGCTTGCGGTTCAAGTTGAAGATCATGAGCTTAGCTACATGGATTTTGAGGGGACAATACCTGAAGGCATGTACGGTGCTGGAAAAGTTGAGATATGGGATAAAGGTACATACACGCTTAAGCACAGAAGCAAAGACAAAATACAGTTCATCTTACACGGAGAAAGGCTAAGCGGAGACTACGTATTAATAAGGTTTAGAGGAGACAAAAACTGGCTTTTCTTCAAAAAGAAAAAGGGAACAGCAAAAACGCTTTAGAGCTGCAAACCTTTTGTAGATTAACCCTAAAAGAGGTAGGAAAAGAGTGGACACGACGCAGCAACCAACTCAAAAAGGCACATTTGTGAGTCTAAGCCTATTCCGTTTTCTCTCCTTTGTCCGAAGAGGCGTGTTTTACACTTTTATGATAAATTATCTTTTCGACTTGATGCAGACTGTGACTTGGACAACGTTGATGGGTACGCTTAACATGATGACTTCTGCACTAGGCCAAAACTTGTTGTGGGGAAAAATATCCGATCGTTACAGGCTTAGGACAAAACTGATTATTGCAGGCGAATCCATAGCGGCACTGACGTACTTCGTTGTTTTCCTAATACACAAATCGTTTCTAGACGCACAAGCGAACTTTACAGCGGGAGTATCGCTAATTCTTGGGCTTGCGTTTCTTGAATTTTTCTGGTCCATGTCAGATGTTGGATGGGCTGCACTCTTGACAGATGTAACAACAAGCAAAACACGAGGGGGAATCGTTGGCTCACTAAACTTTATCGCTTCACTAGGTAGGATGATAGGGATAGTTTTCGCTGGTTCTCTCTACAGCAACGGAGAAGGCTTCCGCCACGGAACAATATTCTACATTGTCATAGCGATGTTATTTGCAAGCGCAACAATAATGTGGATAGCTTCAAGGTCTGTAAAAGCGTCACAGGCAAAAAAAGAAAAACCAGTTGTAAGAAACACTGTGGAAAAAACTTCTGTAGATCATAATGAGAAGATTTACAAGTGGTTTCTCATATCGCTGATTATAATAGTGATGGGAGTGGCGTGTATAAGCCAGGTTTTCCTCATTTTCCTTAGACTTCCAGAAGGATTAAACGTAAGTGATTCCGAACAAAGCTTGATATTAACTGCTTGGACTTTGGGTGGGATGTTAACAAGCCTGCTATCCGGATGGCTTGCAGACAAAATTGGAAGAGTTAAAACTATTTTTGTTGGATTAAGCTTGGCAGTCCTAACACCATTTCTGTACAGTTTAGCTTCTAACGTTTTGACTATGGCCTTGATTTATGGAGTAAATGGAGTAGGTTTCTGGACGATGCAAACAGTAGGGTTCACGTTTGCCGGAGACATAATACCAGAAGATAAAAGGGGTCGACTTTTTAGCAGATACAATACAGTGATGGCTTTAGGTTGGGGTCCTGCAGGGCTTCTGGTGGGTGGACCGCTTGCAGACATCCAAACCCAACGTTTTGGGCTGCCTCGTCACACGGCGTATGTAAACACTTTCTATGCATCATCAATCATAGTGGCGTTAGGCACAATATTATTCGCTATAAAGGTTGCAAAGCTAAAAGGCAAAACTGCTTAAATCTTAAGAACAAGTTCACACTAAAACTGGCATGAGGCTTAACCATGCTTGATTTCAAAACAGTAAAAGTTGAAGTGCCGAAAGACTGCAACGTAATTTTGGGCATGGCACATTTCATAAAAACAGTTGAAGATCTGTATGAAGCCTTGGTTAACTCTGTGCCAGACATAAAGTTTGGAATAGGATTCTGTGAAAGTTCTGGCCCTTGTTTAGTGAGGCATGAGGGAAATGACGAGGAATTACGGCAAAAAGCAGCGAAGAAAGCTTATGAAATTGCTTGTGGTCACAGCTTTATAATTTTCTTGAAGAACGCTTATCCCATAAATGTTTTAGGCAAAATTGAGAATGTTCCAGAAGTTTGCACGATTTACGCTGCTACTTCAAATCCTCTGGAAGTTATCATTGCAGAAACCGAGCAAGGCAGAGGAATAATTGGTGTAGTTGATGGGTTGAAGAGCAAAGGCATAGAAACCGAAGAAGACATTAAGGCAAGAAAGAAATTTCTACGGAAAATAGGCTACAAACTCGGTTAGGCAGTTTTTGGAGAAATAGACGACAGGGTGAAGTTGCCTTGGATGTTGCCGTCAGCCCCGGATGATTATCAATGCACGACAGCGTAAAAGCTGTGTTTTAGCTTTTGTGCTTTTTACCTGTGTGCCATTAATTTCTGCTGTAGTTCAAAAGGAATTCTTTCTTGCATTTTCTCGGAAGCATAGGCGACTAGATGTTTGAACTGTGTTTCTGTTAGGACATGGCTTGCTCTTGACAAAATTTCAAGGCAAACTTCTTTAAAAACTAGGTCCGCGCATCCATTTTTTGCGTCGTCAATCAATTCTTTGGAAGCTTGAAGGATTTGTTCGCTCAAGACAATTTCACCCTGCAATCAAATAGCTAGACGCTAAAGCATTAAACTCTTATGAATTTAAAAACAGAATCAAAAATTCATGTAACTCTGTCTACTGGAAAGAAATGAATTTTTATCTTTGCCTAAAATGTGGAAATTGTTTACAGTGAAAAAGGTTAGGTGGATCTTATCAGAGCGTGTGTGAAGAGGATAGGGATTATTTTTCCCAAGCATCAAGGGGGGGCTTATGATCTGGAGGTATCGGCGATCTATATTTCTTATTAGCTATTCTTTGCTTATGTTACTCTTTCGCTTTGCTTAAAGCATCTTCATTTGTGAAGAGGTCAATGGCTGTAGCAGCCATCACCTTCGCTGCAAATACTAATGACTTATGTCCAATTCCAACTCCGTTCTGCGCTACGGCTTGCCATGAATGTGCAGGTGTACCCAAAACCCAAGTGGCGGTGCCAAATTCTACAGTGGGTGCGTGCCAACTCACGTCAGCTACATCTGTGCTGCCGTGGCTGACTTCACCTTCACCCCAAGGATCAGGAACCTCATCGTCTATCAGTTTATCCACAAGTCTCTCCCATCTTGGACGCTTGGATTTCTTTAATTGGGCAATCTTCATTTCAGGACCGATCGTCTTAGCGATTTCCTCAGTAAACTTCAGATCTTCGTCGTTGTATTTGGGAAGTCCGATTTTTCGCATGTTCTTAACGATGAGTTCCGAGATTGTTCTGTTAGGAATTACGTTGTAGCTTCCTTCAAGGAGCTCTGTCTTTACCTCGGTTCTTGTCATGGTTGCTGCTCCTTTTGCTATTTCAAGAATCCAGTTGTATATGAATTCCATCTGGTCTCTTTCTGGTGCTCTTATGTAGTACCAGCTTCTGGCGTATGGTGGCACAATGTTCGGTTGGTCTCCGCCTTTTTCAATGACATAATGTATTCTTGCGTCTTGGATCACATGTTCCCTCAGATAGTTTGCACCGATATTCATTAGTTCCACTGCGTCCAACGCGCTTCTTCCCTGCTCAGGTGAACCGCCAGCGTGGGAAGCCTTACCGTAAAAATGAAATTTAACCGAGTTAACAGCCAAGCAGCTCATCAAGGAAACGTCATTCATGGTGTCTGGATGATGACTAATTACGGCGTCTACATCATTGAAATAGCCTTCTCTAACCATAAACACTTTGCCAGAGAAGTTCTCTTCTGCTGGGCATCCAAAAAATTTGATGGCGCCCTTCCTGTTGTGTTTTTCCATGACTTTTTTCACTGCGATTGCTGCCGCCATGCCGCTTGTTCCATGAACGTTGTGTCCACATCCGTGTCCCGGTTTTCCCTTTTCTAAAGTTTCTTTCCATGGAACCCTTTTCTGCGACAGCCCCGGTAACGCATCGTATTCACCCATTATTCCTATAATTGGTTTTCCTTCACCCCAAGTGGCTACAAAGGCTGTTGGCATTCCAGCGATTCCACGTTCAACCCTAAACCCATTCTTTTCCAACTCGTCTGCTAGAAGTGCTGAGGACTTGAACTCAATTAAGCCCAACTCGGCGAAATCCCAGATTTTATCGCTTATTTCAACAATTAATTCCTTATTGTTTTCGATCCAATCAAAAGCATATTCCTTATCTACAGACATGAACAACACCTAGAACATACAAATAAAAGCTGTCTGGTTTTTATGGTTTTCTGAACTACGTTTTCAATCTGCAAATAGGGCAAGAGCGCGCGCTAAATGCAGGTTTAACGCCACAGCTTAAAAGAATTATTTTTGCTAGCTAGCGCGATAGGAACTTGGGATCGCCGGATCGTTTGCAACATCTCTGCTACAAATAAAACTGAGAAAACACCGTTCCGGGGTCGCGCGCTGCAACCAAATTTTTTTTACCTCCTCGGTATGGACCTTACATTTAAATGATCAAACGTAACAATATCTTTTGTCAAGCACACGAGGTTATTAATGTGAGCGGAAGAGGCTTTGGAAGAGGCAGAGGAGGACGGCGTCAAGGAGTTGGTGGACCATCTCAATGCGTTTGTCCAAAATGTGGATACAAGGCACCCCATGTAAGAGGAACTCCGTGCCTTTCTACTAAATGTCCTAAGTGTGGAACGGCTATGATGCCATCATCTTGATTCCCCTGATCCAACGATGTACTACCTACTTCAGATATATCGTGAGTGTGTAGATGTCTCCCACACGCTCCCTTTTTTATAACTTCTCTATTTCCAGGTTCGTTCTCCCCTATCTGACAAGTCAGAAATTCACATTAACAATCACAGATTTTACAAGGAGATACTATACTCCCCATAGGCAACGCGGAGAGAGTCGCAATATCTCTTGGCTGTTGCATGGTTATGGGCTGGAAACATCAAAATCCAGTCATGCAACAAGATCGGTATAGGCATGGCTGCCATAGAGTTCACGCAAGAGAAGATAACGGGTAGAGACTAATGATTACGATGAGTTTCTGCGCGCGCTAAACTATTTGTAAGGGTCTTCCTTCAGTGAGTGCTTGGGCTGTTTTTCTCCTTGCACTTTGTAGGAGCCTCCAGACTGTTCCTCTTGAGACACCCATTCTTTGTCCTGCTTCTTCCTGTGATAATCCTTCTAGGTCTACGAGTCTAAAAGCTTCCAGTTCTGCTCTGTCTATGAAAATTGGTGCTAGATTTCTCGATGGGTTTGGAGTCAAGCCTGTTATTGGCGGAGTCATTCCTAGCGTAACGGGTTTCGGAAATCTTCCTCTTCTGCCGCGTCTTCTGCGCCCTTGTTGCCACATCAGTTTTCCCTTGTTCTGTTTATGTATGTCTAGGCGCAACTTTTATATATTTCTGTGCATATTCGCATAAATGATAAACGTGCATAAACACGAAAATAGAGGTGAAAAATGAAAATGCCAAGAGGAGACAGAACAGGACCTTGGGGTTTAGGACCCATGACTGGAAGAGCAGCAGGCTACTGCGCAGGTTATCCCGTTCCCGGATTCATGAACCCAATACCAGGATATGGCAGAGGTTTCGGCAGAGGATGGGGCAGAGGCTACGGTAGAGGTTTTGGTAGAGGCTACGGTAGAGGATGGGGCAGAGGATGGCGGGGTTACCCGGCGCAATATCCATACACATATCCACCGCAGCAATACGCATATCCACCGCAAATGTATCCGCCGGCACCACCGCAGTCTCCAGAAGGGGAATTAGCAGCAATAGAAGAATACAAGAAAGGGTTAGAAGCAGAAAAAGCCGACCTCGAAAGAGAAATGAACGAAATTGAAGCGAGAATTAAAGAGTTAAAGACGCGAAGTGAACAGGGAAAACAGCAACCATCTGGACCGTGAAACTATCGAACTCACCAATAAAGTTAATGCGCCAACTGCCCACAAATAACAAGAGTTACTTAACAAGTCCCAAAACCGCCTGACTGCCCAGAATGTGAAGAGTTTCCATGGGAAAGCTCTTCACTCTAACCTTCCCTGCCATTAGAATTTCATATTCCCAAATCAGATGTTGGTTGAGAGTGAGTAATATGAGAAAGTTGAAAATAGCTGTTGCAACAAAAAAACACAAAGGTTTGGAAGATGTTGTTTCTGAAGTTTTCGGCAAAGCCAAAACTTTTACTATAGTGGACATTGAAGATGGGGAAGTCAAAAATGTGCAAGTGATTGATAATCCAGCTGCGTCCTATGAATATGGTTCTGGGCCGGTTGCGGTAAAGACGTTAGCAGATCTTAAAGTAAACTTAGTAATCTCTGGTGAGCTTGGTCCTGGTGCCTCAAGTTTGCTTGAGCAACACAACATAAAGAAAGCTTCAGCTAAATTTAACACAAAAGTTGCAGAATCTGTTAAACAAGTCTTATCCAAAATTAAAACTTAAGTAGGTCTAAATATCAGTGTGCACCTGGGCTCCCACGTGGTTAAATTGGTTAACTCTTTTTAGAATATTTTCTTCATGTATTTTTACGGACAAATTCTTTATTTTTATCATAATGCTTTACCTGAGCATGATTAAACTTAATATCATCACAGCCATTCCAGAAATAATTCCTATGGCTACCATGTGCTCTTTACCATATTTGTGAGCAGTTGGTAATAATTCGTCAAAGCTTATGTAAACCATGATGCCAGCAACGAAGGCTAGAACACAACCAAGTAGGTAATCTGTCATGAAGGGTAAGAGGAAAGCTGCTCCTATTACTGCGCCGATCAGCTCAAATATCCCCGAAGCAAAAGAATACAGAAAAGCCTTTCTCCTATTTCCAGTAGCATAAAAAATGGGTATAGACACGGATATTCCCTCTGGTATGTTGTGAATAGCTATGGCTACCGCTAAGAGAATGTCCGTTTCTATTGAATGTAACGAGCCTGCGAACGTGACAAATCCCTCTGGAAAATTGTGTATTGCGATTCCCAACGCCGTCAAAATCCCAGTTCTCATGAGTTTCGGATCTTTGCTTTCAGCCTTTTCAGCGATATATTCGTGGGGAATCAAAACGTCGATTGCAAAGATCATTGCCATTCCTACAAAGAATCCGAGATTTTGGAGATCGAGCGTGGTAGTGGCAAGTATGCCTATTCTCGTTAGCCCTTCCGCAATTTATGTGCATGTTTCAGATGGGAGAGCGTTAATTCTTCTTTTTCATGCCCGATGATCTCTTTATGATATTCCTTAAAGGGTGGATACTTCTTTACCCATTCTGGATTCTCTTCAGCGAACTTCAGGAGCGCGTTTATACTGTGCAGTGTCTTCGGGTTGACATTGTGCTCAATGGCTTCTGTGTCCTTCTGTGCTGTTTCTTCATCAACGCCTAACATTCTTAGAAACCGGTTTATTATCAAATGTCGGTTTACGACTGATTTAGCTACCTTCTTCCCTTTAGGGGTAAGTGTGATTCCCCTATACTTCTCGTAGACTACGTATCCATCTTCGTCAAGCCTCCGCATCATTGCAGTAATTGCAGATGCTTGCACGTGGAGGTGGGAAGCTACATCAACATTCATAGCGTAACCCTTCTCTTTTATCAATACATATATCACTTCTAAATAGTCCTCTTTGTTCAACCTATCATGACGCAGCATTTATTGATCCCATCATCAACTTATCTAAATCTCTCATATATATTTAAACCTAAAAACCGAGCAACAGTCCTACTCCGCGAACTATCAACACGACTATGATAGCCAAAATAAGCGTATACACTACACCAAATAATGTCAGCCTCCAATTTCCAAGCTCTTCACGTTGCATTATCAAGGTGGGTAGGCACCCTATGTAAAGTAAGTAGAAAACCAAAAAGGTATAGGCGGCAAGAGGCGCCCAACCCGCTAAAAGTAGGCTATGGAAGGAAAGGCTTTCGGCGGCTCCAGCTCCAAGTGACACCTCTAACCCATAAGTCGATGCTAGCGTCGTTAGAACAATCTCCTTAGCCGGAATTGCAAAGATCAGACAAAGCATCATCCTCCAGTCTAAACCTAATAGCGAACCGGCTGGTTCAAGGAAACGACCAAGCATTGCAGCGTAGGATGTCTCAACCGCTCCACTAGGGTAGTGACTTAGGAACCATAGTACAGCTGCTGCTGGTGCGCCTATCTTGACGGCTTTTACCATGGCCATTTTGATTCTTCTAAGCGTAGGCATCACTATGTCTCTTATCATGGGTCGACGATAATCGGGTAACTCCATGATGAAGCCTTGAGTCTTTCCAGGTAACACGAAACGGCTTAGGATAAGCCCTCCAAATCCTACAGCTGCCATCGATATAAAAATCAAAGAGATTGCTACTAAGGTAGCTGTACTGCCACTCCAAAAGATTGATATCAAAGCGAACATCACAGCAAGTCTTCCGCTACACGTGTTTAGAGGGTTCGTCAGCACCGCAATGTCTTTATCTTTTCCAACCTCGAAGATTCTGGTCGCTCTTACGCCGGGAATGTTGCATCCCCAGCCCATTAGCGAGGTAATGAATGTTCTGCCTTGCAAGTCAAAGAAGCCCATGATCCTATCTAGAATGAAGGCGAGTCGAGCGAAATAGCCACTATTTTCTAGAATGCTGAATATAAGGAACATTAGGGTGACGGGTGGTAACATGAATATGATGATTGTGCCGACACCCACGATTTCGCCGTCTACGACCAAGCTGATAAGAAGTTCTGGGGCGTTAACAGATGTCATCCAAGTCTTAACCGCAACTGCAATCCAGCCAAAAACGCCTTCAAGGGCAGCTCCAAATGGTTCGCCCACAGTAAACACAACCCAGAAGATCATAGCTAACACCGCTAACGCAATTGGAAGCCCAAACACTCTATGGGTGACAACACTATCAATCTTCTCGGTTAGCCCCACCTTGACTGGTGCCGTCCTCTTTACAGCCTCTTTAACAATTTTGTCAATAAAGCCATATACTTGCTTCGCCACTTCAATCTCCATTTTCTGAGGTGCCTTCGATACTCTTATGGAAGTAGCTTTCCGCAAGATTTCGCCTTCATTCCTAGCCTTGACCTTGTCGGCGACGTTAGAATCGTTCTCAAGAAGTTTGATGGCAATCCATCTAGAAGGATACTCCTCCATCTTCGTCATCCGTTGCAGCTCTCTGATGTAACCTTCTATCTCCTTTCCATAGTCAACCTTCACAGCATTTGTCTTCCTCTCTCCTCTTGCCACAGCCGTGACAGCTAAGAGAAGCTCGTCTATACCGATCCCCCTGTTTGCCACTGTAGGAATGACAGGGACGCCCAGCATCTCAGATAACTTATCAACGTCGATCTTCAGACCCTTCCCCTCAGCGACATCCATCAAGTTAAGAGCTATAACAACATTATCGGTGAGTTCTAACGTCTGCAGCGCAAGGAGTAAATCATGTTCAAGCTTCGACGCATCTACTATATCCACAACCACATCTGGCTTCTCATCCAGAATAAAATCTCTAGCGATTGTTTCTTCAACTGAACAAGCGATAAGACTGTATGTCCCCGGCAGATCAACTACTTCTATGGTCGCATCCTTAGACTTGCAGATTCCACTTCTCCACTCAACGGTCTTACCCGGCCAGTTCCCCACATGCTGTCTTAACCCTGTCAGAGCATTGAAAATGGTGCTCTTCCCGGTATTAGGATTACCTTCCAGAGCAATAGTAAAATCCGCCTTTAAGCGGGTAGGTCGGGCAACGTGACGCCTAAAAAACATCTAGGCTAAACCTCTTTACTTGACATGTTAACAAATATTGTCTTAGCTACCGCTCCACGTAAAGCGAGTCTATGTCCTCTAACCTGAAAAACGATGGGATCTCCAAGAGGCGCTCGACTAATCGCTTTTACAAGGGTTCCTGGTAGAAGACCAAGCGTCAAAATCCTACGGTGGGCGTTAGAGTTGAGGATTCTTGTGATTATCCCTTTACGTCCGAGCGGCATGGAACTTAGCGGGATCTCTTTCTCACCGAGTTTTGGAAGGCTTGGATTTGTTTCCATTATTTAACTCTCTTATACAAGTTTAAACTTGTTAAATATATTAAAGTTTCGGCGCATTTTAAAAGTGTCCTAAAGAACTTAGGCGCATCAAAGAAATCGAAAAACTGCAGAAAAAGCTTCTCACTTAATGATGCTCAACTGGTTTTGCAGAATTTTGCGGTCTGGCTAGGGCTATTCCTATCACCTGTGAAACTCCACCGATACTTTGGCTGCCACAGATCTTCTAACACCAACTTTTTGTCCTGCTGTGTCCAGTAGCAATCCCCCTTCGAATCCTACTTCCTTTTTAACTGTTACTCCTACGTCCAGGAGCGCACCCAACTTTGCTAGGCATTACCTAACTTTATTTTTCCCAGTTTAGCACGCGCGCGCGGAATCAAAACGTCGATTGCAAAGATCATTGCCATTCCTACAAAGAATGCGAGATTTGCATGGAGAAATCCTATTTCATCCATCGATTTTGTCAGAAGTTCAACGAATGATACATTGATCATTACACCCGCGGAAAATCCGAGAGTCAAGCCCAAAATTCTGTGCGTAGGTTTCTTTATGAAGAATGTTACTACGGCTCCTATCGTTGTTGAGATTCCCGCCAAAAAAGATAGTAACAACGCTAGTAAAACAATACCACTCACGTTCTCCTCTCCTGATTTTCTAGTAAAAGCAACGGAACGCGCGCGTTTCTCCAATCCATGTTTAAACCTTATTGTTATAGTTATTACATTTAGAGTCCCGGTACTTCTCAATGGCCTTTTGTAAAGTCCTTTTAACTAGACAAGTACAATGGATTTTCGGTTTTGGGAGACCTCCGAGGAAATTAATTACATCTTCCTCTGTTATTTTTTCAACTTCCTCCAAAGTTTTTCCGTTCACCATTTCCATTAAGGCTGATCCTGATGAAAAAGCTCCCACACAGCCTATTGCTTGAAATTTTGCGTCTCTTATTACGTTAGATTCGATTTTTAGGTAGACTTCCACGGTGTCGCCGCATGGTCCGGTATAAGCTAAGTGGACGCTTGGGTTTTCTATACGTCCAACATTTACTTTATTCAGGTAGTATTCTATTGCTTTGCTTGAGTATCCTGATTTCTTTAATAGTTTTCTAACTTCACTCATGATATTCCCTCGATACACCCGTGCTCATAAACGCTTTCAGTCTTGAAATCATCGCCGTTATTTCAGAGATTTTACCTTCATAAAATCTTTTGATATAACCTGCATATCTAGCAGTTTGGTATTTCTCTATCTCTTGAATTATTCCATCAATCATAGAATTAAACCGTGGATTTCCTTTTTTAAACTCCTCAACTTCTCCTTTCATAGTTTTTAACGTTTCCTGAAAATTAACGAAATCCATGTCGGTTTTCCTCTCTTTATATATTTCAATCATCGTCTCGAGATTTGATTTGGCTATTTCATCCATAATACTCACGCTTTCTCTTCAAACTGGTCAACGGTTGCCTGGGCCTTTTTGATTTTCCAGTCTTGTCTTCAGCTATGTGGATTAGGTCGTCCATTATTCTTTCTGTGACACGTTTTGCTGAGGCTGCGTCTCTAAATCTTAAGTTTTTAATCATTCCACATCAGCACTTAAGGATTATCATTTTTTGCGGATTTCTGCTTCCGCTTCAAGAACCTCGTTCCACAAACGTAAAGTTTCCAATGCTTCTTGTTCGCTTAACACTTGAATGGCGTAGCCAGCGTGAACCAAAACATAGTCACTAACTTTGGCGTCCACAAGGGTTACGTTCACCTCTCTTAAAACGCCCTCGCCGAAGTCCACTCGGGCTTCGTCACCTTCAACGCTCATGACTTTGGCTGGAATCGCCAGACACATCGCTATCACCTTAAAATAACTTTCACTCTGTTTTCCTCTCGTAATAGTTTATCAGTTCGTTGATGACATCTTCAATGCTGAAGATGTGTCTTTTTCCGTCTCTAGATTCAAGTTTCCCTCTTGTTTCAATAATTCTTCTGTAAGTTGTTTTTTTAATGCTTATTGTTGTTTTTTCCATAGTAGTGACACCTGCCAAATCTAGTTTATAGTTTTTGTTCAGCTTCCCCTTGTCATCTTGCTTCCGCATTTGGGGCAGATTTGTTGGTAGCATGGAGTACCTATCACATGAGGTGTACTATACCCGCAGCGTGGGCACACGCAAGATCCTCTAGGCCCTGCCGCGAATCCACCCATCCTTCCTCTACCTCCGCCACCTCCACCCCCTCTGTCGCCACCTCTACGACCGCTCGACATATAGAGCAAGCCTGCACCACCCTGCCTAGGCGCGGTAAGAACTGAAGGGACGGCAACGGAGCTATAGCGTGTGCGATAGCCATAACCGGTCTGTGCTGGACGAATGTATGGAAGAGGATAGATGTACTCGTGGCGGTATTGCGGCGTAGGGTAATTGTGCCCAGTCTGCGGTGGATATGGCTGGTATGGTCGCCTAGCTCCCGGATACGCTCTTACTGCTTGAGGTGTTGCCGTTATACTCCTCGGTGTGAACCTCGGGCAAGCGGCTCCATTACGGTTCACGGCAACACCGTTTAATGTGCAGAGTCCATTCCTAAAGTTAGCGCAGTCTTGATGGGTGGGAAATCCAAGCATTCTATCACCAATAATTTTTGTGCAATTGCACATATTTAACCTTTTTTGGAGAGTCGTGGGCTCGTGAACTCGTTACGCCTCAGCCTCTAATTGTGACTTTATGTTTCCAAATAAGGTCTCTGGAAACGGAGATATAGACCAGTGGTATCTAATTCGTCACTTCCTTCTGCGGGATTGCTCAGCAACTCCAACCTTCAATTACCGATCCAACTAAAATGTGTGTGTAAAACAGAGTTATTGTCACGAGAAAGTATAAGCATTGAGGATGTATCATATCGCGCGCGGGCGAATTAAATAATTAGTTAAGGTTTATTTGGAGAACCAATCTTCATCAAGATGGAACATGAAAGAGACTGGCTCTCCTAAATTGTTATTCGAGATGTTGGATTTAAGTCCTATCCGTCC